>Ga0136633_1002118_pt1 | contig 13962 bp, 14 predicted proteins | sample AntDrymeUQ832206_2_FD_105494 | JGI IMG/M metagenome (GOLD analysis project Ga0136633, IMG submission 105494) | Polar desert sand microbial communities from Dry Valleys, Antarctica - metaG UQ83 (22.06) | ecosystem: Environmental > Terrestrial > Soil > Desert | place: Antarctica: Dry Valley... | reverse complement strand
GCCGATGCCAGCGCCTCGCGTTCCCCGTCGATGTCGCGGACCCGCACCTCGCGCCCCTGCTGGCACAGGCGTCGGACGATCGCCAGCCCCATGTTGCCGACGCCGATCACGCCCACCGGCCGGGCGGCGCCCACCGGCCGGGCCGCGCCCCGCAGGGGCGGGTCGCTGGCCGGGTCGCCGTCGTTCGTCGCGCTGGTCTCGTTCATCGTGGCTGGCCTGTCCTGCTCGATCGCCGAAGCCCGCGGCTGGCTCGCCTTGCTCGTCGAGCCCCGGGGCACCGCCGATTGTGCGATCGCTACCGGGCGTCGCGCGGCTCGGCAGGCGCAACGACGATCAGGGAAATACCCCTTGCAGCGGCATGCGGGCGGCGACATAGTGGTCGGATTGCCAGTCCGTGACGAACCGCGGCTCGCTTTCACGACGAACACACTGCAGGAGACCGACCCCATGACCGAATTGCAACGTCCCACCCCGGTGGCCAGCGCCACCACCGATCAGGCGAAACCCGCCCGCAGGCGCTTTCTCGGTGCCGCCGTCAGCGGCGCTGCCGGCGCGGCGGCCCTCACGGTGCCGATGATCTCCGTCGCCCAGTCGCCCATCGTCCTGAAGATGCAGGGCGCCTGGGGCGCGAAGGACATCTTCAACGAGATGGCCGAGGAGTACGTCAAGCGCGTCAACGAGATGTCCGGAGGGCGGCTGCGCATCGACTACCTGGTCGGCGGCGCCGTCGTCAAGCCTTTCGAGGTGATGGACGCGACGAGCAAGGGCGTGCTCGACGCCGCCCACAGCGTGCCGGTGTACTGGTACGGCAAGAGCAAGGTCGCCTCGCTGTTCGGCTCCGGGCCGATCAATGGCTGCGATGCGCCGCAGACGCTGGCCTGGATCTATCGCGGCGGCGGTCTCGAGATGTACAACGAGCTGCTGAAGAAGATCAACCTCGACGTGGTCGGCTACTTCGCCATGCCGATGCCGACCCAGCCGCTGGGCTGGTTCAAGAAGGCGATCAAGAGCGCCGACGACCTGAAGGGCCTCAAGTACCGCACCGTCGGCCTCGCCGCCGACCTGATGCAGGAGATGGGCCTCAAGGTCACGCAGCTGCCCGGCGGCGAGATCGTCCCGGCGATGGACCGTGGCGTCATCGAGGCCTTCGAGTTCAACAACCCGACCTCCGACCGCCGTTTCGGCGCCCAGGACGTCGCCAAGTTCTACATGATGGGCAGCTTCCACCAGGCGATGGAGTTCTTCGAGATCATCTTCAACAAGAAGAAGCACGACTCGCTGCCCAAGGACCTGCAGGCCATCCTCCGCTACGCCGCCGAGGCGGCGTCGTCCTCGAACTGGTGGACGGCGATGGACAACTACTCGCGCGATCTGGACGACCTGATCAACAAGGACAAGGTCACCGTGCTGCGCACGCCGAAGAGCGTGTTCGACGCCCAGATCAAGGCCTGGGACGTGATCACGAAGAAGCTTTCCGACGAGGACCCGTTCTTCAAGAAGGTCGTCGAGAGCCAGAAGGCATGGTCGAAACGAGTGGCCAAGTACATGTTCCTCAACGAGGCGGACTACCTCGTCGGCTACGAACACATCCACGGCAAGATCCCGGGCATGTCGGCCTGATCGGATCGTCGTCGGGCGGCACGCTGCCCGAGATCGCGAAGGGAGGCCGAGCGCCTCCCTTCTTCATGAGGAGGTCCGAGTGATCCGTGCCGTCATCCACACGATCGATCTGCTGAACAAGTCGGTCGGCCACGCGTTCGCGTGGTGCATCGTCATCCTGACGCTGGGCGTGAGCTACGAGGTGTTCGTGCGCTACGCGCTGCGCGACCCGACGAGCTGGGCGTTCGACCTGAGCTACATCCTCTACGGTGCTCTCTTCATCATGGCCGGCGCCTACACCCTGTCGCGCGGCGGCCATGTGCGCGCCGACGTCTTCTCGCGGCGCTGGCGACCGCGTACCCAAGCCTCGCTCGAGATCTTCCTCTACGTGATCTTCTTCTATCCCGGCGTGCTGGCCCTCGTCATCGCCGGCTGGGGCTACGCCCATGAATCCTTCGTCATCCGCGAGGTCAGCGTCAACAGTCCGGTGGGCGTGCCGATCTGGCCTTTGAAGATGCTGATCCCGGCGGCCGGCGTGCTGCTCACGCTCCAGGGCATCGCCGAGATGCTGCGCGCCGTGCTTTGCCTGAGGGAAGGCGAGTGGCCGCCGCGCATGCACGACGTCGAAGAAATGGAACTCCAGTTCGTCTCGCGGGAAGCGCCCGAGCATGCCAAGAAGGTGGAAACATGAGCAATCCGATGCTTGCGATGGTGATGCTCGGCCTGTTCATCTTCATCATCCTCCTCGGCTTCCCGATCGCCTTCACGCTGATGGCGATGGGCGTGGCCTTCGGCTACTACGCCTACTTCACGCCGGACCAGTCGTTCTTCGACAACCGCGTCTTCTACCTCTTCACGCAGAACACCTTCAGCGTGATGAACAGCGACATCCTCGTCGCCATCCCGTTGTTCCTGTTCATGGGCTACATGATCGAGCGGTCGAACATCCTCGACAAGCTCTTCCTCAGCCTGCAGATTGCATTCCGGCGCGTTCCAGGGGCGATGGCGATCGCCGCGCTGGTGACCTGCGCCCTCTTCGCGACAGCGACCGGCATCGTCGGTGCCGTGGTCACGCTGATGGGCCTGCTTGCGTTTCCGGCCATGCTCAAGGCGCGTTACGACCAAAGCATCTCGGCCGGCGTCATCTGCGCCGGCGGAACGCTCGGCATCCTGATCCCGCCGTCGATCATGCTGATCGTCTACGCGGCCACCGCCGGCGTGTCGGTGGTCAAGCTCTACGCCGCGGCCCTGCTCCCCGGCTTCCTGCTGGCCGGCCTGTACATCATCTACGTCATCGTGCGGGCGATCATTTCACCCAACCTGATGCCAAAGCTGCCCGCGGATCAGGCAAAGCTGGGTTTCATCCAGGTCGTCGTCCTGCTCTTCAAGGCATTCGTGCCGCTGGCCGCTCTCATCATGTCGGTGCTGGGGGCCATCCTCTTCGGACTGGCGACGCCGAGCGAAGCGGCCGCCATCGGGGCGCTCGGCTCGGTGCTGCTGGCGGTGGCCTACGGCGCGATGTCCTGGGGCAAGCTGCGCGAGGCCGTGTACCTGACGGCCCGCACCTCGGCCATGGTGTGCTACCTGTTCGTCGGCTCGTGGACCTTCTCGTCGATCTTCAGCTACCTCGGCGGCGAGGGCCTGATCAAGGCCTTCGTGCTCGGCCTCGACCTCAACACCATCACCTTCCTGCTTTTGACACAGCTGATCATCTTCCTGCTCGGCTGGCCGCTCGAGTGGAGCGAGATCATCATCATCTTCGTGCCGATCTTCCTGCCGCTGCTCGGGCATTTCGGGGTCGACCCGATCTTCTTCGGCATCCTGGTGGCGCTCAACCTGCAGACATCGTTCCTGACTCCACCCATGGCGATGTCGGCGTACTACCTGAAAGGCGTCGCACCGCCATCGGTGCAGCTGGTCACGATCTTTCGGGGTTGCCTGCCTTTCGTCTCGCTGGTGTTCGTGGCGATGATCGCGATGTACGTCTTCCCTCCCCTCACCCAGTGGCTGCCGCAAGTGCTCTACGGCCGTTGATGGCGGCTGTGCACCGACAATGAAACCGGACGCTGCCCTGCTCGCCTCCCTCAGCGCGCGCGACGCCCGCGACCGCATGGTCGCCGGCGAGTTCTCCGTCGGCGACTACGCGCGCGCCCTGCTCGAGCGGGTCGACGCCGTCGATGCTGACGTCCAGGCCTGGGCGCACCTCGACCGCGATCACGTCCTCGCCCAGGCGCAGGCGGCCGAGGAGGCTCACGCCCGCGGCGATCCCGACGGCGCGCTGTTCGGCCTGCCGGTGGGCATCAAGGACATCGTCGACACCGTCGACCTGCCGACCGAGGACGGCACGGTGCTGCACGCCGGTCGCATGCCCAATTTCGACGCCGCCATCGTGCAGCGGCTGCGCGCGGCCGGCGGCCTGGTGATGGGCAAGACCGTCACCACCGAGCTGGCCACCTACGCGCCGGGCAAGACCCGCAATCCGCACCGGCCCACCCACACCCCCGGGGGGTCATCGAGCGGCTCGGCAGCGGCGGTGGCCGCCGGCATGGTGCCGCTGGCGATCGGCACGCAGACCAATGGCTCGGTGATCCGGCCGGCCTCGTTCTGCGGCGTCTACGGCTTCAAGCCGAGTGCCGGCCTGATTCCGCGCACCGGCGTGCTGACGCAGTCGCCTTCCTTCGATGCGGTGGGCGTCTTCGGCCGCACCCTCGACGACGTGGCGCTGCTCGCCGAAGTGCTCGCCGGCCACGATCCGCAGGACGCATCGACGGTGCGCCGCGCCGCCCCGCCGCTGTCTCGCCTCGCCGCCACCGACACGCCGCTGCCGCCGACGCTGGCCTGGGTTGCGACGCCGTTCTGGGAACGGGTGGACGCCGATGCGCAAGCCGCCTTCGGCGAACTGCGCGACGTGCTGAGTGGCCGGATCGCCCCCTTCGACCTGCCGGCCAGCGCGGCCGACGCGATCGATTGGCACCGGCTGGTGATGGAGGCCGAGATCGCCGGCTCGTTCGAGCTCGAGTACGAGCGCGGCCGCGACCAGCTCTCGGCCTCGTTGCGCGCGCAGATCGAGCGCGGCCGCCAGGTCACCGCCGTCGCCCATCGGCAGGCGCTGGCCCGCGTCCCGCTGCTGCTGCAGGGCCTGGAGTCGGTGTTCGAGCATTTCGACGCGCTCGTCACCCCGGCCACGCTGGGTACCGCGCCGGCCGGGCTGGAGGCGACCGGCGACCCGGTGATGTGCACGCTGTGGACCTTCCTCGGCCTGCCCTGCCTCAGCCTGCCGCTGCTGAGCGGCGAGAATGGCCTGCCGCTCGGCGTGCAGCTGGTCGGACGCCGCGGCGACGATGCGCGGCTCCTGCGCACGGCGCGCTGGCTGGTCCGCACGGTGAACGACGCCTCAAGGTGAGCGAGCCCGCACGATGACAACCCGGATGAGGACGACCCCATGAAGCTGCTGTTCGGAGTGCTCGGCGCGGTGATGATGATCGCCTTTCTCGCCAGCTTCGTGATCAAGGTGCGCGAGCCGGCGATGATCGTCGTCGTGCTGATCGGCGTCGCCACGATGCTGGTCGACCTCTGGCACGCGCGCAACGAGCCGGACACCTGAGTCGGTCGGTCGGCCGCGCCGCGCTGACCGCGCCGCGGCGGCCGCGGGTCGCGCCGTCGCCTAGCGGCCGCGCAGCACCTCGGTCTTCGGATGGAAGGCGACCCACGCGAACCAGTAGGCCTGGGTCGCCGGCCAGGCGCGCCCCTGCTCGTCGAAGGCCTCGGCGGTCTGGTGCTCGCGGTCGAAGCGGATCCGCAGACGCTGGCCACCGACGACATCGCGCAGTTCGCCGCGCCCGTCGACCGCCGTGGCCAGGACACTGAAGGGATACGCCTTCACCTCGCCTCCCGCCTCGACGCCGAGCACCCATTCCTTGAGCGGAAAGCGTTCGTCGCGGTGCTCGACCTCGAACATCAGGCGCTGGACCTGGCCGTAGCCGGCGTACGGGTCGCGTGCGTAGTCGCGTTCGAAGCCGGTGTCGGTCGAGAGCACCTGCGTGGCCGGATGGCGCCGCCGCCAGTCGGCCCAGCTGGTGTGGGCCATCGGCAGCGCCTGCAGCCGGGCGCCCCTGAGGGGGCCGCTCACCGCCGTCTTCAGGATCTGCGACCAGAGCGACTGCGTCGCCCGGTCGTAGAGAAGGACATCGCTGTTGTAGAGCAGACCCGAGACGCCGAAGCGGCCGGCCCCGGTCGTCGCCGGGGCGAGGAAGGTCATGCCGGTTCCGCACAGCGGGCAGTAGGTCACCACCACGGGCTCGTCGCCGATCCGGTCGTTGACCACCTCGTGCCAGTTGAGGATGCGGATCGGGTAGGCGCGAACGACGCCGCCACGCTCCAGTCCGAGCACGCGATCGCCGTCGGCCAGGGCGGCGTCTGCCGCAGCCACGAACCGGGGCCGGTCGATCGCCGGGATGCCGTCGCGCGGTGGACCGCCGCGCTGGATGGCCCGCACCGGCACGCTGGCGTTGCTGACGTCGAAGCCGTTGTAGTTCGCCGGGTCCGGCTTGTCCGCGGCGAACGCGGTCGCGCTGACCGTCAGGGCCGCGGCGACGAAGGCCGATCGGCCGACCGCCCTTCGTCTGCGGATCGGGAGCGGGACCGTCGACCGGATCGGGATCGGCGCCGGAAGCGAGAAGGGCATCGCGTTCACCATTCGTCCCCAGGTTGCGGCGCGACGCGCCGACAGCCCATCATGCGCCGTCCCGATCAACCCCGCGGATGGTGGGTCGCGTGCAACGACTTGAGACGCTCGCGGGCGACGTGGGTGTAGATCGTCGTCGTCGAGATGTCGGCGTGACCGAGCAGCATCTGCACCGCCCGGAGGTCGGCGCCATGGTTGAGCAGGTGGGTCGCGAAGGCGTGGCGCAGCGTGTGCGGCGAGAGCGGCGCGGTGATGCCGGCGCGGCCGGCGTACGACTTGACGAGCTTCCAGAACATCTGCCGTGTCATCGGCGCGCCCCGTCCGGTGACGAACAGGGCCTCGCTCGATCGCCGGCCGAGGATGCCGGGACGCGCCTCGCCGAGATAGCGCTGGATCCAGGCGAGCGCCTCCTCGCCGAACGGCAGCAGGCGTTCCTTGGCGCCCTTGCCGGTGACGCGCAGGGCGGCGTCGACGAGGCTGACGTTGACGCTGGCGAGGCCGACCAGTTCGCTCACCCGCAGGCCGCTGGCATACATCAGTTCGAGCATCGTCCGGTCGCGCAGGCCGAGCGGCTTCTCGACGTCGGGCGCCGCCAGCAGCGCCTCGACCTGGGCTTCGCTGAGGCTCTTCGGCACCCGCATCGGCTGCCGTGCGGCGGCCAGGCGCAGCGTCGCGTCGGCCGTCGCCAGGTGCTCGCGAACGGCCCAGCGAAAGAAGCGCCGGAAGACGCTCAGCCGCCGGTTCGCGCTCGTCGCCGCGCTGTCGGCGTGACGGGCAACGGCGAATTCGCGCAGATCGTTCTCGACCGCCTCGGTGATCGTCGCGCCTCCGCGCCGCTCGAACCAGCGAGCGAAGAGCGTCAGGTCGCGCCGGTAGGCGGCGAGCGAGTTGGCGGACAGGCCGTCCTCGATCCACAGGGCGTCGGCGAAGGCGTCGATGACGGCGCCGCTTCGCAGCGGCGCCGGCGGGCCGTCATCGGCGACATCGACGTCGTCGCGCAACGCTTCGGGGCCTGTCGCCTTGATCACCGGGCCAGTGTAGGGCGGCTGGCACACTCGGCGGCATGGCCGATCTCGCGCTCCTGCTGCCCGATTTCCTGCTGATCGGTCTGGGCTGGGCGATCTGTCGCATGACCTCGCTCGGCCGGCCGGTGTGGGACGCCGTCGAGCGGCTCGTCTACTACCTTCTCTTTCCGATCCTGCTCTTCAGCTCCATCGTCAGGAGCCCGCTGCAGCCGGGCCAGGCGCTCCCGCTGGCGGTCGCCGGCGTCGGCACGGTGGCGGTCGGCATCGTCGTCGCCTCGCTGATCGGTCGCCTGCCGCGGGTCGACCGACGCTTGCATGCCTCTGGCGCGCAGACCGCCTTCCGCTTCAACTCCTTCATCGCCCTGGCCCTCGCGCAGCGGCTCTACGGCGCCGAGGGCCTGGCCTGGATGGCGATGCTGATCGCCCTCGGCGTGCCGCTCGGCAACGTCGCCGCCGTCTGGCCACTGGCCCGCCACGGCGGCCACGCCTACGGGCGCGAGCTGCTGCGCAATCCGCTCATCATCGGCACCGTCGCCGGGCTGGCCGCCAACGCGATCGGCGTCACCCTGCCGGCGGTGTTGGAGACGACGCTGCAGCGCATCGGCAGCGCGGCGCTGCCGATCGGCCTGATGGCTGCGGGCGCTGGTCTCACCGTCGGCGGCCTGAAGGAATCTCCGGCGCTGGCGACGGCCTTCCTCGCCATCCGGCATGCGCTGCTGCCGCTCGTCGCCATCGCCCTGGGCCTGGCACTCGCCCTCTCGCCGGAGCAGCGCGGCACCGTCGTCCTCTTCGCCGCGGTGCCGACCTCGTCGAGCACCTACGTGCTGGCGGCGCGGATGGGCGGCGCAGCCGGCTTCGTCGCCGGGCTGGTGATGGTCTCGACGCTGCTCGGCCTGGTCAGCATCCCGCTCTGGCTGGCGGTGCTGCAGCGCCTGCACTGACGGCGGCGCCGGAATCGCCGGCTTCAGCCTGGGCGAGCGCCCAGTCGATGTGTTCGCGGACCAGCGGCGACGCCTGGGCGCGGCGTCCGCCGAGGGCGGCGACGATCGCCGGATCGACCCGCGCGCGCAGCGCATTGCCGAGGGCGACGGCGAGATTGCGCTGCCAGCGCTCGTGGCCGATGCGACGGATCGCGCTGCCCTCGGTGGCGCGCAGAAACTCGTCCTCGCTCCACGCCCAAAGGGCCAGCAGCGTCGGCTCGACGAAGGCGTCGCGCCGATCGAAGTCGGCGAGCGGGCTGGTCCGGGCGTACTTGTTCCACGGACAGACGAGCTGGCAGTCGTCGCAGCCATAGATGCGGTTGCCGATCGCGGCACGGAACTCGACCGGGATCGGCCCCGGATGCTCGATCGTCAGGTACGAGATGCAGCGCCGCGCGTCGAGTCGGTAAGGAGCGACGATCGCCCGCGTCGGGCAGACGTCGATGCACGCCGTACAGCTGCCGCAGCGGGGTTCGACCGGCGGCGTCACCGGCAGGGGCAGGTCGACGTAGATCTCGCCCAGGAAGAACATCGAGCCGCCGTCGCGGTCGAGGGCGAGCGTGTGCTTGCCGCGCCAGCCGTTGCCGCTGCGCGTCGCCAGCTCGACCTCCAGCACCGGCGCCGAATCGGTGAAGACGCGATGACCGAACGGGCCGACCGCCTCGGCCAGCCGCGCGCTCAGCTGCTGCAGTCGCTGACGCAGCACCTTGTGGTAGTCGCGTCCGCGCGCATAGAGCGAGACGACGGCGCGCTGCGGATCGGCGATCCGCTGCCACTCGAGATCCTGCCAGTGCGGATCGTTGTCGGACGGCAGGTAGTCCATGCGCGCGGTGACGACACGCACCGTGCCGGCGACAAGCTCGGCGGGGCGCGCCCGCTTCAGGCCATGCACGGCCATGTAGGCCATGTCGCCATGGAATCCGTCGGCGAGCCAGGCGAGAAAGCCGGGCTCGGCCGAGGCCATGTCGACATCGGCGACGCCGATCTGTGAAAATCCGAACGCGTGGCCCCAGGCTCGCAGTTGCGCGAGCAGCACCGCGCCGTCCACCGGGCCCGCATCGTCCTGGCTTGCACTGTCCACCTGGCCTGCATCGTCCATTTGCAACCGATTCTAGAAACCCGCTCCGCCTCGTGGCCCGATGAAGCCGCCTGCGCCGCGACGGCGTCGGCGGTCGCCCGGCGTGACGGGCTCGACGAGGCCTTCATCGAGTTGCACGGGCCGCTCGGCGCCGGCAAGACCACCTTCGTGCGGCACCTGCTGCACGCCCTCGGGATCAGCGGGACGATCAAGAGTCCGACCTATGCGCTGATGGAGCCCTACGTCGCGGCGCCGGCCAGCGGCGGCTACGAGGTGCTGCACTTCGACTTCTATCGCTTCGACGACCCCGGCGAGTGGGAGGACGCCGGTTTTCGCGAACTTTTCGCCGGCCCCGGCCTGAAGCTCGTCGAGTGGCCCGAGAAGGCGGCCGCGCTGCTGCCGGCTTGCGACCTTCGCATCACCATCGAGCCGGCCACCGACGGCGAGCACCGCGACGCGCGCTTCGAGGCCGGCAGTCCGCGCGGCCGCCGGCTGCTGCCATGAGGTCGGGCTCGCGCCGCGACGCCGTCCGCCGCATGGGCGCGCTCGCGCTGCTGCTCGGCAGCGGCGACATCGTCTTCGGCGCCGCGATCATCGCGGTGCGCGTCTGGCCGGCGGACGAGTACACGCGGATCACCATCGAGTCGGACGCGGCGCTTTCGCAGCGTCACTTCATGATCGAGAACCCGGATCGCCTGGTCATCGACATCGACGGTCTCGAGCTCAGTCCGCAACTGCGCGAGCTGGTCGGCAAGATCCGGCCCGACGATCCTTTCATCGAAAGCGTCCGTGTCGGGCAGAACCGCGCCCGCGTCGTCCGCATGGTGATCGACCTCAAGCAGCCGACGGCACCGCAGCTCTTCACGCTGCCGCCGGTCGCCGCCTACCGCAACCGGCTCGTCTTCGATCTCTACCCGACCCAGGCGGCCGATCCCCTGCTGGCGTTGATCCGCGAGAAGGAGCAGGCCGAGCGGCAGGCCGCCCAGGCAGTGCAGGACGCGCTCGGCGAGTTCATCGGACGGATGGACGGCACGTCGCCGCCGCGGGTCGCCGCCGGGCCCGGCCCGACGCCGCCGACCGGTGCCGCCGCCGTGCTGCTGCCGCCGAAGGCACCGCCGCCCCTGTCGCAGGCGCGGATCGATCGGCTCATCGTCGTCGCCATCGATCCCGGCCACGGCGGCGAGGATCCGGGCGCGATCGGGCCGAGCGGCCTCTACGAGAAGGATGTCGTGCTGGCCATCGCCCTCGAGCTGCGCGACCGCATCAATGCCAGCAGCGACCCGCCGATGCGGGCCATGCTGACGCGCGACGCCGACTTCTTCGTCCCCCTGCACGAGCGCGTCAAGAAGGCGCGCCGCGTCCAGGCCGACCTCTTCGTCTCCATCCACGCCGACGCCTTTCTCAACCCGGCGGCGCGCGGGGCCTCCGTGTATGCGCTCAGCGAAGGCGGGGCGTCGAGCGCGGCAGCGCGCTGGATGGCCAACCGCGAGAACCAGGCCGACCTCGTCGGCGGCATCAACGTGAATGCCCGGGATGCCGCGGTGGCGCGCACCCTGCTCGACATGAGCACGGCGGCGCAGATCAAGGACAGCCTCAAGCTCGGCAGCGAGGTCCTCGGCCAGATCGGCAAGGTCGGCAAACTGCACAAGGTTTCGGTCGAGCAGGCCGGCTTCGCGGTCCTGAAGGCGCCCGACATCCCGTCCATCCTGGTCGAGTCGGCCTTCATCTCGAATCCCGAGGAAGAGCAGAAGCTGCGCGATCCCGACTATCGTCGCCAGCTCGTCGAAGCGCTCGTCAACGGCATCCAGCGCTACTTCGCCCGCAACCCGCCCATCGCCCGCAGCCGCCAGCTTTGAACGGCCCAGGACACCCATGCTGCATCCCCAGGCCCGCGCCCTCCTCGACCTGATCGCCGAGCGCGGCCTGCCGGCCATGCACGAGCTCGCGCCGATCGACGCGCGCAGCTTCTACCGCGACCGCCGCGCCTTCACCCAGCCCGACGCGCCGGCGGTGGCCGAGTGCCGCGACCTGTCGGCCGACGGACCGCATGGTGCGATTGCGCTGCGTCTCTACCGGCCGCTTGCCGCGGCCGATGGTTCGCTGCCGGTCCTCGTCTACTTCCACGGCGGCGGCTGGACCATCGGCGACCTCGACACCCACGACGTGCTGTGCCGCCAGCTCGCCAACGGCTCGGGCTGCGCCGTCGTCTCGGTCGACTACCGGATGGGGCCCGAACACCGCTTTCCGGCCGCCGTCGACGATTGCCTCGCAGCGACGGCCTGGATCGCCAGCCAGGCCTCCTCGCTCGGCCTCGACGCGCGCCGCCTCGCCGTCGGCGGCGACAGCGCCGGTGGCAACCTCGCCGCCGTCGTCGCCCTGCTCGCCCGCGATCGCGCCGGTCCGGCGATCGCCTGGCAGTTGCTGATCTACCCGGCGACCGACATGCGCCGAGGCCACCCGTCGCACACCACCAACGGACGGGGCTACCTGCTCGAGACGGCGACCATCGACTACTACCACGACCACTACATCGACGACCCGGCCCACGATCACGACTGGCGCGCTTCGCCCTTGCTCCACGAGGATCTGTCGGGGCTGCCGCCGGCGCTGGTGCTGACCGCCGGCTACGACCCCTTGCGCGACGAGGGCCTCGACTATGCCGACGCGCTCGCCGCTGCGGGCAGTCGCTCGACCTGCATCTGCTTCGAGCGCCAGCTGCACGGCTTCATCACGATGGGCAGGTTGATCGACGAAGCCAACAGCGCCGTCGACCTCTGCGCCGGCGCGCTGCGCCGCGCCCTGCAGGCGCAGCCCTGAAGCCGCCGCCGACCCGGTGGCGCCACGTCGACGGCAGCGGGCTCGGGCCCGACGTGAAGAATTGCGCGCCGGCCGCCCGGCTTTCCGGTCGGACGGCACGATGGCGCCCGGGCCGCGACGACAAGAATGCGTGCACCCGTGAGAAGCGAGCATCGCCATGGCCGTCGATCCCACCGTTGAGTCGCCCTTCGAGAGAACCGTCCGCCTGGTCTGCCGTCTCGACGATGCCGACATCGACTACGTCCGCGACACCGGCGAGTGGATCGCGCGCTGCGTCAATCGCGTCCTGGCGCTCGATCCGGCCACCACCGCTCACGTCGTCACCCCGCTCGTCCTCGACATGAGCGCCCTGCCGCGCTGGCGATTGATGAAGCCCGAGTCGGTCGCCGACCAGCTGGTCGGCGCGACGGCGGCGTCGGCGCCGCTCTAGGGTCGCCCGGGCCGCCGGGTCGCCCGCTCAGCCGACCGCGGCCGTGCGCGCCCGTTCCTTCACGCGCGCCCGCCAGGCGCCGATGAAGACCAGCAGGCCGGGGATGATGATGGCTCCCCAGATGATCTTGTCGAGGTTGGCCTTGACCCACGGAATGTTGCCGAAGAGGTAGCCGGCCATCGTGACGCTGCCGATCCAGAGGATGCTGCCGGTGACGTCGTAGAAGGCGAACTTGCGATAGGTCATGCGGGCTACGCCGGCGACGAACGGCGCGAAGGTGCGCAGGAACGGCATGAAGCGGGCGACGACGATCGTGATGCCGCCGTAACGCTCGTAGAAAGCGTGCGCCTGATCGAAGGCCTTGCGATTGAACCAGCGCGAGTTCTCCCACTGGAACACGCGCGGCCCGACCCGGCGGCCGATGGCGTAGTTGCACTGGTTGCCGAGCACCGCCGCGATCATGAGAAGGATCAGCACCAACGGCAGGCTCAGAAGTCCGGTGGCGGCCATGGCGCCGACCACGAAGAGCAGCGAGTCGCCGGGCAGAAAGGGCATGACGACCAGCCCGGTCTCGACGAAGATGATCGTGAAGAGCAGCACGTAGACCCAGGCGCCGTACTCGCGCACGAAGGTCATCAGGTGCACGTCGATGTGCAGGACGAAATCGATGAGCAAGGCGACGATGTCCATCGGCTCGATTATCGACCCCACCCCTTCGGCCGCCGCCGCGGCGTCGCTTCCTACAATACAGCGATGAATGCCGTGCTCGATGCGCGCACGCGCCGACCGATCAGCGAGCTGCCGAGCGAGCTCGTCAGCCAGATCGCCGCCGGCGAGGTCGTCGAGCGGCCGGCGTCGGTCGTGCGCGAGCTGATCGACAACGCGCTCGACGCCGCGGCGACCGCCGTCGTCGTGCGCCTGGCCGGCGGCGGCGTGCGCTCCCTGACGGTCGAGGACGATGGCGAGGGCATCGCGGCGCACGAACTGCCGCTGGCCCTGCGCCGCCACGCCACCAGCAAGATCGCCAGCCTCGCCGACCTCGAAGGCGTGGCGACGCTCGGCTTTCGCGGCGAGGCGCTGGCGGCGATCGCCTCGGTCGCCGACGTGTCGATCGCCAGCCGCACCGCCGAGGCCAGGCACGCGATGCGGCTCGACGCGCGCACCGGCGAACTCTCGCCGGCGGCGCGCGACATCGGCACCAGCATCGAGGTGCGCGAACTCTTCTTCAACACCCCGGCCCGCCGCAAGTTCCTGAAGACCGAGGCGACCGAGCTGGCTCATTGCGTCGAGGCCGTTCGACGGCACGCGCTCACCCGCCCGGCCGTGTCGTTCACGCTCTGGCACGACGG
>Ga0136633_1002117_pt1 | contig 13964 bp, 12 predicted proteins | sample AntDrymeUQ832206_2_FD_105494 | JGI IMG/M metagenome (GOLD analysis project Ga0136633, IMG submission 105494) | Polar desert sand microbial communities from Dry Valleys, Antarctica - metaG UQ83 (22.06) | ecosystem: Environmental > Terrestrial > Soil > Desert | place: Antarctica: Dry Valley... | reverse complement strand
GAGGCCCGGTGATTGCCGGCTGGACCGACCTTCCGGGTCGGTCAACGGGCCACACGTCCTTCGGCCGTGAGGCCCGGTGATTGCCGGCTGGACCGACCTTCCGGGTCGGTCATGTGAGACGTTCGGCCAGCTCGGAGGCCAAGCGGGGCCCGGTGGCGGCGTCGTCGTGCTTGAGGAAGACGTAGGCGTCGCGGTCCTCGGCGGCCGCTTTGGCCAGGCGGTCGGCCCACAGGTCGAGGTCGGCCGGCGTGTAGTCGGGGCGGCGCAGCCTCACGTAGGCAACCGGCCCGACGCCCGGGATGGCCCTGGCGGGACGGTCGGCGGTGTCGGAGACGACCAGCGTGGCGCCGCCGGCGTCGAGGCGGTCGAGCACGTCGGTCCGCTCCCAGGCCGGCCCGAGCTCGAAGGCCGCTGTGGCGGTCAGCGGGGCGAGGATGCGGCCGAGGCGGTCGAGGTCGGGTTGCTGGTGGGGAAGGGCGACGAGCACCGGCCCCTGCGCGACCCCCAGCGGGGCGACGGCGGCGAGGAAGGTGGTGACCCGGCCCTCCACGCCTTCGAGGTCCCGGCGGTGGGTGATACCCATGTGGGCCTTGGGCGCGAAGCGGAAGTCGTCCCCGACGGTGGCGACCCATTTCGCCAGGGCGACGGCGGTCGGCAGGCGGCGGTAGGTGGCGTGGGCTTCCACGGTGTCGAACGTGGAGGCGTACACCCCGAGCATGCGGGCGACCGAGGTGCCCTCGGGGTAGAACGGCCCCACCCACGCCGGGTACGACCAGCCGCTCGTTCCAACGCGCATGACGCCCACCGGCTCAGGGTAGGGGAAGTCAGAAGATCGAGGTGATCCGCTCCCAGATCGATTGGGAGTCCTTGGCCTCCGGCACAGGTGGGGGCGGCGGCTCGGCGGCGGGCGGCGGCTTGGCCTGCGGAAGTATGAAGTACTGCTCCTCGCCGGGCTTGACCAGGTTGTACTGGCGGGCGAGGCGCTCGATCTCCTCGTCGGAGCGGAGCTGGTCCGTACGGGTCTGCAGCACCCGGTTCTGGGCCGAGAGGGCGGCCTCCTGGACCACGAGCGCCTCGTGGGTCTGACGCTGGTCGAGCCACGCCTTGGCCGGGAAGACGGACAGGGCGAGCACGCCGATCAACGCCATGGCGGCCACCGCGAGACCGGCGCGCCCCTTCACGGCTTCACCCGTCCGTCCGGCGGGCCAGGGCGGCGCCGCCGCGGAACGCTGCCGACTCGCCGAGGCCCTGCTCGATGCGCAGGAGTTGGTTGTACTTGGCCACCCGCTCGGACCGGGCCGGGGCGCCCGTCTTGATCTGCCCGCAATTGGTGGCCACGGCCAGGTCGGAGATGGTGGTGTCCTCGGTCTCGCCGGAACGGTGGGACATCACCGCCCCGTAGCCCGACCGCGTGGCCAAGGCGACGGTGTCGAGGGTCTCGGTGAGGGTGCCGACCTGGTTGGGCTTCACCAGGATGGCGTTGGCGATCCTCGACTCGATGCCCCGCTCGAGGCGGACGACGGCGGTGACGAACAGGTCGTCGCCCACGAGCTGCACCCGGCCACCCGCGGCCCGGGTGAGCGTGGCCCAGCCGTCCCAGTCGTCCTCGGACATTCCGTCTTCGATGGAGACGATCGGGTGGCGCTCGGCGAGGTCGACCAGCCAGCCCGCCATCTCGTCGGAGCCGAGCGTGCGCTCCTCGCCGGCCAGGGCATAGGTCCCGGCGGCCGGGTCGTAGAACTCGGTGGCGGCGACGTCGAGGGCGATGGCGATCTGCTCGCCCGGGGTATAGCCCGCGGCCTCGATGGCCTCGACGAGGATGCGCACCCCGTCCTCGTTGGAGCCGAGGTCCGGTGCGAATCCCCCCTCGTCGCCCACGGCTGTGGACAGCCCGCGGTCCTGCAGCAGGCCGGCCAGCGCGTGGTACGCCTCGACGCCCCAACGCAGCCCTTCGCTGAACGACGCGGCGCCGACCGGCACGAGCATGAACTCCTGCACGTCGAGGTTGTTCGGGGCGTGAGCCCCGCCGTTGAGCACGTTGAGCATGGGCATGGGCAGGACGTGGGCGTTGGCCCCGCCGACGTGGCGGAACAGCGGCAGGTCGAGCTCGTCGGCGGCGGCCCGGGCGACGGCCAGCGACACGCCAAGGACAGCGTTGGCGCCGAGTCGCCCCTTGTTGTCGGTGCCGTCGAGGGCCACGAGCTGGGCGTCGACACCTCGCTGGTCAAGGGCCTCCCAGCCGGCCAGCACGTCGGCGATCTCGCCGTTGATCGCGTTGACCGGGCCCGAGACCCCCTTGCCGCCCCATGTCGAGCCGCCGTCGCGTAGTTCGACCGCCTCGTGGGCCCCGGTGCTCTTCCCGGAAGGCACGCTGGCCCGGCCCTGTGCGCCGCTTTCGAGCCCAACCTCGACCTCGACCGTGGGAAAGCCACGCGAATCGAGGATCTGCCGGCCGATGATGCGCTCGATGCTGCTCACTGTTGCTCCTGTTGGTGGTGGGGACAAAGTTAGCTGACCCCACGGAATCCACAGGCCATTGGGGTAAGACCTGACTCTGAACCTCTTCGACGTCCTGGTGCTGGTCGCGTTGGTCTCGGCCGCCGTCGGTGGCTACCGCATGGGCTTCCTTGCCCGGGTGGCCTCCTGGGTCGGGCTCGGTGCCGGCATCTACGCCGGCGCCCGCCTGGCCCCGGTCGTCCTCGACCGCTTCCAGAGTGGCATCCCCGAGACCAAGCTGCTGGTGGCGCTCGGCGTCTTCGGAGTCCTCACCACTGCGGGAGCGAGTCTCGGGGCGGTGGCGGGAGCGAGCGTGCGCCGCCTGATCCCGCCCGGCACCGGCCTGCGCACGGCCGACCGGGCTGCCGGCGCGGTGGTCGGGGGACTGGGCGGGCTGCTGCTCGTGTGGCTGCTGGTGCCGATCCTGGCCGAGGTGCCGGGCGCGGTCTCCGAGCTGGCCCGGAACTCCTCCATCGCCCGCAACATCGACCGCTACGGTCCGGCGAGTCCCCAGGCCCTGCAGGACCTTCGGCGCCAGGTCTCCGACGTCAACTTCCCCGAGGTGTTCTCCCGGCTCGGGCCCTCGCCCAGTGCCGGCCCGCCGCCGGGCGAGGTGGCCCTGCCGGCCGCCATCCGCGACCGCGTGGCCGCGTCGACGGTCAAGGTGAGCGGCACGGCGTGTGGGCGGGTGCTGTCCGGCAGCGGGTTCTCGCCGGCCGGCGACATCATCGTCACCAACGCCCATGTGGTCGCAGGTGTCAGCCGGCCCACGGTGCTGCGTACCGACGGTCGCCGCCTCCCGGCCACCGTCGTGGTGTTCGACCCCAACCGGGACCTGGCCGTCCTGCGGGTCCCCAACCTGAACCAGCCCGCCCTCCCGGTGGGCGACGGGGAGGTGGGTGACGAGGGCGCGGTCTACGGCCACCCCCGCGGCCAGGACGAGCTGGCGATCATCCCGGCCCGCATCGAGACCGAGGTGAACGCCAGGGGGCTCGACCTCTACGGTGACCGCCAGATCCGCCGCCAGATCCTGGTCCTCGCCGCTGCGCTCGCGCCCGGCGACTCCGGGGGGGCACTGGTCGACACCAGCGGCCAGGTGGTCGGCGTGGCCTTCGCCGTGGCGCCGGACCGCCCGTCCACCGCGTACGCGCTCGACACCGACGAGCTCCGGGCCGTGCTCGCCGTCCCCCGTGGCGACCAGGTGAGCACCGGCCCCTGCGTCCGTAGCTAGGACGAGCGTCCGCATGGAGGCGGTACGCTTGGCCCCGTGGCGAGATTTGGCGCGGTCATCACGGCGATGGTCACGCCCTTCGACGCCGAGGGTTCCCTCGACCTCGGTGCCGCCGCCGAGCTGGCCCGGTGGCTGGCCGATCACGGGAGCGACGGGCTGGTCGTGGCCGGCACCACCGGCGAGGGCTCCACGCTCGCCGACGACGAGAAGCTCGACCTGTGGCGGGCCGTCGCCGGGGCGGTCACCGTCCCCGTCATCGCCAACACGGGCAGCAACGACACCGCCCACTCTGTGCACCTGACCGGCCTGGCCGAAGGGTGTGGGGTCGCCGGCGTGCTGGCCGTCACCCCGTATTACAACCGGCCGTCCCAAGCGGGGCTCGAGGCCCACTTCCGGGCCGTGGCCGCAGCCACCGAGCTGCCCGTCATGCTCTACGACATCCCCGTGCGCAGCGGCCGCAAGATCTCCCACGACGTGATGGTGCGCCTCGCCACCGAGGTGGCGAACGTCGTTGCGGTGAAGGACGCCGCCGCCGACGTGGCCGCCACCGCACTGCTGATCGCCGCCGTGCCCGACCGCTTCGAGGTCTACAGCGGCAACGACGACCACACCCTGGCCCTCACGGCCCTGGGCGCGGTCGGCGTGGTCGGTGTGGCCACCCATTGGGTCGGCCTGGAGATGGCGGAGCTGATCGCCGCCGCCGGCAAGGGCGACCTGGCCACGGCCCGCGAGATCAACGGCCGGCTGCTCGAGTCATATCTGTTCGAAAGCGGCGACGCCGCCCCCAACCCCATCCCGGCCAAGGCCATGATGCGCACCCTGGGCCTGGCCGTCGGCGAGTGCCGCCTGCCCATGGGCCCGGCGCCCATCGGCCTCGAGGACCGGGCAAGAGAGGTCTACGCAAACCTGCATGGTTGACAAAACAGCCAAGAACGGCAATGTACGCATCACCTTCCTCGGCGGGCTCGGTGAGATCGGCCGCAACTGTGCCTGCATCGAGCAGGACGGCCGCATCATGATCCTCGACTGCGGGTTGATGTTCCCCGACGCCGAGATGCCCGGCGTGGACCTGGTCCTGCCCGACTTCACCTGGCTGCGCCAGAACGCGTCCCGGGTCGAGGGGTGCATCCTCACCCACGGCCACGAGGACCACATCGGCGCGCTCGGCTTCCTGCTGCGCGACATGTCCTTCCCGATCTACGGCTCCGCCCTGTCCCTCGGGCTGGCCAAGAACCGCATCGACGAGGCGGGGATGCTCGGGCGGACGAAGCTGATCCCGGTCGTCGACGGCGAGCGGCGAAAGATCGGCCCGTTCGACTGCGAGTTCATCCCCGTCACCCACTCGGTGCCCCACGGGTTCGCCACTGCGTTCCACACGCCCCAGGGCGTGATCTTGCACTCGGGCGACTTCAAGCTCGACCTCACCCCCGTCGACGGGCGGGTCACCGATCTGGCCCGCATCGGCGCCATCGCCAAGGAGTCGGGCATCCGGCTCCTGCTCTCGGACTCCACGAACGCGGAGGAACCGGGCCACACCGTCAGCGAACGCAACGTCGGCAAGGTGCTCCGGGAGTTGTTCGCGGCCAACACCGGCAAGCGGATCATCACCGCCTGCTTCGCCAGCCACATCCACCGCGTCCAGCAGATCGCCGACGCCGCGGTGGCCAACGGCCGCACCATCGCCACCCTCGGGCGGTCCATGCTCAAGAACGTGGCCCTGGCCCGCGAGATGGGCCTGCTCCACATCCCTGACAACTCCCTCGTCGATATCGAAAAGATCGACTCCTTCGCCCCCGGCCAGGTGTGTGTCATCTCCACCGGCTCCCAGGGCGAGCCCATGTCGGCCCTTTCGCTCATGGCCGCGGGCGAGAACAAGTGGCTCAAGCTGACCGAGGACGACGTCGTCATCCTCAGCGCCCACGCCATCCCGGGCAACGAGTACAGCGTCAACAAGGTGATCGACGGCCTCTACCGCCTCGGTGCCGAGGTGGTGCACTCCGGGATGGCCGACGTCCACGTCACCGGCCACGCCATGCAGGGCGAGCTCAAGACCCTGCTGTCGATCGCCAAGCCCGAGCACTTCATCCCCGTCCACGGCGAGTTCCGCCACCTCACCCACCACGCCCGCCTGGCGATGGAGATGGGTGTGCCGGTGGCGAACGTCCTGCTGGCCGAGGACGGCGACGTGGTCGAGCTCACCGAGAAGGGGCTCGACTTCGTCGACTCCGTGCCCTCGGGCTACCTGTACGTCGACGGCATCGTGGGCGATGTCGGCCACGGCGTGCTGCGCGACCGCAAGGTGCTGGCCGAGGAGGGCGTGATCGTGGTGGTCGTCGCCGTCGACGTCACTTCCGGGGAGATCCTCACCGGGCCGGAGATCATCACCCGCGGTTGGGTGCACGCCCCCGAGGCCGAGGCGTTGCTCGACGAGGCCCGCCAGCGGGTCATCGAGGCCCTCGAGCACTCCACCGACGCCGGCAACCTCGACTTCGACACCCTCAAGCGCCAGATCCGCCAGGCCCTGGGCCGCTTCGTCAACGAGAAGACCAAGCGCCGCCCGATGATCGTCCCTGTCGTGATGGAGGCCTGAGCCGAGCGAAGTACGGCCCTCCCGTGCCAGAGTGCGCCGGGGAAAAGGGGGGCACCATGACGGTGACCGGCACGTTCGAGCTGTCAGGCTTTAAGGGGCCGATCTTCCGGCCCGACGACGACGGGTACGACGAAGCCCGGGCCATCTTCAACGGGATGATCGACCGGCGGCCGGCCGTCATCGCCCGCTGCACCGACGCCGACGACGTGATCATGCTCGTGAACCTGGCCCGGGAGAACCATCTGCCGATCTCGGTCTACGGCGGAGGTCATGGCGTCACCGGCTCGGCGGTGGTCGACGCCGGCATCTGCGCCGACATGCGGGGGATGAAGGGCATCGAGGTCGACGCGGAGGCACGCACGGTGCGGGCCGAGGCCGGCCTGACCTGGGGGGAGTTCGACGCCGCCACCCAAGAGCATGGTTTGGCCGTCACCGGCGGGCGGATGTCTGGAACCGGCATCGCCGGGCTCACGCTCGGCAGCGGAAGCGGCTGGCTGGAGCGCAAGCTCGGCTTCGTCTGCGACAACCTGATCAAGGCCGAGGTCGTGACCGCCGACGGGCGAAAGGTCGTCGCCTCCGACGACGAGAACCCCGACCTGTTCTGGGGGCTGCGCGGCGGTGGCGGGAACTTCGGCATCGTGACGGCATTCCACTTCCGGCTCCATCCCGTGGGCCCGATCGTGCTGGGCGGGATGCTCATCTGGCCGGCCCCGATGGCGGGGGACCTTGTCCGCTTCTACCGGGACTTCATGCCCACCGCGCCCGACGAGCTCGGAAGCGCTCTGGCCTTCATCACCGCCCCACCCGCTCCGTTCGTGCCCGAGCCGGTCAGGGGCCAGCCGGTGGTCGGAATCGTCATCTGTTACGCCGGGCCGATCGAGGAAGGTGAGGCTGCCCTCCGACCCCTCCGGGAATTCGGGCCGCCCGGCATCGACCTGGTCCAGCCGATGCCGTACGTGGCCGTCCAGCACCTGATCGACGATGGCAACCCCAAAGGCATGCAGAACTACTGGAGCGCGGACTTCCTGGCCGAGTTGCCCGACGAGGCCGTCGACACCCTGGTCGAGCACGCCACCAAGCCGGTGTCGCCGCTGACCCAGATCCTCCTCGTCCCCGGCGGCGGCGCCATCGCCCGGGTCGACGACAACGCCACCGCCTTCGGGCAGCGCGATGCCCCCTGGAACGTCCATTTCCTCTCCATCTGGCCGGATCCGGCCGCCAACGAGACGAACATCGCCTACACCCGGGCCATCGCCGGGGCCATGAAGCCGTGGACCACCGGTCGGGCCTACCTGAACTTCATCGGCGACGAGGGGCTGGGCCGGGTGGAGGCCGCCTTCGGCCCCGAGCGCTACGCCCGCCTGCAGGCCCTCAAGGCGACGTGGGATCCCGAGAACCTGTTCCGCCACAACCAGAACATCCCGCCCGCCGCCTCGTCGTAGCTCACACCCGAACCTGGGTCATCCGACGTGTGGGCCTGTTGCTGCTGTGGCTGCTGTTAGCGTTGTTGCCACTGTGGCCACCAAACCGTCGACCAAACGGGCGGCGCCCGCCAAGGCCAAGAGCCCGAAGGCTCCTGCGGCCAGGCGCGGCCCCGCCCGGAAGGCTCCCGTCCGGAAGGCGCCCGTCCGGAAGGCGCTTGCGCCGCCCACCCCGGCGCCCAGGAAGGACCCGTCGCCCCGGCTCGGGGGCCACGGCTACGACGTCGGCGGCCTCGTCCTGGTCCTGCTCGCCCTGGTCACCGCCCTGTCGGTGTACGGCGACCTGGCCGGCCCGGCCGGCCGGGCCATCGGCGACGGGGCAGGCGTCGTCCTCGGCTACGGGCGGTGGGCCCTGCCGTTCCTGTTCGCCGGCGCCGGAGCCATGCTGCTGTGGCGTGAGACCCCGGCCGAGCCGATCCGGCTCGCCGTGGGCCTGTCGCTGGCGTCGTTCGCGGGCTGCGGGCTCGTCCACCTGATCACCGACGGCCCGGGGTGGGGGGCCTCCGCCGGCGATCTGCGGTCCTCGGGCGGCCTGGTCGGCACGCTCACCGCCGTGCCGCTGCGCAACGTGCTGGCCGGGCCCGGTGCGGCCGCGGTCCTGCTCACCGTGCTCGGCGTCGCCGCCCTGGTCTTGGCCCGTACGACCGTGCGCACCGCGGCCAGCCAGGCGGGCGGTGTCGCCCGGCGGGGCGGGCGGGGCCTGGCGTCGCTCGGCCGCTCCCTGACCGAGCTCCGCCCTCCTGCTCTGCCCGCGGTCCCCGAGGCCGAGGTCGAACCGGCGGTGCCTGCGCTCCGGAACCCGGCGGTGCCGAGGGAGCCGGTCCCGCCGATCCCCGCCCCGTCCGTCGAGGTCCGACTCCCACCCACGCCGATCGAGCCCCCGGAGCAGCTGGCCATCGACATCGGCCCGGCGGGTGAGCACGGGGTCTCAGAGAACCACGGCGCCTGGAAGCTCCCGCCCCTTTCGCTCCTCAAGCGGGGGAAGGTGCAGGAGATCGACCACGCCCTGGTCGAGGCCGAGGGTCGAACCCTGGAGCGGGCCCTCGCCGCCCACGGGGTCGACACCGCCCTGGTGGGCATGACTGTCGGTCCCACTGTCACCCGTTACGAGCTGGCCCTCGGCCCGGGCGTGAAGGTGTCGAGGGTCACGAACCTGCACAAGGACATCGCCTACGCCATGGCGTCGGCCGACGTCCGCATCCTGGCCCCCATCCCCGGCCGCTCCGCCATCGGCGTGGAGGTGCCCAACAAGCAGCGCCAGCTCGTCCTGGTGGGCGACATCCTGGCGTCGCCCGAGGCCCAGAAGGCCAGCCATCCCCTCGAGGTGGCCATGGGCCGTGACATCGCCGGCCGGCCCATCCTCGTCAACCTGGCCGAGGCGCCCCACATCCTCATCGCCGGAGCCACCGGCGCGGGCAAGTCATCGTGCCTGAACTCGCTGCTGACCTCGATCCTCGTCCGGTCGACGCCCGACCAGGTGCGGCTGATCCTGGTCGACCCCAAGCGGGTGGAGCTGGGCCAGTACAACGGGCTGCCCCACCTGCTCACCCAGGTCGTGGTCAACCCCAAGAAGGCGGCCAACGCCCTGTCCTGGGCGGTGCATGAGATGGAGCGGCGCTACGACCTGCTGGCCGAGGTCGGCGTGCGCGACATCAGCGGTTACAACGCCGCCTTCGACCGGGGCGACCTCGTGCCGGACCCGGGCTCGGAGGTCACCTACCACCGGCTGCCGTTCATCCTGCTGGTGGTCGACGAGCTCAACGACCTGATGATGGTGGCTGCCCGCGACGTCGAGGAGTCCATCTGCCGCATCGCCCAGATGGCCCGGGCCGTGGGCATCCACCTGGTCATCGCCACCCAGCGGCCCTCGGTCGACGTGATCACCGGGGTCATCAAGGCCAACGTGCCCTCCCGGTTGGCGTTCGCGGTCAGCTCGGCCACCGACAGCCGGGTCATCCTCGACCAGGTGGGCGCCGAGCGCCTGGTCGGTCAGGGCGACATGCTGCTGGCCATCGCCTCCTCGAGCGTGCCCCTGCGGGTGCAGGGGTCATGGGTGGGGGAGGACGAGGTCCGGAAGGTGGTGGCCCACTGGCGCCGCCAGGCCCCCCAGCCGCAGTATGTGGAGGGGGTCGAGGGCGACGACGCAGCCGCGGGCTACGACGGCACGGGTGGACACGACGACTCCGACGACATGCTGGAGCAGGCCATGGAGCTCGTCGTGCGCTCCCAGCTGGGCTCGACGTCGATGCTCCAGCGCAAGCTGCGCCTGGGCTTCGCCCGGGCCGGGAGGATCATGGACCTGCTCGAGCAGCGGGGCGTGGTCGGCCCGTCGGAGGGTTCCAAGGCCCGGGCCGTGCTCATGACACCCGAAGAGCTGGACGAGCTGAAGTCCAGACCGTAGGACGCACGTCCATTCCAAAACCAAAACGCCGGTGGCCCCTCCCCATTGAGGTGCCACCGGCGGTTGCGTTAGAAGTTGGAAGCTAGGCGGCGATACGGGGACGCTCGTTCCGCACCCTCGTGGTGTCGCTGATCGAAGCTGACCCGAACCACCCGAGAAGGGCGGCCCAGGCGCTCGCCAGCGAGCCGATGACGAGACCGGTGCCGACGGTGCCCATCCACGCTTCGCGTACCGTGACGCCGAACCCCTCGAAGACGGAGTAGTCGAGGGCCAGCGTGACCACGATGGCGAGCATGAAGGTGAACAGGGTACGGATCCGGTCGAGCCCGGGGACGTTCTCGATGACGAGGTCGGTGACCTTCAGAGCCACCAAACCGAGCAATGTGACGACTGCGAACTCGTACATGTAAGAGCCTCCTACTTTCTTGTTATGGAGTGTGACGCTTACAATCAATACGACCCGGCATCCCAGGAAAAGGTGACATCCTGAGTTGCGGCGGGGGCCGCGATCTGGGACAGACTGTGGGCATGGCCAACTACGAGGGTTACTGCGTCAAGTGCCGCGAGAAGCGGGAGTTCGAGGGCACCGAGGTGGAGCTCGCCAACGGTCGCCGGGCGGCCCAGGGTGCCTGTCCGACGTGCGGGACCAAGATGAACCGCATGCTCGGCAAGCAGAAGTAGTCCCCGCCCCGGCCCGATAGATTGAGCGGGTGCCGGATCGCTATTGGTTGGAGACCCTCGGGTGCCCGAAGAACCAGGTCGACTCCGACAAGCTGGCCGGACGGCTGCTGTCGGAGGGCCTCGAGGTCGCTGACCGCATCGAGGACGCCGATCTGGTGGTGGTCAACACCTGCGCGTTCATCGAGGCGGCCCGGGAGGAGTCGATCGACACCATCCTGGCCCTCTCGGGCGCCCGCCGGCCCGGAGCCCGGCTCGTCGTCACCGGCTGCCTCGCCGAGCGTGCGGGGTCCGAGCTGGCCGAGGCTCTGCCCGAGGTCGACCAGGTGGCCGGCTTCGGCGTGGCCGTCACCCTGGGATCGAAGCCCGGGCCTGGGGCCACCGGGATGGTGCCATCCTTCGACCTGCTGAACCTGCCCCGGCCGAAGTCCGACGTCCCCTGGGCGTACGTGAAGGTGGCCGAGGGCTGCGACCGGACATGCGGCTTCTGCGCCATACCGTCCTTCCGGGGCCCGCAGCGCTCCCGCACCGAGGCGTCGATCCTCGCCGAGGTCGACGGGTTGGAGGTGGCGGAGATCGTCCTCGTGGCCCAGGATCTGGCCTCGTACGGGCGTGACGTCGGCCGCAAGGGCGCCATCGTGCCCCTCGTCGAGGCGGTGGCCGCCCGGGAGGAACGGGTCCGGCTGCTCTACCTCTACCCGTCCGAGCTCGACGACCGCCTGGTCGACACCATCTGCGCCACGGGCGTGCCGTACTTCGACCTGTCCCTCCAGCACGCGTCCAAGCGCCTCCTGCGCCGCATGCGCCGCTGGGGCGACGGCGACCGGTTCCTCCGCCGGATCGGGAGCATCCGCGAGCGGGAGCCGTCGGCCGCGTTCCGCTCGTCGTTCATCGTCGGCTACCCCGGTGAGACGGAGGAGGACCACGACGCCCTCCTGGGCTTCGTCGACGACGCCCAGCTCGACTGGGCCGGGTTCTTCTCCTACTCCAAGGAGGACGGCACCTACGCCGCCGACCTCGACGGAGCCGTCGACCCGCACCTGGTCAGCGAGCGCCTGCTCGAGCTGTCCGAGCTGCAGGACCGCATCACGGCCGTGCGCCGCAGCGACCTGGTCGGCGAGGTGGTGGAGGTGCTGGTCGACGAGCCCGGCGTGGGTCGCTCGCACCGGGAGGCGCCCGAGATCGACGGCATCATCGCCGTTCCGCGTGACCTGCCGGTGGGCATGTTCGCCAAGGTGACGATCACGGGAGCAGCCGGCCCCGACCTGGAAGCCGAGTAGGCCCCAGCCATGGCCACGAACACCTTCGGGCCCTCGGCCCTGGCCACCCCGGCGAATGCAGTGACCCTCGTGCGTATTCTCGTCCTGCCCCTGCTGGTCGTCCTCGTCCTGGACGACGGCGCCGAGTGGCCGGCGCTGGCGTTGTGGGTCGTCCTGGCCGGCAGTGACTGCGTCGACGGCTGGCTGGCACGCCGCCACGGCGTCACCCGCTCCGGCGCCTTCCTCGACCCCCTGGCCGACAAGTTCCTCGTGCTGGGGGCCATGGTCGCCCTTGTCGCCAAGGGGGCGCTGTGGTGGCTACCCGTCGCCCTCATCGCCGTGCGCGAGGTGGCCCTGAGCGCCTACCGCTCGTACGTGGGGCGACGGGGCGTGTCCGTGCCGGCCCGCTTCCAGGCCAAGGTCAAGACGTGGGTGCAGGCCATCGCCGTCGGCCTGGCCATCGCTCCGGTGTCCGGCGACGGCTACCGCGCCCTCACGGTGGGCGTGCTCTGGGCAGCCGTCGCCCTGACCCTCGTCACGGGCGCCCAGTACCTGTGGGACGGCCGGAAGGTGATCACGGCGCTGGGCGGCGGGGTCGAGGGGCAAAGTGCGTTGTGAGGTCGTGGCGGTGGGGACCGAGCTGCTGCTGGGCCAGGTCCTCGACACCAACTCGGCCTACATAGGGGACAAGCTGGCCTTGGCGGGCATCGACTGCCACTTCCAGACCAAGGTGGGCGACAACCACGCCCGTATCGTCTCGGTGCTCCGGATCGCCCTCGACCGGGCCGACGCGGTGATCGTCTGCGGGGGCCTGGGCCCGACGTCCGACGACATCAGCCGGGAGGCCATCGCCGAGGTGCTGGGCGTGGGCCTGGGGCGCGACCCCGCCATGGTCGAGAGCATCCGGGCCCTCTTCGCCGCCCGCAAGCGGGAGATGGCCGACAGCAACTCCCGCCAGGCCGACCTGCCCGTGGGGGCCACGTTCATCCCCCAGCACCGGGGGACCGCACCGGGGTTGATTTGCCCGGCAGGGGAGAGGCAGGTGATCTACGCCGTCCCCGGCGTGCCGATGGAGATGACGGAGATGCTCGAGCGGGCCGTCATCCCCGACCTCGAGCGGCGGTCAGGGTCCTCGGCGGTGATCCTCAGCCGCATGATCCGCACGTGGGGCGTGGCCGAGTCGACCCTGGGGGAGATGGTGGCCGGCCGGGTGGCGGCGCTCGAGGAGCGGTCGAATCCCACCATCGCCTTCCTGGCTTCGGGGATCGAGGGGCTCAAGATCCGGGTGACGGCCAAAGCCGCCACCGCGGGCGAGGCGACGGCCATGCTCGACGAGGAGGAGGCCGAGCTCCGCTCGATCCTGGGCGATGTGGTGTTCGGTACCGACGACCAGAGCATGGAGCGGGTTGTTGCCGATCTGTTGGCTGATCGTGGGCTCACCCTGGGCGTGGCCGAGTCGCTCACCGGCGGCCTGGTCGGTGCCCGGCTGGCCGAGACCGAGGGCGCCAGCAGGTGGTTCCGGGGCTCGATCGTCGCCTACGACAGCAAGGTCAAGTTCGACCTGCTCGACGTGCCCGAGGGGCCTGTGGTCAGCGCCGGGGCGGTCGAGGCCATGGCGCGGGGCGCCTGCAAGGCCCTCGGGGCCGACGTCGGCATCGGCGTCACCGGCGTCGCCGGCCCCGCCACCCAGGAGGACCAGCCCGTCGGCACCGTCTTCATGGCCGTGGCGCTGGACGGGAAGGTGGAGTCGGCCGAGGCCCACTTCCCCGCCAGCCGCCAGCACATCCGCCAGTTCTCCACCATTTCTCTGCTCGACATGCTGCGGAGG
>Ga0136633_1002116_pt1 | contig 13970 bp, 12 predicted proteins | sample AntDrymeUQ832206_2_FD_105494 | JGI IMG/M metagenome (GOLD analysis project Ga0136633, IMG submission 105494) | Polar desert sand microbial communities from Dry Valleys, Antarctica - metaG UQ83 (22.06) | ecosystem: Environmental > Terrestrial > Soil > Desert | place: Antarctica: Dry Valley... | reverse complement strand
TCACCGTCACCGAGATCCAGGCTCCGGCCGGCTACACGATCGCCGATCCGGCCAGCCAGGAAGTGGAGACTGACGAGGATGGTTGCGACCACAGCGCCGAGGTCACCTTCGTCAACACGCTGGATGTCGTGGAGCAGCCCGAGCTGGGCAGCATCACGATCATCAAGAACGGGGTGCCCGACGGCGCTCAGGACTTCGGCTTCACGACCACCGGGGCAGGGCTGTCGAGCTTCTCCCTGGACGACGACGCCGATGCGACACTGTCCAACGAGCAGGACTTCACGGACCTGGCCGCCGGCACCTACACCGTCGCCGAGTCGGCGACCGCCGGCTGGACCCTCACGAGCATCGTCTGCTCGACGGGCGGTGCGGCCGACGCGGCAACCCGGACGGCCACGATCACGCTCGTGGCCGGGGCGAACGTGACCTGCACGTTCCTGAACACGCAGATCACGGGTGGTGGGAACCTGCCGGGTGGCGGCGGACCTCCTCCGCGCGGTGGCACGCTGGGCGGGAACCCGCCTCTGCCAAACACCGCGATGCTGCCTGAGCTGACCGGATCAGCGCCGGCCGCGCTCGCAGCGCTGCTGATGCTCTTCGGGCTCGGTGCAGGTGCCTGGGTCACCGCGGCGGAGGTTCGCCGCCGCCGGTAGTAACGCGGGTGGGTCCATCGCCAGGACGGGTCCACCCATATCCAGCCCCCTGGCAGGGACGGGGTAGAGGTTCGCCTCTACCCCGTCTTCTGTGTCCGCGCGGTTTCGGCGTCCTCGGCCGACAGGAAGCGTCGCAGGGACTCGATGGCTCGGAAGGTGAGCCCGCGGATGGTGCCCGCGCGACGGCCCATGACAAGGGCGGCCTCCTCGGCCGTCAGGCCGGCGGAGTAGCGGAGCGCAAGCGCTTCCCGCTGGTCCGGCGTCAGGCGGCGGATGGCGGCGTGCAGCTCGCGGATCGACTCGCCGCGCAACGAGAGGGTCTCGAGCTCGATCGCGTCGGCCAGCTCGGCAATCGACCAGAGCGCTGCCGTGGGACGCAGTCGCCGCTGGTGGTCGATGACCGCGTTTCGCGCGACCCGGAACGCGAAGGCCGCGAACGGCTTTCCGTCGTGGCGGTATCTGGGGAGGGCCGCGACGATCCGCTCGAAGACCAGGTGCGTGACATCCTCGGCGTCCTCGCGCCGACGCAGCCGGGCGGTGACGTAGCGGGAGATCGGACCGACCAGGGCGCCGTACAGCCGTCCGAGTGCCTGGGCATCGCCCGCGCTCGCCGCGCGTGCCAGGTCGTCGACGCTCGCCGCGCCATCGAGTGCGGCGCCGGCTCCCCGCGGCACCGCAGCGGCCGGGGTGGTCGCGAGGCTGGCGCTCAGGGGTGGTTCGTGCATGTGCGCAGCGAGCTCGATGAAGTGGCTCGCCACCCTAGCACCGGCCCGTGCCGAACGCCAGCCCTCTCGTCAGACGATCGCCAGCTCCCGTCCCACTCGCTCGAAGACTTCGAGGCAGGTATCGAGCTCCTCGCGCGAGTGCTCGGCCGTCACGATCGTGCGGACCCGGCTCTTCTCTTCGGCCACGGTCGGGAAGCCGATCCCCATCGCGAAGACCCCTTCCTCGAAGAGCCGGTCACTGAAGCGATGTGCGAGCGCGCCGGCGCCGACGATGACCGGCGTGATTGGCGTCTCGGAGTTGCCGGTATCGAAGCCGAGACGCTCGAGCCCCGCCTTGAAGTGGCGCGCGTTCTCCCACAGCCGCTCGATCAGCTCCGGCTCGGTCTCGAGCACGTCGACTGCGGCGATGCACGCCGCCGCCACGGCCGGCGGGTGGGAGGTGGAGAACAGGAACGGACGGGCGCGGTGCTCGAGCACGGTGCGCAGGCTCTGGGCGCCGGCGACGTACCCACCGAGCACGCCGACCGCCTTCGACAGCGTCCCGACCTGAACGTGGACGCGGCCGTGCAGGTCGAAGTGGTCGACGCTGCCCCGACCGTTGCGCCCGAGGACGCCCGACGCGTGAGCGTCGTCGACCATGACGATCGCATCGGCTGCCTCAGCGGCCTCCACGATCTGCGGCAGCCGGGCGATGTCGCCGTCCATGCTGAAGACGCCATCCGTGATGACGAGGATGGTCCTCGTCGCATCGGTCGCGCGAAGGGCCTGCAGCGTCGTCGTCAGCTCCGCGATGTCGCCGTGCGGGAAGATGCGACGCTCCGCCTTCGTCAGGCGGATGCCGTCGATGATGCTGGCGTGGTTGAGCGCGTCGCTGACGATGACGGCGCCCTCCGACGCGAGGATCGGAATGACCCCGGTGTTGGCGGTGAAGCCGGACTGGAATGTGAGGACCGCCTCGGTGTGCTTGAAGGTCGCGAGCTTGGCTTCCAGTTCTTCGTGCAGGGTCATGGTCCCCGCGATCGTGCGTACTGCGCCGGACCCGGCGCCGAAGCGCTCGACCGCATCCAACGCAGCCCGCCGCAGCTTCGGGTGGGTGTTGAGCCCGAGGTAGTTGTTCGAGCTCAGCGTGATGACCTCGCGCCCGTCGATGACGCACCGGCTCTTCTGCTCGCTCTCGACCACACGCAGGCGCCGATAGAGGCCCTTCTCCTTCAGCTCCTCGATCTCCGCGTCGAGGAACGCGAGTGGGTTGCGTGCTCGTGCGGGGGCGCTCATCGGTCTTCCTCCTCGGCGCTTGGTGCGAACCGTCCGAATTCACACGAGGCCTGCGTTAGGTCGGCATTGTGCCCTGCGAAGCGTCCGAATTCACACTCTGGACGTTCCGCGCGCCCGCCGCCGGCTACGGAACCAGGACGACCTTGCCGGCATTGCGCGAGGCGATGAGGTCGAAGCCCGTCTCCCAGTCGGCGAGGTTGAGCCGATGGGTGATGATCGGCGAGACGTCGAGGGATCCCGAGCGCAGGAGCGATTGGGTCCGCTCCCAGGTGTCGTAGATCCGGCGACCGTAGATGCCGTGCATGCGCAGCCCCTTCATGATCACCAGCTCGGACAGGTCGAACTGCGGCGGCTCGGGAAAGATGCCGAGCAGGCTGATCGACCCGCCGCGCGTGACCAGCCGCAGCGCCTGTTCCAGCGCCGGGGCCGCGCCGCTCATCTCCAGGACGACCTCGACGCCATCACCACCGGTTGCCTGACCGATGCGCTCCTCGGTCGCCGGATCGGCCGCATCCAGGGCGAGGTCCGCGCCCATCGTCCTGGCCAGGTCAAGCCGGTAGGCTTCCGTGTCGGTGGCGATGACCAGTGATGCGCCGGCGGCCCTGGCGATGCCGACGGCGCACAGGCCGATCGGTCCGCAGCCGGTGACGAGGACGCTCCGGCCCTCGATCGGCGACGCGAACGCGGCGTGGACGGCGTTGCCCATCGGCTCCTGGAGGGCGACGACCGCCGCGTCGAGCCCGTTCGACTCGATCGCGTTCGCCTCGGGAATGACGAACTTTTCGGCGAAACCGCCGTCGACGTGGACGCCGATGACACGAAGGTTGCGACACAGGTGCATGTCGCCGCGTCGACACTGGGCGCAGATCCAGTCGAACAAATGTGACTCCACGCCGACGAGATCGCCGTCGCGCACGCGCGTGACTCCCGATCCCGTCGCGATCACCGTCCCGGCCAGCTCGTGTCCCAGCACCCGCGGTGGCTCGAGGTTCTCGGCGGCCCAGTCGTCCCAGGTGAAGATGTGGAGGTCCGTTCCGCAGATGCTGGCGGCATCCATGCGCAGCAGCACCTCGCCGGGGCCGGGCGTCGGCGTCGGTCGTTCGATCAGCTCCGCGCCGGGACCGGCACGCGTCTTGGCCAGGGCGCGCATGGTGGCGGCGCCGATGGTGGCGGTCATCGGCGCAAGTATACGAAGGGAGTCAGCGGGCCTCGGCCGTGCCCTCCGGTGATTCGGGCGGGCGGCTCGTCCGTACAGCACTGTCCCGCAGGTTGCGCGGCATGGGTGCCGATCCTGTCACCTCGCGGCGCAGGAACAGCAAACGGGCGGTGCCCTTGCGGCACCGCCCGTTCGACATGGAGACGGAAGGTCAGCGATCCACGACGTCGTGATCGTCGGAGGCCGGGTGCGGTCCGGCGTCACCGCTGCCAACGCTGGTTCGCCGCAGTGACGTATCGGCCGCGGCCGAGACGGTCGTCAGAGGCTCCTTGTCGAAGTTGCGCTTCGAGAACAGGAGCACCGCATGGGCCGTCGCATCGGACATCTGATCTAGGCCGGTGAGCGCGTACGGCGTCGACGTTCCAGCGAACGTGTCACAGGCAAGGTGGTAGCACGGGTCGTACTGATCCCCTGCCGTTCCGCCGTAGGTTGCCTGCTGCGTTGCGGTCTTGACGCCCTCCGCACCGGTGAACAGGCCGCCGGCCGGGATACCGACCCCGGCTGCGATGAACGGCCCGTAGTCGGATCGACCGCTGAACGCAGTCTCCTCGCTGGCGAGGCCCTGCGAGGCGAAGTAGTCCGCGAAGACGCGCTCGATCTCAGCAGATCCCGGCGGGCCGACCGCCGCGTTCGGGCCGGGCGGGAATGCGGAATTGTCGCCGTCGTACACGAAGCGAACGTAGTTCGGCGACCCGATCATGTCGAAGTTGAGCATGAGCTCGATCCGATCACGCTCGGCCTGGCTCAGGCTGTTGACGTACGCACGCGAGCCCAGCAGGCCGAACTCCTCGGCGCCGAACCACATGAAGCGCAGCTTGTTACGCGTCTCGCGGGCCTGCGCGGCGAAGACCTCGGCGATCTCGAGGAGCGCACCCGACCCGGAGCCGTTGTCGTTGATGCCGGGGCCACGAGGGACGCTGTCGAGATGCGCCCCCACGACCACGACGCGATTCGGATCGCCACCGGGCGTCTCCGCGATGACGTTGCGCGTTGTGCGCACTTCGTTGATCCGGTCGACCCGCACGCGAGCCGTCGATCCGGTGGGGCCGTTGAGGACGCCGTTGCGCAGGTCATCGCCGATTGCGAACGTCGTGCCGATCGTCGGGGCGTCGTGCGTGACGGGCCCGCCGAGCGTGCCGGCAACGGCTGCCGTGCGGCCCGGCTGGCCCTCGTTGAAGACGATCACGGCCACGGCACCGGCCGCATCGGCATTGGCTGCCTTCACGGCGAAGGTACACGTGCCACGCTGAACCAGGGCGATGGTGCCGGCAGGGAAGCCGGCGAAGTCACTGGTCTCGCACCCGCTGGTGTTGCCGTTCGCGACTGGCGAGGGCACGACCAGGTCGACCGCCGTGACCGCCGCCGTGTAATCACCGTTGGGCGAGAAGGTCATCGACGAGAAGTCGATGCCGTCCACGTAGCTCGTCGCCGTCGGGCTGACCTGGTTGAAGATCGGCGGGGTCAGGTCCGCGTTGTACGTGAACGTGAAGTAGTGGGAGCTGACCTGGTAGCCGGCCGCCTCCATGCGAGCGACCACGTAGTTCGCCGATGCCTCGTAGGCGGCGCTGCTGGCCACCCGGTTTCCGCCGAGGGCGTCGGAATGAGCCTGGAAGGCCGCCTGGTGCTCGCGGATGCCGGCGACGGTGACGGCATTCCGGAAGCCCTTGGTCTGTTGGATCTCACTGTTCGGGTCCGCGCCAGCGACCGGTGCGACCGTTGTCGCTAGCAGCATGACGAGGATGGGGAGGACGAGGGAACGCCTGATGGGTCGGGCCATGGAACGCATCTCCTTGCGGCGGGGCGTCGCTGCGGCACGGTCGGCCGCAGGGGGCACATGACCTCCCCGGGGGAATGCCCAATCCATCCGACGGGGAGAGGCAGTGACAATACCGCAGCGCCCGATGGTTCGCTCGTCGTTTCGCGTCGGGCCCCGCGATGAACCATCGGTCCGGTGAGCGTCTCAGCCCAGGCCTGCCGCCGCCGCGTTATCGGCGACTCGCGGCTCCTCGTCCACGACCACGCTGTCGAGCGCACCGATCCCGTCGATCTCGCAGCGCAGCCGATCCCCGCCGGCGAGGTAGCGCGGTGGGTGCTGGTAGTGGCCGACGCCCCCCGGCGTGCCGGTAGCGATGACGTCGCCCGGCTCCAGCGTGATCGTGCGCGACGCGAAGGCCACCACCGTCGCCACGTCGAAGATCATGTCCGCGGTTGTCGAGTCCTGCCACGTCTCGCCATTGACCGAAGACCGCAGGCGCAGTGACTGGGGATCCTCGATCTCATCCACGGTGACGACAACGGGTCCCATCGGCGCGAAGCCGTCCGAGCCCTTTGCCCGCAGCCTCTGGCGATCCTCGCGCTGGAGGTCACGCATGGTGATGTCGTTGAGCACCGTGTACCCGAAGATCACCTCGCGTGCCTGCTCGCGACCGATACGCGACGCTCGCCGCCCGATGACGATCGCCAGCTCGCACTCCAGGTCGAGCATCTCGGTTGCGATCGGGCGCGTCACCGTGCCGTACGGATCGGCGACGGCGTTCGCGAACTTGCTGAACAGCATCGGATACGGCGGCGGATCGATCGACTGCTCACGGCAGTGGTCGTGGTAGTTGAGCCCGACGCAGATGATCTTGCCCGGGCGCGCGATCGGCGCCAGCAGCCGGACCGATGCGGCCTCCACCAGCCTCCCGCCCCCGGCCGCAGCCGCTCCTGCGGCCAGGAGCTCGCCGACATCGCGGGCGCCAGTCGAATCGGTCACGTCTTGCATTCCATCGGCGGCTTTGATACCCAGCCGCCGCTCGCCGGAGATCGAATAGGAGGCCAGGCGCATCGGTCCGCTCAGTCCTCGTTGAACCAGGCCCGGGCGCCTGACCGCAGGAGCCCGCTGACAAGGATGGCGGTCAGCACGACGCCGATCGGCACCATCAGCAGGTACCAGCCGTTCGCCGCGGTCGGCGACATGTCGAGCAGGATCGGCGGCAGCCCGGCCAGCACCGGGACCGGCAGGAAGGCAATTCCGATCGCGAACCGATGGGCGATTCGCTTGCGCTGGAGCGCGACCGTGATGCCGAACAGCAGCGCCGCGAGCTCGATCATCATGAAGACGCCCAGCAGGCTGAAGGGTGCACGCTCGCTGAAGTCGACGAACTCGACGATCCGGCCAAGGAGCAGCCCGGTCAGCGCCAGCAGCGCGAAGGCGACGACGAACCACGCCCGCACGGCGAGGGGCATGCGGCGGTTGGATGCGGTGGCCATCGAGACAATCGTAGCGCGGCTGGCGCGGCCCTACGCTTGACACCGTGAGCAGTCGGCCGCTGACCGTGCAGCACGGACCGTCGGCACGCTGGCGAGGCGGACGAGGACGCCGCGGTCGATCGCGACCCGACTGGGATGGTCGGCGTGTGGGAGGCCATCACGCGCTCCTGAGCTCCATCAGGCAGTGAGCCTGATGGAACTGCGTCGCATGCCAGCTCAATTGGCCCTGTGACCAACGAACCAGCATGCGGGCTGCGGCGCGGGACCTCGACGCCGGCTTCCTCGGTCGAATGGCCAACCATGTTGGCCTCCTGACGGACGAATGGCTCGGCAGACCCGCTTCGCTCGTCACAGGGCCACCTGAGCTGGCATCCCGAACCGGCCTGACGATCACCGCGCCGGACCGGGCACATCCCACACGGGGTCAGCCAAGGCCTGCGATCATCGGGTGTCATGGGCTGGCTGGCGGAGCTGTTCGAAACCAACCGGATCATCGTGCTGTCGGTGTACGGGCAGGTCTTCTTCGTGATGGGGCTGGCCGTCGCCCTCCAGAGCCGGCAGCGCTCCGAGCTGCCGCTGGCCCGTCCGCTGGGCTGGCTGGCCGGCTTCGGGATCGTCCACGGCCTGATGGAGTGGGGCTATCTGTTCGTGCCGATCCAGGCGGGCTTCCTGCCGCAGCCGGTCATCGAGCTGTTGCTCCTGCTCCAGCTGCTCATGAAGCCGCTCAGCTTCGCGCTCCTGTTCCAGTTCGGCGTCGAGCTCCTTCTCAGCACCCGCCCCGCGTCGGACGCACGCCGAAACGAGTGGCTGCGGTTCGTGCCGGCCATCGCGAGCGGGATGTGGGCCGTGGCAACGATCGCGCTGTCGAGCACCGTGGCCGCCGGCTTCACGCCCGATCCTGGCCCGTGGCTTCCGGAACCCGAGATCCGCCCGGCGCTCGCCGCGGTGGGATCGCCGCTGGCGGTGGGCGACGTCGTTGCCCGCATCATGCTGGCCCTGCCTGCCTCGCTCGTGGTGGCGGTCGGGCTGCGCCGCACCACACGCCTGCTGGGACCGGTGGCCGGGTCGCAGATCGCGGTCGCGCTGGGCGCGGCCTCCATCGCCTTCGTCGCCTACGCGGTGCTGGCCGGCCTCGTCCCCATGCCCGCCCCGTTCCCGCCGGCGTCCGTCCTCAACGGCCGGGGCGTGCTCGAGACCCTCGGCGTGCCGATCGAGGTCTTCCGCACGCTGACCGGCCTCGCCATTGCCCTCGCCGTGATCTGGAGCCTGCAGCTCTTCGAGCAGGAGACGGATCGGAACCTGGCCGATGCGCGCCGCCGCGAGATGCTGCTGCGGGAGCGGGAGCGGATCGGCCGGGACCTGCACGACGGCATCATCCAGTCGATCTACGCGGCCGGCCTGCACCTCGAGCAGGCGTCGCACGAGTCCGCTGACGCTCCGGACGCGACGCGCAAGCGAATCGGCACCGTGATGCGCGAGCTCAACCGCATCACCGCCGACATCCGCAGCACGATCTTCGACCTGCGCTCGGCGGAGCTCGAGGCGCGCGATGCGGAGGCCATCGTGCTGGCGGTGGCGGACGAGCTCCAGGCCCACACGCTCGTCAAGCTCACGATCCGCGCCGACGGCCTATATCGGCCGCGCCTGCGCGCCGACCAGGCCGAACAGCTGCGACACATCGTGATCGAGGCCTTCAGCAACGTCCTGCGCCACGCGCACGCCACCACCGTCACCGTGCGGATGGCGTGCACGCAGCGCCGCTTCACGCTCGAGGTGCGCGACGACGGTGCGGGATTCGACACCGATGCGGGAGTCGCGGGTGGCCGGCGGGGCCGCGCGCAGGGGCTCGTCAACATTCGGCGCCGGGCCGAGCTGCTCGACGCGAAGCTGGTGGTGGACAGCGCGCCGGAACGCGGCACCATCGTGTCGCTTACGATGCCCGTGGCGACCACCCGTCGCCATTCATGACCGATCACGCCCGCGACCGCACGGCTGACGTGCGCATCCTCATCGCCGACGACCACGAGGTGGTCCGCATCGGCCTGGCCTCGCTGCTCGACCGGCAGCCTGGCTTCAACGTGGTGGGCGAGGCGAAGTCGGGTGACGAGGCCGTTCGCCTGGCGCGGCAGGAGCGGCCGGACGTCGTGGTGATGGACATCCGCATGCCGAACGGCTCCGGGATCGACGCATGCCGCACCATCACGTCGGAGCTGAGCGGCACCCCGGTCATCATGCTCACCAGCTACGCCGATGCCGACGCGCTCTTCGCGGCCATCGACGCGGGCGCATCCGGCTACGTCCTCAAGCGCGTCGGGTCGACCGAGCTGGTCGACGCCGTGCGCACGGTCGCCGCGGGCGGCTCGCTCCTGGATCCGGCCGTCACCCGAAGCGTGCTCGATCGGCTCCGCAACGCGAGCCGGCTCGAGGAGGCCGGGGCATTCGCCGACCTCACCGAGCAGGAGCGGCGGGTTCTCGCGCGCGTGGCCAATGGCGACTCCAACCGGGAGGTGGCCGCATACATGGGCCTGGCAGAGAAGACGGTCCGGAACTACGTCTCGAGCGTCCTCGCCAAGCTCTCGCTCGACAGCCGCGCCCAGGCCGCCGGCTATGCCATCCGCCATCGGCTGCCCGAGCTCGACGGCGCCGACGACGTGGCGCAATGAACAGATCGACCCGTCCGATCCTCGCGGGGGTCCTCGTGCTGGCCGGCGCGACGGCCTGCACCGCCGACCCCGGGCCGACCCCGACGCTCGTCGCCTCGCCGACGGCCTCGCCGACGGAGACGGCCACGGCTGCGCCGACGGACAGCGTACCGTCGTCTCCATCCGCCTCGCCCGAACCGTCCCTCAGCCTCGACCCGCCGGACGGCAGTGACCCGCGCGTGGTGGCTGCCACGGCGACGGCGGATGGCGCGACGCTCAGGCTCACGGTGAGCAGTGCGGCGACCGAGCGGATCGACGAGATCGTCCTGCGCTGGCCGGCCGAGCTGGACACGATCGTGCGCCTCGCGCCATTCACGCCCAGCGACGACCGCATCAGCGACGACAGCCCGCCTCTGCGGCAGGAGTGGACCAAGTGGGTCGTGGGGCCAGGCGAGCAGGGAGAGCCGGCCGGAACGATCTCGGTTGGCTGGGGGCCGCTCCTGCCCGGGGCGACGCTGGACATCGTCCTCGTCACCACGCGCCTCGCCGAGGGTCCGGCCGCCTTCGACCTCCAGCTCCTCGCGGGCAACGACCTGCTCAGCTTCGACGGCGGCGCGCCGGCGGAGCTGCGCGTCGAGGTGCCCTGATGACACCCATCCTCCCCGCCTGGACCGAGGTCGATCCCGCGCTCCACGCGCGGCTCGGTGCGGCGATCGACCCGGACCGCAAGGTGCTCACCGCGCTCGAGCGCATCACGCCGCTCAGCGGCAAGCGGATTGCCGACGTCGGCACCGGCATCGGGCACTACCCCATGCTCCTGGCCCGCCGCACCGGACGGACCTACGGCATCGAGTCCGATCCGTCGTTGCTGGCGGAGGCGAAGCGGCGAGCAGTCGATTCGCACCAGCCCAACATCCGGATCGTGGAGGGAGCACCGACAGCACTTCCCCTTCGCGACGGGGCGGTGGACATCGTCCTCACCAGCCTGATCGACCCCGACGACGCGTCGTTGGCGGCTGTCTCCGAGGCGCGACGCGTGCTGCGTCCCGGCGGGCGGCTCATCGTGATCGGCCACTACGGCCGCGACGACGTGGCCGCCCTCCTGGAGCCGGAGGTGGTCGACCACGTGATGGAGTCGACGCAGCGCCGCACCGGCTGGTGGCTGCTTCACGGCTTCAAGATCAAGGTGGTGCACGCGCGCCTGGATCTCGGCGACGCGTCTACGGCTCATGAGCTGCTGCCGCGCCTATTCGGCGATCGCGGTCGCGCCTTTCTCATGGGCGCGCATCGGCCATCGCTGCGTCTCAACCTGGGCCTGTATCACCAGGCGATCTGACGCGCGGACGTGCCGGCTTGCACTGATCGGTGAGGATGTGGTCCCGGCTGTCACTGATCGGTGCGCAATTGCCCTTGCGGATACGAAACGCGCCGGATATCATTCGCGGGTCCGAAGGTCAGGCTCTTCTCCCCCCGGAGCCTGGCTTTCGGCTTGCCCGCCGACATCCCAGTGGCGGCCGATGGCCGTCGCCGCGCCGCACCAGCGCCGGCAGGGCTGGCCCCGCACACGCGGATCTCGGGCTCGACGCGGTGCATAATGATCGCCCGCGCGCACCCTCGCCGTGTCGCCGACGGGCCGAACCAGTCCTGAGGAGGCCACTGCGCCGATGGCAACGATGCCTCGCATGAAGATCACGTACGCCACGTTGTCCGCCGACAACGAGGAGCTCCAGGCATCGTTCGACACGGCGGTTGAGCGCGCACGCGCCGATCTCGGCCGGTCCTACCCCATGATCATCGGGGCAGAGAAGCGAACGGCCGTCGAGACGTTCGAGGACCGCTCCCCGATCGACACCGATCTCGTCGTCGGCCGCTTCCCGGTCGGCTCCCGCGATGACATGCGCGATGCGATCTCCGCGGCGCGCGGCGCCTACCCGGGGTGGCGCGACACTCCATGGCGCGAGCGCCTCGTTATCCTGCGGCGCGCTGCCGACCTCATCAGCGAGCGGCAGTTCGACTATGCGGCGCTCATGGCCCTCGAGGTCGGCAAGAACCGGCTCGAGGCCCTCGGCGACGTCGAGGAGACGGCCGACCTGCTGCGCTACTACGGCGACGAGTTCGAGAAGGCGGACGGCTTCGTCAGGCCGCTCGGCTCCCTCTCGCCCACCGAGCGCACGCGGTCGGTGCTGCGCCCGTACGGGGTCTTCGGCGTCATCAGCCCGTTCAACTTCCCGATGGCGCTCGCCGGCGGCCCCGCCGGCGGCGCGATGATCGCCGGCAACACCGTCGTCCTCAAGCCGAGCTCGGACGCGCCGCTGTTGGGATGGAAGTTCGGCGAGGCGCTGCGCGACGCGGGCCTGCCCGATGGCGTCTTCAACCTCGTCACCGGCCCTGGAGAGACGGTCGGCGCGGAGCTGCAGGAGAACCCGGGCATCGACGGCATGGTCTTCACCGGCTCGTACGAGGTCGGCATGGACCTGTATCGCAGCTTCACGAAGGACTACCCGCGACCGATCATCACGGAGATGGGGGGCAAGAACCCCGCGATCATCACCCGCCATGCCGACCTGGACGAGGCGGCCGAAGGCGTCATGCGCTCCGCATTCGGCTTCGACGGGCAGAAGTGCAGCGCCAACTCACGTGTCTACGTCGAGGGGCCCGTCGCGCGGGAGTTCGTCGACAGGCTCGTCGAGAAGGCGCGGGGCATCGCCGTGGGCGACCCGACGCGCCGCGAGAACTGGATGGGCCCGGTCATCAACCAGCGAGCCCTCGACACGTTCGAGAAGGCGACCGACGAAGCGCGGGCCGACGGCGGCACGATCGAGGTCGGAGGCGAGGTACTGCGCGACGGCGAGGCCGCCCGTGGGTTCTACCCGACGCCCACGGTCGTCACCGGGCTTCCACTGGAGCATCGGCTCTTCAGGGATGAGCTCTTCGTGCCCTTCCTCGTCGTCGGCGAGGTCGACTCGCTCGACCAGGCACTGGCCGAGGCAAACGACTCCGCGTACGGTCTCACGGCGGGCATCTTCAGCCGCGACCCCGCCGAGGTGCAGCGCTTCCTCGACACGATCCAGGCGGGCGTGGTCTATGTGAACCGGCGCGCCGGTGCGACCACCGGCGCCTGGCCGGGCATCCAGAGCTTCGGCGGCTGGAAGGGGTCGGGCTCGTCCGGCAAGAGCGGCCTCGGTCCGTACTACGTCCAGCAGTTCCTCCGGGAGCAGTCGCAGACCGTCGTCAGCGACGAGGCGCCTCCCATCCTGTGAGCCACCCACCAATCAGCGTCGAGGAGGTCCGATGACGGAGCGATTCAACGGATCGGTCGCCGTGGATGACTCGCTCGTCGAGCCGTCGGGCTGGTTCGCGGTCCAGCTGCGATATGCCTACCTGGCGGGCGACCCGGAGCGCTCGACCCTGGTCGAGGATCGAGTGATCCTGGTCGACGGGAGCGACGAGGAGGCCGCGCTCGGCCGCGCGGTCGAGATGGCTCCCCTGTACGAGGACGACTTCGAGGCCCAGGACGGCGAGCCGGGCGCGATCCGATTCGAGGGGATCGTGGCGATCAAGGAGCTCGACGACCCGCCGATGGCAGGCATCGAGGTCTGGCACGAATTCATGTCGCCCGATCCGTCGCAACCCTCGATCGACGGCGAGGGCGAGCCGCTCCCGCCGGTCTATCCGGAGGAGATGGCCTTCCCGCGCGCCCGCGACGACTGAGGAGTGAGCTGGCGCACGACGGTCTACGCGGCCGTCCGCCCGCTCCTGTTCGCCGCCGACGCCGAGGCGATCCACGGTGCCACGCTGCGTGCGCTCGCGGTGGCAGCCTACGGGTCGCTCGGACGAAGCCTGTGCTCCCTCGCCTCGGGCCTCTCGGAATCCGATGCGTCACGGGCGCCGGTCGACGTCATGGGCCTGCGCTTCCGGAACCGGATCGGTCTCGGCGCCGGCTTCGACAAGGACGGCATCGCGATCGGCGGCTGGGCGGCGCTCGGATTCGGCTTCGTCGAGCTCGGCACTGTTACGCCTCGACCCCAGGCGGGGAACCCGAAGCCGCGGCTCTTCCGCCTGGCCGACGACGAGGCGCTCGTCAACCGCATGGCCTTCAATAATCTCGGGGCCGATGCGCTCGCGTCGCGCATCCGCGACGCGCGGGGCGAACTGCCGGACGGGTTCGTCGTCGGCGTCAACATCGGGCGCAACCGGGACACGCCGG
>Ga0136633_1002115_pt1 | contig 13971 bp, 12 predicted proteins | sample AntDrymeUQ832206_2_FD_105494 | JGI IMG/M metagenome (GOLD analysis project Ga0136633, IMG submission 105494) | Polar desert sand microbial communities from Dry Valleys, Antarctica - metaG UQ83 (22.06) | ecosystem: Environmental > Terrestrial > Soil > Desert | place: Antarctica: Dry Valley... | reverse complement strand
GAGCTGCGGGACGACGTCGTACGGGTGCAGACCGAGATCAGCGACGTCGACCGCGAGCAGCGCAAGATCGAGAACGACGTCGACGTGGTGCGCAACCGCATCGAGAAGGACCAGCAACGACTGGACTCCGGAGCGGTCGGGTCGGCGAAGGAGCTGGAGGGTCTCCAGCACGAGCTCGGCTCGCTGGCCAAGCGCCGCGGCGACCTCGAGGACCTCGTGCTCGAGCAGATGGAGCGCAAGGAGGAGGCCGACGTACGGCTCCGCGCGTTCACGGAGGAGCTCGAGGCGCTGACCGCCGCCCGGGGCGCCGCAGAGGTGACCCGGGACACCAGCCTTGCCGAGATCGACCGAGACACCGCCGATCATCAAGTGAGCCGCCGTGATCTGGCGGAGTCGCTGGCGGGGCCGCTGCTCGACCTCTACGAGAAGATCCGGACCACTGGCGGGGGAGTGGGTGCGGCCGCGCTGCACCGCGGTCGGTGCGAGGGCTGCCACCTCTCTCTGCCGCCGAGCGACCTCAGCCGGATCAAGGCGGCGGCCGCTGACGAGGTGCTGCGCTGCGAGGAGTGCCGGCGCATTCTCATCCGGCGTCCCGACAGTGGTCTGACGTCGTAGTGGGCCGTCGCCTGCGGGTCGAGGCCGACGGCGGCTCGCGCGGCAACCCGGGCCCGGCTGGATACGGCGCCGTGGTCTTCGACGTCGAGACCGGCGAGGTGCTCGCCGAGGCTGCGGCCGGCATCGGGGTCGCGACGAACAACGTCGCGGAGTATTCCGGGCTCATCGCCGGGCTCACCGCGGCAGCCGAGCTCGATCCCGAGTCGGTGGAGGTGCGGATGGACTCGCTCCTCGTCGTCCAGCAGATGGCGGGCCGGTGGAGGGTCAAGCACCCGGCGATGGCAGCGCTGAAGGCCGAAGCCGATCGTGTCGTTCGACGCCTGCCCAGGGTGCGCTTCACCCACATCGCGCGCGAGCTGAACGGTCACGCCGACCGGCTGGCCAACGAGGCAATGGACGCGGCAGCGCGTGGTGAGGTCTGGGCGACGCGGACAGATGGAGCGCCGACTCGACCCGTCGCTCCGCCACGACGCGATCAGGTCGCGCCGACGATCGGCGAAGCGGTGCGTGCGGCGGCGTCGAGCACGGCGCCGAACCGGCTCAGCGGCTGGATGGGCGCCTCGTCACCGCCATGCACGACGCTGCTGCTGCGCCACGGGCAGACGGCGTACTCCGTCGAGCGGCGGTTCAGCGGCACCGGGGCTGACCCCGAGCTGACGCCGTACGGCGTAGAGCAGGCGGCGGCCGCCGCGCGGCGACTGGCCGCCGAGGCGGAGAACGCCCCCGTCACTGCGATCTGGTCGTCGCCGTTACGACGGGCCGCGGCGACGGCGCAGCAGGTCGCCGCTGCACTGGGACTGCCGGTGCGGTTGGACGAGCGACTGCGCGAGACCGACTTCGGGGAGTGGGACGGCTACACGTACTCCGAGGTGCAGGCCGAGTGGCCGAGCGAGCTCGCGGCCTGGCTGGCCGACCCGTCGACCCCACCGCCGGGCGGCGAGTCCTTCGTCGCCACCATGGCCCGGGTGCAGGAGGCCCGCGCCGACATCGCCGAAGCGCACGCCGGGGAGCGGGTCGTGCTCGTCAGCCACGTGACGCCGATCAAGAGCCTCGTCCGGGACGCGTTGGATGCACCTCCGAGTGTCCTGTACCGGCTGCACCTCGATCTCGCGTGCCTGACGGAAGTCGACTGGTACGACGACGGGGCGGCCGTCGTACGCAGGCTCAATGACACCGGTCACCTGGCCAGTCTCAGTGAGTCGGCCACGCTGTTCTAACTCGTTGGCCCCGTCCCCAGCGAGCGGGAACGGGGCCTTCGAGGTGCGAGCTGGGTGCTAGATCTCGCGGCGGCGACGCAGCAGGACGCCCGCCGCAGTCGCCATGAGCACTGCGGGCAGCAGCGGAGTAGCCCAGCCCGTGGCCGGCAGCGGAGCCGGCGTCGGGGCAGGAGCCGGCGCGGGCGCGGGGGCCGGGCCGGGCGCCGGAGCGGGTGCCGGGGCGGGCAGCGGGGCGGCGCCGGATGCAGTCGAGAACACCTGCAGCTCGGCGACGCGGACCCGGAAGTGCTGGGAGTTGCTCACTCCGGGGGTGCCGCTCTCCGGGTTGACCCCGGCAGCCGCGGCGGTGAACCCGGTAACGCAGTCGGGGTCACTCAGCGGCTCGTCGACCGGGTTTTCGGCGCCGGAGTAGATCGGGTTGCCGGTGCACTGGTTGGTCAGCACCCGTAGCCGGACGTGCGTGGCCGACGTGTCGGTGACGTCGAAGGCCTGCAGCTGCAGGTTGGGAGAGAGCGGGCGGGGCCGCGCGGTCTTGAAAGCATCTGTCGCACTGGTGTAGATGAGCGAGAAGTCCTCTTCACCCTCGCACGCCTTACCGGTCGTGCTGTCGCAGGCGAGGATCTCGAAGGAACGCAAGGCGGCGAAGCGGCTCTGCGCAATGTTGTCGTACGCATCGCCGGTCTCGGTCGGCCGGTTCAACGTGCTCACCTGCACTTCGGCGACCTTCTGCTTGCCGCCGGCGAGCGCGACCGTCACGCTCTTGCCCTCGATCTCGTCGGCCGGCGTGCCGCGGTAGGCCCAGTTGGTGGCCTCGGTGTCGTCGATCAGCTGATCGAAGTTGCCGCCGTCACCGGAAGCCGCCGCGCCGTGAGTAATGGACGCGACGTTCTTGCGCATCGGGATGGAGACGGTGACAGTTTCGCCCGCTTTGAAGGTGCGGGTGAAACGGGTGAAGCCGTAGCCATTACCGGCGGCGACGAACTCGTACGTGCCGGGGACGAACTGGACGGCCGCGCTCGGCTTGCCCGCCGCGGATACGGCCGACTCGGTCACCCGCGCCTGGTACCGGCCGACGTACACCTTGGCCTCGTCCGGCACTCCCCCGCCGGCGACCGGGGTCGCCTGGAAGGTGACCTTGGCCTCGTCGGACTGCTTGGGCGAGTTGAACGCGGGGACGCCCGGCGCCTCCGCGGTCTGGCCCATGCCGCGCTTGGCGAAGGCCTCCCACATCACTGTCTGGTTGGCCCCGCCGAACCGAAGCACGTCGGATGCGAGCTGGGCGTCCCGGGCGTCGAGCATGCTCGGGGCGGCCGGCTGCACCAGGAAGCCGTCGTACATGAGCTGGATCCAGCGGCGGTTGCCGGCGCACTGGTCGGCCGGCTTCTCCCCGTTGGCGCAGGCGACGCGCAGGGCGGTGTTGCTGTAGGGGAACTGCGCGTCGTACTTCTCGATGAGGGCCTGGCGCACGTCGTAGTTGGTTGCGCTCCAGATCTCACCGTCGGCGTGCGGCGAGGTGGCGCCGTTGCCGTCGTAGGCGAGGTTGCCGTAGAGGAGCGGGCTCATGCTCATGTTGTAGTTGCGGATGCCGGTGATCGGTGCGCCGGTGGCGTAAGGAGCCATGGCGAAGGGGTGCGAGCCCTCGGGGTTCGGGTAGTTGTGACCGTTGGTGAACTCCACAGCCGCCAGGTCCGACCAGCTCTCACCCATGCTGCCGCCCTCGGCGCCGCCGATCCCGGCGACCGGACCGCCGGTCATCCGGTTGCTGGTGGCGTGGGTGACCTCGTGCACGATGATCTGCATGTCGTACGCGCCGTCGGTGCAGGCGGCGTAGAAGCCGGCCTGCAGCGGGTGCCACAGGTACTGGTTGGTGACACCGGGCACGCCGTCGGCCTGGGTGATCTGGTTGGCGTTGTCCCGGCCGGTGAAGGCGACCGAGCCGGCGAGGCCGCCGGCCTGGGCCTGGCCCTTCTCCGGGTCGCCGGCCTTGGCGCTGGCGGAGTTGGGGTCGTCCTCGCCGAAGTTGACGTACTGCATGTTCCACGCCGACTCGGTCCAGCCGAGCAGGTAGGCCCAGTCGTGCACGCGGTTGTGCATGAGGAACAGGTTGGTGATCGACGCGTCGATGTCGTTACGCGCAGGCGTTAACTGGTTGGCGGTGAACTGGCAGTTGCTGGTGTGCCACTGGTCAGTGAAGGGGAACGTGTAGGACCGCGTGGGTGACACCGGGCTGTACGGCGAGTCGGGCGTCAGGTGGCTGATGTACGACGACGTCGTGTCGGCGTTGTTGCCCCGAGTGGTGAACGTCGGTGCCGCCGCCGTGCCGCTGGCGTCCGGCAACTCGTCGTACGCGAATCGGCTGGGGCTGATCGGTCCGAGGACGCGCGTGCAGTCGGTCGCCGCAGTCCAGCAGTAGAGGGCCCGGGTGTCCGGGCTCGCCGCTCCGGGCTGGGGGAGGTCAGGGGAGTGGTCGAACCCGCGCCACTGCGGTCCGGGGCCGACCTGCGGGCGGACCTGCGGGCCGGCGCCGTCGAGGTAGTCGACGTCGTTGTTGCGGATGAGGACCTTGCCGGTCACCGCGTCGACGTAGCTGGTGAACGCCTCGGGGAACTCCTGCGGGGCGGTGGCGTCCTGCATCAGCACCTCCCACGCGGCGCGTACGCCGTCGCGGGGGGTGGGCAGCGCGACCTTGCGGACCCGCTGGGTGTCGACGTTGCCCTTCATCGAGTACGTCGTGTAACCCGCGTGGTCGACCTGCTGGAGCAGCGTGAGATTCGAGACCTTGGTGGTCCGGCCGACGTCGGCGAGCGCGGCGACCCAGGCAGTCGGACCGTCGATGACGAAGCCCCCGCGCAGTGACGAGTCAGCCGTGGTGGTCGCCGACACGATGGCGATCTGGCCGTCCTTGCTGACGCCGAGGTTGAGCAGGCCATCCTGCGTCGCGCTGAGGCCGCCGAAGCGCTGGCCGAAGATGACGGCGTGCGCGACGTCGGTGTTGAGCGGCTTGAGGCCCCCGAGGCGGCGCCGCTGGTCGGGCGAGTCGTAGAACGGGTTGTCACCCAGCAGCTCGAGGTGCTCCGGCGTAGTGCGCTCCGGGGTCAGCCCGAAGAGCGCCGCGTTGTCGCGAACGAAGGCGCGTGCCACGTCGACGGCCTTGCCCTCGCGCGGCGCGGAGAGGTACCCGCCGTGCTTGATGAGCAGCTTGGGCGAGCCGAAGTCGCTCCACACCGTGCGGGTAGCACCGAGCGAGGCGGCGATGCGCTTCTGCTCGACGCTCGGCAGCACGGTGCCGATGCGACGGTCGGCGTCTTGGAGGACAGCGGTGCCCTCGCCCTGGAAGCCGTAGTCGTAGTCGGCGGCGAAGATCGGTGCCGGCGCGGCGCTGGACGGGCCGCCGAGAGCAGCTCCTGCAACGGCGGAGGCGAGGAGCGTGCCCAGGGCGAGCATGCGCTTGGTCATGCGCTTCCTTTCGCGCGGGCGCGGGTCAGGCGGCCCGGTCGAGGCGGGGGTTCACACAGAAGAGCGGCGATCGTGTCAGGTAGTTCGTCGAGATATCGGACAAGGTTCGCCGTACGCTTGCCTGGTCCTGCCTGTCCGGCGCCCGATATCGACCGGTGATCAGTCCGGCGGGTACTCTCAACGGCGGAGGACGAGTTGGCTGGACGGCCGCGGCGGAGGCAACTCCGGCGAGGAAAGTCCGGGCTCCATAGGGCAGGGTGGTCGGTAACACCGACCCGGGGTGACCCGCGGGACAGTGCCACAGAGAAGAAACCGCCGGTCTGCACGGACCGGTAAGGGTGAAACGGTGCGGTAAGAGCGCACCAGCGCCCCGGGTGACCGGGGCGGCTCGGCAAACCCCACCTGGAGCAAGGTCGAAAGGTGTCGCGGGCTTCGGCCCATGACACTGCGCAGGCGTTCGAGGGCGGCCCGCCCGAGCCTGTGGGTGGACCGCTGGAGCCTGCCGGCAACGGCAGGCCTAGATGGATGGTCGTCACCCGGAAAGTGCCGTAAGGCGACCCGGGGCCAGAACCCGGCTTAGAGGCCGACTCGTCCTCCGCCGCACCGTCCGTGATCCCCACGCGGCGGATCTCCGGCGGAATTAGATGAGATTGCCCACGGTGGGTGTACTGATCATCACGCTGGGTACCAGGGCTGCTGCGGCGGGGCTCGCTGCCACCGGCATCCCCCCGCCCAGCCGCGGCGGGCCCCGCCGCACTTGCCTCGCCTGACCGCGGAGGTGCTCGGATGGCCGAGAGCGACAGCTACGTCGATCTGACGGCGCACGCGAAGGCCGACTGTCCCACCGAGCTGACGCTAGGTCAGGTTGACGAGCATCTCGGCTGCGAGACGGAGGTCGTCTACGACCTCGTCCGCACTCACGGCGTGCCGCTTCGGTGCTCCCCGCGCACCGGCCTGGTGCTCGACCGGGAGCAGGTCGACACGCTGCGCTCGATCAGCGGGTAGCTCGGTCTGCCCCAGCCGCACGTCGCGGAAACGTCCGAAACCGGACATCGGATGACAGGTACTGTGCGGTATGGCGAGCACCCGGGTACGGCTCTCGCCGGAGAGCGCGCCGGGGGTGGACCGGGGCATCGGAGCAGTTCTCGCTGATCTCGACGTCACCATCGACTTCCCTGCTGACCTGGCCGATGCCGTCGACGCAGCGGTCGCGCGCGGCTCCGGTCCGGAGCACGTCGATGCGCGGGACGTGCCTCTCGTCACCATCGACCCGCCGACCAGCCTCGACCTCGACCAGGCTTTTGCCGCCGAGCGGCGGGGGGTTGGCTTCCGCGTGCACTACGCGATTGCGGATGTGGGGTGGTTCGTCGAGCCGGGCGACCCGGTCGACCGTGCGGCGCGACGCCGCGGTGTCACCATCTACGCCGCGGACCGTCGGGCGCCGCTCTACCCACCGAAGCTGTCCGAAGCTGCGGCCAGCCTGCTGCCCGACGGAGACCGGCCGGCGCTGCTCTGGCGCATCGACGTGGACGAGACCGGCGAGGCAACGTCGTACGACGTCCGCCGCGCTCTGGTCCGCAGTCGCGCCAAGCTGTCCTACGCCGAGGTCCAGCAGATGCTCGACGGCGGCACCGCCTCGGAGCCGCTGAGGCTGCTCAAGGAGATCGGGACGCTGCGCGAGGAACGCGAGCGAGCCCGCGGCGGCGTGCACCTGCCGACACCCGAGCAGGAGGTGGTCGCGGCGGACGACGGCTGGGGCCTCGAGCTGCGCTGCCCGCTGCCCGTGGAGGACTGGAACGCCCAGATCTCGCTGCTCACCGGGCTGTGCGCGGCCCGGCTGATGATCGACGCAGGCGTTGGGCTGCTCCGCACTCTGCCGGCGCCGGAGCAGCATGCCGTCGCGTCCTTGCGGCGTAGCGCGCGGGCACTCGACGTGGACTGGCCCACGGACACGCCCTACCCCGACTGGATCCGTGCGCTGGACGTGAGCGACCCCCGCCACGGCGCGCTCGCTGTCCTCGCGACCCGCCTGCTGCGTGGTGCGGGGTACCTCGCGTTCGTCGACGGCGCTCCCGCCGAAGGACTTGAGCATGCGGCAATCGCTGCGCCCTATGCCCACGTGACAGCACCGCTCCGGCGCCTTGCCGACCGCTACGCCAACTCTGTCGTCCTGGCGGTGTGCGCTGGAGCTGAGGTGGACCCGGCAGTGAGAGAGGCGCTGCCCCTCTTGCCGGGACTCATGGGCGGGGCATCGCAGCGCGAGCACGCGGTAGAACGAGCCGTGCTCGATCACGTCGAGGCCACGGTTCTCGCTCCCCGAATCGGTGAGACGTTCGAAGGCTCCGTCGTCGAGCTGGATCGAGACGGACGATCCGGCGTGGTGCAGCTGCGCGAGCCGGTCGTGCGGGCACGGGTCGACGGTGCCGGGCTGGTCCTCGGCGAGCCGATCACGGTCACTCTCGTCGAGGCCGATCCGGTCAGTCGGCGGGTGCTGTTCCGACCCCAGTGAGCGAGCCCCCGGCCAATCCCTCGTACGATGCGGTGACGGATGCGGGCGAGGAAACGGAGCAACATGGTCATGTCGGTGCAGCGCTGCTCCCGATGCGGCACAGCACGACGGGGTGACGTCCAGGTCTGCCTCCAGTGCGAGCAGCCGTTCGCCGATGCGGCGTCGGTCGATGATTCTGTCGACATCGACGCCGCCCTGCCCCGACCGGCGGCGCCGTCCCAGACGCAGTCGCACGCCACCTTGCTTCTCGGCGTGATCATCGGCTTCGTCGTCCTCGCGGTGCTGCTCAAGCTGAGCATTCGCGGGGTGGGTCCGTTTCGCGTCGAGCTGATCGACTCCAGCGGCATCGGTGACCGACTCAGCGTCACGCTGGAGATCACCAACACCGGCAGCCGCACGGGTCGCGCCAACTGCCGCATCCCGCTGCGCGACACGAAAGACGTCGTGCAGTCACCCAAGAACGTCACGACCCAGCGGATCGAGCCGGACGAGACGATCACCGAGGTCATCGTGTTCACGGTGCCGACGGGAGTGCGTCCCTTCGGCGACATCCGCTGCTAGCGGGTGAGGATGGACGCGTGATGATGCAGCGGTTGTTGCTGTTCGGGCTTCCGCTCCTCGGCGCTGTGGCGTTGGCCGGGCCGTCGTACGCCCATCAGCGGGCCGATGTGATGGTCGTCAGCCCGGCGGAGGGTGCGACCGTCGACGGCGACTCGGTGGAGGTCGTGGTCGCGGCGTCGTCCGCTGCGGCGCTGGCTGAAGCGGGCTTCATTCTCACCCTCGACGGCGATCCCATCGACAGCACCGGGGCAGTCGGCACTTCCTCGGTCTTCACCACCTTCTCGCTGCGCTCGGGCAGCTCGACGACGTTGCGGGTATCACCGGTGCCACCCGGTCCGCACGAGCTGCGGCTCATCTATGACAAGGACGGCGACAACGTCAAGCCTGACGTCGTACGCCGCTTCACGCGCGTGGGTGGGTCACCCTCGGCGACAATCTCGCCGATGCCGTCTGCGTCGTCCTCCGACAACGTTGGCACGGCAGAGTCCCGCAGACGCGCAGTCGTCATTCCATGGGCATACCTTCTCGGCGGCGCCATCGTCGTCGGAGCTGGGATCGTCGTGCTTCGGCGTCGTCGCGAGCGAGCTCAGTCGGGGGAGTAGGGGGCGCCCTGCACCCGGTCGAGCAGCCGTCCGAGACGACTGCGCACTGACGGCTTCGACCGTGCGTTCGGTGCTGCCTGGCTGACCAGGTGCTGGACGACGTCGAGGTATGGCGCCTCGCCGATCGCGGGCACGGTGAGCGACTCGTGGGCGAGACCCTGGAGGTCCGTGTCGCCGGCGTCGATCGCCATGACGAGAGCGCCGGCCTTGCGGGCATCCGCGAGGCGATCGAGCAGCCTTTCCGGGGTCTGGTCGGGCGCGACGACCAGCAGCGTCTCGCGCGCTCTGACAACCTCGAGCCGCGCCAGTCCGACGGCCAGGTGCGCCGGCGCGCCCTGCGGCACCTGCCAGCGAACCAGGGTCGGCGTGAGCTCGGCGCGTCCGGCGTACCGCGCCTCGTCGGTGAGATGGGCCGCGAAGTGCCAGGGCTCCTCCGCCGGTGTGCCGACGAGGAGCAGCCCGCCCTGCGGCTGTGGCGCGCCGCCAAGCGCTGTGGCGAAGTCGACGACCTGGTCATCGAGGGCGGTGCCCGCGAAGATCGCCCGGAGCAGCGCGGCCTGGTCGGCGTTCATATCCCTGCGAGATTACGCCGCGCCTTCGACCTAGTCGTTGGGGTAGCAGATGAATCCAGACTCCCGACCTAGCAGCCGATCGATCGGGTGTGCCCACGGGCCCGGCGGGCACTGCTTCCGGTCGCGGATGACTACAACCCCGAAAGCCGTCAGCAGGCTTGCGGCGAGAGCCGCGGCGACGATGTAGGTGACCGTGCGCGCCGTTGCTGATCTTGGACGCATCACGACGTCATCATGGATGGATCGTCAGCGTGGCGTCCAAGATCGTTTTCCAACAATGCCTTGCGCCACTCACTCGGGTGGACGTTACTGGGACACGCGGGCGAGCATCTCCGTGGCGACCGCGATGTCGCTGTCGTCGGCGTAGGCGTGGAAGGACAGCCGCAGCTTCGGTCGGGGCAGATCCGCGGGGGCACGCGGCACGTGCAGCAGTGAGGTGACCACCCCAACGGCGCGCAGAGCGGCATGCACCCGGGTCGTGTCGAGTGAGTCGTGGTCGAGGACGACGCTGCCCGACGGCGAGTCATGCGCTTCCTGGACCTGCCAGCCGGCGACGCCGTCGAGCGACTCGCGGGCGGCCCGGCCGAGTGCGGCGATTCGCTCGCGAAGCAGGGCGGGTCCGGCCGCGTGCAGCTCCTCGAGCGCATTGGCCCACCCCATGAGTACGCCGAACGACGTCTCGTCGATGCTGATGCGAGGCCCGGTCGGGAAGGGCGCCGGCGCGACCGCGAGGTCGCCGTCCCAGGCATGCGTGGCCATGCTCGGCGCGACGTCGAGGCGCTCGCCCCACGATCGGCGTACGGCGACGAAACCGACACCGCGAGGCCCGCACAGCCACTTGCGTGACGGGGCGACGAATGCGTCGGCGCCGGTGTCGCTCACGTCGACCTGACCGACCGCCTGCGCGACGTCGAGGATGACGGCGGTGCCGGCGTCGTGACAGCGCCGCACCACCTCGGCGGTGGGCTGCACCACTCCTCGGTGACTCGCGACGGGGCAGAGCAGCAGCAGGTCGAGGCCCTCGTCGAGCTGCCGGTCCAGCGCGTCGAGATCGACGACGCCGGCGTCGTCGACCGCCAACAGCACCGGCGTGACCCGACCACGTGCTCCCGCTGCCGACACGAGCATGGCGTTGCTGGCGTACTCCGCGGTCGAGCAGGCCACTCTCGCCCCGGACGGCAGCGGCCATGCGGCAAAGAGGGCAGCGAATCCGTCGGTCGCGTTGGCGACAAATCCGACCTCGTCGTGGGATAGGCCCACCAGCGCGCCGAGGTGCTCGCGAGCGCGATCCAGCACGGGTACGACGTCGGCGGCGGCCGGGTAGCCGCCGATCGAGGCTTCCCGCTCGAGGTGCGCGCTGACCGCAGCCAAGGTCGCCGCGGAGTGCACCGAGCAGCCGGCTGCGTCGAGGTGGGTCACCCGCAGGTGCGGCCTGGCAGCACGCCAGGCGGCGCCCAGCTCGGGATGGGGGACAGTCACCGGCGTCGGTGCTGCGTGCTGGTCTCGATGCTCATGCACCCACCTTGGGTGAAGCGGACGTCGAGATCCAGCGCATTGCTAGCGAGCGCCCTGGCCAATCCGTCGGCTCAGTAACTGCGAATGATGTGCACCTGCAAGTTCGTATCGTTAAGATGATGCCCAGCCACTGACCCTGGGGAGGTTCGCTCGTGCGCGCAGTCCGGATGGGGCTCGGTGTGCTGGTGGCGGCTGGGCTCGCCGCATGCGCCCCCAGCTCGGCCGGGACGAGTGGCGACGACGACCGACTCTCGGTGGTCACCACCGTGTCGCCGCTGACGAGCATCGCGCAGAACGTTGCCGGTGCGCGTGCGTCGATCACTGGGCTTGTGCCAGAAGGCGTCAACAGTCACGAGTTCGAACCACGGCCCAGCGACGCGAAGGTGCTGGCCAGCGCCGACCTCGTCTTCATCAACGGGCTCAACCTCGAGACGCCGACCAAGAGGCTGGCGCAGGCCAACCTCCGCGACGGGGCGCGTCTGGTCGAGATGGGCCCGCAGATCGTGACGCCCGCCGACTACATCTTCGACTTCTCGTTCCCGAAGTCCGAGGGCGACCCCAACCCGCACCTGTGGACCAACCCACTCTTCGGCATCCGCTACGCCGAGGTCTTCCGCGACGAGCTGTCGAAGGCGGCGCCGGAGCATGCAGCGGAGTTCGCGGCCAACGCTGCGGCGTACATCGAGAAGATCAAGACGCTCGACGATGCGGTTCGCGCCGCGAGCACGACGGTACCTACGCGCAAGCTGCTCACCTACCACGACTCCTTCCCCTACTTCGCCCGCGAGTACGACTGGACGGTCATCGGCGCGATCCAGCCGTCGGACTTCTCCGAGCCCAGCGCGCGTGAGGTTGCCGACCTGATCGGCCAGGTGAAGGCCGCCGGGGTCGAGGCCATCTTCGGCTCCGAGGTCTTCCCGAGCGAGGTCCTGGAGCGGATCGGCAAGGAGGCCGGAGTCCGCTACGTCGACGTACTCCGAGATGACGACCTCCCTGGGCAGCCAGGTGAGCCGGACCACTCCTACCTGGGTCTGCTGCGCTTCGACTTCGTCACGATGGTGGAGTCGCTCGGCGGAGACGCCTCGGCCCTCACGGCGCTGGACGTCGCCAACGTGCAGGCCGGCGATGTGGAGTACCGGGACTGATGAACCAAGCCCTCGTCGCTCTCGAGCGAGTCACCCATGCCTACTCCGGGCCGCCGGTGCTCGAAGGCGTCACGATGCGAGTCGATGCCGGGGAGTTCGTCGGCATCGTCGGGCCCAGCGGGTCGGGTAAGAGCACGCTGCTGCGGGTGCTCGCCGGCTCGTTGACCCCGGTCGCGGGAACGGTCACCCGGACCGGTCCGTCGCGCATCGGCTACGTGCCGCAGGTGGAGACGGTCAACTGGGACTTCCCGGTGACCGTATCCGAGGTCGTCACGATGAGCCGCACGTCGGGCCGCTGGCTGCCGTGGTCGTCGAAGGCCGAGCAGGCAGAGGTCGCCACCGTCCTCGACCGCCTCGGACTCGGCGGACTGGGCCGGCGGCACATCCGCGAGCTGTCCGGCGGTCAGCAACAGCGAGTCTTCATCGCCCGGGCCCTGCTGCGTCAGGCCAGCTTGCTGCTGCTCGATGAGCCGACCAGCGGCGTCGACGTACGTACCCGCCATGACGTCCTCCACCTGCTCGACGACCTCAACGCCGACGGGCTCGCGATCGTGCTGACGACGCATGACCTCAACGGGATTGCGGCGCACCTACCGCGCCTCGTCTGCCTCAACCGCGAGGTGATCGCCGACGGCGCGCCGCGCGCGGTGATCACGCCGGATGTCCTCGAGCGCACGTACGGCGCCCGGATGGAGGTCATCGAGCACGCGGGTATGCCGGTCGTCTTCGAGGGCGGCCGTCACCACGAGGACGCAACCGGCACCGTGGCACCGGTCATCGACATCCGTGAGGGAGCCCGATGAGCGGCGGCGCGCTGCTCGAACCCTTCACGTTCGAGTTCTTCCGCAACGGCATGGTGGTCGCCACCATCGCCGGCGCGCTGTGCGGCCTGATCGGGGTGTACGTCGTACTCCGTGGCATGTCCTACATCGGCCATGGCCTGAGTCATTCCATCTTCGGCGGGGCGGTCGCGTCGTCGGTCATCGGCATCAACGTCCTCGCGGGCGCGGCGGTGTGGGGCTTCGCCTCCGCGCTGATGATCAACGGCGTGACCCGACGCCGGGCGATCGGCGGCGATGCGGCGATCGGCGTGATCACGACGGCGGCGTTCGCTGTTGGCGTCGCGCTGATCTCGGTGCGGCGCGGGTTCAGCCAGGACTTCGACGCGCTGCTCTTCGGCAACGTCCTCGGCGTCGAGCGCAGCGACATCGTCGTCGTGGCCTTGGTCGCGGTGGGCGCGGCCGTCGTGGTGTTCCTGGGCTACCGCCAGCTGCTCTTCACCACGTTCGACCCCGAGGTCGCCGAGACGTCGGGGGTGTCGACGGCACGGGTGGACGCGCTTTTCTCCCTCGTCCTCGCCATGTCGATCATCGCGACGATGCGCATCCTCGGTGTCACGCTGATCGCGGCGACCTTGGTGCTGCCGCCCGTCGTGGCCCGGATGCTGACCAACTCCTTCTCCCGGATGCTTCTGCTCTCGACCGGCATCGGCGCCTTTTGCGGACTGGTCGGGATGTATGCGAGCTACCAGCTCGACATCGCCTCCGGCGCGTCGATCGTGCTCACCGGGGCGGTGCTCTTCGTCGGTGTCTTCACCGTGACCGGCACCCAGGCCCGCCGCCGCCTCGGCCACGCCCACCTCTAGCCAAGCCCGGATGCTCGCGGCCCCACCCCAGACCTGCACGTGGGGTCTCTTGCGCCGGTCCTGACCGGCGTCAGAGCCTCCACGTCGCGGTTCGTCTGCACGTGGGGTGACTTGCGCCGGTCCTGACCGGCGTC
>Ga0136633_1002114_pt1 | contig 13979 bp, 11 predicted proteins | sample AntDrymeUQ832206_2_FD_105494 | JGI IMG/M metagenome (GOLD analysis project Ga0136633, IMG submission 105494) | Polar desert sand microbial communities from Dry Valleys, Antarctica - metaG UQ83 (22.06) | ecosystem: Environmental > Terrestrial > Soil > Desert | place: Antarctica: Dry Valley... | reverse complement strand
TCAGAAGGGCTCGTCGCCGTAATCGTAGGTGGGCGCCGATTGCTCGGGCGCGGCGGTGGCGGGCGAGGCCGCTGGGGCGCCGTCGGTGGCGGCTCGGCTGATGGCCTCGAGCCGGGGCGCGAGCTCGTCGACCTTGGCCCGCGCCCTGCGGATGCGCCCGTCGAGGTCCTCCATGATGTCGATGGCGCGTTGGAACCGCACGGTGAGGGCGTCGACATCGACCAGCCCGTCGTCGAGCTCGCCGATGATCCCGTTCAGCTCCTCGACGGCCTGGACATAGGTCAGCTGATCGGGCGGAATCTCACTCATCGGATGTGACCTCTGTGACGGTGGACGTGGCGGAGCCGTCTGCGAACGTCGTGACCAGGACAGCTCCTTCGGTCAGCTCGCCGGCCCGGCGGAGGAGCCGGCCTGACGGCGTGTGGGTGAGCGTCCAGCCCCGGGCCAGCTGCCGGCCCGGATCGTAGGCCTCGAGGACGGCCCGCATCGCTGCCGCCCGCTCGCTGTCGGCGGCCAGGCGACGCCGCACGTTGCGGTCGATCCGGCCCGCGGCGGCCACGGTCACGTCCGCCTGCTGGTCGAGGACGCCGTCGAACCGGGCCCTCGTGACACGTACCCCCGCCCGCTCGATGGGAGCGGCCGCCCTGCCGAGGGCGCGGGCCGTCGTGGTCGTCGTCCTGACTGCGGCGGCCGCCAGCTCGTCGCCGGCATCGACGCACCGTCGGCGGGCGGCACCGGCGACGTCGAGAGCGAGGCTCGCAAGGCGGCGGTCGGCGTCGCGGAGCTCGGCGCCGCCGGACACCCGGATGGCATGCGCCGCCGAGGTGAGGTGGCCCGCTCGGCGCTCCAAGCCGCGATCCGCACTGCGGCGGAGGTCGTGCGCCGTCCGGGCGGAGGACTGCTCGTGTCGCGCCAGCTGCGACCGGGCGAGGGTGGAGATGGCCCGCCGGTGACCGTCGAGATGTGACGTGGTGGTGATCAGACGGGCGTCGACCATGCGGGCGATCCGGGCGACGGCCCGCTCGAGGTCGTCCCACGCCGAAGCGGCCACGGCGACGAGTCCCTGCCCCACCGCCGACGGCGTCGGGAAACAGCGGTGGGCCACCTCGTCGGCCACCGTGCGGTCACCGGTGTGGCCGATGCCGGTCCACACGGGAACGGTGGCGGTGGCGATGGCCTTGGCGACCATGGGCATGTCGAACACGTCGAGCGACGCCTTGGCGCCACCGCCCCGCACCACCACGGCCACGTCGATGTCGTCGGGGCCGAAGGTGGCCAGGGCCGCTTTGAGCGCCCTGGGGGCGGCGGGTCCCTCCACCTGGATCGAACGGAGGGTTATGGCGAAGGCGAACCCGCTGCCGGCGAGCTGGCGCACCAGGTCGCGGTGGCCGTCGCTGCCGCGACTGGCCACCAGGCCGACCCGCAGGGACAGGGGTGGGAGCCTGAGCCGGCGGTTGGCCTCGAACAGGTCGTCGGCGACGAGGCGCTGCACGAGCCGCTGCCGGGCCCGCACGCGATCGCCGACGAGGGCGGCGACGTCGATGTCGTCGACGGTGAGCGTGAGCTGGCTGCGGTCGTTGATGTCGAGGCAACCCAGGACCATGAGGCGCTGCCCGGCCCGCAGCTCCACCCCGGCGTCGGCCAGCTTGCGGGCGAGGCGCTGCCACTTCGTGGCCGAGCAGAACGCCCCGAGGAGGGCGTCGCGCCCGTCGCGGCCCCCGCCCCTCTCGACCAGCTCGAGGTAGCGATGCCCCCGCCGGTCGTCGAGCCTGGCCAGCTCGCCCTCGGTCCACACCTGCCCCCGGAAGTCCATCACCACCGCTCGGCCGGCCCGCCGATTCAGGTCGCCGATGGACCAGATCCTACGGTCGCCCTCGTCCATCACCGGAGGCTACCGATCGCGGGTCAGGCGGCCGACGTGCGACGGCTGACCGTGTCGCTCAGGTCGCACCAGAGACCGAACCGGACCTCGGCAGCCATGGCCCCGTGCAGGTCGTTGAGCGCGAGCACGCCCGCGATCAGATCGTCGACCACGTCGTCCCACAGCCGGCCTTTGACCCGCACGGCCACCAGGGCGGACCCGTCGGGATAGCGGCGGATCGTCCGGTGACAACCGGCCTGCCGCGGCGGGGTGCGGAACCCCGGGGTGGCCAGCCCCCGGGCGCGCGCCGCCGCCGCCAGCCTTCGAGCCGTTCCGGCGAAGTCCTTGCCTACCTCCATGCACCCATCATCCCAGGAGGGTGCGACAGCCGATCGGTCACCGCAGCAGAATGGGGCATGGCCACACGGGATGTCCGCCTCACCCTCTACTGCCCCAACTGACTGCCGGGGTTCCACCTGCCGTACCTGGCGGCAGCGGTGAACGGTCTGTTCGCCGACCATGGTGTCGACATCGAGATCCTCGATCCGTCCGGCGGGCCTGACAACGTGGTGCGGGTCGGTTCGGGAGAGACGGACTTCGCCCTCACCAGCGTCCAGCACTACCTGACGGCGCAGGCCACCCATGGCGACGTCGCCGCCCGATTCGCCGCCATGGTCGTTCAGCGGAGCCCCATCGGCGCTCTGGTCCCGGCGTCGTCGGCCCTGCAAGGTCCCGCCGACCTGGCGAACTGCCGGGTGGGCGGCGACCCGACCAACCCGCAGGTCATCGAGTTCCTGGCCACGCTCGACCATCGCGGGATCGCCCGTCCCACCGTGGTGGATCTCGATGCCCCGAGCGCCCTGGACGCGCTGAGGCGGGGAGAGATCGAGGCGATCGTCGCCCTTGTCGACGCCCTCCCCCGGCGTCGTCGCCAGGCGGGAATCCCGCTGCGGGCGGTCCATGTGGGCCGTGACGACGTGTACGGGAGCGGCATGCTGGCCTCTGACCGGGTCCCAGAGGAGCTGGTGGCGCAGGTCCGTACTGCGGTGGTGGCCGCGCTCGAAGCGCAACGCCGGGCCCCCGAAACCGGCCTGGCCCAGATGGCCGACCGGTACGGCGACGATCGCACCGACGACGCACCCGAAGGATGGCGGATGCTGCAGGAGTTCGTCTTCACCGACCGCCCGACGGGGTCCATGGATCCCGACCAGTGGCGGACGACACTCGAGTTCCTGTGCACGGCGCGGGGCCTGGCCGTGCCGGCGGCCGAGTCCGTGTACCGCCCGGAGTTTCTCGGCGTCGTGTCGGCTTCCTGACGCCGTTCCCTCCGTCGCACCGTACCCTTGGTGCTTGTGAGCTGGGAGCGCACGGACCGGCGAGTCGGTGATACCGATCTCGACCAGGCGCGGGCGTCTGTCGCCCACTGGACCGAGGAGCTCGGACGTCCCGACCTTGCCGACGACGCGTCGCTGGTGGTCAGTGAGCTGGTGACCAACGCCATGCTCCACGGCGGCGGGTGCACGGGGTTCGAGATCGGCGCAATCACGGGCGGGCTCCGAATCGAGGTGCGCGACAGCAGCCGGATCCCGCCCCTGCTCGGTCGTCCGTCGGAGGAGTCGCTGACCGGCCGCGGTGTCCGCCTGGTCGCCAGCCTCGCCAGCCGGTGGGGAGCCGACACCGAGCCGGCGGGCAAGGTGGTATGGGCCGAGATCACCGGGATCGGTGGTGCGGTGTTCTCCGATGGCGACGAGGAGGACCTGCTCGCCAAGTGGGGTGAGGACTGGGACATTCCCGACGACGGCCGCCGCCGCTTCCACGTGGAGCTGGGCGACGTGCCGACCGACCTCCTCCTCGCAGCCAAGTCGCACGTCGACAACGTCGTGCGGGAGTTCACCCTCGCCTCGGCCGGAGCTCAGGCGGGGCATACGGCCGCGGTGCCGGCCCATCTCGGGTCGCTGCTCGCAGCGGTGATCGACCGGTTTCGCCGAGCCGCGACTGTCGATCAAGAGACAGGCGCTCGCCGCCGCCCGGCACGGCGAGGCCACCACCAGGCTGACACTCGAGCTCCCGGCCAGCGCAGCCGACGCCGCCGAGGACTACGCCCGGGCGCTCGACGAGGTCGATGCGTACTGCCGGGCCCAGCGCCTGTTGACCCTGGAGACCCCGCCGCAGCACCAGGTCTTCCGGCGTTGGTACATCGAGGAGCTCGTCGTCCAGCTCCGGGCGGCCGCCACCGGCGGGCCGGCGCCCCCGCCGCAATCCTTCGACCGTCGGCTGCTCGCCGAGATCGGGCTGGTCACCGCCGCCCGACGAGCGGCCGAGCGGGCGGCACGGCTGTACTCGGTGGCCGCAGCCCTGGCCACGGCGGCGACGCCCGAAGCGGTGGCTCAGGTGGTCCTCACCGAAGGCGTGGCCGCGCTGGGCGCCGCCGCCGGCGGGGTCCTGCTTGCCACCGACGCCGACAAGCTCCTCGTCCCCGGGGCGATCGGCTACGACGAGACAGTCCTGGCCCGTCTGCGCAGCGAGTCCCGCGACGCGGAGTTGCCCGCCGCCGTGGCCCTCCGCACCGGGCAGGCGGTCTGGCTGGAGTCCCAGACCGAGCGCGACGAGCGATTCCCGGAGCTCGTGGGGCTCGAGGCAGCCACTGTTGCGCTCTGTGCGGTACCTCTCGAGGTGCCGGACCGGCGCCTGGGCGCCGTCCGGTTCAGCTTTCGCGAGGCGCGCCTGTTCGACGAGGACGAACGTCGATTCGTCCTTGCCCTGGCCGCGCAGACCGCCCAGGCCCTCGATCGGGCCCAGCTTCAGCGGGCGCGCATCGACGTGAGCCGCCGCCTGCAGCGCAGCCTTCTGCCCCCCCGGATTCCTCAGATCCCCGGGCTGGAGGTCGCCGCCATCTACCACCCGTTCGGGGACGGGATCGACGTGGGCGGCGACTTCTACGACGTCTGGCCGATCGGTGCAGCCCGGTGGGCCATCGCCATCGGGGACGCTGCCGGCACCGGCCCGGAGGCGGCGGCACTGACCGCCCTCGTCCGCCACACGCTCCGAGCGCTCACCCTCACCGATCGGTCGCCGGAACGCATCGTCGGCATCCTGAACATGGCGCTGCTCGACGCCGCCGTGGATGCCGAGATCGAGCGCTTCTGCACCGCCCTGTTCGGTGTGGTCACGCCCGGTGAGCGGGTCGGCGTCGTGCTCGCCAGCGGCGGTCACCCGTCCCCGATCGTCCGGCGCGCCGACGGCAGCACCGAGACGGTCACGGTGGGTGGGTCCCTGCTCGGGGTCTTTCCTGACGCGTTGGTGCGCTCCGTGCGGGTGCAGCTCGACCCGGGCGACACGCTCGTGCTCCTCACCGACGGCGTCCTGGAGGCGAGGCGGGACGGGCGGTTCTTCGACATGGCGGGAGTCGAACGGGTCCTCGCCGCCGACGCCGGCAGCGCCCGTGCCGTGGCCGAGGGACTCGAGAAGGCTGTCCTCGCACATGTCGGCGGTTTCCTCAACGACGACATGGCCGCCGTCGTCCTGCATCTGCCCCCGTTGCCTACTGGATGACGGCGCCGGTTTCGCCCACGCCGCGCCCACCCGCAGCGGGCGGCTTCCACAACGTCTCGGTAGGCTTCCGAGCCCAGGGACACCGGAGGGTCATGACCGTCACGTACAGGATCGAGATTGAGTCCGAAGACGAGGCCGACGAGCTGGTCCAGGAGATACAGGGCGCCGGTGCCGACGCGTCCGTCGAGGAGGATGCCGGCGGCGACCCCAACGCGATCGCACCGATCCTCGTGGTACTCGCCAGCGTGGCTGCCGCGTCGGTGATCGCCGACTACATCCTCCGGACCGGGCGTGTCATCGACCTCACCAAGGACCCGGTGGTCATCAAGCGCGACCGGAACCTCGAGCGCAACGAGGTGCTGTTCATCGTCGAGGGTGAAGGCGGGAAGAAGAAGTACGAGCTGAAGGACGCCCCCAAGTCCGACCTCGTCCAGATCATCAATGGCGCGGTAGGGAACGTGGTCGAGGCCATTGTTGGCGCCGGTGGCAAGGCGGTACCATGAGAACGCCGTAGGGGCCGCCCTCGCCCGGGTCGTGACCGGGAACGGTGCTAAGGGTGTCCGGGTTCGAATCCCGGTCGCTGCGCAAGCAGCGGTATCTCAATTGGTAGAGCCCTTTCAGGTGATGGGCGCCTTCGGGCGTCCGTCACCGCGTTCGGGCCTCGATCATCCAGGCCCCGGCCTCTTGGCGGGCGAGGACCTCCAGCGGGGTCGGGTCGCACACCGGCCAGTAGCGGCCCGGATGGCCGGCGTCGACGACCGCACTCGCCCGTGGAAGAGCGGTGCGGAGGTACGACGGCAGGTGTCGAAGGGGCAACGGCGCGACGCGGACGACGGCAATGTCGACCTCCCGGAGCACGCGGCGATGCTGAGCCCGCAACGCGAGCCACGTCTGCGCGTCGAGACCGCTGCCGACGAGGACGCCCAGGTCCTGGGTGCGGAGCACGACCACCACAGCAGCGGCCGTCTCCGCCCGCCACTCGACCAGGGCCCGTCCCCGGTCGACCTGCTGGCGAATGGCCTTCACCACGTTGCCGTGTCCGCTGACCTTCGGTTGGGGACGCTCGTCGGAGCGCTCCTCGGCAGGGCGCTGCGCCCGGTACCTGGCGGCGGCGTCCTCGAGGAACGTGCGCATGTGGCGCTGCTGTTTGATCCACGAGGGGTGGAACGGCGGATCCTCGCCGGCCTCCGGGGCACTATCGGCCGGAAGTGCCGCCGCCGGAAGTGCCGCCGTCGGAGGTGCCGCCGCGGCAGGGAGGCCCGGCGCCGGCGACGAGGCCGGCTCGGGGAGCAGGACGGTGACCTCCGCCCCGCCCAGCACGGCGCTCACGAAACTCGGCTCCCGCTCGGTAAGGCGGCGGACCGCAGCCGCCTCGTCGGTGTCGTCGTCGCTCGCGGTCCAGGTCGCCGGCACCCAGATCTCCGCACCTGACGCGCTCCCGACGGACCCCGGTTGGTTCGTGAGCAAAACGGCGGCGGGAGGGGCGCCGGCCAGACCTAAGCCGAAGCGGTAGGCCAGTGCGGTGGACCCTCCCAGCCTGATCGTTCCGCAGCAGCCTGGCCCCGGCTCGATGGCGACGGAGACGGGCTCAACCGTCATGCAGGGCGCCGAAGTCGATGAGGAGGGGATGGGCACCGTCAGTCACCATCGCCTCGTCGCGCACGAACGAACGGAGCTCGTCGATCCGCTGCCGTCCCGCCTCACTGTCGTTCGGAGGCTGACGGCCGATCACGTAGCGGACCTGCCCACTGGCGTCGGCAACGACCAGCTTGCCGGCGTACACGGGTGTGGGACCGGCGCTGTCCAGCCCGGGTACGTCGAACCGCTGCCGGAGCTCGACGACGGCGTCGAAGCGAGGCTGCGCGTCCTGGTCGAAGCGGAAGCTGGTGTGGAAACCTCCGATCTCAACTGGCGCTCCCTGGAAGCCGAGGGCCTCGGCGTTGGGCGCCACCCACTCGGCGAGCGCGCCGAACCACGCTCGATTGGCCGAGTTGCGCCGCTCGGACGTCTTTCCGTGTATCCGGTCCTCGCGGAGGCGCGCCGCGTCGGCGAAGACGTACTCCGGGTTGATCGGCAGCGGCTTCTTGAGCGTCGTGTTGTCGAACGGGTCCCAGCGCAGCGACTCCTCGGCCAGGGAATAGGCGCCTTCGGGCATGATGCCGTGAAGCCGGAACGCCTCGATCATCCGGCCGCGCAGGCCGGTCTCGTCCGACGGGAAGATCTCGACGTCAGCCGTCACCAAGGCGCGCAGGAAGTCACCGAAGGTCACGTCGGTGGGCGGGAGGTACTCGAACGAGCGGATGCAGAGCAGCAGCAGCCGATCGGCAATCGTTCGGGCCGCGGCAGCCAGCGTCCGGATCAGCCGCTCGTCGAGCGGGACGTCGGGCTGGAGCGGGTCGAGCAGCGCCAGCAGGGGCGCCACCTCGGCCCGATAGGCCGACCGGAAGGCATCAAAGACAGCGGCCAGGAGTATGGCGCCCCGTCGGTGCTCGGTCTTGGCATTGGCCAGTGCCGCCGGGTCGGGGTCCTTCAGCGCGGAGCGCAAGGCAGCGGTGTCGCCCCGGGCGTAGCCGAACTGCCCGCCCAACTCGACGAGCGGGGTGGCCTCGGCGAGGTCGATGCCTGCCTGGGCCAGGGCGCGCTCCAGGACGCCCTCGAGGCGGAAGTGGAGCAGCACGGCGACGATGTCGGCCATCGCCTCGTGGAAGGCTCCGACCTGAGGGTTGGTGCGCTGCCGGAAATACGGTCGCAACCGGTGGACGACCGCATGGGTGACCTCGTGAGCCACGATGTCGTGCGACAGGCAGGTGAAGACGTACTGGCCGGGCAGATTCGGCCCCGGGTTGCGACCGGCCTGGAAGTATCCGAACACCACGGCGTTCTCGTCCGGAAGGAAGAAGGCGTTCGCACCCACGAATGCGTGGGGGTAGAGCCGCAGCCGCCGACCCCGCGAGAACCAGAGGGTCCGCCCCAGTGCCCTGTCGAACTGGTTCAGAACGCTGGCCGCCACCGCATACACCATCTGCTGGTGAAACTGGGGGTTCTGCTCGTTGGCACTGACACCCCCGTGCATCGCGATGGCCGCCACGTCGAGGTCGACGGGCTCGAGGTACGTCCGGGACGGGGCGTGGTAGTCGACGACCTCCAGCCGGGCGCCGGTGGGCCCAGAGGCCGAGCGGCTCGTAGGGCACCTCCAGGACGGAGGTGGCGGACAGGCGCTCCCTGCGCATCGGGTCGAGGGAGTAGATGCGCAGCCGGCGTCGTCGCGGAGGTTCGACGGCATCGCGACGCATGAGCGGCCAAGCCTACCGATCATGGGCTCGGTTTCCACGACGTCACGGCCGCCCGCCAGCCCGTTTCACCTCGAGTACCGATCCAGTCGGCCGATGGCAAGTCGCCGCCGTCAGAGGGCGAGGGTGTGCAGGGCGCCGGCGGTGACGACGCCCGCTCCGGGGTGGCTGCGGTTCGGCCCGGCGTCCGGAGACAGCCAGGTCGTCGACCCGGAGCCCAGCTGGCCGAGCCCGTTCCACCCCCAGCCGCGAACGTCGTCCCCGGCGGTGAGGGCGACGGTGTGGAAGACCCCGGCGGCCACCGCGACGATCTGGCGACCGGTCCAGACAGTGACGGGCGGAGCCGTCGCCAATTCGACCGGCCGGTGACGATCGATCGTGGTCCCGTCACCGAGCTGACCGAACGCATTCCACCCCCAGGTCTGAGGCAGTCCCCAGTTCTTCACGGCCGCGGAGTGGTAGCCCCCTGCGGAGATGTCCTCGATGTGATCGAGGCCGGGGACGGCAATGGGGTCGTGACGGTTTTCGGTCGTCCCGTCACCGACCTGGCCCGCGTTGTTCAAGCCCCATGCGAGCACGCGGCCGTAGCCGGTAGGCGTCAGAGCAAGGCTATGTCCCACCCCGGCCGACACCGTCCGGACATCGGACAGCGCGCGGACCCGCGTTGGCAAAGGCCGGTCGGTCGTGGTCCCGTCGCCCAGTTGGCCGAACCCGTTCCAGCCCCACGCCAGAACGGATCCGTCGCCGGCCAGCGCGAGGGTATGGGCGAACCCGCTCGAAATGGCGGCGACGGGCGGCACGGAGGCGAGCCGCACCGGCGACCTTCTCTCCACGGTCGTCCCGTCGCCGAGCTGACCGACGCTGTTGAGTCCCCATGCCCACACCGAGCCGTCCCTGCCGATAGCGAAGCTCTGGTAGCCACCGGCGGACACCGAGGCGATGTTGGCGAGGCCGGCCACCCGGACGGGTGCGGCGCGATTGGCGGTCGTACCGTCGCCGAGCTGTCCGAAGCCGTTCCACCCCCACGTCCAGACCGTACCGTCGGCCTTCACGGCGAGGGTGTGGTAGTAGCCGGCGGACACCGACGTCGCCCCAACCAGGCTCAGTTCCGACCACGGTCCCTGGTCCAGCACTCGGCCCGGACCGACCGCGCCGTTCCAGCCCACCCCGATGATCGGTCCGGCCCGGTACCCCCCGCCTCGGACGACGCCGTCGTGGGAACCCCAGTTCCCGGTGTCCCAGACGACGAGCTGGACATACTGAGATGGTTCGAGGGACGTCGGGGTATAGGAGACCACGACGGCGCACGACGCTCCGGGGGCGAGGGACCGACCGGTGCAGCCGTCGGATACGACTCCATACTGACTGCGACCATCGCCGATGAAATCCAGGGCATCGACCCGCACGACTGCGGTGCCTGTGCTCCTGAACACGACTGTCCTCGGCGTGCTGCGGGTGCCGAGGGCCCATGCGCCGAACTCCAATACGGCGTTGGAGAGGGACACCTCCTTCCTGCAGTTGGCCGCCGTCACCGTGCCCGGCGTCAACGACGGTGTGCCCGTAAACCGCACGGAGACGAAACCTCCGAACGCCGACTCCACCGCAGTGACGACGAACCCTCCGTCCGGGGTTCGGGCCAGACGGCCCGCCCCCATGAAGGGCCCCACCCGCGCCGAGGTCCCGCTGTTTCCGAAAGAGCGGTCGAGCCCGCCGGCGGGGGTGAACCGCAGGAGCCCGATGGGCCGCGACCCGTAGCTGCCGCCGAACGTCACCAAGGCGACGGCCGAACCGTCGGGCTCGAAGGCGACGGCGTTCACGTCCGACGCCACATCGAGCGGCGTGTGGGCCCGCCCGCCATCTCCGAAGGTCCGGTCGACCCTGCCGTCCGGCAGGAGCCGTACGAAGGAGACGAACCCATGGCCGTACTGGTTTGTGAATCCACCGACCACGATGCGTCCATCCCGGTCGGCGGTGAGCGCGTGCGCGCCGTCGTGGCCGACGTCGAAGGTGGCCTGGCCGCCGGCGCCGAAGGTGGGGTCAGGTGAGCCGTCGGACCGGAGTTGGACGACGCCGAAGTCCTGGTTCTGGGTGCCGTTGACGCCGTGGGTGAAGAGGATTTTCCCGTCGGGACGGATGACCAAGTCTGTCGCCCCGTTGTCGTCCACGTCCACGCCGCCTCCGGAGCCGAAGGACTGGTCCAGGCTGCCGTCGGGCATCAGCCTGACGATGCCTTCGCCGGCGGCCACTATCCGGCCGTCAGGCTGGAACGTCAGCTTGTACAGCCGTCCGGTCCGGGCGAGCCTGACCACGCCGTTCCGTCCGAACGACGGATCGAGCCGACCGTCCGGCAGGTAGCGGACGAAGGCCGGCGCAGAAAAAGAGTCGGGGTTGGCGACCACGACGATGCGCCCGTCGGCCTGGATGGCCACCCCGGACAGCTTCAACGTTCGCTCCGAGAACAGGTCCTCGGTAAAAGGGGAGAACGCCACGCCCCTGTACCCGAACGACACGTCCTGCGACCCATCGGGTCGAAGCCGCATCAGGCCGACCTGGGCGACGAGGAGGATTCGGCCGTCAGGCTGGACGGCGACTGCGTTGGCGGACGATCCCATCCAGCCGAGACTGGATTCGGTGACCCGGGCCACGACCCTGCTGACACCGCACGATCCGTAGGTGAGGTCGAGTGCCCCCGCCGGCGTCGACGCCGAGGCCGCAGTCGCGGTGAGGAGCGCAGCGAGGAGCGCGACAGACGCCACAATGGCCAGCCGTATCCGCCGTGGAGCCATCGTCCTCTGTATCGACCGCCGACGGCCCGACCTTGAGCGCCCTCGGCAAGTTGTGCGACGACCCGCCTGTGCCGCGTCCTCACCGAGTCCGACGGCGACGCCGCTCAAGTTCGGGAGCTACTACAGCCGGCGGTTCAAGCCGGCGGTCCTGGCCGAACACCTCCACGGGCTGCACATCCACGACTTTTACGCACACCTACGCCAGCCTGCTGGTCGAGCAGGGTCCCCATCCCAAGGAGATGGCCGCTGGTGGACCATCCCTGGTGCACACCGGACCGCGACAGCCACGTCATGCCTCGGCTGACGTCGGCTCTCGCCGATCGGATGGATCACCCATGCCGCTCTGACCAGGACTTCCGCGGTGGAAAGCCCTGTCAGAGCTGGCAGAGGGGGTGGGATTCGGGCGCCGGCGGGGACGTCGCCAGCAAAGTTGATCGGCGTCGTGGTCCTGGCAGCGGCCCCTCCGACTTTGCGTCATCCGCTACGCGCCGATCGGTCAGAGGCAGTTGCGGCGGAGTTCGGAGGTGCGACCGGTGGTACCGCTATCGACCCGGTTACGGGCGTGGAACGCCAAGACTGCCACGGCTCGCGTTCGCCTCGGGAACAGCCAGGAAGCTGGAGTCGTCACCGAGGTGGATGAAAATCCGCCCGGTGAGAGTCCCGTCGGGGGCGAGGGCGGCCCACCCCCGCCCGCTCCTTGGATCCCCCTCGTCATGGCCCTCCCACGTGAACTCCACTCCGGGAAGCCCGTCCCGGTCTGATTGGCGAACATCCATCCACGCCTCTACGGCGATGAACCGGAACGAGCCCCTTTCGTCCGAGTCGAACTCAATAAGGGCTGGTCCGACCATCTCGATGGCGTTCTTGTCCCACAGCTCCATCTCGGTGATCCGCCATCGTCCCGAAACGCTCGGGACGCCGCCAGGAGGCTGACGGGCCCCGGACGAGCCGAGGCGCTCGTGAAGCCCGTTGACTTGGCCGTTGACCTCTGGCGAGGACCGGCGCAGGTCGAACGCCGAACCCTCCCAGCCGCTCACGACACCGTCGTCACCGCAAACCGGGCACCACCACTCGATGGATGGTGGAAGGTCGAGACGTGCGAGTTCGATCAATCCGACACAGGGCCGGCGTCCTGGCCGGCGGGTGCACCGAATCGAGCTGCCGGTCGGCTCGCCAGTGGGGCTCGCCGTCCCCACCTCGACGATGCGGCCGAGGTGCTCCGCCATCCGTCTGGCGGGCGCTGGCGCATCGTCCGGCATGTCGAGGAAATGGCGGAGGTCCGAAACGAACACTGTCGTCAGCATAACTGCGGAGGAAGTCGACCGAAGCGCCAGCACGGGTGCACGACCGCTACTCGAACAGAGGCATTCTTCACGTGATCAAACGCACGGTCGGGAATGGCACCGTTGGGTGCACTAGCGCGCTGGTCAGCGTCCGCGAAGGCTCCGGGAGGAGCCTCGCTGCGTTGACGCGGAGCTTCGCAGTAGTGCCGAAGTCGTGCGCCCTGCCGTGCCGTCCCCGGCGGCTCGGTCGGTGGTGGTTCGGTCGTCGTGGTGGCGTGCGGGCAATGCGAAGGAGCCCGGCGGCGCCCAGCTCGGCCTGCGCAGTCACCGGCCGGTAATAGCGATGAGGTCGACGTCGCCGGTCGCGTAGTCGTGGAGCCACCAAATGACGACCTGCTGCTCGCCCGGCACTTCGAGTGCAGCGGTTCGCACCTCGTACTCGGGTTGGTTGGACAACTCGTCGATCGGAACGCTGGGTGCACGCCACGGTCGGTCGCCGACCTCGGTCGACGTAGGTGCGGGCCCCGCTGCGCGCAGCACGGCTCGGCTCTTCACGGTCGATCCAAGCCTGAAACTCGCTGATGTCGCGGAGCGGCACTACTCCGGCAGGGGTTCGGTCTGCGCCAGGAACTCCTCGCCGCTCATCGGCCGAGCGTCCGATCGATTCAGGCGGTCGATCGACCTTTGAAGACGAGCACGGAACTCGGGATCGCTCAGCGCGACTTGCGCTGCCGCCCAGGAGCGGTCGAGCGATCGCTGCCGATCCCGTCCCTCCGGATTCAGATCCTCATGACGGACCGCCATCTCTCACCTCGCTCGCACTACGGAAGCCAGCTCAGGATAGCCCTTGATCCTCAAAGCGCACCCCACTTCGGAATGACCCCGCCCTTGGTGCCGGCTCACATTACGGCGCGCCGCAGCCGTGCCGTTCGCAGGGGTGCCGCCGACCGGCAGGGCGGGTCGGGCGATGCGAAGGGACGAGCCCGCTGCCAACGCGTGTCCCACATATCCGACGGTAGGGGACGGGTAGGCATGTTCGCCACTGCGTCGTCCCCCCTCCATGGCCGCTGCGAAGGTGAGCGGCGACCGGTGCGGATCCGGGCACCTCGTAGGCGACGGCCGGCGCAGCCCACCTGCGCGCAGCCTCCCGACACAACGTCGTTTCTGACATAGTCCAGAACGTATTTAGTCTTAAGGTCCTAGGTGA
>Ga0136633_1002113_pt1 | contig 13981 bp, 12 predicted proteins | sample AntDrymeUQ832206_2_FD_105494 | JGI IMG/M metagenome (GOLD analysis project Ga0136633, IMG submission 105494) | Polar desert sand microbial communities from Dry Valleys, Antarctica - metaG UQ83 (22.06) | ecosystem: Environmental > Terrestrial > Soil > Desert | place: Antarctica: Dry Valley... | reverse complement strand
GGTATCGTCGCGCCGCGCGTGCTGCGGCTCGGCGTGCGGGTGATGTTCTAGAGAGGTTCGCCGGGGCGCCAGCGTAGCGGCGCCCCGGCGAGACACCGTCGGGCTACGGCTGACTCGCGTCCAGCCCAGGGCGGGCGCATACTCCGAGACAACGGAGGCTCCTACCCATGACGGATCAGAACGCCACGCACAAGTGCGCGCACCCGAGCTGCGTGTGCCAGATACCGGCCAACCAGAAATACTGCAGCGACTACTGCAAGTCGGCTCCAGAAACCGAGTTCCGCTGCTACTGCCAGCACCCTGACTGCCGCAAGGCGCAATAGCAAGGACTCGCAGGCCGCGCCAAGGGTGTCAGGCGGCGGGCGTGGCCGCCGCCGATGTGTGTTCAGCAGTGGCTGGCGCGGTCCGGTAGTCGATTCCGGTGCCGACGCCCATGTCCTTCTCGCGCACCACCTGCAGTGCGCCCAGTAGACGCAGCTCCGTCGCGTTGTCTTCGATCAACTGGTCGAACAAGTCGAGGGTCTCCGGCGGCAGCACGTTCTCGGCCTCCAGACGAATCAACTGCATGTTGGCCAGGAAGTTGTTCACGAGGTCGTGCACCGTGGTCATGGTGGCGCGAAATACACGCAGGCGTTGCGCTTCGACATCCGCGTGATGGCGATGGAGATTGGTCGCCATGGCGTTGACGGCGTGCGCCAGGCTCTGGACCTCCGCGCTGCCGCGCACCGGCATCAACCTGGTCCAGTCGCCGGCCGCGGTCTCTGACGCGGCGCGCGAGATATCAGCCAGCGAACGCGTGACGCGGCCGCTGAAGACCAGGGCGGCAGCCAGCGCGATCGCGAAGATCGCGACGCCGCCGAGTGCCACCTGCACTCGCACCTCACGCAGCGATTGGAGGGTCGGCTGCCAGTCCTGCAGCAGCACCAACTGACCGTCTGAGGCGGCGCCGCCGATCGAGAGAGGGAATATTGCCGCGACGTAGGCGCGAGGCCCGACCTCGCGTACGGCCGGCGCATTCTCGAGCTTGAAGGTGGAGTCGCCCACCAAGGTGCTCAGTTGCCGCCGCGCGGTCGGCGTCAGACTGGTCGCCGAGACCGTGTGCCCGGCAATCAGGTTGACCTCACAGCGAGTGATTGCCGCCAGCTCACGCGCCACTCCATCGTCCAGTGTGTAGCCGACCACGATGGCGCCGAGGATTTCATCGGCGAAGCGGGCCGGCTCTGCGACGATCAGATACAGGACGCGATCGACGGCCGTGAGCCGCCGGCTCGCCTGGCCGGCAACCGCGTCGTCGAGCGCTCCCTGCACGAGCGGACTGAGCGCGCGTTCCGGCCACCCCGCCCGTCCAGTGACGGGGCTGCGTCGACTGCCGACAATCAGGAACGCCGCGCCCAGCTCGGTGCGGTAATCGCTCGCCATCGCCTCCATCGTGGCGGCATCACCCGCCAGCTGCGGATCGGTCAGATGGGCGCGGAACACCGGCAGGCGCGCAATGAAGCTGGCCTGCACCGACGCCTCGCGCGCCTGGCCCTCGACCAGCCGATCGAAGGCGAGTCGGGTTGCCGACAGGTCGCGCGCGGCACCCTCGAGCGCTCGCCGCGTGACCACACGCGAGGCGACAAGGACTGCCGAGCCCAACGACAGGGCGATGAGCAGGGTCACGCCCACCGCGACGTGCGCCTGCATGCGCCGATGCCAGTGGATTCGGTTCACGGCCGTGTGGTCAGTTGCGCCGCATCGACCAGGTCATCGCCAGGTCCAGGGCAAAGGGACTCGTCTTGGCCAGCAACGTCGACTGGCGGAGCACGCCGACCTGCGCAGTGAAACCGGCGGGCAGCCGGACGCGCGCGCCAACCGTCTGGCGATTCGCGGCCCACTCAGTGAAGGTCGCGCCGCCGTAGCTGAAGGCAGTTGGCGAGGCGTAGTAGAGCCGCTCGGCCCGCACCACGCCTGTGACCGGCCCCATGAAGCGGCGATGGACGATGCCGTCGACGTACCAGCCGTTGGTTTCGGGCCTGCTCCACGGGCGACCGGACAGCCATTCGCCGCGGATGATGACGCCGCCCTTGGCAAAGCGCCCGTCGATGCCTGTGAAGGCAAGCCGCCCGGTGGCATAGCGGGCAGGCGCGTAGGGCTCGCTGCTGATGCGGCTGACGCCGACGACGAGCGACTTGTAATACGCCTGCGCCCGGATGGTGCCGCTCACGCCGCCACGGCGCCTGGATTGCCCGATGTCACCCGGCGTGCCGACGCTAGCCTCCACCTGGAGCCGCGATCCGCCGACCACCACGTTCACGCCGCGCTCGAGGAAGTTGTTGCTGATTGACCAGTAGTCGTCGTACCGGATCAGCGGCGCACGCAGGAAGCCCTGGTAGGCATGGTCGCTGCGCGAGTAGATGCCGAACGGACTGCGGAACTGGCCGGCTCTGACCCCGAGCAGCATCCCGTTGCGGCGAAAGATGCGCTCGACCCAGACTTCGCTCAGCGCCACCTTGCCACCGTACGGGTAGGCGGCGCCGAACGCATCGGTCACGTCAGCGGAGCGGTTCGCCCATGTCGCCTCGACATTGACCCGGTAGTCCCGGGTGAGATCGCCGAACAGCCGCAGCTGGGCTGAGCCCGCGGCCGTCTCGCCTTCGGTCGAGAACCCCGTCGTGCCGTCCATCTCCACCGATAGCGATTGCGCCATCACCGGTTGGCCGACGAGCGATGACAGTACCAGCACGCCGATCACGACCGCTGTTCTCATGGCCATGCGACCTCCAGGACCGTGCCCGCACGCACGTCGATGGTACCGGCCGCGACCGGGCCCGTGGCCCGCCAGGCGTTCCAGGTGTAAGACCCGGGTGGCACGTCGGCGATGCGGAAGCGGCCATCGGCATCGGACGTGGCAAGGAACGGCGTGTCGACGACCACGACATAGCCCGCCATGTTCGGATGGATGTTGCAGAACAGGCGACTGACGCCAGGTTCGGAAAACGTCACCTGCCGCGTTGCTCCGACGGGGTAGACGCCGAGGTCGAAGCGCTTGCCGTCGCGGAACGAAAAGACGTTGTGGAACACCCGGTCGTCATTGGGGAAGTCGACGACCGTGCCCGCACGGACAGCCAGCACCTGCGGCGCGAACTTCAGGCTGCGCTGATGCAGCACCGCCTTCTGCGCCCGGCTGGCAGTGCCGGCGGCGGCGTCCAGCCAGACGACCGCATTGGCGACCGCCCGACCGGACACCATCGCGGTGCCGGAGAGCTCCACGCCAATCTGGGTGGCCAGGGAAGGTACAGCCAGGGCGACGACCGAGACGCCGAGTGCGAAGATGCGAGCAAGCATGGCTGGTCGAACCGTGAAATCGGCAATCGGCGGGCGCTCCGTGAACGTCACCGGGCCAGCACTGCCATGCCGCCCCGGCCGGCATTCAGCGCCGGCGGACCTGCCACTCGTACAAGGCAACCGCGAGCGCAGTGGCGACGTTCAGCGAATCGGCGCCGTTGGCCATCGGGATGCGCGCCACGTGGGTGCAGCGCGCGCGCGCCTCGCTCGAGAGGCCTTGACCCTCGTTGCCAACCACCATGGCCACCGCACCGGTGCCCGCCAACCGATCAGCCACGTCGGACAACTCCGCCGTCGCCCCGCCGTCGGGTGTGAGGCCGATCGTCGCCACGCCGGCCTCCGCAAGGCTCTCGAGGATCTCGAGAAACGGCGCCTGCACCCACGGCACCTCGAGCACCGTGCCCAGCGACGTGCGAACGGATTTCCGATACAGCGGATCCGGGCAACGCTCGTCGAGCAGTACTCCCGCGGCACCGAATGCGCGCGCGTTGCGAAAGCAGCTGCCGACGTTGTCGACGTCGACCAGGTGCTCGGCGGCCACCAGCACGGGGCGGAGCGGGCTGGGGCTCATGCGGCGTTCTGAATCTTGAATGCTGAATCGTGACGACCCGCCCGGCCCTGCGCTCAACGCCAACGCGATGACATCGCTGACGCGTGCCTGCGGCGGACGCCGTACCAGCGCCAAGACCCCACGGTGGAAGTTGAAGCCGGTCAGCGCCTCCATCTCGGCTGGCGTCCGCACCATGACGCGATCGCCGAGCCGCGACTCGAGCTCGAGGACCCGGGCGGCAGCTGACGTTGCCAGGACCGACACGATGGCCGTCGGTCCGCCGGCCGCGCCGTCGAGCACGTACTGCAGCACCTGGCGCCCTTCGACCGCAAACAGCCCAAGCGCTCGAAGTTCTGCCGGGTTGCTCAAGGCAACGGCCCAGGGGGTCGGGATCACGACGCAGTCACGGCTTGGCCTTCAGGGCGGCTCGCAGGTGCGGCTCCAGTCCGTCCACCATCCGGGCAAACCCCAGCTCCGTTGGATGGCTGTCGTCGACGGTGCCATCGCCGTCTGTGCCAAGCAGCGTCGCACTGGACACCAGGCTGATATGTCTGTCGCCCGCCTTCCGCCGCGCCTGGTAGATCTGGCGCAACGAGGCATTGGCCGTGGCAACGTCCGCCGCTTTCTTCGCCCGGAAGCGCAGATTGGGGTACAGCAGGTGCTCGACCAGCACGATCGGCGTGCGCGGTCGAGCGGCGCGGATGACCTCGATGAATCCGGGCATCCGCTCGACGACTTCACTGGGCGTCAGGTTTGGCAGCGCATCGAGTACGTACACGGCCGGGTCCAGTTCCGCCAGCAGGCGGGCAACCTCCGGTTCGGCTTTGCCGCTGCCCGAGAAGCCCAGGTTGATGACCGGCACGTCGAGTCGTCGGCCCAGCATGGCGGTATAGCTCATGCCTGGCCGCGAGGCACAGCATCCCTGCGTGATCGATGTGCCGTAGATCACCACCGGGCGCGCGGTGGACAGCGGTGTGAAGTGCAGCGACGCCTCTTCGGGCACGCCGACTTCCAACCGCGAGACGCCGTTGTAGAGCGGCAAGTACAACCGGAAGTCGCGTGCCGCAGGTGAGAGCCCGACAATCACGTCGACGTCGTTGGTTGGCGAGTCCGTCGGTCTGGCACCACCGACGAAGTACCACGTGCCGCGCTCGTTGGCATACAGGTCCAGTCCGCTCACCCCGGTGGCAGGCATGTGCGGCAATCCCAGCCGGCTCGACGTCACGGTCCAGCGCACCCGGATGCGTGTGGCATTGCTCGTGAAGCCGACGCTGAGTCCGGCCGAGTGGCGCGACAGGTCCCACACCGCCTTGCGCACCTGGTCCTTGGCCCGTGCCGGGAAGCGATCGAAGTCGTCCCCGGTGTCGCTCCAGCCCTTGCCCTCGACCATTGCCGGAGTGACCGCGTGCCACCTCAGGTCGGTCGGAGGAGCTTCGGGATCGCCGGGCTGAGCAGCGGCGGTGGCAGGCGCGAGGATCACGAGCAGGAGACACGCGCGAACAATCGTCATGGCAGCTCCAACGGCGGTGGCGCCGCCTCCTACCCTCGCCTGGCCAGCGCGGCCGCCGGGTTGCTCACCAGCAACTGGGTCACGGCGGCGGCGTTCAGGGCGTCGGTGATGGCCGGCACGAATCGCCGGAACATCGTGTCGAAGGGCCGGAATGTGCCGCCCCCGGGCTCGCCGACGTGGTACCACCCCGCGTCGTGCGACACCAGCACACGCCCCAGATGACCGGCGTCGGCCATCATCTGCACGAGTTGCACGTGGCGCTCGAGCGAGTCCGGGCCGATGCCATCCAACTCCACCCAGGCCCCCCGCTCCGCCGCCCTCTTCAGCAGCGCATCGTCGGTCTCGTTCTGTGCGTGCACCCATATGAAGGCGCTGGCGCTGACGCCCTGCGCGTCGAGGATGTCGAGTTGCTGGTGCGCTGCCGTGCCGTCCACCGTGTGGGAAGCGATGCCCAGCCCGGTGGCCTTGTGGGCGATGGCTGCCGCTTCCACCAGCTTGCGGTCGACCTCGGACAGCCCGCCGGGGTCGACGCCGATCTTCATGATGCCCGGCATGATGTCGGTGCCGTCGATGCCGCGGCGCGCCTCGTCGATCCAGCGCTGCGCAAGGTCGCGCGCCGACTCCTTGAACGCATGCAACGGCAGGTGCTTGTCGCCGGCCGCGCCGTAGTACCCGGTGTTGCTGATGATGTGCAGACCGGACTCGCGCGACAGCCGCTGCAGCAGGGCGACGTTGCGGCCGAGGAACGCCGGCGTGCAGTCGACCAGCGTCCGGCAGCCCAGTTCCCTGGCCTCCCGGAGGTACGGCAGGGCGACGCGCGCGACCTCGTCGGCGTCATACCGGCTGCGACTCACCTTCGCCGCGCCGATGAAGTCCACCATGACGTGCTCGTGCATCAGAACCATGCCGAGGTCGCCCGCCGCGACGTCGCCGGTCACCGTGGCGACGGTGCCACCCTGCGCCAGGAGTGTCGACGGCACAGTGGCAAGAGCCGCCAGGCCACCAAGGAACGTGCGCCGGTTGTGCATGCGTGGATTCTAGCGGGTCGCAGCGCCACCCACGCAGCGCCGCGTCGCGCCCTCGCCGCCCGGCCGACCTAGAATGACGCGATGGACGGGTTCACGATCCCAGCGCCATGGGGAGGTATCCCCGCGACCCTCTACGAGGCCAATCAGCCGAGGCAGACGCTGATCCTCGCGCATGGCGCCGGCGCCGGCCAGGGTCACCCCTGGATGCGTGCCCGGGCAGGCGGCCTGGCAGACCTGGGCGTCCGCGTCGTGACGTTCGACTTCCCTTACATCACGGTCGGAAGGCGGATGCCCGATCGCGCGCCCCTGCTACTGGATACCTGGCGGCTGGTAGCCGAGCACGCACGCGGTCGATGGCCGCAGTCCCCGCTGGCCATCGGTGGCAAGTCGATGGGCGGCCGCATGGCGACGATGCTGGCCGCGCTGAGTGACGTGCCCGGTGGCGTGCGCGGGTGCGTCGCGCTCGGGTACCCCCTGCACCCTCCCGGCAAGCCGACACAGCTGCGCGTGGAGCACCTGGCGGCCATCCGCATGCCGGTCCTGGTCGTCCAGGGCGAACGGGATCCATTCGGCGGACCCGACGAGATCCGGAGCGCGTTCGCCGTGGCTGGCGGGCCAGTCACGGTGGTCGATGTGCCGGGAGGTGGCCACGGGTTCGAGGTGCGGTCGAGAGACGCGTCGCCAGCCGAGGTGTTTGCCCGCGTGTCCGACGCCGTGGCGCGGTGGCTTGATACACTGCCACTCCCGTAATTCACCGAAAGGGACTCTTCTCGCATGTCTACTCGTCTGCTGCCTGTCGCCCTCGCCGGGCTGCTCGCCTTGGGCACGTCAGCCCTGGCGCAGCCGCTGCGCGTTCCATCGTCGGCGGCAACCGCGACGGCGCTCGATCGCTACGTGGCGGCGCCGGACCCAGCCTACCGGTGGGCCGTCGTCAGCACCCGTCAGGAAGGCCCGCTGACGGTCACGACACTCGAGATGACCTCACAGCTCTGGCGCACGGCAGATGAGGTCGATCGGCCGGAGTGGAAACACCACCTCACGGTGATGCGCCCGGCCAACGTCACCAGCGACACGTCGCTGCTGTACATCGCTGGCGGCGGCAACGACCGCAACGCGCCGCCAAAGACCGACGCGATGCTTGCCGCCTTTGCATCGCGGACCAACACCATCGTCACCGAACTCCGGATGATTCCCAACCAGCCGCTGACGTTCTTCAAGGACGGCGTGGGCCGCAAGGAAGACGACCTCATCGCTTACGGCTGGCGCAAGTTCCTCGACGGCGGCGACCAGCAGTGGCTTGCGCGCTTCCCGATGACCAAGGCCGCCGTCCGCGCCATGGACACGGTGCAGGCCTATGCGCAGTCGCCAGCAGGGGGCCGGCGCGCAATCACCAAGTTCGTCGTGGCTGGTGGCTCCAAGCGCGGCTGGACGACATGGACCACGGCAGCGGTGGACAGTCGCGTCGTCGCGATCATGCCCGCGGTGATCGACGTGCTCAACATGAAGCCGTCGATGACCCACCACTATCGCGCGTACGGGTTCTGGGCACCAGCGGTTGGCGACTACGTCACGCACGGGATCATGGACCGCATCGGCGACCCGAGGTTCGATGCCCTGCTGGCCCTGGTCGAGCCCTATTCCTACCGCGACCGACTGACCATTCCGAAGTACCTGATCAATGCCAGTGGCGACCAGTTCTTCCTGCCCGACTCGTGGCAGTTCTACTTCGATGACCTGAAGGGCGAGAAGTATCTGCGGTACGTGCCCAACGCCGACCACTCATTGAAGGACTCCACGGCGCCCGACAGCCTGCTGGCCTTCTACGCGGCCATCGTCAATGGTGTCGCGCGGCCGAAGTTCCACTGGTCGGCCGGCCAGGACGGATCGCTGGTGATCCGCCCTGAAACCCGTCCGAGCAAGGTGACGTTCTGGCAGGCCACCAACCCGGCAGCGCGGGACTTCAGGATCGAGACGCTCGGACCGGCATGGAAGGGCACCGCGGTGCAGCCCGATCCCGACGGCGCGTATCGCGCCAGGGTCGAGAAGCCAGGAAAGGGCTTTACCGCGGGCTTCCTCGAAGTGGTCTTCGACAACGGCGGTCCGGCGCCGATGACCTTCACGACGGGCGTCCGGGTCATGCCGGACGTCCTGCCGTTTGCGGCGCCGCGGCCCGGCCAGCCGGCCGCCCCGTCGCAGCCCTGACCCGCCACCGATGACGCCGACAACGAGTCGCCCTCGCGCGCTGTTGCGCGCAGCCGTGGTTGCGCTGGGCGCGACGTTGGCTGTCCTGGCCGCGCTGAATCTGTTCATCGTCGGTCGCGCGGCCACAGATGAGAACCTCTTCGTGGATCCGCTGTCGGGGGTCTACATCGTGGAGAGCGTACCCGGCCAGCCGGGTACGCCGCGCACGCTCAGCGGCCCGCAATCGAGCCTGATCCCGCGCGACGTGTCGTCGGGGACCTCACTCGAACGCGGCGACGTGCTGATGGAGATCGACAGCGAGCGTGTGCGGGGCACTGCCGAGTTGCGCGCCCGCTTGACGGGCCTGGAAATTGTCGAAGCGACGGTGCTGCGCGCCCGCGCGGGTCAGGTGGTCTCGGTGGTCGTGCCAGCGATGCCGCTGGAAGACGCGACGCGCTCGATCAGCAATACCGTCCTGGTCCTGCAGGTCACGCCCGGGGGCGCGTCCGACCGCGCTGGCATGCTGCCCGGCGACGTCATCACCCGCATCAACGGTCAGGGGTTCTCGGGGACCCTCGATGCCGACCGCATCATGCGCGCGTCCCATGTCGGCCGCACCAGCGCCTACGAGGTGTTGCGCGATGGTGAGCCGCTGGAACTGGAGGTGAGGCTGTCGGCGTTTGGCATCGGCCTCGCGCCGCTGCTGCTGTTTGTCGTCGGCCTTCTCTACATCGTCAGCGGCACGCTGATCGCCTCGCTGCGCACCCATATCAAGGCCGCGTATTACCTCGGACTGGCGTGGATGGGCGCCGGCTTCACCATTGGCGTCATCCTCAACCACCCCCGGCGCACGATGCCGGCGTGGTACGTCTTCACCTCTGACGTCGTGCTGGCGCTGAGCGTGACGCTGGGCGTGGCGGTGTGGCTGCACTCGCTGCAATACTTCCCGCGGGAGCGCCCGGGTCTGGTGGCGAGGCGATGGGCGATCCGCGGCGGGTACGGCCTGGCGATTGCCCTGGTCGTTGCCACGCTGGGGCTGACCTGGACAGCGCCGTTCAGTGTCGATGGCCTGTTCATTCCAAGCGGGCTGGTGATGCTGGTCTACGCGGCGCTCGTGGCCATGCGCACGCGCCGCACCTACAGCGCCGAGGACCGGCAGATCTCGCGGCCGACCTCGGCAGCGACCGGCATCGCCGTCGGCTTCATCCTCGGGACGGTGACCGTCGCCGTGTTCTCGCGCGGCGCGTACCCGGGTCTCAGCTGGTCTCTCATCCAGAATCTCGGCGCCCTGGTGTTCCTGGCCGTGCTTGCCGTGCACCTGCTGGTGATCGGCCGCTACCGCCTGCTCGAGCTCGATCTGCGCCTGCGCCGCAACGTGCAGTACCTGATGGTCAGCTCCGTGTGGACGCTGCTGGTCGTCGCGGCCGGGCTGCTGTTCTGGTGGTGGCTGATGCACCTGGAGCTGCCGCTGCCCAACGTGCGGCTCACCAGGGATGCTCTCGAGGTGCTGCCAACTGCGGTGGACCCGGCCAGACGGGCGCTTGTCGAAAAGGGCGTGCTCATCGCGGCGGCTGTGGTGTTTGCCTACGCCTTCCGGTCCCTGCTCAAGCGTGGGCACCGCTTCCTCGCAGAGCAGTACTACCAGGAGGGCTACGACTACCGTCGCGCGACGCGGGAGTTCAGCGAGGTGATGGGGCCGCGCATGGACCTGGACGGTCTGGCCGACGGCCTGCTGACGGTGATCGACCGGCTCATGCCGGTCAAGCGTGCAGGCGTGGTGTTCGTGCAGGGCGAGCGCCTGGTCAGCTCGAAGCGGTCGATTGGTTTCGACCCGAGCGACTGGGACATCTTCTGCAGTGGCTGCGTGCAAGAAGCGGTGGAGGTGCTGAGGATGGCCCGCGGCGCCGAGATGGACACCGAGTACACGCCGCCGCGGCTGCGGCTGGCACTGCGGCGCGCGCAGATTCACCACCTCTACCCGATTGGCGGTCACGACGAACTGCGTGGCGTCGTCTTGATCGGCGAGAAGCTCTCGGAGGCGGCCTACACCGCCGACGACTTCGCGTTTCTCCAGGTCATCGCCGGGCAGGCCGCGCTGCTGGTGGAGAACGCGTTCCTCTACGAGAACCTCGCGGCCCAGGAACGTGTGCGCCAGGAGTTGGCAATCGCGCGCCGGATCCAGCTCGAGTCGCTGCCGCAGCGCCCCCCGCAGATCGCCGGGCTCGAGGTCTACGGCGTGTCGGTGCCGGCGCAGGAAGTCGGCGGCGACTACTTCGACTATCTGGACAGCGACGACGGCCGCCTCGCGGTGATGATCGGCGACGTCAGCGGCAAGGGCACGTCGGCGGCTCTGTACATGTCCAAGCTGCAGGGCATCGTTCGCTCGCTGCATGGCTTCGGCCTCGCGCCACGCCAGCTCTTCGTGCGCACCAACGACCTGCTGGGTCGCGACATGGAACGCCGCGCCTTCGTGACGGTACTGGGCGCCTTCTTCGATACGCGCGCACGACAGGTGGTGATTGCTCGTGGTGGCCACCTGCCGCTCTACCAGTACGTCGCGGCAACCGGTGCCATCGCACGGTGGCTGCCGCGCGGCCTCGGCCTCGGCCTGACTTCAGGTGAGCTGTTCGGGCGCGAGCTCGAGGAGCAGCAGCTGTCATACGCCGCCGGAGACGTCTTCCTGCTGGTCACAGACGGAATCACCGAGAGCCATGGCGCCGACCGCGAGGAGTTCGGCGAGACCCGCCTGATCGAGCTCTTTGCCACGCTCGCTGCCGCGGGCACCCCGGTCGCCAATCTGGTGAGTGCCGTCAACGCCGCGGCCGCGGAACACGCCGCCGGTGCTCCTCAGGCCGACGATCAGACGGTGGTCGCGATACGCGCGACGTAGGCAATTCTGAATTCAGAATTCAGAATGAAGTGCAGGGCGGGTTCGCGTGACCTGACGGCGCTCTTGCAAGCAATCGGCTCGCGCCACGTCGCGGCGTCCATGACCGCGTTGCCGTTCGGTCCGGCGCTGGTGGAGAGGCTCACCGGCGTTGGTCCATGCTTCCCGCCGCAGCGCCACTGCAAAGATGACCCATGGTGCGACCAGCCTGTTCAGGTGCAGGCAGAACCGGTCACAACCGCCGTCACCCGACACGTCAGGTCCTCGGTTCTGGGCGTCGCCGCACAGCCCGACAGGCCGGGCACATCATTGACAGGAGTCCACCGACATCCTTCCGTTAACTTTTCGGCGACATTACACCGCCAGGCGTTGGATCGTCCAATACACGCCGACACCGGCAATCAGGACCGAGGCGGGCATGACAATCCGGCGTCGATACCAGGGGCGATGGCCGAACCAGACGCCGACCAATAGAAATGCCACCGCGATGACCGCCAGCTGGCCGGCTTCAACGCCTAAATTGAACGTCACCAGTGCCGTCACCAACTCCGAGCGGGGCAGCCCAAGCTCTTGCAACACTCCGGCGAATCCAAGCCCGTGCAGAAGACCAAAGGCGAAAACCACGGCGACCCGCCACGGTTTCACGGTGCGGACAAGGAGGTTCTCGATTGCCACGTAGACAATGGATAGCGCAATCAGCGGTTCGACCACGGCTGGAGCCACCGCGACGACGCCGAAGATGCTCAAGCCGAGCGTGAGCGAATGCGCGACGGTGAAGGCTGTCACCTGCATCAGGAGAGGCCGGAGCTGGCGCGTCAGAAGAAAAATCCCGAGGACGAACAGCACATGATCGAGTCCGTAGGGCACGATGTGCGTAAACCCGAGCCGGAGATAGCGCACGGCCACTTGTAAACGCGAGTCCACCGGCGCCGGGCCGGTCAGATCAATGGGTGCGCTCGACTCGCCGCCGTTCAACCAGCTCACGCTGGGCTGCACTTGATTCGGGCGATGCACTGTCAGCGAATAGGCAGCGTAGGTCCAGCCGTACGTCCATTCAAGGGTCTGGGCGCCGTCGGGCAGCAGCCCCGTGAGCTCGATCGTGACGGCAGAGGCGATGTCACGTGTCGCCGGCGCGACGGCGTAGGACACGGCGGGGTCGCCAGGCACGCCGTCAAACGCGAGCGTCACCCGCTCGCGTAATCGCTCCTCGAATCCGCGTTCCTCAGGGGCGCCCAGCACCGTCCCTGGCGCCTCTCTGGATGCGGCGGCGAGCTTATCGGCCAGGGCCTGTGCATCGGTGACAATCTCGACGCGGTAGCGATCGGCGGAGATCCAGATCGCGACGCGCGTCGAACCCATTTCGTGGGCGACGCCGCCGACCGGTGTCAGCGCCAGCAACGCCAACACCGGCAGCCACACGCGACGCCGGCTCACTGCTGTCGTTTCTTGACCGGGCGCGCTGCGGGCGGTCCGGCGAGCTCAAAGGTCAGCGACGCCCACAGGCTTTCCCACTGGGCTCCGCTGCCGGCCGCCGCAGGAATCATGTGCACGGCTTTGATCAGCCACGCCCCGTCGCGCGACAAACCCAGCGACACCCGACCGTCTGCTCCCGAGCGTGCCCGTACTTTCGTGGATGGGTCGGCGCGATTCATTGCCACGATCAGTGCGCCGGCCAGCGGCTGGCCTTCATACAGCAAGCGGACTGGCAGAGCACCACCGGCCCGCATCATGTACGGGTTCTTTTCCGGAACGAGCTCCAAGGTGAAACCGAGAATGCGATCGTGACCCGAGCCGCCGCCGGGACCAGCGACCAGCAGCGCTTTCGCGCAGCGCGAGAACAGTTCGCGGACCAAGCCGGTCGACTTCTGAGTGGCCCGCACCGCAGCGATGCGATCGAGTCCCTCCTCGACGAGATAGGCGTCGAACTTGTCCGGCTTCTGCTCCACGAACGAATGTCGGCTGCGGTAACCGACAACGACCAGGCCTGGTTGTTCGACTCTGAGTACCCCGGCCGGATCCTTGCCGTCTTGACCTGGCACGGGCCGCATTCCGCCCGGTCCCGCGGCGATGAACTGCGACAGCATCGCCGGATGGCGAGGCAGCGCGTCGCCGACGAAGTGCTCGCCCACCCTCAAACGCAGTGCCACCGACGCTCCCGGCTCGAGCCTGAACGCCGAAGGCTCGAGCCAGAAGTCGTGCGCCAATATCGGAGCAGTGGCGACCAGGACGCCGGTCATCGCCGCTACGACGATGGCGGATTTAGGGCTGGTTGTGGACATGCGTGTGCGAGAAGCCCTCGTGCGGCAGACCGAGGTACGGGAAGAACGGTAGGTAGGGCACATCATTGGCCGCGACGTTATCGGTGAGCCTCGCCGCGACGAGGGCACAGTCGACCGACGATCCGAACGTCCTTTGCAACTCGCCGCCCCAGAGTCGCAAGAGAATATCGACCGAATCGTCGGCGACGCGGCGGCCATTCGGCATGCCGGCGAAGTCGC
>Ga0136633_1002112_pt1 | contig 13981 bp, 8 predicted proteins | sample AntDrymeUQ832206_2_FD_105494 | JGI IMG/M metagenome (GOLD analysis project Ga0136633, IMG submission 105494) | Polar desert sand microbial communities from Dry Valleys, Antarctica - metaG UQ83 (22.06) | ecosystem: Environmental > Terrestrial > Soil > Desert | place: Antarctica: Dry Valley... | reverse complement strand
GAGATCGCTGACGGCACCGTGACTCTGACGGCGGGTCCGCCGGTCTGGGGTGAGGCCGTGGACGCGAGCGCTCTGCTCGCTGCGGTCGGCCTGTCGCACGCCGACCTCGACGGCCAGCCCCGCCGAGCCGGCTGCGGCATCGACTTCCACTACCTCCCTGTCCGACCCGGGGCGCTGGCGCGGGTGTACGCGGACATGCGTGCCGTGGCCGCCTTCGGCGGAGCCGGGATCAGCGTCGTGTCTTGGGACGGGACGGCGGCGCGCTGCCGGGTCTTCGCCGCGGGCGCCGGGGTCGGTGAGGACCCCGCGACGGGCTCGGCGGCCGTCGGGCTGGGTGTCTTCCTCGTCGTCAGCGGGCTGGTCGCGGGTGACGGCGAGACGTCGTACGACGTGGTGCAGGGCGTGGAGATGGGGCGTCCCTCGCTGCAGCGCTGCACGGTGGTCGCCCGCGGCGGCGTGCCGGTCGAGGCACGGGTGAGCGGCTCGGTCGTCCCGGTAGCCCGCGGCGAGATCCGCATCCCCGCCCCACTCACCTGACCCCCCACCTGACCCCACGACCTGCAGTGATCCACGGAAGGTTCCTGGCACTTTTAGGGGCGGTCCAGGTCGCGAAAGTGCCGGAAGTGTTCCGTCGATCACTGGGGGAGGTAGGGGTCAGGCGAGCGGGGCGAGCTCGCCGGTGGGGGTGAAGGACAGCACCCGGGACTCGCGGGCCCACCGCGCCGGCTGGTCCTCGCCGTCGGGCGCGTTGAGCCGGCGGGCGTGCAGCAGCGGCACGACCTCGTCCCAGGACGCTGATCCTGGCTCGACGACCGCGACCTCGGCGACCCAGCGCACCACCAGCCCGGCCTGCTGCGCCTTGCTTCGTACGGCGACGACGGCGCGCGAGCCGCTGGACCCGAACTGCGGCAGGGACTGCTCCAGGCCACCGGTCACGACGTACATCCGGCCGTCGTGCCACAGGTGCCAGACCGCCACGGGACGGTCGGTGCCGACAGGCGTCACCCAGACAACGCCAGAGCGCCGGGTTGCCTCGTCGATGAGAGCGGGGAGGGGAACGGGGCCGGGCACCCTGGCATTGTTGTCGGAGTGTCTGACGTGCGTGCTCCCGCGGCTGTCACGCGTCCGGTCGGCAGCGACGCGGTCTACCTGAGCATCGCGCTCGTCGCCGTGTCCACGTCCGGCCCGCTCATCGCCGCGACCGCCGTACCCGCGATGGCCATCGCGTTCTGGCGCAACGCCATGGGCGCCGGCGTGATGCTGCCGGCGGCTCTGCTCACCGCTCGGGACGAGCTGCGCGGACTCAACACGCGCGAGCGCAGACTTGCCCTGGCTGCGGGCGCGCTGCTGGCCCTGCACTTCGCGACCTGGATCCCGTCGCTCAACTACACGACCGTCGCGTCCGCCACCGCGCTCGTGGCAACGCAGCCGGTGTGGGCGGCCCTGATCTCGGGGCTTCGTGGCGCGCCGGTGGGTCGGCCGGTCTGGATCGGGATCGGGGTGGCGATGTCCGGCGCGCTGCTGCTCACCGGCGTCGACCTGCGGATCAGCGGCGCGGCGCTGTTCGGCGACGGACTGGCGATCCTGGGCGGGATGTTCGCGGCGGCGTACATGGTGGCCGGCAGCGAGATCCGCCGGTCCGTGTCGACGACGACGTACACCGCGCTCTGCTACACGACGACCGCCCTGCTGCTGCTGGTCGTCTGCGTCGTCGGACGGCAGGCCCTCACCGGGTACGACGCCGACGACTGGCTCAAGCTGGTTGCCCTCACCGCGGGCGCCCAGCTGCTCGGACACTCGTTGTTCAACCGCGTCCTGCGTACGACGAGCCCGACCGTGGTCAGCCTGTCGATCCTGCTGGAGATCCCGGGTGCGGCGTTGATCGCCGCGGTGTTCCTGGACCAGCAGCCGCCCCTGCTCGCCGTACCCGCCGCTGTCCTGTTGGTCTCCGGACTTGCGCTGGTCATCCGGGCCAGCAGTCGAGATGTGGAGCCGAGCGTTCCCGTCGAGTGACGCTCGCCCGGCGGCCGGACATTCGGTCGCAATATCGCTCTACACACCCGGTTGGCTGCATCGTCCGGCGTAATCACTGGTCCTTTCTGACCAGTGAGAGATCATCCCGGCTAGCCAGTGTGATCAGCGGGACTTGACTGCAGGCTATCGAGCGATCACTTGTCGTGACGTTCTGGGGAGCAGCAATGGCGGAGTCCGCGCGTCGAGGCATCGCCGACCGCTGGGCCATCGGGGCCATCGGGGGACTGGCCGCCCTGGCCCTGCTGGCAACGACCGCCCCCCCGACGGCGTCCCCCACGGGGCTGTCAGCGCCGGTGCTGGTGCGCGAGGTCTCGCCGCTGTCCGCTGCGGCCGAGCGGGCCGTCACCGCCCTTGGCGGGACCGTCACGAGGCAGTTGTCGATCGTCGGCGGGTTCGCCGCCGAGGTTCCCCAGGAAGCGTTGGCTGCGCTGCGTGCGATGCCCGGCGTCATCCGCGACGTCACGGCGGCCACCGCCGTCAGCTTCGAGGGCTCATACGGCCAGGGCGCCGGCGTCGCGAGCGCGGTCTACCCGACGGTCGTCGGCGCGGACAAGGCCTGGCGGTCCGGCTGGACCGGAAGGGGCATCGGCGTCGCCGTGATCGACACCGGCATCAACGCCACCGGTGACCTGGCCGGGCGGGTCGTGCACAGCGAGGACTTCAGCGGCGAGGGCGACGGCGTCGACCGGTTCGGGCACGGCACGTTCATCGGCGGCTTGATCGCCGGCAGCGGTGCCGCTTCGGCCGGCGGTGTCCGCGGCGTCGCGCCGGACGCGAACCTGATCTCGTTGAAGATCGCGGGTCGGGACGGCGCGGCGGACATCACGCACGTCATCGCCGCGCTGCAGTGGGCGGTCAGCTTCAAGGACACGTACAACATCCGCGTCATCAACCTGTCGCTCGGGACCGACTCGACGCAGGACTACCGGATCGACCCGCTCAACATGGCGGTGGAGCGGGCCTGGCAGGCCGGCATCGTCGTCGTGGTCAGCGCCTCGAACAAGGGTCCGGCCGCGGGGACGATCGCCAAGCCCGCCGATGACCCGTACGTCGTCACCGTCGGTGCGGTCCACGACCGCACCACCCCCGGCCTCGGCGACGACACGGTGCCGGGCTTCTCCGGCGCCGGCCCGACCGCCGCGAACGGACTGGCCAAGCCCGACCTCGCCGCGCCGGGTGGATCCGTCATCTCGAGCCGCGTCCCCGGCTCGACGATCGACCGGGCGTTCCCGAGCGGGCGCGTCGGGACCGCGTACTTCAAGGGCTCGGGCACGTCGTTCGCCAGCGCGGTCACGTCCGCGTCGGCGGCCCTCGTCCTGTCCCGCACTCCCGCGCTCACGCCCGACCAGGTCAAGGCCCGGCTGGTCGACACGGCGCGACCGGGCCCGGTTACGGACCGGATGCGTGTCGGTGCCGGCTGGCTGGACGCCTACGCCGCGACCACGAGCGACTCGAGCGCAGCCGCCAACCAGGGCCTGCAGCCGTCGAACGGGTCGGGCTCGCTGCAGGCCTCGCGCGGCACGCTGGAGACCGCGGTGCAGACCGGCACGGTCGTCGACGCGCTCGGCAACCTCGTCCCCGTCATGACCCCGGTCACCGGCGAGCTCACTGCGCAGAACACGGTGTTCGACCGGCTCGGGTTCGCCGGCGAGTGGACCGGGTCCACCTGGTACGGGTCCACTTGGTACGGCAGCACCTGGTACGGCAGCACCTGGTACGGGTCCACCTGGTACGGCAGCACTTGGTACGGGTCCACCTGGTACGGCAGCACTTGGTACGGGTCCACCTGGTACGGCTCGACCTGGTACGCGGACGACTGGGCGTGACCGCAGCTTCTCTCGAGGCCCGCGTCCGGCGCATCTGCGCCGGCGCGGGTCTCGCCGGTGTCGCGGCGCTCGCTCTCGCGAGTCAGCTGCCGGATGCGCTGGCCCGGCCAGAGGTCGTCGCGGCCTTCGCCGTCGCGATCCTGACGACGCAATTGCTCCCGCTGCACCTGGTCCACGGCAACCAGTCCGAGGCGCTGCACCTGGACGAGGTCTTCTTCGTCCCGATGGTGCTGATCCTGGCACCGGTGCAGACGGTCGCCGCGTTCGCGCTCGCGTTGGCAGCGGCCGCCGTCGTGTCCCGACGCGGCCTGCTCAAGGGCGTCTTCAACGTCGGCAGCATGACGGCGTCGATCGCGTGCGGCGTCGGCACCGCGCAGCTGCTCGGTCTGTCCGGTGCCGTCACCGGCCGCGACGTTGCGGCGGCTGTGGCCGGCGGGCTGGTGCACTGCGCGGTCAGCTCGATGGCGGTGTCCGGCGTGATCGCGGTCTCGCAGGGCGCGCCGTTCCGCGGCATCCTGCTCGACGGCCTGCCGGTCCGGCTCGCCACGTGGTGCGGGTCGCTGTGCGTCGGTGTCCTCGCGGTGATGGCGAGCGCGCAGAGCCAGGTTGCGCTGCTGGTCGCGACGGTCCCGGCCGTGGTGCTCCAGCTCGCGTACGCCGGTGCCCTGCAGCAGTGGCAGGAACGGCGTACGTCGGAGGCGCTGTACGAGGCAGCAGCCCGCATCCGTGCGCAGGTCGACGGTGACGCGATCCGGCGCGAGCTCGTCGCCGTCGCCCGCGAGCTGCTGCCGGCCGGCACCGCCGGCATCGTCGACCCCGACAGCCCGGCGCCGGCCACGGCAACCCGGGTCGGGCTCGACGCGTACACCGCCCTCGAGGTCGACGAGCGACCGACCGGCGGGGCCTGGACCCGGGCTGAGGAGTCGCTGCTGCGCGAGCTCGCGGCCGTTGCGACCGGCGCCCTGACCAATGCGCTGCTGTTCGAGCAGATCGAGGCGGTGACCCGCAGCCTCGGCGAGGGCGTGGTGGCCGTCGACCGCGCCGGCGCCGTGACGTTCGCCAACCCGGCCGCGGAGACGATGCTCGGCTGGCGCCGCGGCGAGCTGCTGGGCCGCGAGATCGCCGACGCCGTCGACCCCGGCGGTCGGGCCGCGCAGCCCGACGGCGGCGTCGAGTGGGTGCACCTGCCCCGGCTCTGCGACGGCGAGACCCTCCGGATGGACGAGCACGTCATCGCCCGCCGGGACGGGACTGCCTTGGACGTCGCGCTCACCGCAAGCCCGGTGCTGCGCGACGGCGCGGTCGTCGGTGCCGTCATCGTGTTCCGCGACGTGCGCGACCGCAAGGCGCTGGAGAAGCGCCTCGTCCACCAGGCGTTCCACGACCCGTTGACCGGCCTGCCGAACCGGGCCCTGTTCCTGGACCGTCTGGACCACGCGCGGGCTCGCGGCACCCGGGACGGCGCCACCCAGGCGGTGCTGTTCGTCGACATCGACCGCTTCAAGGTCATCAACGACAGCCTCGGCCACCGGGTCGGCGATCAGGTCCTGCAGACGGTGGCGTCCCGGATCGTCGGCGTGCTGCGGCCGAGCGACACGGTCGCGCGCTTCGGTGGCGACGAGTTCACGGTGCTGCTGGAGCAGGTCGCCGACGGCGAGGAGGCCGCAGCGGCAGCGGAGCGCATCCTGCGCGCCCTGCAGCCTCCGATGGAGGCCGGCGGCCGCGAGATCGTCGTGACGGTCAGCATCGGCATTGCGGTGTCGCAGCCCGGCAACGCGTCGGCCGACCTGATCGCGGCGGCGGACATCGCGATGTACCAGGCCAAGAGCCGTGGGAAGAACCGGTCCGCCGTCGCCGCTGCCGACGCCGACGAGAGCGCGCTGGCCCGGCTGGACCTGGAGATGGCGCTTCGCCGCGCCATCGAGGACGGCGAGCTCGAGGTGCACTACCAGCCGGTCGTCGACGCGCGCACCAGCGCGCTGTACGGCTTCGAGGCGCTCGTGCGCTGGCGGCACCCGAGGCTCGGCCTGCTGGCGCCGAGCCACTTCATGGACGTGGCCGAGGAGAGCGGGCTGGTCCTGCCCCTCGGCGACTGGGTGCTCGAGCAGGCCTGCACGGCGGCGGTGACCTGGCAGCACCGGCACCCGGGCACGCCGATCGTCATGGCGGTGAACCTGTCCGCGCGGCAGTTCCAGCAGGCGGATCTGTGTGAGCGCGTGCGGGCCGTCCTGGAGAACACCGGGCTCGACCCGCGGCTGCTGGCGCTCGAGATCACCGAGACCGCGGTCATGGAGGACACCGAGGCGACGCTCGGCGTGCTGCGCGCGCTCAAGCAGCTGAAGGTCCGGCTGTCCATCGATGACTTCGGGACCGGGTACTCCTCGCTCAGCTACCTCAAGCGCTTCCCCGTGGACAGCGTGAAGATCGACCGGTCGTTCATCGAGGGGCTCACGGCCGGCCCGGTCGACCGCGAGATCGTCCACGCGGTCATCCGGCTCGCCTCCGCGGTCGGCATGCAGACCGTCGCCGAGGGGGTGGAGACGTCGGCGCAGGAAGAGGCGCTGCGGTTGCTCGGCTGCACCCTCATACAGGGCTTCCTGCACTCCCGGCCGGCCACCATGGAGCACCTGGAGCGCACCCTCGACCTGCGGCTGCCGCGGCCCCGAGCCTCGAGCGACTCGGCGCTGCAGATCGGGTGAGCGGTCTCACGCTTGCTCCGGTGGTATCGGCGTACGCCCGGGTGGGAGACTCGAGTGCAATCCACTGCGTACCGACAGGAGCGACATGGCACGCCTGGCCGCCACCGAGGGCCTCACCGAGGTCCAGCAGGAGATCCTGAGCGCCGTCCGGACCTTCGTGGAGAAGGAGATCCTCCCGTACGCCACGGACCTCGAGCACAAGGACGAGTTCCCCGAGGCGATCGTCGAGGGCATGAAGGAGATGGGCCTGTTCGGGCTGATGATCCCGGAGGAGTTCGGCGGGCTCGGTGAGTCGCTGCTGACCTACGCGCTGGTGGTCGAGCAGATCGCTCGCGGCTGGATGAGCGTCTCCGGTGTCATCAACACGCACTTCATCGTGGCGTACATGCTCAAGCAGCACGGGACCGACGAGCAGAAGGCCCGCCTGTTGCCGCTCATGGCTTCCGGTGAGCTGCGTGGTGGATTCTCGATGAGCGAGCCGGGCTGCGGCTCCGACGTCGCCGCAATCAAGAGCAAGGGGGTGCGGGACGGGGAGGAGTACGTCCTCGATGGCCAGAAGATGTGGCTCACCAACGGCGCCCGCGCCGGCCTGATCGCGACTCTGGTCAAGACCGACGAGGGCGGCGACTCCGTCTACAAGAACATGACGACGTTCCTGCTCGAGAAGGAGCCGGGCTTCGGCGAGACGGCCCAGGGCGTGACCATCCCCGGCAAGATCGAGAAGATGGGCTACAAGGGCGTCGAGACCACCGAGATGGTCCTCGAAGCAGCTCGCGTCCCGGCGGCCAACATCCTCGGCGGCGAAGGCGGCCGGGGTCGCGGTTTCTATCAGATGATGGACGGCGTCGAGGTCGGACGTGTCAACGTCGCCGCCCGCGCCTGCGGCATCTCGATCCGTGCCTTCGAGCTCGCGATCGCGTACGCCCAGCAGCGGCAGACGTTCGGCAAGCCGATCGCTCAGCACCAGGCGATCCAGTTCAAGCTCGCCGAGATGGCCACCAAGGTCGAGGCCTCGCACGCGCTGATGGTCAACGCCGCCCGCCTCAAGGACGCCGGCAAGCGCAACGACGTCGAGGCCGGCATGGCCAAGCTGCTCGCTTCGGAGTACTGCGCCGAGGTCACCCAGGAGTCGTTCCGCATCCACGGCGGCTACGGCTACTCCAAGGAGTACGAGATCGAGCGGCTCATGCGCGAGGCGCCGTTCCTGCTCATCGGCGAGGGCACCTCGGAGATCCAGAAGACGATCATCAGCCGCGGCTTGCTGAAGGACTACAAGCTCCAGGGCTGATGAACGTCAGCCCGCGCCGACAGGACTCACGGGCGCCGCGTCGAAGCACTCGGGGTGAAGACCTCCCGGCCCGTTCGCGCTGTCTCCCTCGGCCTGCTTGCCCTCACCCTGGGACTGACCCAGCTGCCGGCCCAGGGCGAGGTCGCCCCGGGCATGTGGCTCAAGGGCGACACCCACGTGCACACCGACCACTCCTCGGACGGCAGCGCGCCGCGCCAGCTGCTGCAGCAGCAAGGACCCGGTACGACGAGCGTCAGCACGCAGATCATGGCCGCGGAGCGTCGGTCGCTGGCCTTCCTGCCGCTCACCGACCACCGGACCTACGACCAGCACTGGGACCCGCAGTGGACGTCGAACCGGCTCATCCTCATCCCCGGCGAGGAGGCCAACGGCAGCCCGCATGCCGGCGTCCTCGGCGCCGTGGACCAGACCGTGGACGGCGCCAACCCGCCCGGCTCCCCGGCGTTCCGGCACATCCAGCAGTCGATCTGGGATGTCCATGCGCAGAATGCCGTGTGGCAGATCAACCACCCGGATGACGGCCAGACCAACAGCGACGGCAGCCCCAACGCCAACGCTTCCGCTATCGGTGCCGACCAGGTGGAGATCTTCAACACGGGCAACCCCGAGCCCAAGATCGCGTACGCCGAGAACCGCTGGAACGCCGGCTTCCGCTTCGGTGCGGTAGCTGCGAGCGACAGCCACTTCAGCGAGCTGGACGCCATCTCGGGACCCGGACTGCCCGCCACCTCGGTCTTCAGCAGCAACCGCAGCGAGCGCGGCATCCTGGACGCCTTCCGGGCCGGACGGACGACGCTCTACCGCGGCACTCCTGACTCGCCGCAGGTCACCCTCGACGCCGACATCGACGGCGACGGGACCTACGAGACCCTGGGCGGCGACGAGCGGCAGGCCGTCGCCGGCAGCACACCCAAGCTCCGGGTTCGGGTCACCAACGGCGCCGGTTCGACCGTGCTGCTCTACCGCTCACCGGGTCGTTCGGTCGCACCCCAGGCCACCCTGCGCGCGACAGGTGCGGACGAGACGTTCGTCGTACCGATCACCGTGGCGCCCGGCCTGAGCTGGTACCGCGCCGAGGTGCGCCGAGCCGGTGGGTTCCCCGCACTGTCCGACATCACCGAGGGTCCGGCCTACCGCCCGACCGACATCACCAACCAGCTCCAGGCGGCGACGTCCCCGGTCTTCCTCTACACGGAAGCACCTGCGGTGCCGATTGCGGAGATCCCGCTCCCGCAGTCCTCGGGCAGTGACGCCGCCGAGCCGGTGGTCGGCGCGGTGGGCGGTTTCGCTGGCTTCGCCGACGTCGCCGCCGCCGGCAAGGTGAGGCATGTGGTCGCCGAGCAGCACGAAGCCGGCCGTACGACGGTCGTCTACCGCCGGGTCGGTCCGGGCCGCGAGACCGCCGCCGTCGACCTCGCACCGACCTCGCCCGCCGCGCGCTTCCCGCGGGTCGTCGCCGACGGCAAGTCCGTCTGGGTGGTCTGGCAGGACGAGCGCAGTGGTCAGCAGCCGCGACGGCCGGACGTCTTCCTGCGCCACAGCGACGACGGCGGTCGCAGCTGGGAACCGGAAGTCCGCGTCACGCAGGGGCAGTCCCGGGCGGAGCGACCGAGCATCGCGCTCCTGGACGCCGCCACCCCCGTCGTGACCTGGATGGACAACCGCGGCGGGGCCTTCGACGTCCTGGCGCAGCGGATCGGCATCGACGCTGCGCCGATCAACATCGCGGCGCCCGGCAAGGCGACCAACCCCGGCAACCCGCTGGACAGCCGCTCCCCGCGCTACCCCTCGTCTCTGTTCCCGTCCGTCGCGGTGGGACCGGACGGACGCGTGGCGGTCGGCTGGCAGGACAACCGCTTCGACCCTGACCCCGGCTTCAGCGGCCGGGCTGCCGGGCTGGACGGGCCTGCCTCCGGCGGCACCGCACCGGATGACTACGAGATCTTGGTCGCCACGCTGCCAGCCGGCGCGGCCACCTGGTCGACGCCGAAGAACGCCAGCGCGGCGCCGGCGGCGTCGGACCGTCACCCGAGCCTCGTCTTCGACAACGTCGGCGCTCTGCATGTGGCCTGGGACACGCGTCCCTTGCGCGCTGCGGGCGCCAACCTCTCACTGCGCGCCGCCACGTCCACCGACGGCGGTACGACGTACGCACCCTCCGCGGCGGTGGCCTTGGCTCCCGATGCGATGAGCCACCGGCCGCGGCTGGCCCTCGATCCCGATGGGACGGTGCGCACCGTCTGGTACGACACCCGCACCGACGACTGGCGCTGGAAGGTGTTCACCGCGGTGCTGGTCGACGGCGCGTGGTCCGCGCCCCAACAGCTGACCGGAGCAGCCAACGGCACCTGGCCGGCCGTATCGGGCGGACAGGTCGTCTTCACCAGCGACCGCGGCGCCACCACCCAACGCGACCACACCCAGCAGGTGTTCCTGATCAATGCGCCCCGATGACCCGGCGCCTGCCTGCGCTGCTGGCCGCGCTGCTCGTGCTGCCCGCCGTGCTGCTCGCGCCGGTAAGTCAGGCCGCCGTACCGGCTGCTCCCGTTGCTTCGGCCCAAGACTTGTCCTTCTCCGCGACGGTGCCGAGCGACCCGCAGCGCGACGAGTCCGAGCCGCTGATCGAGACCGACGGGGACGGGCGCATGTACACCTGCGGCCCCACCGGGACGTCCGGGCAGGCGGAGTACGCCCAGGTGTCCGAGGACGGCGGCGACCAGTTCCACCTGCTCGGTCAGTCACCGCGAGGTCAGCTCGCCGCCGGAGGTGGAGGGGACTGCGCGCTCGCAGTCGGCGCGCGCAAGGCTGCGGGGCAGGCTTTTCCGCCGTTCGCCTACACCGGCTTGAACGCTCTGGTGACCTTCTCGACCGCTCGGTCCGCTGATGGCGGCAAGACGCTGCAGACCAGCGCCACCAATCTGGCGATCCCCGGCGTCGACCGGCAGTGGATGACGTTCGTCGACCCGACGACGGTGCTGCTGACCTACAACCGGCTGGACCCGCGTGCCGTCGTCGTCCAGCGCTCGACCAACGGCGGACTGACGTACGAGCCGCCGCAGCCTGTCTCGCGCGATCCGGACTTCCCCGGTCCGATCCGGTCGTTCTACGGCACCCCGGCCGGGACCGGAACCCGGGCCGACATCGCCTACTACGCCTGGACGCGAGGCCGTAACGTCAACCTGGCCGTCAGCCGGGACAAGGGACTGACCTGGAACAACTGCCTGGCCGCGGAGGCTGGAGTCGGTCCCAACGCGGGCTTCGCCAGCGTGGACCATGACGACGCCGGCAACATCTACCTCTCCTACGCACAGGAGGGAGCCGGCCGGGACGCGTATCTGACCATGCTGCCCGCGGGGCGGCTGGCCGAGTGCGTGAGCCTGGGCGGTCCCGGCGGTACCAGCGCAGGAGAAAACCCCGGTTTCCTCAAGGCGGTGCGGGTCAACCGCGGCAAGGTCGACACTGTGGTCTTCCCCTGGGTCGCTGCGGGCGGGCTGCCCGGTCGGGTCGCGGTGGCGTACTACGGAACCGAATCAGTGGGGGATCCCAACACGTCGGCCTTCCGGGCTAGCTGGGACGTGTACGTCAACCAGTCGCTGGACTTCACGTCGAACGGCAGCAAAGCCTTTTCGCAGGTGAAAGCGACGACTCACCCCTTCCACTACGACTCGATCTGCCTCAACGGCCTGGGCTGCGCGCTCGGCGGCAACCCACCCGGGACCAGGCCCGGCGACCGCTCGCTCGCCGACTTCTTCGCGCTCGAGTACAACCGCAAGGACGGTCGGCTCGCGGTGGTCTACAACCAGGGCTCGAAGAAGCCCGATGAGGCCGAGGGGCATGTGGCGACGCCGGCTGTGGTCGTGCAGGAGTCCGGTCCCAGCAATGGCGGAGGGACGGTGATTCCCCGCCGCAAGGTCGTGCGCAATGCCAGCACCGACCGCTCCGGGGACGCCCTCGCGCCGTACTCGCAGATCGCACTGCCGCCTACGCCGGTCAACCGCAAGGCGCTGGACATCACGTCGGTGCAGGTGCTGCCCGAGCGGGACGCGACCAGCGGCGCCCCCTCGACGGCGGGCGGCTTCAACGTGCGGATCGCCGTCGGCTCGCTGGCCGCTCCGGACCTGCAGAGCGCCCTGGCCGGCACGCAGACCAACTCGCTCGTCTACCTCTTCCGCTTCGTGAACGGCTTCCAGGCAGCCGGCGCTACCGCCCGGTACAGCCCGCTGTCCGGATTCACCTTCGCGTACGACGACTACACGACGGCCAGCGTCAACTGCGGGTCCAGTGGCGAGAAGTGCATCACCTACCCGGGCGCGAAGTCCTTGCAGGGCAGCGTGAAAGGCAACGTCATCGAGCTGCGGGTGCCTCGGTCGTTGCTGCGCGAGCTGGCCGGTCCGACGGGGGACGGGCAGCGGCCGACCGAGCGACCGGCCAAGGCGGGCAGCCGCTTCTACGACGCCACCGCCTTCGCGTTGGGCAACCCGGCGCTCAACCTGGCCAGCCCGGGCGTCCTCACCTTCGCGTACCCGGTCGACAATGCCCCGGCCATGGACTTCTTGCTCCCCAAGCCGCTGGTCCGAGCCAGCGGGACGTCAGGCACCGCGACCGGCCCGGGCCGCAACTCGCCTGCCGGCCCGCCGCTCGCCGCGACGGGTGGGCTGGGAGCCCCCGCGACCGGCGCCCTCGTGCTGCTGCTGGGCCTGCTCCTGCTGCGCGTCGTCCGCATCCGCAAAGCGGCTTCCTAGACTCGACCGGATGCCTGACCCGGACAGCGTGCTGGTCGCGGTCGAGGCGCATCTGGTGAGCGTGCTGGGTCAGGACAGCGGCCGGGCCGGGGTCTCTTTCCTCGGCGCCGAGCGCATCGACGTTTTGCGGTTCGGCCCCGACCCGGACGGACTGGTCCGCTACGCGACGCTCGGGATGTCCCGAGCTCCGATGGGTGATCCCGGCGCCGAGGTGGTGCTCGCCGACGGTCCGCGGGCCGAGCTGGTGCTGTCCGTGCGCGACCGGCAGGACAGCGTGCTGCGCCGGCTCGGCGTGCTCGCGGCCAGTCCCGCGGTCGAGGGAGTCGTCCTCGCGCCCGGCGCGGGTCTCGACCTCGGTGAGCCGCTCTGGGACGGCGCGCGCTTCACGGCCGTCCTCGTCGGGGCCGGCGGCGGCCTTGTGCCGGACCTGCCCATCGGCGAACCCGGCGAAGACCCGGTGCGCTTCCTGCCGCTGCTGCCGATGACGCCCAACGAGGCGGCTTGGAAACGGGTGCACGGGGCGGCCGCGCTGGAGGAGCGTTGGCTCATCGCCGGCACCGACCTGCGCGACCCGCACCGCGTCGAGGTCGATCTCGCATGACCGCCCTGGCGAAGCGACTGCGGGCGCAGGCCGAGCAGTGCGCGGTCCACGGCAGTCCGCTGACGGCGACCCTCCTGCGCGGAGCGGCCGACGACTACGAGGCCGGCGGTCCGACCGCCGACCTCCTTCAACCGCACGCCGAGGACCCCAGCGGTTCGGTGCCGTCGTTGCGTCTGGCCGGCGCGCTGCATCGGCTGGTACTGCAGCGCGAGGCGCCCGAGCTCGCTTTGTATTACCCCAGCGTCGGCGGCACGGCGGCCAGCGGCGGCGTCTGGCCGGTGGCGAGACAGACCATCGCCGAGCACATGGAGGCGCTGCGCGGGCACGTCCGTCGGCCGGTGCAGACCAACGAGGTGGGGCGCAGCGCTGCGCTCTACGGCGGTCTGCTCCATGTCGCCGCGCTCACCGGAAAACCGTTGCGGCTGCTGGAGATCGGGGCCAGTGCCGGACTGAACCTGCTGGTCGACCGGTTCGCCTACGACGTCGCGCCTGGGGTGGTCCTCGGCGACCCGGTCAGCCGGGTGCGGCTGCACCGACCGTGGCAGGGCGCGGCCCCGACAGGGACGGTGCGCATCGCCGAACGGCAGGGCTGCGACCCAGCGCCGCTCGACCCGGCCGACGCCGAGGACCGACTGACCCTCACGTCGTACGTCTGGGGCGATCAGCTCGACCGGTTCGAGCGCCTGCGCGCAGCCCTGCAGGTGGCTGCTGTGGAGCCGGTGGCGGTCGAGCAGATGGGCGCCTCGTCGTTCCTCGAGCGCGAGCTGGCT
>Ga0136633_1002111_pt1 | contig 13982 bp, 14 predicted proteins | sample AntDrymeUQ832206_2_FD_105494 | JGI IMG/M metagenome (GOLD analysis project Ga0136633, IMG submission 105494) | Polar desert sand microbial communities from Dry Valleys, Antarctica - metaG UQ83 (22.06) | ecosystem: Environmental > Terrestrial > Soil > Desert | place: Antarctica: Dry Valley... | reverse complement strand
GAAGATGATCGTTTCGGGATCGGCCTGGGTCAGCCCGAGCTCCTTCGTCGCAAGTCGCTCGATGCGTGCGGTCGCGGAAGCGCTCGAGAGCTCCGACCGCAGGTTGGCGATATCCGACTTCAACTCGGAGCGCTCGCGGCCGACTCCGTCGAGCTGGAGGTTGAGCCGGAGCACGGTCACGTTCACCGCGACCACGCCCGCGAGCAGCATCGCGAAGAGCACGATCCAGACGACGCCGCCTCCAAGCAGGCGGGGCCGCGGGACGGCTCGCGGACGAGCTCGGCCGATGCGTATGCCTTCGGCGATGGACCCCATCAGACCTTGACCGCCACTCGGAGTCGTGCGGAGGCCGCGCGTGGATTCGCGTCGAGCTCGCGCGCGGACGGCCGAACCGGGCGCGGCGTCAGAATCCGAAGCTCGGGCTCGTGCCCGCAAACGCAGATCGGAAGCTCGGGAGGACACGTGCAGCCGCGCGCAAGGTCACGAAGGAAGTGCTTGGCGATCCGGTCCTCGAGCGAGTGGAAGCTGATGACTGCCAAGCGCCCCCCAGGACGAAGCATCTCGAAGGCGGCGGGGAGCCCGGCCTCGAGCGACTCGAGCTCGTGATTCACCTCGATCCGCAGCGCCTGAAAGACGCGCTTTGCGGGATGCCCTTCGCCGAACCGCGCCGGCGCGGGGATGGACGCGCGGACGACGTCGACGAGCTGTCCGGTGCGGTCGATCGCCGCCTCGGCGCGCCGGCGAACGATGCCGCGCGCGATCTGACGCGCGTAGCGCTCCTCGCCGTAACGGCGGAAGATCGTCGCGAGCTCCTGCTCGTCCCACGTGTTTACGATGTCAGCCGCACTCGGCTCGTCCGAAGGATCCATCCGCATGTCGAGCGGAGCATCGGTCGCGTACGAGAAACCTCGCTCGGGGCGGTCGACCTGCATCGACGAAAGCCCGAGATCGAGCAGGACGACATCCGCTTTGACGCCGTTCCCGGCCAGCTGCGAGAGAACGACGGCATAGTCGCCCCGCAGGAAACGCATCTGTACGCCGCGCGCGGACGCCTTTGCCCGGTCGAAGTACGGGCGAACGGTCGGGTCACGATCGACCGCGATCAGCTTCCCCTCGCCCGCGAGATCGGTCACGAGCAGGCGCGAGTGCCCTCCCGCGCCGAAGGTTGCATCGAGAATCGTTTCCCCCGGCTGCACTGAAACCAGCTCGCGAATCTCCTCCGCGAGGACCGGAGTGTGATCAGCTGCGTCTGTCCGCAAGACGTTCGGCAACATCGCCCGCGCTCCCTTCGATCGCGTTCAGATGAGTCGTCCATTCAGATCGATCCCAGATCTCGATGTGGTCGTGCACCCCTGCGAGGACAATCTCCTTGGAGAGCCCTGCGTGCGTCCCCAGATGTGGCGGGACCAGCACGCGCCCCTGCTTGTCGAGCTCCGTCACGGTCGCGCCGGCAAAGACGAAGCGCTTCATCTCGCGGGCTTCCCGCGTGAGCGAATCCAGCTCGGCGATCCGCGCCACGTTCGCGTCCCAGCCCTCCCGCGGGTAGATGTCGATGTTCTTCTCGATCCCGCGAGCGAGCACCACGCCTCCCGCCAGTGCGTCGCGAAACCGCACCGGCAGCGTGAGCCGGTTCTTCTCGTCGACCGTGTGCTCGTACTCGCCGTAGAACATGGATTATTCGCGGATCCCCTACCCACGGATCCCCACATTACTCCACTTTGTCCCACTGCGCAACCCCTTCGCCCCATCGCGAGCCGGGCGCGTCTTAACAGTGCCTGGCACTGTAAGCGTGGCGATTCATCTCCAATGCGTCCCCCGAGAGCGCCGTTACAGGAGGACGTGCTCTGCGTGGACGCCCGGGCCTGCCAGAGCGCCCGCTCCACACCGGGCGGCGAACGCCAGGGCGTCCGGCGTCTCGAGCCCGGCTGCGAGCGCGAAAGCCAGACCGGATACGAAGCAGTCTCCGGCCCCGTACGAGTCGGCGCGTGGCACGGGAGGCGGCGCAGCGGTGAATGGGCCACCCGGTTGCGCCCAGCCGCCCAAAGCGCCTGAGGTCGTCACGACCAGCCGCGGCGCGGGATCGAGATCACCGGGCTGGTAGAGCTCGGCCTCGTCCTTGCCACTCCCCACGAGCGCGTCGAGCTCGACCGCACCGCGACGCAACGTCGCCAGCTCGCGCGCCGTCGCGACGAGTACGCGGCCTCGGCGTGCGGCCCGCAGCGCATCGACGTCTCCGGCGCAGAAATAGACGGCATCGCACCGCGCGAGCTCATGCCAGGGAAGTGAGTCGTCATGCCCGCGGGGGCCGATCTTCGGCCCGATGGTGGTGATCGTGCGCTCCCCCACCTCGTCGACGTACGTGAACCCCCGGCGCTGCGGCGGATCCACCGACGTTGCGTGAACCTCGATCCCGCGCGCCTCCAGCTCGGCCTTCGCTGCGTGGCCAAGCTCGTCTGCGGGGAGTGCGGTGAAGAAGAGCACCGAGTCGGCGAGCTGTGCGAACTGCTGAGCTGCCACGGAGCCGCCGCCCGCGGCCTCGGTCCACGACTCCTCCGCAGAGACGATCTCGCCAGGGCGCGGCACGTGCTCGACCGGCAGGAACTCGATCAGCTCGACGTGGCCAACGACAGCGGCGCGCACCCACCCATGCTCACAGATGCGTGCCCTCGGTCGTTAGAACAGGAAGATGCAGAGCGTGGCGATCCCACCGTTCGAGCACTTCTACGAGCAACATCGCTCCGAGGTGCTTCGATTTCTTCGGCGCCGTGTCGGCAACGGCCGCGCCGAGGATGCGTTTCAGGAGACCTTCCTACGCGCGCTGCAGGCGTACCGGCGCCTCGAGCACGGCGAACACCTGCGAGCATGGGTGCTCACGATCGCGGGCAACGTCGCTATCGACACGCTGCGCCGAACGCGACCCGAAAGCGAGCTCGTCGAGACCGGCGCCGACGAGGATCGCCCTGCGTTCGAGGAGCTCGCGCCGATGACCGACGGCCTCCCGCCGAAGGAGCGCGCAGCCGTCGTGCTCCGCTACGGATACGACCTTTCCTACGACCAGATCGCAGCGGCGCTCGGCTCGAGCGAGGAAGCGGCCCGACAGGCCGCCTCGACGGGAGTCCGCCGGCTGCGCAGGAGGAGCCAATGACCGTCTCTGCCGATCTCGACCGCCGCTTCCGTGAAGCCGCAACCACCATGGGCCTCCTCGACATGGGGTTCGACGTCGTCGACTCGCCTGTCGGCCCTCTCTTCGTCGCCGCCTCCGAGCAGGGGCTCGCGGCCATCTCCTTCGATCCCGAGCCGGAGGAGCAGCTCGAGCGGCTCGCCCGCATCGCCGGGCCTCGCGTCCTCCGCTCGCCCCGCAGCGTGGACGGGGCGCGCCGCGAGCTCGATCAATACTTCGAGGGGAAGCGCCGCGCATTCGACCTCTCGCTCGATCTCCGCGCGCTGCCGCCGTTCACGGTCTCCGTCCTCCAAGAGCTCGCACGCGTGCCGTACGGGGAGACGACGACCTACGGCGCGCTCGCCACGCGAGTCGGCCGCCCGCGCGCGGCACGAGCCGTGGGAACGGTGATGAACAGGAACCGGATCCCGATCGTCCTTCCTTGCCACCGAGTCGTGGGTTCGAGCGGCGATCTCGTCGGGTACGCGGGCGGGCTCGATCGGAAGGTCACCCTGCTCGAGCTCGAAGGGGCGCTGTAAAGCGCGCTCGTCCTTACTCCAACAGCCGATAACCCACTCCCCAGATGTTGACGATGAAGTGGTCGTCCTCGATGAGCCGGAGCTTCTTGCGCAGCCGCGACGCGTGCGACTCGAGGGTTCGGGTGCGACCGAGAGCACGGTAACCCCACACTTCCCTCAACAGCTCCTCCTTCGTGAAGACGCGGTACGGCTCCGAGGCTAGCCGGGCGAGGAGCTCGAACTCTTTCGCCGACAGCACGACCATCGTCTCGCGCACGGACACGCGACGTGTACGCCGGTCGATGACAATCTCTCCCGCAAGCAGAACCTCCGTGGAGGAAGCCGTGCTTCGCCGCAGGAGCGCTCGGATCCGGGCGAGTAGCTCCTCGTAGGCGAACGGCCGTCCCATCACGTCGTCAGCGCCGCGGTCGAGTGCCCGCACCCGCTCCACCGGATCGGACGAGGGCGCAAGCAAGATCACCGGCACGTTCCGGTCCCAGGTCCTCCCCGGCTCGCCGCGCCGAAGCCGAAGGCAGAGGTCGAGCTCCGCGAGGAGCACGAGATCCGGCCGGATACGCTCGGCGAGCTCGAGGGCTTCGCTCCGCCGAGCGGCGCCAAGCACGTCGAAGCCGTCGTCGCGCAAATGGCGACCGAGGTACTCGCGGGTCTCGAGCTCGGGCTCGGCGACGAGAACGGCATTCGGCATGCCGCCGACGCTAGCCGGGGTGCCATCGCCGCGCTAGATGTCCATTCCGGCTAAAGCGTGACAAGACTTCCTCAGCCGCACCGTCTCAGCGAGACGTGCCCTAGAGACGTCCATGGCGGAGAACACCCCAGATGACCCAAAGCCCGAAGATTCCAGAGAGTACGAAGCCGACGAAGGACAACACGTGCAAACCCATGATCTGGGGACCTTCCTGTCCGAAGACTCCGATGATCGACGAGCCGACGAGGCCCCCGAGCACGATCAGGGCGACCGAGAGGCGGTTCGACGCCTGGTCGATGTGGTCGTCGAGCTCATCGAGACCGGGGTTGTCGAAGCGGATCTGGAACGTCCCCTCACGCATGCGCTCCAGGACATCGTTCACTTGGTATGGCAGCTCCCGCACGATCGACCCGAGCGCCAGCGCTTCCGCCCTCGCCCGTTGCGCGACGATCCGTGGCTGATAGCGGTCAGCGAGCAGACCGCAGGCGTACGGCTTCGCGACCTCGAAGACGTTGAAGTCGGGATAGACCTCGGTACCGACGGAGGCAAGGGTGGCGATCGCCTTGTCCAGCATCACGAAGCGTGATGGCAGACGCAGGTTCAGCGAGTAGATGAGCTGGAACGCCTCCCGGATCACCTGCAGCGGATCGATGTCCGAAAGCCGAGTCCCGTAGTAGCGGTCGAAGAGCACGCGCAGCTCTGCGCGGAACTCCTGCTCGCGCTCTGGCGCATAGCGGACGCCGAGCTCTCTCATTCGCCGCGGAATCGCGTCGATGTTCTCGGTAGCCGCGTCGACGAAAAGCCGTGTCAGCTTCGCCATGTCGTCGTCCGTGAGCTTCCCTGCCTGCCCGAAGTCCACGAGGCCAAGCTCGCCGGAATCGAGGATGAAGATGTTCGCGGGATGCGGGTCGGAGTGGAAGAAGCCGTGCCGAAAGACCATCGTCATCCACGTGTCCGCCATCCGGTAGGCGACGTCGCGCCTCTCGTCCGGCCGCATGTTCGGAAGATCGAGCTCGGAGACCTTCCTGCCGCGCAGGAACTCGAGCGTCAGCACGCGTCCTGTCGAGTACTGACGGATCACGGCCGGGACGACAACCTCGGGCGTATGCGCGAAGTTGCGGTGGAAGGCGTCCGCATTCCGCGCTTCGTGCCCATAGTCGAGCTCGAGGCGAATCGAGTGAGCAAACTCGTCCACGAGCTCCCGCGGGTCGATGAACTCGAGAGCTCGGACCCGCTCGCGTAGAAGCTTCGCCGCCTGATACAGCAGCCCGAGATCGGCCTCGACCTGCCTCGCGGCTTCCGGCCGCTGGATCTTGACCGCGACCTCCTCTCCGTTCGGGAGCCGAGCGCGGTGCACCTGCCCGATCGAGGCCGAAGCAAGCGGCTGCTCGTCGAACTCGAGGAAAGCTTGCTCCACGGTGAGGCCGAGCTCGGCCTCTACGACCGCGCGCGCCTGCTCGAAAGGAAACGGGGTGACCTGGTCCTGCAGTCCGCGGAGCTCGATGACGATGTCGGGCGGGACGACATCGGGGCGCGTCGACAAGAGCTGGCCGAACTTGACGAAGGTCGGGCCCAGCTCATCGAGCATCTCCCGCAGACGACGGCCTCGTTCGGAGGCGGCCAACTCATCGTTACGCCCGTTATCCCCTGACAGGAGATCGCCGAGACGATTGCGGCGCAGGACGTATCCGAAACCGTGTCGCGCGGCCACCTGCGCGATCTCCGACAGGCGTCCGAGGCTGCGCGGCGGCCCTGCCTGCCCGGTGCTCATCGCCTCAGTGTGGCACGGCGGGGCGCTCGAGCAGCCGCAGCCGATGCTCGAGCTGCGCTACACGGAGCTCGAGCTCGGCAACGGTTTCACGCGAAGCGGCGCCGAGCTCGGAGCCGAGACGCGAGCCCACGGAGCTGGAGGATTCACTCAACCGCTGCAGCTCTCGGCGCCAGCTCTCGAGCACGTCGACGAGGACGGCGCGGGTTTCCTCACGGTCGATGCCGAGACGCTGCGCCAGCTCGTCCGCGAGACCGTCCACCCGGTCCGCTCCCAGAGCGACGATGCCGATTCCGGCGAGCGCGAGCGTCTCGAGCGCGCCCCTGGCCGGCTCCGGCCGCGAAGCGGACGGCTTTAGGGGTCTTACGCGGTCGGAATCCATGCGAGTGGATTCCGGCCCTGCGCCAATATCACCGGGCTCTGCCATGCGGCCTCGAGGCCCGCCTCTGTGTCCGGCGCTCCCGCTTGGACTTCGCGCCGGCATCCCCAAGACCTGCGGTCGGAGGCAGTACCGGAGCGGGAGCACGCGGGGCCTCGTCCGGCCTGCCGTCCGTACCTCCGTCCTCGTCGACATCGCTGTCGCCCGGCTCGTCGAGCAGCATTCCGCCCACCGACTCGACTCCCTCGAGCGCGCCGAGATCGTCGCGGCGGCGCGCGAACTCGGGCTCGCGCTCCTTGAAGAAGGCGACGAGCGGAGCGGCCAGGAAGATCGAGCTGTACGAGCCGAAGCCGATGCCGACGAGCAGGGCGAAGGCGAAGTCCTTGAGGGTGTCTCCGCCGAAGAAATAGAGGGCCGCAACCGGGAGCAGCGTGATGAAGGTCGTTGCCAGTGACCGGGGCAGCACCTCCCAGAGCGAGACGTTGCCGATCACACGGAACGAAGCGCGTCGCATAAGCGGCACGTTTTCGCGGATCCGGTCGAAGATGATGATCGTGTCGTAGATCGAGTACCCGAGCACCGTGAGGACCGCCGCCACGGTCGCGGTCGAGACCTCCGTCCCGGTCAGTGCGTACACACCCACCGTGATCACGACGTCGTGCGCGAGCGCTACGAGAACACCGATCGAGTACTTCCATTGGAAGCGGACCGAGATGTAGACCACGATCAGGAGGAGACTCACGATGATCGCGAAGAGGGCCGAGTTCGCGATCTGGCGACCGAAGCTCTCCGAGACGTTCTTGGCGCCGAATGCGGTCGCCTGAAGCGAGCTCGACAGCTCCTGCTCGAGCACGTTCTGCTCACTGATCGTGAGTGACTCGGTACGGATCTGGAAGCTCGTGTACTGGCCGTCCACGGACGCCCCCCGCCCCTGGATCACCGCTCCCTCCTGCCCGATCTGCGCGGCCTGGCTACGCACCTCCTCGAGGGACGTCGCCGCGGGCGTGCGGAACGTGACCTGCGTGCCACCTCGGAAGTCGATCCCGAGGTTCAGGCCTTGAATGATGATCGCGAGGATGGAGACGGCGACGACGATCCCGGAGAACGCGAACCAGATCCGTCGCCTCCCGATGTAGTCGGCGCGCAACCAGCGCGGAATTCCCCTGCCGGTTGTACCCATCAGCCGCGGGTTGTCAATCCACCCGAAACCGGCCAGGAGAGCGAGGATCGCGCGCGTCGCCAGCACCGCGGTCAGCATCGAGAGCACCGTGCCGATCAGCAGCATTAGCGCGAAACCGCGCACGCTCGCCGTCGCGACCGCGAAAAGCACCATCGCCGTGATCGCCGTGACGACGTTGGCGTCGACGATCGTCGCGAAGCCCTTCTTGTACCCCAGTGAGATCGCGGCGCGCACGGATCTCCCGGCGCGCACTTCTTCCTTGATCCGTTCGAAGATGACGATGTTCGCGTCGGCCGCGACGCCGAACGTCAGCACAAGGCCTGCGAAGCCTGGCAGCGTCAAGGTGACGTTGAAGAGAAGAATCGTCGCGTACAGGAAGGCGGCGTAGACGATCAGACCGGTGACCGCGACGAGGCCCAGGAAGCGGTAGAACAAGAGCAGGAAGAATGCGACGAGGACGATCCCGCCGATCGCCGCCCGCCATGCTTCTCGAAGCGAGTCTTTACCGAGGGTTGCGGAGATATCGGTGCGATCGAGCGTCTCGAACTTGACCGGAAGCGCACCCGTCTGCAGCACGATCGCGATGTCCTGCGCCTCGTCGATGGAGTCGAGACCCTGGATCTGCGCCCGCCCACCTCCTATGCCGCCCGCGAGATTCGAGTCGGTGTAGTCGATCTGCGGGAACGTCCTGATCTCGCGGTCGAGCACAATCGCGAAGTGCTGTGGCGTTCCCCGCAGTCGCCCACGCACGTATTCCGCGCTGGTGATCGCCTCGAACCTGTCCGCGCCGCGGCCCGTGAACTCCATCGTCACGATCGGGAGTCCGCCGCCGCTCGGGCTCGTGTCGAAGTCCGCGCGAGTGCCCGAGAGCTTGAGATCCTCGCCGGTCATCTGCGGGATGTCGGGCGGCTCGTACTTGAAGAGGTAGTAGTACGTCCGGTCAGGCGGGACGCCGCTTCCCTGCGGGCCACCGGGACAGACGACTGCGGGCTCGCCGCACGTGATGACGACCATGTCCTGCGGCACTGCGAAGAGAGCGCGGCCCGTGGGCACCTCCCCGTCGGACTTTCGAAGCGCGTCTGCTCTCGAACCAAACGGGCCGCTGACGATGCGCTTCGCTTTCGAGTTCACGAGGTAGTACGCGTCCGAGGGTCCTTCGTCGACCTGCGCCTGCACTCGTGACAGCAGGTCGTAGAGCCTCGGATTTTCCACTGGCTCGCCCCTGATGGAGATCGAAGGCCCGGCGAGCGAGGTCTCGAGGTCGTAGAGCTCGAGCTGGGCAGTCGTGCCGATGATCTCCGCTGCGGACGCCGGATCCTTCACACCGGGTAGCTGGATCGTGATCTGGTCATCGCCCTGGGTGCGGATCTCCGGCTCAGTCACGCCAAGCTTGTCGACGCGGTTTCGCATGATGTCGACTGACCGCTCGAGATCTTCCGCTGTCAGCTCACGGTCCGGAGGCGGGACGGCTTGAAGCGTGACCTCGAGGCCTCCCTGCAGGTCGAGGCCGAGGGTCGGGCTCTGTTTGACAGGCGATCCAGGAATAGCCAGCAGCGCAACACCGACGAGGGCGGCGGCCAGCAGGCCGACGACGAGGATGGAAGTGCGTCGGTTCACGGTCGGCGGATCAGGTTATCGACGGTCGGCCGGAGCGGGGTCCGCGGCTGACTCGCTCGTAACCGCTTCTTCGCCCCTCGTAACGGGAGCTTCATCGTCCGGTTCCGCATCTTCGACGCCCTCCGCGTCGACAATGTCTTCGGCCTCCTCGTCCTCGTCCTCGTCCTCCTCTTCGGGAGGCAGCACCGCAGCGATCCCGCGTCGCGTCATGTGCACGGAGAGGCCGTCCGCGATCTCGACGACGACATCGTCGTCCTCGATCTCGGTGATCGTCCCGTAGATTCCGCCACTCGTGAGGATGTCGTCTCCGACCGAAGCGCGGTCGATCATGGTCTGTTGCGCCTGCTGGCGTTGGCGCTGAGGACGGATCATCAGGACGTACATGACGACGAGCAAGAGCACCATCACGATCAAAAAGCTCACGTTTCCTCCTCGGGCACGTGAGCGAGCCGCGCGAGCGCGTCCCGCCTGAAGGCCGTGAACGTGCCTCGCTCGATCGCCGCCCGCGCGCGTGCGGTCAGGTCGAGTACGAACCAGAGATTATGCAGGCTCAGGAGACGCAACCCGAGGATTTCGTCCTGTGTCACGAGATGCCGGATGTACGCGCGGGAGAAGCGGACGCAGGCAGGGCAGCCGCATTCCTCTTCGAGCGGACTGGGATCGCGGGTGAAGCGAGCGTTCCGAAGGTTGAGCCGACCGCCCCAGGTCAGCGCCGAGCCGGTGCGAGCCGTACGGGTTGGCAGCACGCAGTCGAACATGTCCACTCCGCGGGCGACGACCTCGAGAATGCCGGCGGGATCGCCGATCCCCATGAAGTAGCGAGGCTTGTCCTGCGGGAGCGCCGGCGCCGCCCACTCGACGCAGTCGAGCATCTCCTCGCGCGACTCGCCGACCGCGAGGCCTCCGAGCGCGAAGCCATCGAACGGGAGCGCCGAGATCTCCTCGAGCGAGCGGCGGCGCAACTCCTCGTCGGTGCCGCCTTGGGAGATCCCGAAGCGAAGCTGACCGGGCGCCTTGGGGGCCGCGGCCTGGCGCTCCGCCCAGGTCGTTGTGAGACGGACTGCCCGCTCGAGCTCGTGTCGGGCTGCGGGCGCCGGGAGGCACACGTCAAGGCACATGGCGATGTCTGAGCCGAGGCGACGCTGGATCTCCGCGACTTCCTCGGGGGTGAAGTGGGCGGCTGATCCGTCGTAGACCGAGCGAAAGGTCACTCCTTGATCGTCGAGACCGAGAATCGTGTCCCGGAGCGAGAAGACCTGAAAGCCTCCTGAATCGGTAAGGATCGGTCCGTCCCAACCGGAGAAGGCATGGATCCCGCCCAGGCTTTCGATGACCGACTCTCCGGGACGAAAATGCAGGTGATACGTGTTCCCGAGAATGACGTGGGCGCCGAGAGCCCGCACCTCGTCCGGGTGCAGCGACTTCACCGTGGCCTTTGTCCCCACGGGCATGAAGGCCGGGGTTGGAATCGGACCGTGCCCGGTGTCGAGGACGCCCGCGCGGGCGACACCCTCGGTTGCGGTGACACGGAAGGCGGTCAGCGGACAGCGCTCAAGGTCGCTCCACGCTCTCGGCGACCGGGAGAAAACCTTGGGGCCACCCCTTGCCTCCTCCCACTACCAGCCTATTGCGAAAGTGCATACGCATGTGAGACGTGATCGTGCCGAAACCGTGCCAATGCAACACGGAACACCGTGGTCACAGCACGAGCATCGCGTCGCCGAAGGAGTAAAACCGATATCGCTCGGCAATCGCGGCGCGGTAGATCTCATGGGTCTCCTCGACCCCCACGAAGGCCATGACGAGTGCGAGCAGGCTCGACCGGGGAAGATGGAAGTTCGTCAGCAGCGCGTCTACGCGCACGAACTCGAAACCAGGCGTGATGAAGAGATCGGTGCGCCCCAGGAGCTCGCCCGAGCGGATGACGGTCTCGAGCGTACGCACTGTCGTCGTTCCCACTGCGAGCACACGCGGGGCGCTCGCGACTCGCTCCCACGCCTCTTGTTTCACGCGGTAGCGCTCACCGTGCAGCACATGGTCTTCGAGACGATCGCCGGCGAGAGGCCGAAAGGTGTCGAGACCGACGTGGAGCGTGATCGCGACATGGTCGAGCTGCGAGAGCAGCTCGGGCGTGAAGTGAAGCCCTGCAGTCGGCGCCGCCGCCGAGCCGAGCTCGTCGGCATACACCGTCTGATAGCGCTCGGGGTCGGACAATCGCTCGTGGATGTACGGCGGAAGCGGCACTTCGCCCTCGCCACTTCCCTCGAGCCTGAGCAACCAGCGCCCATCGCCGAGTGACTGCACCAGCTCGACCGGACCGAGGCGCTCGCCGACTCGAAAACGCCGCGTCGGTCGCGCCAGACCTTCCCAGAGCCCGTCCTCGAGCTCCTCGACGAGAAGCACTTCGACGGCGCCCCCGGTTGCGCGCCGCAGCAAGAGCCGCCCGTGGCGAACTCTCGTGTCGTTGACGACGACGAGCTCGCCCGAAAGCAAATCGGGGAACTCGGCAAAGACCCGATGCTCGATTCTTCCCGTCGACCGGCGGTAGACGAGCAACCGCGAGTCGTCTCGTCGGGCGGGGGGACGCTGCGCGATCAGCCCCTCCGGAAGCTCGTAGTCGAGAAGCACGGTGTCCATCCGGCGCGGAGAGTAGCCTCGGCGCCCATGGATGCACTCGCCCTGGAACGTGCCCAGCAGCGCATTGCCGAAGCCGCCGCTCGCCGACCCGAGCCGGCATTGCTCGAGGCCACGCTCGAACGGTCACGAAGGCAGATCGAAACGCTCGCCGAGGTGACAGCTGGTCTCGAAGCGTCAATTCCTGTTCAGGTCGGTGTCGCGGTTCGCGACGGTCTCCGCGTCGAGGTGCTCCCTGTGGCTCGCCACATCGCCGAGATTCGCGGCCTGCTCAACCAGACGATTCGGCGGCTGGAGCGGATCGAAGGAGACCTTCTCGCAGAGCGGCATGCACGCGTGGACGACCTTGCGCTTCTCGTGGACCTGGTCAGCTCCGGCTGGCGCGGGGTCGACGCGCGACTGGCGCGCCTCGAGCGTGGCCAAACCGAGTCGTCGATCGACGTCGACGAGCTAGCACGAACCGACGTCGACGCGCTCGTCGGGCACGCCGCCGCCGCGTAACTGCTGGCTATCCGTCCACTGCGATCGGAAGAACGAGCCGGAAGCGGCTTCCCTTGCCAGGTGTGGACGAGAGCTCGATGCTGCCGCCCAGCGCGACCGCGAGCTCTCTCGCAATCGGAAGACCGAGCCCGGTCCCGTTCACGTCGTTGGAGATGAACGGCTCGAAGATACGGTCGCGCTGCTCCGTCGAGATCCCGGGACCGGAGTCCGCGACGTCCACGCGCACGGTCCCATTCTCCGCCGCGAGCTCGAGCTCGATCCGACCCCCGTCCGGCGTCCAGCGGAAGGCATTGGTGAGCAAGTTCGAGATGACCTGCAACACGCGGTCGCCGTCCGAGACGATGACTGGCGGCTCCGGGACCGCCTCCAGCCGGTAGTCGATCTCTCGTCGCCGCGCCTCCTCAGAGAAGGCGCTGAACGCGTGATCGAGCACTCGCCCGAGATCGACTTCCTCGTGACGAACCGTGAATCGGTGGGCCTGGAGCTTCGCGAGGTCGAGAACGTCTCCAACCAGCCGCTCCAGACGATCTGCCTCCGATGCGATCACGTCGAGTGAGCTCCGTACTTGCTCTGGCTCGGACACGATGCCCTCGCGTAGCGCCGCTACGTGGCCACGAATCGCGGTCAGGGGCGTGCGCAGCTCGTGCGAGACCGACATGAGGAACGAACGCTTCAGCTGCTCACCCTCGGCGAGCTTCGCGACCATCCGGCGAAAGCGGTCGCTGAGGAGAGAGATCTCGTCGCTTCCACGCGGTTCCGGGATCTCGACGTCGTAGCGGCCCGCAGCGACGTCCTGCGTCGCCCGCGTCAGGGCGAGCACAGGCTCGGTGAAACGCCGTGACAACCACCAGAAGAGCATGCCGGCAAGGCCGACCCCGACCGCGAGCGCGAGCGCGAGGCGTCCCAGCAGTGTCAGCCACTGGGCGCGGAGCTCCGTCACCGGCTTGGCGACCACCAACCAGCCGAACGCCTCCGTTCCGCTGACAAGCCGAACGGGCTGGGCGGCCGCGATCAGCCTCGTGTCATCGCCCGGCGGCGTGAACTCGAACGTCACCAGCCGGTCACGTGCGAGATCCACGTCCTCGAGCGCGCTGCGAGGCAGCCGTGTCAACCCAAACCGCTGCCCGGGAAAGAGCGATAGGCCGACATAGAAGAGCTCGTCCCCGGTCGCGAGCTCGAGATTCCGAGCCGCAAATGCCGGGGCCAGCGTGCCCTCGTCGCTCGAACGCAGAGCCGCCTGGGCGTACAGATCAGCCAGCCCGGCTGCCTCCCGCGACAGCTCGCGGATCGACTCCGTTCGGGTCACGTCCTGGAAAAGCCGAACTGCAAGTGCGATGGAGACGAGGCCGAACACCAGCACGACCGTGAGAAAGAGCGCCGTAAGTCGAAAACGAAGCGTCCCGAGCATGGGCGCTCCCAGAGTAGATCGCTATGCGGTCGGGGCGGGCGTGCGCTCGCTCGCGACCTTGTAGCCGACGCCCCACACGGTGACGATCGGGGACGCGTCCCCGAGCTTGCG
>Ga0136633_1002110_pt1 | contig 13984 bp, 14 predicted proteins | sample AntDrymeUQ832206_2_FD_105494 | JGI IMG/M metagenome (GOLD analysis project Ga0136633, IMG submission 105494) | Polar desert sand microbial communities from Dry Valleys, Antarctica - metaG UQ83 (22.06) | ecosystem: Environmental > Terrestrial > Soil > Desert | place: Antarctica: Dry Valley... | reverse complement strand
TGATTGACAGAGTTCCCCATGCGCTTCACTACGGGTGCGCCCGAGGGCCGATTCGGACAGAAGATTTTGACGTCCCGCCGCTGGCGACGAGTCGTCTGTGGCCTGGCGTCCCCTCAGTATCCGAAATAACGGGACTTATATCGGATAGCTTCCCTGGCTGTGGGCGGCCTCGTGGAGTTCGTCGACGGCTGGGTTCGGTACCGGCGGACACACAGCCGCCGGGGGCTCTCCCCCAACTCCGAGATCGCCTATCGCCAGGACTTGGCGGGGCTCGCAAGGAGAATTGCCGACCTTCGTGGCTACACGGCGCCCGCCCCACTGACGGCAGCGCAACGGCAGGTACCCAACGCGACGACGAACCTCCAGCTGGGCCGGGTCCTGCCCCGAGACTTGACTGCTGATGCCGTCGAGGAGGTGGCATCCGAGCTGGTACGAGAGGGCAAGAGCGCGGCGACGCGGGCCAGGATGCTGTCGGCCTGGCGGGGCTTCAGTCGCTGGCTTGTTCTCCAGGGCCACCTTGTGGCCGACCCAACCCTCGCCTTCGAGACCCCCATGGCAGACAGCCGGCTGCCTGTGGCCTTCTCCGACGAGGAGCTCCGGGCGATTCTCAAGGCTGCGGCGGCCGAGCCTGACGCGCAGACGCGAGCCCAATGGCCTCTCCGAGAGGTGGCGCTCATCGGGGTGCTCGCTGGCGCCGGCTTGCGGGCCACCGAGCTGTTGGGCCTCGAGGTCGGCGACATCGGACGTCAAGTCGACGAGAAGGGCTGTTCTCTATTCCGTCTGAGCGTTACCGGGAAAGGGTCGAAGGACCGCGTGGTACCTGTCGCTGGTGAGGTCGTTGTCGCCGTGGACGCCTACCTTCTCGATCGTTGCGAGCGCGGCCTCGGTGGTGATGAGCCGGTGGACCGCCTGTTCGTGAGAACTGACGGTCGAGCCCTGAACACCCAGGCTCTCGATTACCTGGTGGACGGCTGGTTGCGGGCCGCGAAGGTCACGATCCGCGCCGGCGAAAAGGCCCATGCATTTCGACACACATACGCTGTTGGGCAGATCGATAATGGGACAACAGTTGCGGAGCTGCAGGAGCTGCTCGGACATGCTGACCTGTCGACGACGGGGATCTACCTCCGGATGGCGGCAGCCGGCCTGCACCATGCAGCTCGGGCGGCACCGGTCGCGCGTCTGCTGCGGGAGCTTCACTCACGTCGACCACGGCGGTGACGAAGCGCCGCCGGCGAGGCCGGGAGGCCGGGGACATGACCGTCTCGTCGAAGCCCACCATCCTCGCCGGGCCGATCGCCGCCGAGCTCCAGGGCGGCCTGCCTCGTGGCCGGTCTCCCGGGCAGATGGCGCCCTGCTGGACCGATTTAAGCCATGAGGTCCCGCGCCGGATCCCCTTGTTCCAGGTCGACGAAGAGCTTCCGCGGCCCACCCTACGACGCTCTGCGGGCCGGTCTTGTGGGTCGGCGCGCCGGTATGACTGCGGGCGTCTCGCCGCGGTGAGGTTCGCCCGGTGACCCTTCGTGTTGTCCCAACCGCAAGTTGATGAGCGCGGCGTCAAGCGTGTCGTCGGCGAGCTGTCGGGCGAGCGCGTGCTCGTAGGTCGTGACGAGCAGTTGTCTCGGGTTGCCGCCCTCGGTGGCAGTGGCCAGCGTGGCAGCGACCGCGTGACGTAGCTGCGGGTCGAGGTGTTCGAGCGGCTCGTCGAACCAGACGAACGGCAGGCGGGTGGACGAGGCGACCACGAGTAGGTGCGTGACGATGCGGGCCCAGATCCGTTCGCCGTCGCTGAGCGTGCTCCAACCGAGCTCTTCACCCTGTTCTTCTCGCACGATGGTGCCGTCCGATCGCAGGGTGAGGCCTCCGCTGGCGAACAAGCGCTTCCATCGCCAAGTGACCTCGGTGGCGACTGGTTCAATAAGTGTCTCGGTTACCTCCGTCACCGCCCGCCGGAACGCCATCGCCGCTGCGGCGGTGATGCCTTCGTGCCGGTAAGCGTGATGCAACGCCCGTTGGCTCTCGGCGATGCTGTCGTCGGCCGCGAGTTGCGCGGTTAGCTGCTGGACTTGCGATTGCAGCCCGCCGAGCGTCTGGTTGTAGGCCTCCAGCGCCTCGAGGGCGGCGGCGTGCTGCGCCTCGGCGGCGGCGAGATCGACGGTGACCCCGGGTGGCGTGGGTGGGTGGAGCGAGTCAAGCCGGATGAGCAGCTCCGCCAGCGCCGCGCTGCGGGCGCGTAGTGCAACTTGTTCGCTGGCGTAACGCTCTCTGGCCTCGGTCGCCGTATGGAGCCGGTTTTCGTGCACGGTCGTGGCCGCCATGACTTCCTCGGCACCGATCGGCCGAAGACATGTGGGGCAGTGGGCGTCAGCGCCAGTGAGGGCCTCGATCGCTTCGCCAGCGGCTGCGATCGCGCCGCGCGCCGCAGCGTAGGCCTCCGCCGCGAGCTCGGCGTCGCGCTCGACTCGCTCTCGGCTCAACCGCATGACCTGTTCGAGGTCGGCATCCTCTACGGCGTCGCTAACTAGCTGCGTGGCCCGCACGACGAGGTCGTCCAGGTTCGCCTCGTACCGGCGCAGCTGGTCGTGGTAGGCGTCAACCTGCTCCGCCCGCTTACGTTCCTTGTCGGCTTCCCGCACCACCGCTTGGAGGTGCTCGCGTTGCAGTTGCAGCTCGCGCAGCTGCCCGTTGAAGACGGCGATCTGGGCTACGACAGTCGCTCGATCGGCCAGCCGCTCCTGATCGCTGGCCCGAACGGCGGCCCGTTGCTTCTCCGCCTCTTTCGCCAGCTTCTCGGCCGTCTCGGCAGCCCGCAACAGCCCGGTGACACCGAACGCGGTGTAGAGATGCGACTTGAGCTCGAGCGGTTGCTCCGATGCCAGCTGGCCGCCTCCAAGCATCATGGACAGGTTGGCCGCCACGTCGAGGTCGACCTCGTAGGCGCGTTCGAGCTCCTCGACGACGGCGGACCCGTCGACGTCCGTGCCGTCAAGGCGGCCCTTCACCGTTGGCCGCCCCCGCCGGCCGATCTGCCGGGTGATCGTCAGCTCGCGTCCGTCGGGCAGGACGACGGTGACCTCAGCTTCGGCGATGTCGGCACCCGCCCGGATGCAGGCCCGCGGGTCGACATCGGCGTGCTCGCCGAACAGCGCCCAGGCCAGCCCTAGCACGAGAGAGGTCTTCCCGACCCCGTTGGGGGCTACAACGAAGGTGGTTCCCGGCCCGAAGTCCAGCTCGAGCGTGTCGTATGAGCGCCACTGGAGAAGGCGAACGCGGCGGATCATGCCACCTCGACCAGGTCTTCCACGTGCTCGCGGAACGCGGTCTCGTCGAACTCCCCGGTAAGGGCGCTGCGCAACGCATCGGCGATGCCGGCGGTCTCTCGGGTGCCGATGCTCGTCCACGCCGTCTTCTTGGCTGTGAGCCGCGCCCGTGCCCCGGATGTGACGATCTCCTGCACCGCGGCGGCTACGACCTGGTCCACGTCGAGGACGTCGAGCGAGGCCGCGGGCCGCCGGGACGCCACGTACTCGAACGGCTCGAACACGGGCATCACCGCAGACACGTAGTGCATGCACGCCTCTGCCGGGTCCATCACCGGGCGGTTGATGCGCGGGGGGCGCGGTCGGCCCGACGGCGTCTCGATGGCGGTCACAATGTCGTCTCGATCGACGATCGCGCCGGCCGGCGTGTCGCCGGCGGTCGTGAGCAGCACGGCGTTGGTATCGGGGAAGGCGCCGAACACCGCCGCGATTGCCGGTACCCGGGCTTCGTAGGCGGCGTCCACCTCCGTTCCGTCGCCCTCGATGAGGACGCGAATACGCAAGCTTCGCACGTGGGCCACTAGCACGGATTCGAGCCCAGAGGCCTGCGCTGCGACATCGACTACGACCTTTGCTCGAGGATCGACGCGGTGTTGCAGGCTGGCCTGCAGCGCCGCGCCCAAGGTCGCCGCCGACCACGTCCTTTGCCGCGCGGCAGCCCGAGCCAGCAGCGCCGCAACCGACGGTCGTGACGCCTCCGGGTCAATTCCCTGGGCGGCCTTGAGCGACGCTATGAGCTGTTCGGCCTCGGCTCGCTGCTCGTCGCTCAGATGGTCGAAGGACGGTTCCTCGCCGATGCCTTCGACGTAGTCGAAGTATGCGTTGAGGAGCTCATCGACAGGATCAAGTGGTTGTGTCACGGTGCGCTTCCCTCTCTATACCGTTGGAATCGCGGATGTTCGTACAGCCGCTTGGCGGTCGTGCGGTAGACGTGGGTCACGCCGGGCGGGGTCAGGTCGAACTCCTCGGCCAGAGACCTACGGGTGCGGGTTTGGAAGTGGAGGCCGAGGAAGATCGTACGGTCACGATCGTCGAGGATCTCTCGGGCGAGGCGAATCAGCTCAACCTGTTGGCTCGTCTTGATGAACTCCTCATGGAGATCGACGTCGGCGTCGGCGATCAACTCGAATCTGGACGAAGTGGGGTCACCGGTCCCGTCGCTCGGCCCGGGCTGGTCGCCTGAAACGACGGTGAGCTTGGGACGCCTCGCGGTTTCGTGGAGCCACGCCTGGCCGTCGCGTAAGGCCCCTTTCACCTTGTTGCGAGCGATGCCCACGGCCAGGGCCTCCCACGAGGTGGTCACCGCGGCCGCCGGCGTCAGAAGGAGATCGGAGTGAGCGTCGGCGAGGACGTCGTCCGCGCTGACGGTCCCGCCGGCGAGGAGCTCATCGCTTACCGAATCGCCGATGCGGCCTGCGACATCGGAGCCGCGGGACCGTCGCCGCGTTGGCGCCGGGCGGCGCAGCACCTTGTGGATCTCCGCCCACATGACATCGACGATGCGTTCCAGCCGCGCCGGATCGTCCTCCAGAGGATGCCTGCGAACAGGCCTCGGTGCCGGCGGATTCGTCATCGCTAGGTCAACTGTCGCGACCGGGACCCCGAAAGAAAGCGAACCTCCCAACTTTCTTTTCCGGTGGGAGTCGCGACGTTCTCATCGACCACAGCCTCACACCCCCAAGGAGCGCCATGAGCGATCACCCCAACGTCACCCCGATGCCCCAGGAGGTCCCGTTCACCATCGACGGGCAGCCGTTCACCACTAGCGACCGGCGGCAGCCGGCGGCGGCGCTTTTGGGACTCGCCGGCCTCGAGCCCGCCCGCTACGACCTGGGCGAGCTCCACGGCCACGGAGGCCAGACCAAGCGGTTCACCGACGACGAGGTCGTCTCTATCCGTCCCAACTCCCGGTTCGTGTCGATCCGCCACGCTGCCGACGTCGCCTGATGGGGGGACACGACACGTTCGCGGCACAGATCGCCAGGCTCGGTCTTCACCCTCGGGTGGAGGCCGAGCTGGTCATATACGGTCTCGAGCCCGTCGAAGGGACGCGGGCCGGGTCCGTCGTCGACACCGCCGTGGCGATTGACGAGCTCGCTTGGTGGCCGCAGGTGCCGCCCCACTGGATCCATCTCCCCGACGACGTCACCCTGGCCCGAACCAACAGCCGCCCGTCACTGCGCCCCGGATGGATGATGCACAGTCGCCAGATCGCCGACTGGGGGCGTGACGACCCAGGGGTGGCGTGGGCCAGCCATGTGCGCGGAGTGCTCGGCGAGGCCCGGACATGACCCGGCGCACGTCGGTCGCCATGACCGGGCCGACACGGGACGTGCTCTGCGATTTGTTGCTCCGAAGCGACGGTCAGGAAGACCTCTGCCTGGCGTTGTACCGGCCGTCAACCGGACGGCGCCGCACAACCGCGTTGATCCGGCACCCCGTCGCCCCCAACGACGGTGACCGCCTGGTGCATGGCAACGTGACCGTCACCGCCGAGTACATCTTGCGCGGCGCCGAGGCGGCCCATGCCCAGCAGTGCGGTCTAGTGCTGCTACACAGCCACCCCGGCGGGCGAGGGTGGCAAGCCATGAGCGGCCCTGACCGCGACACTGAAGCCTCCTACGCCAACCTCGTACGCGAGATCACAGGTCTCCCGTTGGTCGGGATGACCCTGGCGGGGCGCGACCAATCATGGTCAGCCCGCCATTGGGACCGAGGCGTCGGACGCCACGTAGCCCCCACGGAGTGCACCAACGTTCGGGTCATCGACGACCGGCTGACCATCACCTGGAACGACGGTGTCGACCCGGCGCCGGCGACCAATCCCCGCCAGACGCGCACAGTCACCGCCTGGGGGGACGCCGCCCAAGCGGATCTTGTACGGCGCCGCGTCCTGGTAATCGGGGCGGGGTCCGTCGGTCTCGACGTCGCATTACGCCTTGCCGCGTCCGGGCTGGTGCACATCACGATGATGGACTTCGATCTCGTGGAGGAACACAACCTCGATCGGCTCGTGGGCGCCACCCGACGCGATGTGCTCCTAAGGCGCACCAAGGTGCACGTCGCTCGCCGAGAAGCGTTCCGCAACGCCACCGCCGCCCACCCCCACATTCGCATCACGGACCTGAGCATCTGCGAGCCGGCCGGACTCCTCGAAGCCCTCGACCACGACGTCATCTTCTGCTGCGTCGACCGGCCGTGGCCTCGCGCTGTTCTCAACGGCCTCGCCTACAGCGACTTGGTCCCCGTCATCGACGGCGGCATCGCCATCGACACCCACGCCGATGGCACCATGCGTAACGCCACCTGGCGATCCCACATCGTGCGCCCAGGCCGCCCGTGCCTCATCTGCACCCGACAGCTCGACATGGGACAGGTGGCGCTGGACATCCAAGGCCTCCTCGATGACCCTGACTACGTCGCCGGCGCCAACCGCGGCGACTCCGTCGGCCAGAACGTGGCGCCGTTGTCGATCAGCGTCACGGCCGCGCTGCTGGGGCAGTACGTGAGCTTCAGCGTCGCCCCCGGCGGCGTGGGCGATCCCGGCCCACTGCAGTACGTGCTCAGCACCCACGATCTCCACCACCTCGATCACACGAGTACCCCCGGCTGCCTCTATGAACCGGCCTGCCCCGAGGGCGACCGGCGCCAGGACCTCACCGGCGACCACTGGGGTGCCGAATCGGCGCGGGCCAAGGCGGCGGCGGTGCCGTGGCCCGCCAGACTCTGCCGGATGCTTGACGACCTTCTGACCGCGATGAGCGCTGGACGCTCCTGAGCGCGCATGGCGGATCGCCACCACTCGGCCCAATACCGCGATAACCGCCCTTCTCGCGTATTGGTACGGCTGCGCCAGGTGGTCCACTTACTGCGGTCGTGCCGTCCTTCCGACACCATGGTGACCATGGGAGGTTCCTGGATGGAGCTTGGAGCCATGGCGTCACGGCATGGTGGCCTGGTTGGGGACGGCAGCGAGGTGCGACATGCTTCCTGCTGACAGTGGGGTGCGGCCGCAGTGGACCGAAAAGCTCTATCCGCCGAGCCAAGGCCAGGACCACTTGGGCCTGGGCAGCGTGTCCTCCGACCAGGTGCTTCCGAAGCTGTCACCCGGCATCGTCGTCCAGACGGTTCACCCGCGATACTGGAGCTTCTACACCTTTCTGCTCGATGAGTTCTGGCAGCGGGACCTGCCGCGCTCCCGCCGCGACTTCTCACGCTTCTATCGCCCTCGCGAGGCGATCTTCGCCGTCGGTGCCCAGGTGTGCGACCGAGCCGAGCATGCGCGATTCGGCCCGATGCAGGCCGTTGTCGGGTCTATCAAGGCCAGTGCCCTCGCCCACGCACACCCTCCCGTGTACGACGCCCAGTTCAACTACATCAAGGACGCGCTCGGCGGCTACGGGCTCTACTACAGCGCCGCCATCGCGGGCATGGGGCTCACGCTGCCGGCGACGCCAGTCGCCGGCCTCCCGTTCGATGCTCCGACCCCCGAGGGGCGTGCCGTCGCCGCAGCGTTTCGGGCCGCCGTGGCCCACACGACTTACTACCGGGAGTACTTCGACGACGACAACGCACAGGTGCCGGCCGAGGTCGTGCTCGAGTACATCCGAGCGGCATGCCTGTGCCAGCTGCCTACGGACGTGGCTCCGGACCGTCCCCTTCTCCGGGACGTCTTCCTACACGCCGGCAGCGAAGCAGACGCAGCGCAGAGGCGCTCGACCATGCGGGTCTTCCTGGACCTCGCCCAACAGACCACCGGCCACGAGCTGACGGAAGACCGGTTCCGCCGGCTCGTCTACTATCGGACGACCGGAGATGGCGCCTCCTGGGCGCCGGCAGAGCCGAACACCCGTACCGCCCGCCGGTGGAGGCTCTACCAGGCCCGCGAGTACTACGCCTACGGCCTGAATCGGCTCTGGCGTTACCTGGCCGAGTGGGGCATCGCACAGGTGCAGATGAGTGGCGACGTTGTCGCCCTCGCCGACTGGTGGGCCCACGTCGACGGGGCGTTCGATTTGTCGGCCTTCGCCACTGCGCTCGGCGTCCAGGACCCGTACTTGAACGCCTCCTCCACCGTCGCCGATGTCGTCGCCTGGGTCTCCGATACTGCCAACGTCGCCGGCAGCCTCGATGACCCGTGGGACATCGACGCCCCCGTGGCGGAACATGGCCTATACCGGTGGGCGGACGGCGCCGGCGACAACCCCGCCGTGATCCCCGCCGCCTTCAGCATCCTCGCCCTCGTCGCCGCTCGCATCGGCAGCCGCTCAACCGAGCTCGCCTATGGCACGGACTGGGACATCTGCCGAGACGGAGGCGTGTCGCGCCTCGCCCTGAGCCGCTTCTTCAACCAGTGGCGCGACCGCCAGTCGATGACCCTGGCTGAGGCATCGCGGTGGCTCATCGGCGACTACGTGATTCGGCAGCACGAACGGGTCGCGGTGGCGAAGCTCGCCCAGACCGGCGACACGTTTCGGTTCCGCCGCCAGGGGGACCACCTGCGCTTCTACGAGGCATATGCGCCGGCCCAGATGAGCAACTCGCGGTTCCAAGCCATCGCCACCACCGTCTACGAGCTCGGGCTCGTCGACAGCCTGTTTGGCGCGACCCACAGCCTTAGCGCGGATGGTCGCCGCCTCCTCGAAGACGGCGACCTCCCCGAGCGGCACCTTCAGCTCCTCGTGACAAAGGCCCAGGATGGCAGCTGACCGGCTGAACATCCCCGAGGTCCTGTCCCGGCCCCGGGACCACGCCGTCATATGCACGTTCGGCGCCCAGCTCGACTTCTACGAAGGGCCGCTGTGGCGTCACATCAGCCGGGCCCGCAACCGCGTCGTCCTCGCCGATGACATCGTCCTGGCCCGCCAGCTCGCAGACCTTGCCTCAGGAGGCTCCCGCCTCCGCCATATCAACCGCCACTACCTGGCGGCGCCGATCACCAACGAACGAAGCGCCCACGCCAAGCTGATCCTCCTCGTCGACCAGGCGGGCGGCTCGCTCCTCGTCGGCAGCGGCAACGTAGGCATTGACGGATACGCGTCGCGCGGTGAGGCCTTCTGCCGCTACGACATCACGGACCAGGACTTGACGTATCTGCCCGAGTTCCAGGCGGCCAAGGAGCTCCTGGACCTGATGGCGTTGCGCGGCTACCTGGACAGCCAGGCCCGCCACCACCTGGACGCGGTGTGGTCGGACACGCCCTGGGTGTGGGCACCGCCACCACGAGCCCCGGGCGTCCGACACAACATGACCGTGCCACTCGCCGACCAGCTGGTCGCCGCCGTCGGCGGCGAGCAGGTGCTCGAGCTCACTGTCCACGCACCCTTCCACGACGAGCGGTGCGAAGCCCTGCGACGTCTGCTCGTGACCCTTGCGCCCCAGCACGTCACCGTGTTGGTCCAGCTCGGACGTACCTCCGTCGACCCCTCCGCGCTCGCTCGCGTCCTTGACGGCGCCCCTGCCACCACTGAGGTGCAACTCGCGACTGCACCCGAGTTCACGGAGACCTACCTGCACGCCAAGTTCATCGTCGTCCGCACGCCGACCAGGTCGATCACGTTCACCGGTTCAGCGAACCTGTCGCTCGCCGCCCTCTATCGGACCGACCGACAAGTTGCCGACCGCCCCGCCGGCAACATCGAGCTCGTCAACTTGCTCGAGGGTCCTCCCGAGCGATTCGACGACCTCCTCACCGGGCTCGACCTGACCGAGCCGACGGAGCCGATCGGTGACCTCGACGTCAGCTATCTCGGCGACCACGAACACGACGACGATGATCAGGCCCGCCCGCGCCTGACCCGCGGCACCTGGGCCGATGGAACTCTCACCCTCGTCGCCGCTAACGAGCTCCGGCCCGGCGACCTCACTCTCGTCATCGCAGGGACCGTCGCCCCCGGCGACATCACGACCGCCGGTACGACGATCACGACCAGCCCGGCCCCGGAGGCGGCGGCAGTACTCGACGCCCGGGTGGTGCCCGTGTGGCTCCGCATCGGCGGACCCGATAAGTACGTAGAGACGACGCCCGTCTATCCGTACCACCCCACCTTGCTGGCGACCCTCCTGGCCGCCCGACGCGACCCAGACCTGCTGCGCAAAGCGGGCGACCTCGACATGGAAGCCCACGACCACGACCTCGCCGCGCTGCTGGACGAGCTCGACGCTGCGCTGGTCATCGATCGGGACAGCCTCTGGAGGCTCGCCCGCCGATCGCCGCCCCCCGACAACGCCGGCAAAGATGGCGACGGTCCACGCCGGGCCTGGGAGGACCTAGATTTCAGTGCCCTTCGCCGCCACCCGCGCCTGGCCCAGTACCAGAACATCGGACGCCCGACCGAAAGGCTCGAAGCGACCGACCTCCAGGTCGTCCTGAGCGCCATCTCCGACCACTTCCGAGGGTTTGGCGGCGAGGCGCCGCCTGTAGGGGCGACCGTACCGGAGGCTGAGGGGGTGTTCGACGTCGACCTCGACGAGGTTGTGGCGGTACTGCCGGCTGATCGCGATGACACACCAGCCGACAAGACACCCGAGCAATTCGAGGCCGACGAGGACGACGACGCCGAACAGGATGAGGAGCGAGAGCGTCGTCGCCTCAAGACCGAAACCAGGAACCGTCTCGCCTGGCAACGTTTCTGCGAACGGTTTACGAAGGCGCTTCGTGACCAGGACTTCCTCGACGTCGTCGGCTCGCGGGTTGCCGTCGCCAACGCCATCATCCTCAACCACCTCCTCACCCTGCTCGTCAAGAAGGGGGTCGTGGTGGCGGAGAAGGGCATCGCCTGCCAAGTGGAGTTGTGGTCGTTCATGTGGGGCGAGGGAGACCGCGGCGGATACCTGGACTCGCTTCCCGGCGAGGAACAGATGATGGCGATGGAAGAGTTCGCCGAGCGTTCCCTTGAGGTCACTGTCCTGTTCGCTGTCGACTACGCGGCGCAACTGACCAAGCACAAGGAGCTCCATGACCTCCGCAACCGGCTTCGCCACGTGTGGCGTCGGATCCTCACCTCGCCGCAGCTGTGCTTCACCCGTGAGGTTCTTCAGCGTGCATCTCTCTCCGGCGTCCGATCAGCCGGCACCCTCACCGAAACCCTCGACCACTTGGCCAAGGAGTGGACCCGCCGGGAACTCGACGAGGCCGTCGCAGGCTGCCTCGGTACCTCGCGGTCGAAGCTGCTGGTGCAAACGGAGTTGGTGCGTCGCGGGCAGGATCGGAGCATCGTCGAAGTCATCGAGATCGCCGATGCATCGGTGGTGCTCACAACCGACGCCGCGCTGGACGTCTTCTCTCGGGTGTCCACGGTCGACCGGGACCGCGAGTACATCCGGCTGAAGCACCTCGAATCGGGCGTCGTGGCGGCGTGGGACCGGCGCCGCCACGATTGCTGGTGGTATGACCCGCCGACGGACGAGCAGGTCGACCTCGATGAGCCAGCACCGCTCGCCCAGGACTGGATCGTCGCCAGCGACGGCCTCGTCGCGGCAGGACGGGCCGCTGATCAGGCGGCCTGAGGTGGTCCAGTGTCCACCGGCGGCGGCCTGACGTGGTCGAGTGTCCCCCGCACGGGCACCGCCAAAGACGTCTCTCGGAGCAACCCGAACCTGAACTCGAAGGCCTCGCCGCCCGATACGAGCGGCGGTCCGGCTGGCCAAGATGGCGCCAACTACTCATGACGAGGTGATTAAAAATTAAACCAGCCCGCAGGAGGCCCGTGGAGGCTCGAAAAGCGCGCTGCTGGACCCTGAGTGCCGGCGACTGTTGGCGATCATCGATAGTCGCGGTCTGAGATCAACGAAAGTCGCGGCTGGCGGGGTGGCGCCCCTCCGGGGGTCAGGCCATCAACCACCCCTTCGATGATCTCGGCGACGGCGACCGGCAGTTCGGGCAGAGGCCTCCGATGCCGACGGCCCGCATGAAGGTGCGACAGTCGACGCGGTAATGCTCACCGAGGGAGCTGGCGTCGCAGTCGTTACAGACGTAGACGGGGGGCCGTCGCGGCTGGTCGATCTGGAACGCGTCGGAGACGAGTATCTCCGTGTCCTCACGCCGTTCTCCACCGTACTGGGACTCGATCTCAGTATGCGGGACGCCGAGCACGCGGACTGTGCTCACCAAGCCGAAATGTAGCCATCCGCACGGAGCGCTTCGGCGTACTCTGCGGCCAGCGGCATGTTCGCAATCTCTGGGCGAGCGGCTAGCAGTGCATGCCACTCCTCTGGCCCACGTCGGCCAGACAAATGGAGTAGGAGAAGCACCGCCCACAGTGTCACGTCTGGGGCTTCCGAGGCCGCGGGGTCGACGACATGGTGGCGCGCACCCCCCGGCCTCGGCGAGGGCGGCCCGGTCAGTCCGTGCACCTACTACTCCATCGTCGGCTATCGGGTCCACGAGGCGATGACCCTCGGCTCGGCACCATTCCGCACCGCCGGGCGCTGACTTGCGCGCGGGCGCCGCCGACCTAGCGGGGTGGGGAGGGAGGCAGGACAACAGATTCGAGCTGGCCCGGCGCGATGCGGGGACCTGGGCGATCGCGCCCAACCCGTTCCTCACCAGCAAGTAGTTAGCGAGCACGGACTTGCTTACTCGGGATCTTCTTTGCCGTCTTGGCCGCCGCAGTCTTTTTGCGATCGGCCTCGCCGGCTGCCCACTCCTTCGTTGTCTGGTCCTCGATGTCAGCGTCGGCCGCAAGGCTCTTGACCGACCGGATGCCGCCTATGGCCGCCGCCTTGCTGTTGTACGCCTCGCTGGTGGCGACGACCTGGCCGTTCGTAGAGAGCAGGGAGAAGCGGAACTTCCCCGTGCTGCCCTTCCTCACGACGAACTTCCCGCTCGCTGCGGAGTGCATCTTTTCCGGGATGGTCGGATTCGGCCGCCGCGGCTTCGGCTCCTCCGGCTTCGGCGGCCTTTCAGGACTCACGGGACTGGAAGCTACTGCGCGGGACTACAGCCGGCCGACCGGTGCCATGATGGAGGAGCCATGTCGACACTCGACTCGCGGCCAACCAGCAGCGACGAGGACCCTCGGTACCGCTTCGTCTACGACGAGGCCGTGCGCACCATCGACCACCAGGAGGAGACGCTCGACAACCTTCGGGCGCGCGCCGGCATGCTCCTGACCGCAACGTCGGTTGCGACATCGTTCCTCGGCGCGGCTGCGCTACGCGAGACCGAGGACACGGCCCCGTGGGCCGGAATCGCAGTAGCCCTCTTCGTCGCTGTCGGCCTGGCCTGCGTGGCGCTGCTCTGGCCTCGTGATGGCTGGCGATGGCGTTTCGGGGCCAAGAAGCTGATCGATGACTACGTCGAGGCCTCGTCGCCGGCTGACCTGAACGAGATGTACAAAGAACTGGCGTTGTACCTCGAGGAGAACTACGCCCACAACAAGAACAAGATGGAGCCGATGTGGACGATGTTCCGCGCGGCCGTCGCCTTCTTGGCGCTCGAGGTGTTCTTCTGGCTGATGGCGCTGCTCTGATGCCCCGGGACCCACAGCCGAGTCCCGACCCTCAGCCCAGACGGCCCAACCCCACCGTCCCTGAGAAAAAGGGCTCTCCTGACGACGATGTGGGTCACGCAGCGGCCTTCGCCGGTGTTCGTTCGTGCGGCAGCTTGAGCTCGATCGGCCCGGCGGCGAGCATCACGAGGGCCAGGGCGGCATCGGCGGAGT
>Ga0136633_1002109_pt1 | contig 13989 bp, 11 predicted proteins | sample AntDrymeUQ832206_2_FD_105494 | JGI IMG/M metagenome (GOLD analysis project Ga0136633, IMG submission 105494) | Polar desert sand microbial communities from Dry Valleys, Antarctica - metaG UQ83 (22.06) | ecosystem: Environmental > Terrestrial > Soil > Desert | place: Antarctica: Dry Valley... | reverse complement strand
CCTGCTCCTGGCCGCCTTCCCGCAGTTCTACCAACCCTTGGAGGCACACCTCGGGCACGTCACGCGGATGCCTGCGTTGCAGTGGCTCTTCTCCGGACGAACCCTGGCGCGTGTCCAGGAGGGAATCCTGCGAGAGCGCGGCGCGCGAGCGGCGTGGTACTCCAGACGCGATGGCCCGGTCCTCCGCACCTGGGAGAAGCTCCCGACGCTGAACGGCATCCCGGTTGGTCGGCTCCAGACGATTCTCGACGGCAGCGACGGCTGGCGGCTCGTCTACTCGAACCGGCATCGTACGGTCCTCACTGATGGTCGCCGCTCACAGAGGTGGCACTTCCATCTTCTCAGCCCGCTCCTCGTCGTCCCGGCTCGGTTGCCGGTGCTGGAAGAGCTCTTCCTGGGTCGGATCTGCGCTGTGCTGGAGAAGAAGGCGAGCTGATCCGTCGGATCTCGCTCGCGATCAGCGAGACCGTTCCAGCTTCGGGCTGAAGGCACATGCGCTCAAGAAGTGCGCGTTCGAACCGATCGCGACGGCGCGGATCGGCCAGCGCCTCGTCGATCGCCCGGAGCATCTCCTCCTCGGAGTCGACGAGGGGGACTGCGCCGGAGAGCGTGACCGGGAGGTAGTGCTCCTGGTCGTAGAACCTGCGCACGGACTGGAGATACGGCAGGTCCGCGCCGCCGTCGAATCGGACGTTGATGGCGGGTGTCCGCGACGCCAACGCGTCGAGCGTCATGGTGGAGGCAATGTTGATGCAGACGTCGCTGTGGCGAAGCATGGCCGCCAAGATCATCGTCTCGTCCTTGGGCGGCACCCAGGTCAACAACAGGTGCGTGCGTCCGGAGTATCGCTCTGCGTCGCCGACGGCCGATCGAGTCCATGCCTCGACCGACGGCGGAAAGATCGTCACCCGATCCATCGTGCCCATTTCCTTGTAGCGGCCGAAGTCGTCGGCCGGGTGGCAACGGACGAGCAGATGTGCGTCATCACCGAACCGCGCCGCCCCGACCGCGTCGGCGATCGCTCTGACAACTGACGGCTCGCCCGGTTGGTTCCGCGGGTTTCCTGTCCCATACAGGATGATCCGGGCGGCGGGATCGATGGAGAGGCCCGTGAGGAAGCGCCTCCGCTCGAACTCCTCGGGCAGGACCTGCCGGTAGGGATCGAACTGGGGCACGCCAGTGATCAGGAGTCGTTCGGCATCGATTGTCGGGTAGAAGCGGTGGATCTCGTCTCTCTGATGCTCGCCCCATACGAAGACCCAGTCCGAACGACCGAGGATGCAGCCCTTCGAGGAGGGATTGTCCCAGCTCGGTATCACCGCGATCGTCGGGACGCCTCGGCGCTGCAGCTGCCGTTGGAGCTCGTTGTCGGGGAACGAGAACGGGCTGCAGTTGACGACGAGTGTCGGCAGGGTGTCCACGGGGACGGGATCTCGCGTCGGCAGCCGGCGTTCGACCCCTTCGAGAGCGGTGATCTGCCAGTTGGACGCGAGCACACGACCCGCGGTCCAGACGGCTGAGCGGATCATCCGGCCCGCGTCACCGCCGGCCCGACGTCGCCACTGGATGCTCGCTGTGCTGATGTTGTGCCGAGCCTGGAGGACCGCCTTCTTCGCCTGGCGCACCCGCTGCTTGGCGGCGTCCTCGTGCGACGGCAGCTCCACGACGGAGGAGACCGTCCCCGCGGCGCAAAGCTCCTCAAAGTACGGGAGCAGAGGAGCGGCCGCCGCCACCGTGACGTCGGCAAAGGCGGCGATCTCCGAAGCGAGGCCCGAGTGGAAGAAGTTGCGAATCACCCATCCGCTCGAGGCGGTAAGGAGGACAACGGGCCGGGGGCCGGCCGCCGCGGCGGCAGCGTGCTCATCCATCGGCGGGTGAACGGTAGGTGTTCAGCGTCCGATGCGCCAGTTTGGGGCGCCCATGGCCGACCCGTCCTAACATGCACTTCGTGGCCCCGCCGTCGGACACGTCAGCTTCGTGATCAGGAGCCTCGCGCGCGGACTCGCTCGCCTCCTGCCGCCCCGGAGTCGTTGGGCCGCACTCGTCCTTGCTGTGGAATCACTTGTCGCAGGGCTCTTGGAGGCGGTGGTCCTCGTGCTCGTCGTGTCGGCGGCGCTCGCTACCACCGAGGGGAGCGGCGCGATGAGCTTGCGGCTGCCCCTCGTCGGGGGCGTCGGGCTGTCGCCGTGGCGGGCGCTCCTCGTGGCTGGTGGCTCGGGGCTCGTGATGCTGGCGACGCATATCCACCTTGCGCGCCTCACGGCCAGGCTCTCAGCCGAGCTGCTCCGTGCCGCCAGACACCGAGCGATCGTCGCGTACTCCGGCGCGGCCTGGGCGCGTCAGGCCCGAGACCGTGAGGGTGCCCTCCAGGAGACGGTCAGCACGCTCTCGATCGAGTCGTCAGCGCTCGTCGTGCACCTGTGCAACGTCGTCGCCGCCGCCGTGGGGCTGATCGCGCTGCTCGTGGCCGCTGCCGTGGTCAGCCCGATCGTGACCGTCGTGGTGCTGCTCTTCGGTGCCGCGATCGTCCTGGCGCTCCGACCGATCGGGCGCCTCACTCGGGACCGCTCCCGGGTCTACGTGGGCACCAACAGCGGGTTCACCGAGGGAATGAGCCAGTGGAGCAGTTTGGCGATGGAGCTCCGAGTCTTCGGCGTCGAGCACGTCGAGGTCGATCGGCTCCTCGAGCACAACCGGGTGACCGCGGCGGCACTCACACGGAGCCGATTCATCGGGAGGGTGGGGACAGATCTCTACAAGGACCTCGCAATCCTCTTCATGGTCGGAGCGGTCGCCGGGCTGTCGCTGATCCGCAACGTCGACCTCGCGGCCGTCGGCACGGTGGTGCTCCTCATCATCCGGTCGTTGAGCTACGCGCAGCGGACCAACTCCACACTCCAGAGCGTCAACGAACTGATGCCCAATTTTGAGTCGCTGCTCGCGAGGCTCCGCTCTCTCGAGGACGAGGTGGCTCCGGTTGGAACTCGTCCGCTCGACTCGATCACCAAGGTCGAGCTTCGCGGTGTCGACTACGACTACGAGCCGGATCGACCGGGAGTGCACCAAATCACCCTCGACATCGTCGCCGGCGAGGCCATCGGTGTGATCGGCCCCTCAGGCGGGGGCAAGAGCACCCTGGTGCAAGTGCTGCTCCGGCTCCGGCCTCCTACTCGTGGAACGGTGACGGTCTCCGGCATTCCGTACGAAGAGATCGAGTCGGCATCGTGGCACCGGCTGGTCACGCTCGTGCCGCAGGAGCCGAAGCTGTTCCAGGGAACGGTGGCGGACAACATTGCCTTCCTGCGGCCCGGGGTCACCCGGGCGCGGGTGGAGAAGGCTGCTTCGCTGGCGCACGTTCTCGACGACATCACCGGACTTCCCGCAGGCTTCGACACCGAGCTGGGCCCACGAGGTGCGGGCCTCTCCGGTGGCCAGAAGCAGCGCATCGCAATCGCCCGAGCACTGCTGGGTGAGCCTCAGCTTCTGGTGCTCGACGAGCCGACTAGTGCGCTGGATGTTCGCTCGGAGCAGTTGCTGCAGGAGACCATTCAGGATCTCAAGGGTCAGGTCACGCTCGTGATCGTGGCTCACCGACTCACCACGCTCGCTTGCTGCGATCGCGTCATCGCATTGGCCGACGGCCAGATTCAGACGATCGGCACGCTGGACGAAGCTCTCGACAAGGTCTCGTTCGGTGCGACGTAGGTGAGACTTCAGACCTCCGGAAGTAGGAGGGGTGGGGGTGAACGGTTTTATGGTCTGACGTGGTAGGTGATGGTGCCGGGCTGCTGGAGCAGGTGACGGGCGATGGCCCGGACCTCGTCGGGGTCGCGACACCTCGCCGTCGATGATCCGGGCCACCCCTGGTGCGGCCTCGGCACCGCTGAGCTTGGGACAGTTCCCCTCGCGTGCTCCTGGTCGGATTTCAGCTCATCAGACGACGCAGACGCTCAGTACATGGGCCCTTCACCCTTGGAGTTCTAGGGCGAGGTGCTAGGGATCGGTCCAATGGGGCGACAGGGCACACCGACTGCGATCACTGCCTCGGGGATCGGTCGCGTGACGACGGATCCAGCGCCGATGACGCTGTACCTCCCAATCGACGCTCCGGCGAGGATTGTCACGTTCGCGCCGATCCATGCGCCCTCGCCGATCCTAAGGGGCGGGTTGTCCTCCGATCGGGCTGTGGCGAAGCGGCGGTCAGCAGTGCGCCGGTGATTCCCACCTGAGATTGTGAGGCCGGGACCTATGAGGACGTCGTCCTCGATAACCAGTCCGCCCACGGCCGAGATGTTGGAGTTAGGGCCTATGAAGACATTTCTTCCAAGCGTCAGCTGGCCAGGCGTGACCACGAGGCACGGATAACCCACGAGTAGGTTCGGCCCGGAGGCCGATGCCGACAGGCGCACACGAAGGGTGGTAAGACGCGTCCTCACCAGGCGGGTGCACCGATCGGCCAACGCAACCACACGAGCTACGAGTCGACGCATATGTTTGGGTTGTCCATTAGCGGCGGGCGAAGACATAGAAGTCTGAGATCGAGGTGTTCTGGGGGTCGCTCGCATCGAACGCCCACTTGTTCGATACGCGTTCCACGAAAGCCCAATCCTGCTGATTCTCCGCAACCCATTGTCGCAGTGGCCACAGACGGACGTGCCGGTAATCTCGGAATTCTTGATCCCGATCAAATGCGTCGCGGGTGTAGCAGATAACATACTTGTCGGACATCGAGAAGAGTGCCTCCATGTAGGAGACGAATATCGGCTCTTCAGTGAGATGGTAGATGACATCCAGCGACAATCCCAAATCGCTTCTCATTATGCAGCTCGAGTCATGAAAGGCCGATGGGTGATAGATGAAAAAGGAGTAGTCGCTACGACCTGCACACGCCTGTATGCAACTCTCGATAGCGTTCGGAGCGACGTCGAGCCCGATGAACTTGGGATATTTTGACAGACTCAGTTGCTGCCCGTCGCCGCATCCGAGCTCGAGCACGCTCGTGATCCCATGTTCCAGGACAAAGGCGTTGAGGAAGTCGGCTTTGAACTCCGCGAGTCGTCCCCTGGAGCCGTCACCCGAGTGCCCGCCGGCCTCGTATCGCTTGACCCAGTAATCCATAGATGTAGAGAAGTTGCGCGTCATCAGCCGGCTACCGATGCGAGCTCGAAGCTGCTTGAGATCTGACAATCGGACTCGTTCCACAGACGGGATCGTAGAGGATCTGTCAGGGTGTTAGTGTCCGATCCTTGATGGGGCTCGCCTGTTAGACGCGGAGTGCTGGTGAACGCCTGGTGGCCCGAGGACGTGGACGAGTACGTCCGGACGAGCGGACTCGCGCAGCTGCTGGAGGCGAACGCTGAGGACCTCCAGCGGGGGGACTTCGACGCCGTCGATGCCAGCATCACGGCCGCCCTAGGGCCGCAGTGGAGCGATCTCGTGAGGCTGCACCGGCTCATCCGCGCTCGCCGCGTCACGACCATCCTCGAGTTTGGATGCGGCTGGTCCAGTCTCGTCATGGCGGACGCGCTCCGCCGGAACCGTGACGAGTTCGGGACCGACGTGCGGGCCTCGCTGCGGCGGAGCCACCCGTTCGAACTCCACTCGGTGGACGACATGGCCGAGTACATCGAAGTCGCACGACATCGACTGCCCGAGGACCTGGCTGACCTGGTCACCTTCTCGTGCTGTGAGGTTCGCATGACGACGTTCGCCGACCGCATCTGTACGGAGTACACCCAGCTTCCGAACGTCACCCCTGACCTCATCTACCTCGACGCGCCGTCCCAGCACGCTGCCGTCGGCTCGGTCAACGGGATCACTACGGCGCACCCGGATCGCGTCCCGATGTCCTGCGACCTCCTCCGGATCGAACACTTCCTTCTCCCGGGGGCGCTCATAGTCGTCGATGGCAGGACTGCGAACGCTAGGTTTCTGCGGGCGAACTTCCAACGGCGGTGGCGCTACAACTACGACGAGGAAGGCGATGTCCATCTCTTCGAGCTCGCCGAGCAGCCTCTGGGCAAGTACAACCGCGCCCAGATCGAGTTCTGCCTGGGGCAGCAATGGCTGAGCTCCGTCGACAGCTAGACGGTCATGCAGCACGCGCGGTCCTCCTTGTCGGACCACTCCCGCCGCCCATCGGCGGCGTGTCGAGCCACGTTCACCGACTGGCGCGGCTGTTCGCCGAGAACGACGTCGAGTGCACCGTGCTCGACGCGTACCCCTCCGAGGCCAAGACCGAGGTTCCCGGCGCGCGGCACGTCCAGTTCCGTGGTCGAGCACGCTGGCTCCATGTCGGCATATTCGTACGCGGCGTTACTCGGCGTACGGACAGCGTGGTGCACCTCCACTTCTCGCGGCTGATGGGTCGCCTTCTGCTCGTCTCTCTGCTCTGCGTGCGCCGGCCGCACGACGTCTTTCTGACGCTGCACAACGGCGACCAGGCAGTCGGCTGGCGCCGGGCCTCCCGCGTTCAACGCTTCGCGGCGCGCCTCGCGTTGAACCGCATCTCCAAGGTGATCGCCCTCTCTGACGAGCAACTCGAGTTCTACCGATCGTTGGGGCTACCTGCCGAACGGCTAGACCGGTGGGCGGACGCCTTGCCGATCGGCGTGTCAGCAGATGCTCGACTCTTGCCGCCGGAGGTTCGTAGGATCACCGCGATCGAGGACGGCGGCGAAGCGTCCGTACTTGTCACGTCAGGCTATCCCCGGGAGACGTACGGCTATGAGCTCAGCATCGATCTGTTGGATCACCTTTCCGAGCGGTTCGACACTCGTCTCGTGGTGTGTCTCTATGGAAAGGGTTCCGATCCTGCCTATGAGCGCGGCCTGAGGGACCTGCTCTCCTCGCACCCGAGGGTCGTCCTAGTCGGGCCCATGCCAGCCGAAGGCTTTGTATCTCTGCTCGAGCGGGCGAGCGTCTACCTGCGTCCCTCCACGGAGGACAGCTATGGTCTGGCCATCTCCGATGCTCTTGATGTTGGCACGCCCTGCCTGGCATCCGACGTATGCGCGCGCGATTATCGATCCGAGATCTTTCCGACAGGGGACCGGGATGCCTTCCTCGCAAGGGCGTCGGCCATCGTCGAACGAGGTCGGACCGCTGGCCGGCTTCTTCCGACTGGTCGGTCATGGGTGGATCCAAAGGTATTTCTCCAACAATATGCTCGGAAAGAGTGACTTCGAGCAGTCATGATATCCTTGTAATCCTGATCGAGTGAGGCTGCAATGGTGTTCGAACAGAAACCTTGTATTATCGTTGCCGAGGTCGCACAGTCGCATGACGGAAGTCTGGGAACCGCTCATGCCTATATCGATGCCGCAGCAGAGGCAGGCGCTAGTGCTGTCAAGTTCCAAACTCACATCGCAGCTGCGGAGAGCCATCCTTCTGAACCGTGGCGAGTGCAATTCAGCCGGCAGGATGCATCCAGATACGACTACTGGCGACGGATGGAGTTCACTGAGGACCAATGGCGGGGCCTGAGGGAGCACGCGGGCGAGGCCGGCCTGCTGTTCATGAGCTCCCCGTTCTCGCTGGAGGCCGTCGACCTGCTTGACCGCGTCGGCATCGACATGTGGAAGATCGCTTCGGGAGAGTTGAGCAATGGCCCGTTGCTCAAGCGCGTCGTCGCTGACGGGAGACCCGTCGTGGTGAGCAGCGGGATGAGCCCCTTCGAAGAGCTGGATAGCGTGATCGCGCTCGTGCAGGCGAGCGGCGTCGATGTGACGGTGTTGCAATGCACCACGGCCTATCCGTGCCCACCCGAGAGGCTCGGGCTGAACGTCATCCCCGTGCTGCGGGAGCGGTACGGGGTGCCCGTCGGGCTGTCCGACCACTCGGGGACGATCTTCGCCGGGCTGGCCGCGGCGGTGCTGCAGATCTCGATGCTCGAGATACACGTCACGTTCAGTCGAGCGTCGTTCGGCCCGGACGTCCCGGCGTCGGTCACCCTCGAGGAGCTTGGGGAGCTGGTCCGGGGTGTCCGCTTCATCGAGACCGCGCTGCGCCATCCAGTGGACAAGGAGGCGATGGCGCTGGAGACATCGGACCTGCGCGCGCTGTTCAGCCGAAGCATCGTGGCTGGGCGTGATCTCGTCGCGGGTGCCGTCCTCACCGCGGACGACCTCGCGTTCAAGAAGCCGGGCACGGGCCTGCCTCCTTCGGCGGCTGCGAGCATCATCGGACGACGCCTTGGTCGTCCGGTGGCGGCCGACACCATCCTGGCCGAGACGGATCTCGGATGACGCGGAAGGTGTGTGTGGTCGTCACCGCGCGGCCCAGCTACAGCAGGATCAAGACCGCGCTCATCGCGATCCGAGAGCACCCCGACCTCGAGCTCCAACTCGTGCTGGCTGCTTCGGCGCTCCTCGACCGCTACGGCAGGGTCGAGGAGCAGATCCATGAGGACGGCTTCGAGGTTGCCGCCCGCGTCTTCATGGTGCTCGAGGGCGAGAACCCAACGTCCATGGCGAAGACGACCGGCATCGGACTCCTCGAACTCGCCACGGTCATGGACAATCTGCGGCCCGACATGGTCGTGACCATCGCCGATCGCTTCGAGACGATGGCAACCGCAACGGCCGCGGCCTTCATGGGGATACCACTGGCGCACGTGCAGGGCGGCGAGGTGACGGGCTCGATCGACGAGCGCGTCCGTCACGCCGTCACCAAGCTCTCGGACATCCACTTCCCGTCGACCCGACAGGCCGGCGATCGCCTCGAGCGGATGGGAGAGGCTCCCGAGCGGGTGTTCGTTACCGGCTGCCCGTCAATCGACCTGGCAGCCGAGGCAGCGGGATCGCGGGCTCTCGACTTCGATCCCTTCACACGCTACGGAGGCGTGGGCGAGCTCCTCAACCTCGACGAGGGGTACATCGTTGTGATGCAGCATCCGGTGACCACCGAGTACACCGACGCACGGGACCACGCCCTCGAGGTCCTCCACGCCGTGGACGGCTCCGGTCTCAACGCCTTGTGGTTCTGGCCGAACGTCGACGCCGGATCCGACGGCACGTCGTCAGGCATCCGGTGGTTCCGGGAGAACCACCCGCATGCCCGCATGCATTTCTTCCGGAACATGGCGCCGACGGACTTCCTCGAACTCCTCATCCACAGCCGAGGCATCGTCGGCAACTCGAGTGTGGCCATTCGTGAATGTGAGTTCCTCGGTGTGCCGGCGGTGGACATCGGTACCCGTCAGTCTGGGCGCGAACGAGGAGCGAATGTCGTCCCGGCCGGATACGACCGAGGTGAGATCCAGACCGCCATCCTGGCCCAGGCTGACCACGGCCGGTACGATAGCGGCCACCTGTACGGCGACGGCCTGGCGGGCGAGCGGATAGCCAAGCACCTCGCCGAGGTCGAGTTGACCGCCGACAAGCGTCTCGCGTACTGAGCCGATGGACATCCTCGGCCTCGTCCCCGCGAGGGGAGGCTCAAAGGGCATTCCCAGGAAAAACATCGTCGACCTCGGAGGCAAGCCCCTGCTCGCCTGGACGAGCGGAGTGGCTCTTGCGTCGAGTCTGAAGAGGGTAGTCCTGTCGACGGATGATCCCGAAATCGCCGACCTCGGCCGGGAGCTCGGGCTCGACGTGCCCTTCCTTCGGCCCCCGGATCTGGCGACCGATGCAGCACGTTCGATCGACCTCGTCCTCCATGCGCTGGATGCGCTGGATGCCCGACCGGATGCTGTCATGCTCCTGCAGCCGACGACACCGTTCCGGACCGTTCCCGACATCGAAGGCTCTATCGCTCTGCTGCAGGCCAATGATGCCGACAGTGTCATCAGCGTCGTCCACGTCGGCGGTCACCATCCGGCGCGAATGAAGCTCATCGAGGACGGCTGGCTGGTGGACCCCCCCTTCACGGAGAGCATCGAGGGTCAACCACGCCAGACGCTCGTCCCGTTGTTCATCAAGAACGGAGCGATTTACCTGACCCGATCAGCGGTCTTGCGGTCTGGGTCCTTCCAAGGAGGCCGCAGCCGCGCCTGGGAGATGCCGCCGGAGCGCTCCGTGAACATCGATGGGCCGTTCGATCTGCTCGTTGCGAGAGCCCTCGCCGCGGCCCTGGTCGAGGGGCGATCGCGCTAGGCGGACGACTACGATGCCCGGGTATGTCGTTTGCAATCGAGTCAGCACGCGTCTTCTCCGGTGCGAAGCGGGTGCAGAGCCCGGTGCTGAACACCCTTGGCGTCCAGGTCTTCCGAGCTGTAGTAGCGCGGGGTGTGTATCGGATGCGCTCGCACGCGCACCCGCTGGCCGAACAGCTCGCCACGCAGGGAGTGGTCTCGGTCGACAACTTCCTTCCACCCGGTGAGTTCGCTCAGCTTCGCGAGGAGGCCGACCGTCTGGTCACCGAGATGCCCCCGACCACCATCGATCAACTCGGCCCCTCCCAGGTTCAGCGGTACTCTCTCCAAGGGCTCGACGCCCAGCTGTTCCCAGCGCTCCGCGGATGGGCGTTCGATAGGCGCCCATTGGACATCGCCGCCGCGGGAGAGCGTCGTCGCCTGCGCAGCGGAGACGGCGTCCGCGTGTTTGAACGCGTTGCGTACGAGGAGAGCGAGGTGCACGATCGCGAGAGCGACCTGCACGTCGACACCTTCTTCTCGACCCACAAGCTGTGGCTCTACCTCGACGACGTAGACGAGGAGAACGGGCCGCTCGTCTACGTCCCCGGCTCGCACAAACTTAGCATGAGTCGACTCCGCCACGATTACGCCGACTCCCGCGGGAAGAACACTGGATCTCGCCGCATCGGAGAGGGAGAGGTCGAGGAGCTCGGCTTGCAGCCGAAGGTCCTGACATGCCCTGCGAACACGTTGGTGGTGGTCAACACCTGCGGCTATCACCGCCGCTCCAAGGGTCAACCAGGGCGCACCCGGCGTGCAATCCACATGGGCTTCCGGTTCAACCCGTTCCTTCCTCATTTCGTCCGTTCTGCCGAGCCTCTCACTCGGCACAACCCTCGTATCGCCCGCCTGCTCGATCTGGCCGTGAAGGGACAGTGACGGTCCCACTGCTCGGCGGTCGCCATCGGACCTTGAGCACCGAGCTGTCGACGCAGGTCCTTCCGCGCGCCTTCGTTTCGTTTGCAGTTGGCGTCCTCGGTGGAACGCTGGGGGAGCTGCTCCGGTTGAGCCCACTGAGCCTTCGCTCGACAGTGGTGACGGCAACTTTTTGGACGGCACCGCTCATGTTGGTCACGTTCAAGCGCGATATCAGCCGCATGTTGCTCTGGCTTCTCTTCGTCGATGCAACGCTCGCGGTCTACCAGGTGAGCATTTATTCAGATGTTGTCGGTGTGAATGCAATCGTGCGCGTCGGCCCCGTGCTCGTGGGAGGACTGATCTTGGGCGCTGTGTGCCTGACGCGGCAGCGGAGCAAGTCCCACCTTCCGGCCCTCTGGATCGCTTCCAACATCCCCGCCCTGCTACCACTCGCCCAGAGCGCGATCCCTATAGCTGATGGTCTGGTTTTCTGGAGTCTAAGTGTGCTCTATCCATTGACCTTCTACTTGGCCGCGAACGTGATCAAGCTCGAGTGTTGGGGGCCAGACCACCTGGGCAGACTCATCTCCACGGCCGCCATGGTGGCGTGCATCGTTCCGCTCTCGCTTCTGCCCCTGGAGCTTGCGCAACGCCAGACCGGGGACGTCTCGACGCTCCAGGTTGGCGCTAGGTCGTATGCGACCTTGGGCATCGTGTTCCTCCTTGCTGGGGTCCTCCTTCACACGTTCGGTGGAATGTCTGGAAGAACCCGCGTTCTCTCGCTCATCGCCGTGGTTGCGCTCTTTGGCATGTCCTTCTCCCGGGGCGCGTTGCTCAGTGCCGTGCTTCTCCTCGTCGGCATTTTCGTCTTCGGTCGGAAAGTTCGGACGCGGTTCTTCCTCGGACTCGCGGCGGGCTCGTTGGCTCTGCTGCAGGTTGTCACGTGGGTCTATCCCAAGTTCCTCGATGGAGTGTCGCACTTTTGGCTGCTTCGCACGAACATCGGTTCGAACACAAGCGACAAGACGGACTTCGATGTTGCGTTGTTTCTCGAGAACGGGCGTGACGACATCTGGCAGTTCGGCATCGCCGCTTGGGAGCGCAGCATCGCCTGGGGCCACGGCATCGGGTCGACGCCCTACCTCTTCCGTGAAGCGACGAACGGTGTCCTCGGCTACTCGGGCATGCACAACCTCCTGGTCACGGTCCTGGCAGAGCGAGGGCTCTTCGGCGCCCTGGGGGTACTTCTCATCTTCGGTCGGATCGTGAAGCCCATCTTCAAAAGCCGAGGCCTGTCGCTGTCGCACTCGTTCTTTCTGTTCTCATTCATCGTTTTCCTGTTGTTCGCATTGACGACGGGAGTTGAGTTGTTCCTTAACTCCACGCGAGAGATGAACGCATCACTGACCGTCTACCTGTTTCTGTACGTGGCCCTCCTTGAGGTACGCAGCCCGGCCCGGGTGTCGGCACGAATCAGCACTGGAGTCAGCAGGGGTCTGAAGGCGGGAAGCCGCGTTTACGGGCACGCCTCGGCTCCCGAGAGACGGCAGGCGCCAGATCATGGGCACCTTCCTGTCGAGTTCGAGAGGACGAACTAGCGTCACAAAGAGTTCCGACATCAAGGCGCTGGGAGGGCCCCAGCCTCATTGAATCGGGACCGGTTCAGGGCCGAGGCTCGTCTGCGGGGTTCCCGTGGCGTGTCGTACTGGATCGGGGCCCCCCTCGCTCGACAAGGAAGTTGTGATGCCTCGGTTAGTACTGCAGGATCTCTCCAACGGCCAGACGCGCCTGGGAGTTGCGCCGCGGCCCGTGGCGTCGGTTTCAACCGTTCTTGTGGCGACCCAGGCTTCCGTCGTCTCGGCAGGAACGGAGAGGATGCTCGTCGACTTCGGCCGGGCGAGCCTGCTCGGCAAGGCTCGCAGCCAACCGCAGCGGGTCGTCGAGGTGCTCGACAAGGCACGCAGCGATGGGATCGGCGCGACGATCGGCGCGATCCGGTCGAAGCTGGCGCAACCGATCCCGCTCGGGTACTCGAGTGCAGGGGCCGTGGTCGAGGTTGGTAGGGACGTGACCGGAATCGCGGTTGGAGACCTGGTTGCGGCCGCCGGACCGCATGCTGAGCTCGCATCCGTCCCGGCGAAGCTCGCCGCCCGGGTCCCCGACGGCGTCGCCCCGGCCGATGCTGCGTTCGCCACCATCGGCAGCATCGCCATGCAGGGGCTGCGGCTGGCATCGCCCACAGTAGGAGAGAGGTTCGTCGTCACAGGCCTTGGCCTGGTCGGTCTCCTGACGGTCCAGCTCCTGGCCGCGCAGGGTTGCTCGGTACTGGGCATCGACCCAAACCCTGAGCGCCGCGCTCGAGCGGAGGCCTACGGAGCGCTGACGGTCGACCCAGCCCACGACGTGCTCGCGGTGGCCTCAGAGCTCAGCAGGGGGATGGGCATGGACGGGGTGATCGTGTGTGCCTCCACCTCGTCGAGCGAGCCGATCCACCAGGCTGCGCAGATGTGCCGCCAGCGGGGCCGGATCGTGCTGATCGGCGTAACCGGCCTCGAGCTCGATCGCAGCGACTTCTTCGAGAAGGAGCTCACCTTCCAGGTGTCGGCCAGCTATGGCCCGGGCCGCTACGACCCCACCTACGAGGCGGGAGGCGTCGACTACCCGGCCGGCTTCGTGCGCTGGACGGCGGGTCGCAACATGGAGGCAGTGCTCGGCCTCATGGCGGCAGGTCGGCTCGATGTGGCCTCACTTGTCACCCACGAGTACGCCTTCGACGATGCCCCCGCGGCCTACGACACCCTCGTGTCCAACCCCGCCGCCCTTGGAATCGTCCTGCGGTACCCGGCACCCGACCTCGCCCCCGAGAGTCCACTGCTGCGGCGTCGGATCGACGTGACCCAAGCATCTCGTCCGGCCGGTCGTGGCCGAGTCGGCGTGCTCGGAGCTGGCAACTTCGCCACCCAGGTGCTCCTGCCCGCCATCGCCGCCGCCGGCGG
>Ga0136633_1002108_pt1 | contig 13992 bp, 14 predicted proteins | sample AntDrymeUQ832206_2_FD_105494 | JGI IMG/M metagenome (GOLD analysis project Ga0136633, IMG submission 105494) | Polar desert sand microbial communities from Dry Valleys, Antarctica - metaG UQ83 (22.06) | ecosystem: Environmental > Terrestrial > Soil > Desert | place: Antarctica: Dry Valley... | reverse complement strand
GTGGGCGCGGCGCGGGCTGTCGTGGATGCAGAACGTGAGGACGTTGTACCCCAGTTCCCCAAGCGCGGCCGATGCCGACGCGCCCGCCAGTCCCGTGCCCACGCACAGCACCGTGAGCTTGCGGCGGTTGGCCGGGTTCACCAGCTTGGATTCGAACTTGTGCCGGTCCCATTTGCCTTCGATGGGACCTCCCGGAACCTTGCTGTCGAGCGTCATCACGTGGCCCCTAGCGAGTGAAGTACATGAACAGCGGCAGGAGCGCGAAGCCGCCGGCGATGACCACCGCGACCACGCGGCCGCCGAGCACCAGGCTGCGACCGAGCCGCTGGTTCGACAGCCCGAGCGACTGCGCCGCGCTCGAGATGCCGTGATTGAGATGGAGGCCGATCAACACCATCGCGACCACGTAGAAGCCGACGTACAGCGGGTTCTGGTAGGTCTCATCGACCAGCCGGTACAGATCGCGGTAGCCGGTGCCTGACTCTTCGTACCAGGCGCCGAACTTGAACGTGCGGATGTGCACGACCACGAAGAACAGGATGAACAGGCCGGTCAGCGCCATCGTCGTCGACGACCACGACTTACGGCTCGTGTGCCCGGCCCATTTCTTCTCGCGGTAGGCCACCGGCCGCGCCGCGGCGTTGCGCCGGTAATTGCCCAGGGTCTTGACGACGTGGATGAGGAAGATGCCGACCAGCCCCGCTTCGGCGAGGTAGAGCAGGGGGCCCAGGCTCTCCAGTTTGTGCGCGTAGCCGTTGAAGGCTTCGGCGCCCACCAGCAGCGACAGGTTGCCGACGAGGTGACTGACCAGGAAACCGAACAGCAGCAGGCCCGTGAGCCCGATGAGGATCTTGGTGCCGACCGTGGACGAGAAGAACGAAGGGCGACTGGACATGTCAGACTCCGCAGCCCGTCTCGCCTGGGCAGGCGTCGGGGTGCGTCGGGGAGGGCACTGAACTGTCGGATGGCATGTGGGGTTGTGCGCGACGGTGGTGGCTGGACCTCCCCGTGAATGCGCGGTGGCCCAAACCCACGGAATGGTATCCCGGCTCGGGCTCACGGGCAACGCTCACCAGGCCCGCGCTTGACCATCCCTGCCCGGATGCTAATGATAGGGACGCTGCCGCGGTCCAGATCGATCCCGCGCCCAGGCCACCCGTTCGGCGCCACGGTCCACCACGTCCAAGGAACTCCGGTGAAGATTCACGAGTATCAGGCAAAGGCCATCCTGGCCCGGCACGGTGTGCCGGTGCCCCGTGGGGAAGTCGCGTTTTCGGCCGAGGAGGCCGGCGCCATCGCCCGCCGTCTCGGCGGCGGCGTCACCGTCGTCAAAGCCCAAATCCATGCCGGCGGTCGCGGCAAGGGCGGGGGCGTCAAGGTCGTCAAGGACGCCGCGGCGGCCGAGGAGACGGCCAAGCAGATCCTGGGCATGACCCTGGTCACGCACCAGACCGGGCCCGAAGGCCGCAAGGTCGAGCGCCTCCTGGTCGAGGAGGGCGTGAAGATCGCCAAGGAGCTGTACCTCGGTCTCCTGGTTGACCGCGCCGCCGGATGCCCGATCCTGATGGCCAGCGCCGAGGGCGGCATGGACATCGAGGAGGTCGCCGAGAGCAATCCCGACGCGATCAAGAAGGTGGCCATCAGCCCGGTGACCGGCCTGGCGGCGTTCCAGGCCCGCCAGCTGGCGTTTGGCATCGGCATCGACCCGGCGCACGTCAACAAGGCCGTCAAGGTCATGCAGGCCATCTACGAGACCTTCATTGCCACCGACGCCTCGATGATCGAGATCAACCCGTTGATCGTCACCGAGGGCGGCGATCTCATCGCCCTGGACGCCAAGGTCACCTTCGACGACAACGCGCTCTACAAACATCAGGAGTTCCGCGATCTGCGCGACCTCGCCGAAGAGGATCCGCTCGAGATCGAAGCGAGCAAGTTCTCGCTGAACTACATCCGCCTTGACGGCACCATCGGGTGCATGGTCAACGGCGCGGGCCTGGCCATGGCGACCATGGACATCATCAAGCTGGCGGGCGGGGCCCCGGCCAACTTCCTCGACGTCGGCGGCGGCGCCAACGCCGAGCAGATCCGCAACGCCTTCAAGATCCTGATGTCGGACACCAACGTCAAAGCGGTGTTCATCAACATCTTCGGCGGCATCCTGCGCTGCGACGTGCTGGCCGAGGGGGTCATCGCCGCGGTCAAGGAACTCGGGGTGCCGGTGCCAATCGTCATCCGCATGGAAGGCACGAATGTGGAGCAGGGCAAGGCCATGCTCCGCGACAGCGGCCTCAACTTCACCACCGCTGACACGATGGGCGACGGCGCCGATCGGGTCGTGGCTCTCGCTCGCTAAGGATCGACGGACTGACATGGCTGTATTGATCGACAAGTCGACGCGCCTCATCGTGCAGGGCCTCACCGGCCGCGAGGGGACGTTCCACGCCAAGGCGGCTGCCGCCTATGGCACCAACGTCGTGGGCGGGGTGACCCCCGGCAAGGGCGGCTCCGAACACGAGGGCTTCGCGGTCTTCAACACCGTCGCCGACGCGGTGGCCAAGACCAGCGCCAATGCCTCGGTGATCTTCGTGCCCCCGCCGTTTGCCGCCGACGCCATCATGGAAGCCGCCGATGCCGGCATCGAGCTGATCGTCTGCATCACCGAGGGAATTCCGGTGCTGGACACGATGAAGGCGCTGGCGTTCATGAAGGGGCGGCCGTCGCGCTTGATCGGCCCCAACTGCCCTGGACTGATCACCGCCGGGCAGGCCAAGGCCGGGATCATCCCCGGGCACATCTGCACCGAGGGGCGTGTCGGCATCGTGTCCAAGAGCGGCACGCTCACCTACGAGGCCATTCACCAGCTCACCAAGCTGGGGTTTGGACAGACCACCTGCATCGGCATCGGCGGCGACCCGCTCATCGGCACCAGCTTCATCGATGCGCTGGAGCTGTTTGCCGGCGACGCGCAGACCGAGGCGGTGGTGATGATCGGCGAGATCGGCGGATCGGCGGAGCAGGAAGCGGCCGCCTGGATTCAGGCCCACTTCAAGAAGCCGGTGGTCGGCTTCATCGCCGGGCAGACGGCCCCGCCGGGACGACGGATGGGCCACGCGGGCGCCATCATCTCCGGGGGCAAGGGCACGGCCGACGAGAAGATGGCCGCGCTGTCGGCGGCCGGCGTCACCGTGGTGAACAGCCCGGCCGACATCGGCCAGGCGATCGCCAGCCGCCTGTAACCGCCACCACGCGCTGTCGTGCGACACCGTCCCGAGGCCCCAAGGGATGGTGTCGCGCGCGCGCCAGCGCCCCGCTCCCTCATGCTATGATCTCGCGGTTGGGCACCCTGTCGCGCTGGTGGTGTAACCGCGCCCGTGACCCACTCGAGGCCGATCTCCATGGCTCCCTCTGACCTACTGGCGGCGCCGGCAGACGTCTCGTCGCAGACTCGCATCAACGACTTCAGCATCCAGGTGGCCACGGTCAACGGCTCGGGGAGCCAGACTGCCAACCTCGTCCTGCTGCGCTCGATCTTCCAGATGGGGGTGCCGGTCTCGGGCAAGAATCTCTTTCCCTCCAACATCGCCGGGCTGCCCACCTGGTACACCATCCGGGCCAACCGCCACGGCTACATCGCGCGCAAGAAGGAGATCGACCTCCTCGTGGCGATGAACCCGGAGACGGGGCGCGACGACGTGCTGGCGCTCGAGGCCGGCTGCGCCGTCGTCTACGACGAGACGCTGAAGCTGGAGCAACTGCGCAGCGACCTGGCGTTCTACCCGGTGCCCTTCGACAAGATCGTCGCGGCGGTCTGCCCCGATGCGCGGCTGCGCCGCCTGGTGCGCAACATGATCTACGACGGCGTGCTGTCCCGCCTGCTCGGCATCGAGCTGGCCGAGATGGACAACGCGCTCACGCGGCAGATGAAGAAGAAGGCCAAGGCGCTGGCGCTCAATCTGGCCGCGCTGCAGGCCGGCTTTGCTTACGCCAACGAGCATTTCGCCGACCGCCCGTTGCCGCTGGCCGTCGAGCGCATGGCCGAGACCCACGATCGCATCCTGATCGAGGGCAACGCCGCGGCGGCGCTCGGCTGCCTGATGGCCGGCGTCACTGTGGTGGCCTGGTATCCGATCACGCCGTCCTCGTCGCTGTGCGAAACGCTGATCGACTACCTGCGCAAGTACCGCATGGACCCCGAGACCGGCAAAGCGACCTTTGCGGTCGTCCAGGCCGAGGACGAGATCGCGGCGCTGGGCATGGTGGTGGGCGCGTCATGGGCCGGCGCGCGTTCAATGACCTCGACGTCCGGTCCCGGTCTCTCGCTGATGTCGGAGTTCACCGGGCTGGCGTATTACGCCGAGCTGCCGGCGGTGATTTTCGACGTGCAACGTGTCGGGCCGTCCACGGGACTGCCGACCCGGACTGCGCAGGGCGACATCGCGTTTGCGGCTGGCCTCTCGCACGGCGACACCAAGCACATCCTGCTGCTGCCAGCGTCGGTCAGCGAGTGCTACAGCATGAGCACCGACGCGTTCGACCTGGCCGAGCGGTTCCAGACACCGATCTTCGTGATGACCGACCTGGACCTCGGCATGAACACGTGGATGGCCGAGCCGTTCCCGTATCCTGAGGCGCCGCTCGATCGCGGCAAGGTGCTGACCGCCGAGACATTGCAGGCGATCGGCGAGTGGGGCCGCTACAAGGACGTCGACGGCGACGGCATTCCGTATCGCACGCTGCCGGGCCAGTTCGGACCATCCTTCTTCACCCGCGGGTCGGGCCACAACGCCAAGGCGCATTACAGCGAGCGGCCCGATGACTACACCACCAACATCGACCGCTTGCTGCGCAAGTTCGAGACCGCGCGCGGGGAGATGCCGGCGCCCGAGGTCGACCTGCGCCCGCGCGCCCGGGTCGGCATCATCGCCTACGGCACGTCGCACTGGGCGATCATCGAGAGCCGCGACCAGCTCCGTGACGAGTCGGGTATCGAGACCTCGTACCTCCGGCTGCGCGCCTATCCGTTCACGCATCACATCGGCGAGTTCATCGACGCCCACGACCGCGTCTACGTCGTGGAGCAGAACCGCGACGGCCAGATGCTCGGCCTGCTCCGACAGGAGCTGTCGGGCACGCAGATCGGCAAGCTGGCCAGCGTCCGCCACTACAACGGGTTGCCAATCGACGCCCGTTCGGTCACCGAAGAAATCCGCGCGCACGAATCGCGCATGTCCCTGCCGCCCGAGACGTCAGCCGAAGACGCCACCGTCGGGGCCGAGGAGGCCGTCTAGCCGTGTCCACGCCAGCCGTCCCGATACCGCCCAAGAAGGTCAACCGCATCAACCTCGAGCCGGCTACGTACCGCGGCGCGAAGACGACGCTGTGCGCCGGCTGCGGGCACAACGCGATCAGCGAGCGGATCATCGACGCCTTCTACGAGATGGGGGTCGATCCGACGCGCGTGCTCAAGCTCTCGGGCATCGGCTGCTCGAGCAAGAGCCCTGCGTACTTCCTCGGCACGGCGCACGGTTTCAACTCGGTGCACGGCCGCATGCCCTCGGTGGCCACCGGTGCGCTGATCGCCAACAAGACGATGCTCGGCATTGGCGTGAGCGGCGACGGCGATACCGGAGCGATCGGTGTCGGCCAGTTCGTCCACCTGATGCGACGCAACCTGCCGCTGATCTACGTCGTCGAGGACAACGGCTGCTACGGCCTGACCAAGGGCCAGTTCTCGCCGATGGCCGACCTCGGCAGCACGCTCAAGAATGGCGTCGTCAACGACCTGCCACCGATCGACATCTGCGCCCTGGCGATCGAGCTCGGTGCGACGTTCGTGGCGCGGTCCTTCTCTGGCGACAAGAAGCAGTTGCTGTCGATCCTGAAAGCGGCGATCAGCCACAAGGGCACGTGCATGATCGACGTCATCTCGCCGTGCGTGACCTTCAACGACCACGAGGGATCGACCAAGAGCTACGCCTACGCGAAGGACCACGACGAGCCGGTCAACGAGATCAGCTTCGTGCCCTTCTTCGAGGACATCTCGGTCGACTACGAAGAGGGCAGCGCCACGGCGGTCAAGATGCACGATGGTTCGACGCTGGTGCTGCGCAAGCTCGAGTCCTCGCACAACACCACCGACAAGATCGCGGCGATGCAAACGCTGCACGAGACGGCACGCCGCGGCGAATTCGCCACCGGGATCATCTACCTGCAGCCTGATTCCACCGACTTTCTCACCCTGCTCAACCTCGTCGACCAGCCGCTCGCCCTGTTGCCGCAGTCGCGGACGCGACCGGGCAAGGCCGTGCTCGACGAGATCATGGACAAGCTGCGCTAGGCACGGCACTCGCAGAACGCCGACTCCGCCCGCCGTCCGCCCTGGCCACCTCTCACCCAACGAGTCCCAACCCGCTCTATGGAACGCACATTCGCCATCATCAAACCCGACGCCGTGAAGAACGGCGTCATCGGCCGCATCCTTGCCCGCGTCGAGCAGGAGGGCTTTCGCATCGTCGGCATGCGCCTGCAGCACCTGTCCAAGCGTGAGGCCGAAGGCTTCTACGCGGTGCACAGCGAGAGGCCGTTCTTCGGCGGCCTGACCGATTTCATGTCGTCGGGTCCCTGCGTGCTCCTGTGCCTGGAGGCGCCCGACGCCATCAAGAAGTGGCGCACGCTGATGGGGGCCACCAACCCCGCCAACGCCGAGCCAGGCACGATGCGCAAGGAGTTCGGCGCCTCGATCGACAACAACGCCACGCACGGGTCCGACGCGCCGGAGACGGCGGCGTTCGAACTCGGCTATTTCTTCCGCGGCCTGGAGCTGGCCTAGCCAGCCTCGCTGACGGCGCGTTCGGGGAACGCGCCCTACCGGTTCGCATCTTATGTCCATCAAAGCTGACAAGTGGATTCGCCGCATGGCCCTCGAGCACGGCATGATCGAGCCGTTCGAGGACCGGCAGGTGCGCGACGGGGTCGTCTCCTACGGCCTGTCGTCGTACGGCTACGACATCCGGGTGGCCGACGAGTTCAAGATCTTCACCAACATCAACAACACGGTGATCGATCCCAAGAACTTCGATCCGCGCAGCTTCGTGGACATGAAGACCGACGTGTGCATCGTCCCGCCAAACTCCTTTGCGCTGGCACGCACGATCGAGTACTTCCGCATTCCGCGCGACATCCTGACGGTGTGCCTGGGCAAGTCGACCTATGCGCGCTGCGGAATCATCGTCAACGTCACGCCCTTCGAGCCGGAGTGGGAAGGCTTCGTGACGCTCGAGATCAGCAACACCACGCCGCTTCCCGCCCGCATCTACGCCAACGAGGGCATCGCCCAGGTGCTGTTCTTCCAGGGCGATGAGCCCTGCGAAGTGTCCTACGCTGACAAGAAGGGCAAGTACCTCAAGCAGACCGGCGTCACGCTGCCGAGGCTGTAGCGTCACGTCCTGGCGCGTCGGCTGACGGGGCCCACGTGCTGCAGCGCCCCCGATTCCCATGTGAACTGCCAGGTCAGCTCGCGCCGTACGTGCGTCACGATGGCCGGGCGGAAGCAGGCCAGGCACGTCCCCTCCGGCTGGCGGACGCTCGGGTAGACGACACCGAGCGAGCCCTCGCGCAGCAGGTCGGCCGCCAGCGCCTGGCTGGCGACGTAGGAGTCTGGATCGAGGCACGCGCGAAAGCGGCGGTCGCGTCGCAGGTCGTGCAGGTCAGCCGAGACGTCGGCCAGGTAGTCGTCGTAACTCACCACCTCCCGCCCGGTCCAGGCGACCTCCTCCAGTTGCACCTGCTTGTGGAAGGCGACCTCCGATTGGCACGTCTGCACATCCAGCGCCGCATACCACGCGCCGCGGTCGGGACCGCTGAACCGGCTCCCCTCAGGGTGTGGATGACAGAAGGCGGCGTTGACGATGTGGGCGTACGGCACACCGCCGAGCAGTTCGTCGGGCCCGATCCCCGCAATGCCGCGAGTCTCGGCCACCAGGCGCTGGTTGGTGGCCCCATCCAGCTCGAACAGCGCCTGCAGGTCAGTCACGTCGTCGGTCAGCCGTGCCAGCACACTCTCTTTGCTGTAACGGGACGGCACGAGGCGGTGGCAGTCCCGTACGCGCACCTCGTGGACACGCGGGCGAATCGGCCCCTCAGAGCCCACGCCGTGCGTCCAGCAGGCGCCGCAGTTGATCGAGCGCCGGGATGCCGCCGCGGGCCACGTATTCGATCGGGGCCATGCCCGCGAAGAGGCGATTGCTGTTGGGCCGATGCATCCAGGCGTCGGCCAACTCCTCGCCGTGCAGCACGTTGAGCGCCTTGAAGATGCCGATCAGATACGAGATGCGGGTGAGTTCGTCGGCTGAGCAGACTCGTGCGGCGTCCCGTTTCATCTCGTAGAACGTGCCGTTGGAGACCCCGCCGAGCACCTGCCGGCCGAGGTCGTCGCGGACCTGCCATCGCCCCATGATCGCGAAGAAGCCCCGCAACGCTGCTGGGCTCAGGCGTTCACGGGTCTCGCGCGCGCTGAGGTCCGGCGGTGCGCTGGCCGGCAGGGCAGTGCGGGGATATCGCGGGCGGGCCTGGGGAGCGGCCATGTCTGCACGCTACACGGTCCAAATGTGGATGTCAATGGGTACGAAACCGGAGGCCTCGCCCCCCGGGTCAGACTCCCGCGTGCTGTCGCTCCAGCAGGAAGTGCAGCAGATCGATCCGCGTGAGGATCGAGATCGGATGACGGCTCTCGTCGACGACGACCACCGCTGAACTCTTGCGCAGCGTCTCCTCGAGCGTCGAGATCGGCGTCTGCGCGCCAACCACCGGCACGTAGCGGTTCATCACCTTGGACACCAGCGCCTGCGCGGTGCCCTCACCGGAGCCGAAGGAGGCCATGATGTCGGCCTCCGAGACCATGCCCACCAGCACCCCGCCCGAGGTGACGGGCAGTTGCGAGATGCCGCGCGTGCGCATCACCTGCACCACCTGTTCGAGGGTCTGGGTGTCCTCGGCCAGGACCAGCGGCGGCCGCGTCGAGGTCTCGGTGCTGCACATGTCGCCAACGCTGGCGTCGATGGTACGGGTCTGGAAGAACCCGTTGTCGCGCATCCACTTGTCGTCGACGAACTTGGTCATGTAGTTGCGCACGCCGTCGGGCAGCAGGACGACGCAGTTCTGGCCCTTGGCGAGCGACACCGATTTCTGCAGGGCCGCGTACATGGCCGATCCGGCCGACCCGCCGACCAGCAGTCCTTCCTCGCGGATCAGGCGTCTGGCGAGCAGGAACGACGGCTGGTCCGATGTCTTCACCCATTCGTCGACGAGGGAGCGGTCCAGGACGTCGGGAATGAAGTCGTAGCCGATGCCCTCGACCTTGTAGGTGGCGACGTCGGCGCCGCCGCCGAGAATCGATCCAACCGGGTCGGCACCGATGATCCGGCATGACGGCCGCACCTGCTTGACGCGGTTGGCGACGCCAGTGATGGTGCCGCCAGTGCCAGCGGCGATGACGATCATGTCGACCGCGCCGTCCAGGTCGTCGAGGATCTCCTGCGCGGTGGTGTCGTAGTGCACCTTCGGGTTGTGGGGGTTGCTGTACTGATCGAGGATGTGCGCGTTGGGCAGCTGCGACTGCAGCCGGCGGGCGACGCTGATGTGGCTCTCCGGCGAATCGAAGGCCGCCTCGGTCGGCGTGCGGATGATCTCGGCGCCAAGCGCCTCGAGCACCACCTGCTTCTCGCGACTCATCTTCTCCGGCATGGTGATGATGACGCGATAGCCACGCACGGCGCCGGCCAGCGCGATGCCGATGCCGGTGTTGCCGCTGGTGGGCTCGATCAGCGTGTCGCCGGGCTTGATGCGCCCCTCTTTTTCGGCCGCATCGACCATCGCGAGGCCGATCCGGTCCTTGACCGAGCCACCCGGGTTGAGAAACTCGCACTTTGCGTACAGGTTGCACTCGAGGTGCGCGCCGAGACGGTTGAGCTTGATGAGAGGCGTGCGACCGATGGCGTCGAGGATGGAGTTGAGCAGCATGGAGAGAGAGTCCCGGTACCATCGTATGCTGTCGCGCATGTTCCGACAAAGGTCATGGCTCCGGGCGGTCACGGCAGTCGTCGCTGCCTGGTTGGCCACCGCGAACCCCGAGCGCGACCTCCAGGCCCAGGTGCCTGCGCCGGGTCGCGCACCGCTGAACGTGGTCGTCGCCATCGCCGACGACTGGTCGTGGTCTCATGCCGGCGCCGACGGCGACCCGTCTGTGCGCACGCCGGTGTTCGACCGTCTCGCGGCCGAAGGCGTCCGGTTCACGCACGCCTTTGCCGCCTCGCCGTCCTGCACGCCATCGCGTGCGTCGTTGCTGACGGGACAGGCGCCGCATCGCCTGGCCGAGGGTGCTCAGCTCTGGAGTCACCTGCCGGCACGCTTCGCTGTCTATCCGGACCTGCTGGAGGCCAGCGGGTATCTGGTCGGGCACGCCGGCAAGGGCTGGGGGCCAGGATCCCTCGAACCTGGCGGCCGGACGCGCAACCCTGCCGGTCCCCGCCACGACTCGTTTGCGGCCTTCCTCGCCGCGCGCCCGGCAGGGCGGCCGTTTGCGTTCTGGTTCGGCAGCAGTGACCCCCATCGACCCTACGAACAAGGAAGCGGCGTTCGTGCCGGGATCGACCTGGCCCGACTCCGCGTGCCGGCGTTCCTGCCAGACCGACCAGAGGTGCGCGGCGACGTCGCGGACTACCTCGCGGAAGTGGAGCGCTTCGATCGTGACATCGGTGCGTTGGTCGAGGCACTGGAGCGGGCGGGAGAGCTCGAGCGCACGGTGATCATCGTGACGTCCGACAACGGCATGCCCTTTCCAGGAGCGAAGGCGACCCTCTACGACGGCGGTACACGCGTGCCGCTCGTGATCCGCTGGCCCGGTGTGGCACGGGCGGGGCACGTGTCGTCGGATCTCGTGACACTCACCGATCTCGCCCCGACGATCCTCGAGGCGGCCGGCCTCGACGTACCCGCGGACATGACGGGTCGCAGCCTGCGCGCCCTGCTCGATGGACGGACACGGGCCGCCGGACGCGACACCGTCTTCCTCGAGCGGGAACGCCACGCCAATGTCAGGGCCGGCGACCTGTCGTACCCCTCACGTGCCGTTCGCACGCGTCAACACCTCTATGTCCGCAATCTGCGACCCGATCGCTGGCCGGCGGGCGATCCGGTCCTCCATCACTCGGTCGGCCCGTTCGGCGACATCGACGACGGCCCGAGCAAGCAGGTGCTGATGGTCGACGTTGACGCGGCGCACGCCTCGTTTCGCCAACATGCATTCGATAAGCGCGCCGCCGAGGAACTCTACGACGTGGCCAACGACCCCGGGCAACTGCGCAACGTGGCTGGCGACCCGGCCAATGCCGACGTCTTGCGCGACCTGCGCGTGCGCCTCGACCGGTGGATGCGCGATACCGGTGATCCGCGCGCGACAGCGGACGACGATCGGTTCGATCGCTACCCCTACTACGGCCCCCCGTTGGCGGGCAGGAAAGTGGCGCCGCCCCATTGACCGATGTGGGCTCCTGGGTCGTCGAGGCGGTGCGCTCGCTCGGCTATGTCGGCATCGCCTTGCTGATGTGCCTGGAGAACCTGTTTCCGCCGCTTCCGTCCGAGCTCATCATGCCCTTGGCGGGTGTGCTCGCGGCTGACGGCGACCTCACGCTCGCCGGCGTCATCGTTGCGGGGACGGTCGGCTCCCTGGCCGGTCAGTCGGCCTGGTTCGAACTGGGCCGGCGTCTCGGTGAGCGCCGTATTCGCGCGTTCGCGGCGCGCCACGGGCGATGGATGGCCGTGTCGCCCGAGGACCTGGATCATGCGCGTGACTGGCTGAACCGGCACGGCGCTGCTGCCCTCGTGCTCGGTCGCCTCGTGCCGACCGTCAGGACGCTGATCTCCCTACCAGCCGGGATGGCAGGGATACCGTGGTGGCAGTTTCTGACGTACTCGGCGGTCGGCACCACCGCCTGGACGGCCGGCCTGGCCATCGCCGGCTACGTACTCCAGTCGCGGTTCACGCGCATCCGCGACGTGATGGGGCCGGTGTCGACTGCGGTGCTCGCGTTGCTGCTGGGATGGTATGTGTGGCGGGTCCTGACCTACGATCGTCGGCTCAGGCTCAGGCCCCGGGGCACAGCGTAAGCCTCTACCAGGCGGTGTAGCCGCCGTCCAGCACCACCGCGGCGCCGGTCACGTACGACGATCCCGGACTGGCCAGGAACACCGCGAGCGGGCCGATCTCGGGGGGATTGCCGGGGCGTCCCATCGGGACGTTCTGCACGAAGGCCTCGATCACGTCGGGTCGCCGCTCGTTCCACTCGCGATTGACGTCGGTCATGAACAGCCCTGGACAGATCGCATTGACGGTGATGCCGTGCGGTGCCCAGTCGACGGCCGCGCAGCGCGTGAAGTGAATCACCGCGGCCTTGCTGGTCTCGTAGTCGCGTCCGCCGATGCCGCGGTTGGCGATCAGGCCGCTGATCGAGGCGATGTTGATAATCCGCCCCGGCCGGCCGGCGGCCAGCATCGCGCCGCCGAAGACCCGCGTCGGCAGGACGACGCTGACCAGATTGAGGTCGATCGACGCGCGCCACACCGACAGCGGCTCGTCCTCAATGGCGCCACTCGACACACGGTTGCCGACGTTGTTCACGAGGATGTCGATCGGGCCGAGCGTGTCCCTGATCTCCTCGCATGCCGTCTGGCAGGCGTCCGGGATGCCCATGTCCACGACCCTGGTCCAGGCCTGCCTGCCGCGGTCGCGGATCTCCGCGGCGGTGCGGTCGAGGGTCTCGGCCGTGCGGCCGGTGATGACGACATCGGCGCCGGCATCGGCAAAGGCCAGCGCCATCTCGCGGCCGAGACCGCGGCTTGCGCCAGTGACCAACGCGCGACGACCATCGAGGCGGAAACTGTCAAGGATGCTCACGGCGTTGGCATCATAGCCGAGTCCGCCCCGGTACGACCCGTCACCGCGACGCTGCGGCCCTCGGCCTCGCGGTGATGCTGCGGCGGGCGCGCCGCCGATCGTGCTCACGCCTGCAGGCGGGCAATCTGCTTGACGTGGTGGCGCGTGTGGGCCCAGTGGAAACGGCGCCACTGCCGCACCGTGAAGCCGCCGAGCATCGGATGGTTGGCAACCAGCACCCGCGGCCCGAAGCGCGCCGCGCACTGCGCCGCCGCCGCGTCCAGCTCGATCAGCGCCTGGCGCGCCGACGCCAGCGCGTCACGGCCTGACAGGCCCTCGGGGATGGTCATGGCGGGGGCCTGTACGCCACTCGGGAAGTACCCGACGTCGACGATGAGCGTCGTGAAGAGGCGCTGTCGCCATGACGCGGGCCGCCCCTTCGGCAAGCCGTCTGCGAGGCATTTCTCGAGGATGTACACGGTCCTGCCGTAGGCCTTGCCCAGGTGCTCGACAATCTGGGCGCTGTTCCATCGTCCCGGCGGTGCGGTCGTCCAGGCGTCGGGCGCCAATCCGGCGGTGGCCGTGTCGATGGCCTGCAGCGCCCTGCGCAGGTGTGGATCGGCAGGTGCGGTGAGCGATCCGGCGACCATGGTCATGTCGGCATTCTCGCGCGATCTCGGGAACCTACGGAGTGGGCTCGGCGACCAGGCCGTCGATGAGCGACCGCAGCCGGCGCAGCCGCGCCATGCCGTCCGGCGGGTTGTGGTAGCCGATCCGGCGCTGCTCGGGTGTCAGGTCTGCGAAGTCGGCAGCGGGTTCGAACTGCGAGCCTTCGTGCCACTCATTGAAGGAGTTGACGTAGGCCAGGAAGAACCCGCGGTCGCCGTTTGACGTACCAGACCGCCGCTGCAGCGTGGTCGTCGCCATGAACGACTCGCTGATTCGTTCGAGCGCCAAGCCTTGGGCGTCGGTGCGCGCCCGCATATCGGCCCACTCGGGGTGCGTGCCCCCCGGCTCGAATCCAAGGGGGCCGCCGTAACAGGGGTCGACGTCTGGCGGAG
>Ga0136633_1002107_pt1 | contig 13996 bp, 11 predicted proteins | sample AntDrymeUQ832206_2_FD_105494 | JGI IMG/M metagenome (GOLD analysis project Ga0136633, IMG submission 105494) | Polar desert sand microbial communities from Dry Valleys, Antarctica - metaG UQ83 (22.06) | ecosystem: Environmental > Terrestrial > Soil > Desert | place: Antarctica: Dry Valley... | reverse complement strand
CCGTGCCGAGGAGCTGCTGCCGGTGCTGGGCGCGCTCGCGCGCTGGGGCTATGACTGGGCGTGGACGGCGCCGCGCGAGGCCGAGGCGATCGACATCGGCGCGATCCTGCGCATCGCGCCGGGGCTCGTGCAGGCTCCGGCGGGCGTCAGCGGCCTCGCCGAGTTCACCGTCGGTGGCGACGACGCGAGCGCCGACTGCTACACGCTGACCGTGCGCGACCGCGCCGTCACGATCGGCGAGTGCAAGGCCGCCGTCGTAGATGTACGCGTGTCCGGCTCGCAGGAGGGCTGGATCGCCGCGCTCGGCCCCGCGGCCGACGAGGGCGGCCTGCGGATGGAAGGCGACGAACCGCTCGCAGTCATGCTGCTCGACGGCATCGGCGCGTTCGCGCGTCGCGACCGAGGCCGGCCCGAGGCTCAGAGCTCGAGGACGTAGGACGCGGCCGGCCATGGCTCGCCGGCGTCGGAGACGGCGCCCGCGCCGCGTAGAGTGCCGACCCGATGGCGGACCGTCCCGACGAGCTGTTCCTGATCGACGGCAACTCGCTCGTGTACCGGGCGTTCTTCGCGCTGCCCGAGTCGATCGCGACGTCGACGGGCTTTCCGACCAACGCGATCTTCGGCTTCGCCTCGATGCTCGTGAAGATCCTCACCGAGCACGGCACGAAGCCGACCGTCGTCGTCTGGGATGCCGGCTCGAGCGGGCGCAAGGAGGTCTACCCCGAGTACAAGGCGCAGCGCAGCTCGCGGCCGGATCTGTTGCGCGAGCAGTGGCCGCACTTCGAGCCGCTCGTCGAGGCGTTCGGCTACACGAACATCCGCCTGGACGGCTTCGAGGCCGACGACGTCATCGCGACGCTCGCCGAGCGCGCGCGCGAGCAGCGCATCCCGGTCGTCATCGTCACCGGCGACCGCGACGCCTTTCAGCTGATCGATCCCGAGGGGATCGTGAAGGTCATGGCGACGTCGCGCGGGATCACGGACACGAAGCTCTACGACCACCCCGCGGTCATCGACAGGTATGGCATCGCGCCCGAGCTGATTCCGGACTTCTACGGGCTCAAGGGCGACACGAGCGACAACATCCCCGGCGTCCCCGGCATCGGCGACAAGACGGCGGCGACGCTGCTGCAGTCCCACGGCGATCTCGAGGGCGTACTGTCGTCGATCGACCAGATCTCGGGCGCCAAACGCAAGCAGAACCTCACGGATCACGCGGAGGACGCGCGCGTCTCGAAGGTGCTCGCGACGATGCGCCGTGACCTGCCGGTCGACCTCGACGTCGCCGTCGAGGCCGGCCGCGCGCCGGACCGCTCGCGCCTGCGCGAGGTCTTTCGCGAGTTCGAGCTGCGCGACCCGCTGCGCCGGCTGGAGGAGTTCCTGGGCGCGGAGGAGGCGGCGCCCGCGCCGGTGGCGGAGACGACGCTCAACGCGCGCGTGCGCGCCGGGTCGGCGGCGGACGTCGCCGGCGTGGCGGGCGACGAGCTCGTGCTCGTCGTGCGCGCGCCCGAGGTCGCCGAGGGCGAGCTGCTCGCGGTCGATCCGTCCTGGCGCTTTGCGGTCGCCGGCGCCGCCGAGGTGCTGACCGGCACGATCGAGGACCCGGCGCGGCTCGTCGCCGCCGCCGGCGAGCGCGCGGTCGTCGCCCACGACGCAAAGGCGCTCGGGATCGTGCCGCCCCGGCTCGTCCACGACACGCTGCTCGGCGCCTACATCCTCGAGCCGGCGCGCCGCGGCTACCCGCTGCGAGAGCTGCTGGAGGAGCGCGGCTTCGCCTCGGGCCTCGAGGACGAGGTCGCTGCCGAGGCGGTGCTCGTGCGCGAGCTCGCCCGCTGGCAGCGCGAGCAGATCGTGCAGCGCGGCCTGACGGTCGTCATGGAGGAGATCGAGCTGCCGCTCGTGCCGGTGCTGCGCTCGATGGAGATCGCCGGCGTGCGCCTGAACACCGCGCGCATGCGCGAGATCACCACACGAGTGCGCGACGAGGTCCACGACCTCGAGCTCGAAATCTGGCGATTGGCCGGCACGGAGTTCGTCATCGGCTCTCCGCAGCAGCTCGGCGAGGTGCTGTTCAACAAGCTCAACCTGTCCAAGAAGCGCCGCGGCAAGACCGGCTTCTCGACCGACGCGCGCGTGCTGCAGGCGATCCGCGGCGAGCACGAGATCATCCCGCTGATCGAGCGCTGGCGCGAGCTCAACCAGCTCGACAAGACGTACTTCTCCGTGCTGCCCCAGCTCGCCGGCGCCGACCCCGAGTCGCGCATCCACACGACCTTCCTGCAAGCCGCCGCGACGACCGGCCGGCTGGCCTCGACGGACCCGAACATGCAGAACGTCCCGATCCGCACCGATCTCGGCCGCGAGGTGCGCGGCACGTTCGAGGCGGCGCCGGGCAACGTGCTGCTGAGCGCCGACTACTCGCAGATCGAGCTGCGGGTGCTCGCGCACATCGCCGACGAGCCGGTGCTCAAGGACATCTTCGTTCGCGGCGAGGACGTGCACACCGCGACGGCCTCGACGGTCTTCGAGACCGCGCCGCAGGACCTCACGCTCGGCCAGCGATCGAAGGCGAAGATGGTCAACTACGGCATCGTCTACGGCCTCTCGGACTACGGGCTCGCCGACCGGCTCGGAATCGAGCGCTCCGAGGCCAAGGCGTTCATCGACGCCTATCTCGCGCGCTTTCCGCGCGTCGCGGCGTTCATCGCCGAGACGGTCGCCGCCGCGACGACCGACGGGCACGTCACGACTTTGTGGGGACGGCGGCGACAGATCCCGGAGCTCAAGGCGCGCAACTACCAGGTGCGGACGCTCGGCGAGCGGCTGGCGGTCAACACCGTCATCCAGGGGACGGCCGCCGACGTCATGAAGCTCGCGATCGTGCGCGTCGACGAGGCGCTGCGCGGCTCGCCGGTGCGGCTGATCCTCACCGTCCACGACGAGCTGCTGTTCGAGGGGCCGCGCGACGAGATCGACTCCGTGCAGGCGCTCATCCGTCGCGAGATGTGCGGCGTGTGGGAGCACGACCCGCCGCTGGCCGTCGACATCGGCGTGGGGGAGAACTGGATGGAGGCGAAGTGAGCCGCGAGCTGGCGGTGGTCCTGACCGCGGCGACGGGCGGGCTCGTGGCACTGCAGGCACCGATCAACGGGACGCTCGGGCGCGTGGCGGGGACCTGGCAGGCTGTGTTCCTGTCGTTCGCCCTCGGCACCATCGCGCTGGCGATCATCGCGTCGATGGCCTCGGGCGGGCTCGGGCAGCTCAGCGAGGCGCGGGGACTGAGCTGGTACTACTTCACCGGCGGCCTGCTCGGCGCCGCCTACGTGACGTCGGTCGCCCTGACGGTCCGCTCGCTGGGCGCCGGCGGGGTCGTGGCGGCGACGATCGCCGGACAGCTTGCGGTCAGCGTCGTCGTCGACCATCTCGGGCTGCTGGGCGTCGAGCGTCAGCCGGTCTCGGCGGCGAAGGTCGTCGGGATCGTGCTGCTGGCGGCGGGAACGTACCTCGTCGTGCGTGAGTAGCCCCGGCCTCGGCCGTTCACGCCACGCGACGCCGGCGGCGCACGGCGAGCGCCGCGAGCGCTGCGAGGCCGAAGGCGGCGGCGAGGATCGCCGCGCCGGGCAGGATCGCCACATCGCCCGCACCGTCGGGGGCTTGCCGTGGAGCGGGCTCATACGTCGCCGCGAGGGCCTTGGCCCCGAGCGGCATGCCCGCCGCCGGATATGGCCGCACGCCGAGGACGATGCGCCGGGCGACCGCGAGCGCCTGCGGCCCGAGTTCAAACCAGGCCCAGTCATCGGAGCTGCGCCCGTTGCGCGCGGCCAGGCCGAGCGCGGGCGCGAACAGCATGCGCTCGGTGCCCTGCACCTCGCCTCCCGGCTCACCGAAGCCCAGCACGATGCGCAGGTACGGTGCGCGCCGTGTGGGGTGGGCCGATCCCGGAAGGGCGGTCAGCAGCTGCTCGGCGCCGCAGCCCCGGCAGTCGCGAGGACCCTGTGCTCGCTGCGTCGCGCTCGTGCAGCCGCCGGCGCCGCAGACCGTCGCTTCGGCGAGGCCCTTCGCCTACGCCGCAGTCGCCGGCACGAGGGTCGCGACCGCGGCGACGGCCAGGATGAGACGACTGCGCGCTGACATGGCTGCTGCTCCTCTCATGGGGTGTGATCACGCCTGTGCCGCTGATACGCCGCGGCCCGGGCCGGGGTTCCCCTGCGAGGATCCGTCGCGTGGCGCGCGCGACCTCTCGCCCTGCGACGGGAACCCTTCGGCAGGCGCCGGCGTAGAGGCTGTCAGTGGCAACACGGCCACGCGACGATCAGGAGCTCATCGACCGCGCGCGCGGAGGAGACGCCGCGGCCTACGGACAGCTTGTGCAGCGACATCAGCAGATCGCCTTTCGCACCGCGCTGGTCTTCACGCGCTCGGCCGCCGACGCCGAGGAGGCCGCCCAGGATGCCTTCGTCAAGGCCTGGCGCGCGCTGGCACGCTTTCGCGACGGCGAGCCGTTTCGGCCGTGGCTGCTGGCGATCGTCGCCAACGAGGCACGCACGCGCCGGCGCGCCGCCGCGCGCCGGGACGACTGGACGCGCCGCGCGGCGGCGGCGGATCCCCCGCGACCGGCCGAGGCGAGCGATCCACTGGCGCTGGCGATCGCCGGCGAGCGGCGCGGCGAGCTGCTCGCGGCGCTGTCGGCGCTCGGATCGCGCGACCGCGAGGTCCTGTCCTTGCGCTACCTGCTCGACATGAGCGAGCAGGAGATGGCGCTGGCGCTGGGCTGCCGGCGCGGCACGGTCAAGTCGCGGCTGTCGCGCGCGCTCGGTCGCCTGCGCGGGGAGATGACGCCATGACCTCCGGCCCGCCGGACGGCGCTCGCCGCCTCGAGATGCAGTTGCACGACCTGCGCGCCGACGTACGGTGGCCGCGGACACCCGACCTCGCCGGGGACGTGGTCGCGCGGCTGGAGCGTGGCGAGGCGGCTCGCGCCCGTCCTCGCCGCCGGCCTGGGCCGGCGGCCGGGCACGGCTTCGCCGTCGCGGCTGTCGTCGCCGCCATGCTGCTGATCGGCGGCGCGCTCGTGCCACCGGTGCGCTCCGCGGTGCTCGACGCGCTCGGCATCGCCGGGCGCGACCGCGTGATCGTGGTTCCGGGCGCGCCGGACACGAGCCGGCCGTCGCTTGACCGCGGAGCGCGCACGACGCTGCCGGCGGCGCAGCGCCGGCTGGACTTCACGATCCGGCTGCCGCGCGCGCTCGGCAGGCCGCGCGAGGTCCGCTACAGCGACGCGATCGCCGGCGGGGCCGTGACGCTGATCTATCCCGGCGCGGCACTGCTCGAGACCCAGGGTGGGAGCAGTCCGCTGTTCGAGAAGCGCGTCGGCCGCAGGGCCGCGGTTCGCGTCGTCAGCGTTGCCGGCGCGCGCGCGCTGTTCATCACCGGTGCACGCCAGATCTCCCTGCTGGACCGCGACGGCCGCTCGATCGCGGCCTCGCGCAGCCTCGCCCGCAGCGATGCACTCGTCTGGCAGCGCGACGGCGTCGCCTACCGGCTCGAGACCCGGGGCGGGCTGGAGCGGGCGCTCGCGATCGCGCGATCGGTGCGCTGAGCACCCCGCTCGGCGGCGGCGTCAGTCGTCGCTGACCGGCGGCGCGGGACGCTTGCCGGCCGGCCGGGCGGGCGCTCCCCCGTTGGTGGGGGAGGGAGTGCCGCCGGTGCCGGGTGAGGTGGGATTGCGGGGCGCAGGCGGCGGCGGCAGAGGCTGCGGGGGGAGCGGTGGCGGAGGGGGTGGAGGCGGCGGCGCGGGCGCAGGTGGCCGCTCTGGCGACACCGGCGGCGCGGCAGCGGCTTGCTCGCTTTTCGACGCGCCCGGCCGGCCGGCAGCGGACGCGGGTTGCGGCTGCGCCGAGCCCGGCGACGGGGCGTCCGCCCTCGCGGCCGCCTTTGCGCCGCGGCGCGGGGCCGGCAGCTGCCGAGCGCTGCTCAGCGTGCGGACCACCGGCCGCGGCTGCGCCGCGGTCGCGGTCGAGCGCAGACCTTGCGGGACGTCGGCACGGCTCAGCCGAGCGATCGCGAAGGTCGCCCCGAAGGCCAGCACGACGGCCACGATCGCGCCCACGGCCATCCTCATGGGCAGGACCGCAGCGCCCCGCGCCGGATGCACGAGTCGCGGAAGGTCGGCGGCTTGGAGCGTCCGCGCAGGATTCGGTAGGTCCGCGCGACGCCGGTGAACTTCGGTTTCGTCACGCGGACCTCGAGGACCGTGCCCGCCCGCAGCCGCAGCCGGCCGCCGAGGCGCCCGACGACCGAGACGTCCTGCTTGCGCGCGACGCGGATCTTCGTGCGCTTGAACGGGCAGGCCCTCCCGCGGCAGCGCAGTTCGATCGACCCGCCCGCGGGCGCCTTGAGCACGCGCAGGCGCACGCTGTCGGTGTACCTGCCGTAGTTTCGCCACTGGCCCGTGACGGTCGCGCGCAGCACCGGGTACGTTGCGTCGGTCCCGTCGCAGTTCTCGTCGACGCCGTTCTCGGGAATGTCGCGCGCACCGGGGCGGATCGCCGGGTTGGCCGGAGCGCAGTCGCCGCCGGCGTCGAGGACGCCGTCGCCGTCACCGTCGCGCTGCACGGCATCGCTGCCGTTGCAGTCCTCGTCGACGCCGTTCGCGGGCACGTCGTTGGCACCGGGGCGCACGTCGGCGCGATCGTCGCGGCAGTCCGCGCCGGCCGGCGGCGCCCACGATCCGTCGCCGTCGCGGTCCTGCGCCTTGACGGCGTCGCAGTTCTCGTCGACGTCGTTGTTGGCGACCTCAGCCGCCCCGGGATGAATCATGGGATCGGCGTCGTTGCAGTCGACGAATCGCGAGGAGCCGTCGTCATCGACGTCGTCGTCCGCACGAAAGACGACCTGCAGCTCGATCGGGCCGTCGCGCGCCGCCTCGACGCCGAGCCCGGTGTCGTGGCGACCGCCGACCTGGATCAGGTAGTCGCCGGGCGACACGGCCAGTGCCGGCTCCGCGGGCTGGATCTGCGGCACGCTCGATCCGCCCTGCTGCCCGGCGACGCCGTCGTCGTTGCAGCCCAGCGGCGCGGCGCTGTCACCGCGGTAGACCGCCATCACGGAGTCGAAGCCCGAGGCCGAGAAGGTGGCGGTTCCAATCGCCGGTGCGCGGTAGCGAAACCAGACGGTCTTGCCGTAGCGGCTCGTGTCGCACGCGCTGAACTCGCCGCCTTGGAGCGTCGCTCCGGTGTTCGTGCTCGCGACGACGCCGGACGCCGGCACCGGGGTCGCGGCGGCGCGCGCGTCGTTCGGCGGCGCGGCGGAGACGCGCAGGTTTGCGATGCCGGCCGTCGGGATGCTGCACTTGCCCGAGCAGCCGCCGACCTGTACGGCGTACTCGCGGCCCGCGATCGTCGGGCGGGTGAGCTCCGAGGTCACACGGCCGTCCGCCGAGCCGACCCTGCCGACGTCGTCGTTGCACCCCAGCACGCCGCCCGTGGTCGTGTCGTGGACCGCGACGATCGTGTCGAACGTCGAGCCGTGCGTGGCGACGGTCATCGGCCCGCCGTCACCGGTGAACTTCCACCACAGCGAGCCGTTGAGGCGCGTGCCGGTCCTCGCGGCCGTCCCGTCGGCGCCGCAACCGTTGCCATCGGGGTCGTTCGCCGTCAGCCGCTCTGCCGCTTCGATCGTCGCGCCGACGTTGCTGCGCGCATCGCTGCCGCCGGCGGCGATCGCCGCTCGAGCGGCGTAGTCGTCGTTCGTCGCGGCCGGCGCCGCCGAGCAGAAGACGGCGCCGAGGGCGACGGCGAGCAGGATCGCGCGCCGTCCGAAGCCGGCGCGCGGCAGCGGCCTGCGGACGGGCAGGGGGTCGTCGGGGCGAAGGGCGGCCATCCGTCGGCAGCCTCAGGTGCGGGGGGCGACCCGGTAGCCGAGCCGGCCGAGCGCGGCGATAGCCGCGCGCAACCGCGTCTCGGCCTCGCGCACGGCCTGGCGGGCGCCGAAGTAGCGGGCGACGCCGTCCTGCCCGGTGGACTGCGCCATCCGCCCGTACGCGAGGCCGGCGCTGCTGACCGCGGCGAGGATCCGTTCGTGCGCCGCGTTCTCGCGCGGCGACACGCGCATGCGGGCGGCCGCCACGCGCGCCTCGCCAAAGGCGAGGCTCAGCCGCTGGGCCGCCGCGCCCTGCGCCTGGCGCGTGCGGGCTGAGGCGAGCTCCGCGCGCTGGCGAACGCGGGCCGCGTCGAGGTTCGTCAGGACGGCGTCGAGGCCACTGCGGTAGTCGCGGCTCGGACCCGGCGCGAACGCGCGGCCGCGCCCGAGGCGCAGCGACCGTGCGACGGCCTCGCAGGTGGGGCGGGCGGCGGCGCCCTGCGCGGGCGCCACGCACGCCATCGTCAGCGCGCCGATGCTCGACGGCACGACGTAGATCGTCGTGCGCCCGCTGATGCCGCGCAGGCGCAGATCGGAGTAGCGATGGGCGTCCAGCCGGCCGAGGCGCACCGTCGATCGCGGATCGGGCGCTCGATCCAGGCGGCGCAGGATCGCCGACGGCAGCAGCGTCGGCCCCGTCGCCGGCGACGTCCCGGCCATGATCCGCGCCCCGCGCGGGGTGCCGTCCTCCAGGACGACCGGGTCGGCCAGGCCGAGCGCCTGGATCGAGCTGTCGGGCGACGCGCGCCGCCAGTCGGCGGGAAAGCGCAGCATGACATCGCCGTTGAACGCGGACTTCGCCAGCGCGACCTCGGTCGCGCCGGCGCCGGACTGACCCGCGAGCAGGCCGGCGGTCCCCGCCGCCACCGCGGCGACGAGCGCCGCCACCAGGGTGAGCATGCGGCCCGGCGCGCGCTTGGCGTCCGGCGGGCGCTTGGCGTCCGGCGCGCGCTCGGCGGCCTCGCGTTCGCTACGAGCGCTGCGGGCGGGGCGGCGGCCGACGGCGCCGCGTCCCCCCGGGGCCTCGGGTTCGTCGACGGCGTGACGGCCGCGTCCGTCGAAGGGACTGCGGACGGCGACGGCATCGTCGGCGTCGGCGTCGGCGTCGTGTTCGCTGACCGCGCCGCGCTTGAGGGCGGCCTCGCCGCTCGCGGGCGCCTTGCGCGGCCGGGCAGCGCGTCCAGGGTCTGCGTCGCGCCGCCCGGCGGGGTCGTGACCGTCGACCCCGTCGTCCTCGTCCGCGGCGTCGGGCGTGGCGACAACGTCGCGCTCGTCGAGCGCCAGCTGTGCGCTGTCGGCCACGTCCTCCGCCTCCGCCAGCTGCTCGCCGATCGTGAGCTGCCCCGCGGCGGCCGCCTCGACCGGCGCAGGCTCCGCGTCGGGAGGGGCGTCCTGCCGCCGGCTGGCCCGGCGCTCGCGCGCGGCGACGGCGGCGCTGCGGAGGGCATCCGCGCGCCGCGGCTGCACCGCGACGACGGCGCGGCGGCGCGCGGCCGCGATCTCGCGCCGCTCGTCGGCGCCGTCGAAGGGGAGATCGAGCTCGGCAGTCGGCGGCGACGCGCCCGGCTCGCCCGCTATGCCCGGGGCGACCTGCGCACGCCGTTGCGGCAGGCGCTTGGCGACGTCGACGATCGCGCTCAAACCGCCGCCACCGCCTCGATCCTCGGCGTCGCGCGCGGCCGCAAGCTGCGTGCGCTCGCGGATCAGGTCGAGCTCGAACTCCGCGAGCTTGGCGCACAGCTCGAACAGGCGACGTCCGTCGGGCTCGGACGTGTCGACGCCTTCGAGCAGGCTGCGAAAGTCGACGTCGCGCTCGCCCAGCTCGGCGACGGTGTCGACGAGGTGGCGCAGGGACCGGCCGAGGCGGTCCATGCGCAGCACGACGAGGGTGTCGCCCCGGCGCAGGTGGTCGAGCGCCCGCGCCAGCTCGGGGCGCTCCTCGAGCGCGCCCGATGCCCGATCGGTGAAGATCCGCTCGCAGCCGGCCTCCTGGAGGGCGTCCTGCTGCTGCCACGGGTCGTCCTCGAGCGCGGAGACCCGCGCGTAACCGATGAGCGCCATGGCCAGCACCCTCGCAAGGGAGTCGGACGGATGCCAGCGAACGACCGGAACATGGTCCATCTTGCGGGAAAAAGGGTTGCTCTGCACCGCGTCCGACAGGGCGCGTCGCTGCCCGAATCCCGCAACCGCAGTGTGTAAGGTCGCGCAACTGACGGGATCTCGCTCATGAGGCGCCTGGACCGCCTGACTGCGGGGCTCGCGGCGCTCGCCCTCGCCGTCCTGCTCGAGCTCGTCCGCGGCCACGCCGACTGGGGCCCGAGCGAGGGCGTGTACGCACTGACCTCCCGCCTGCTGCTGGACGGCGGCGACCTGTACGGCGGACTCGTCGCCTCGCAGCCGCCCTGGGTCTACCTGTTCGGCGCGCTGGCGCTGGCGATCCATGACTCGCTCGACGCGCTGCACCTGGCCTGCGGGCTGCTGCAGGTCGCCACCGGGCTGCTGGCGATGGCGGCGGTCTGGCGCCTGACGGGTCATCGTCTTGCGGCGATCGCGGCGGCGCCGCTCGTCGTCGTGACGCCGTGGGCCGTCCACCAGCACGGCCTGCTGCTGCCCGAGCAGCTCGGCGCGCCGCTGCTGCTGGGCGCCGCGCTGCTCGCGGCGCGGGCGCGGACCGCGCGCTGGGCGGGCGTCCTCGCCGCGGTCGCCGTCTTCACGAAGCTGCCGTTCCTGCTGCCGGCGCTCGCGCTGATCGCGGCGTCACCCGGGCGCGCGGCGGCGGCGCGCTGGGCGGCGTGCGCGATCGCGCTGCAGGCCGTCCTCTTCACGGTCCTCTTCGGGACCGGGTTCTGGCGCCAGATCGTGCAGGCGCAGGCGCAGTCCGGCCAGGGCCTGGAGTTTCAGATCGGCGCGTGGGTGCAGGCGGGCTGGAACCTCGCGCCGCTGCTCGTCCTCGCCGCGGCCGCGCTGTGGCTGCGCGGCCACGCCCGCGAGCCCGCGCTGCTGGCCACGGTCGCCGCGGCCGCGGCCGGCGTGCTCGTCGCGACGAGCACGATCGTCAAGCCGGGAACGGGGCTCAACGTGCTCGTCCCGAGCGAGCCGCTGCTGGCGACGCTCGCGCTCGCCGGCGTCGTCTGGGCCCTGGGGACGCCGCTGCGCGTCCGCGCCGCTGCCGTGAGCGGCGCTCTTGCGCTGCTGCTGCTCGCGCAGTCGGCGTCGCTGCTGATCGACCCGAGCAACCCGCGGCCGTTTCACCGGCCGCTGTCGGCGACACCGGGGTGGAAGGCCGGGGCCACGCGCGAGCAGATGGAACACCTCGTCTTCGAGGCGAAGCGCTGTCCTCCCGGCGCGGTCTACACGGGCCCGCCGCTGGTCGCGTTCATCGCCGGACGGCGCGTGCCGGCAGACCAGCCCGACGCGTTCATCGTCAGCCACGCGGCGATCCACGAGGCGGTCCTGAAGCGGCTGCTGGCCGACGGGCCGCGCTGTCCCTGACGGCTCGGCGGCCTGTCTCGGGGGTAGAAACAGCGCATGCGCCGTCCCCTGCAGCCCATGCGGCCCGATCCGCTCGCGCTCGTGCTGCTGGCGCTCGCAGCGGCCGGCGTGCTCGTCGCGGGGCTGCAGCACGCGCGCCTCTTTCATCGCGGCTACGCGGAGGTCGAGATCGTCGGCCTCCTGTTCTTCATGAACGCCATCGGCTCGCTGGCCGTCGTGCTGGCGCTCGTCTTCGGCCGGGTCTGGATCTTCGTGCTCGGCGCGCTGTCGGTCTGCGTGCCGTCCCTCGTGTCGATCGCGATCTCGCACTCGTCGATCGGCTTTCTCGGCTTCCGCGAGGGCGGCTATGACGCGGATTCGCTCGTGATCGTCGTCGCCGAGGTGGGCGCGGTCGTGTTCGCGCTGATCGGCGCCGCCGTCGCGGTGCGTGCGCAGCCGCGCGCGGGAGGCGTGTCGAACGTCGCGCGAGCGCCGCTGGCGGCCGTCGTCGCGGCTGTGATGGGCTGCGCGATCCTCGGGGTCGGCATGGGCTCGGCGCCCGCGGAGGGGTCGCCCGCGCGGTCGGCGGCCGCCGTCACCGCGTCCGGCGGGCGCATCGCCACCGGCGGCGCCGAGGTGCGACGCGGGCGCCGGCTGTTCGGCGAGGAGGGGTGCGACCGCTGCCACTCGATCGCGGCGATCGATGCGCGTGGCAAGCTTGGCCCGCGCCTGGACACGCTCGACGAGGACCTCGACGACAACCTCGAGAGCATCGCCGACCCGCGCGAGGACATCGCCGACGGCTTCTCCGAGAAGCTCATGCCGGCGGACTTCGGCGAGCGCCTGGACGCCACGGATCTGCGGGCGCTGGCGGCGTTCGTGACCGCGGCCTCCGGCGACGAGCAGGAGGACGAGGGCCGCGCAGACAGCGGCCGCGGAGGCGACGGCTCAGGACGCGGGCGGGGGCGCGGGCGCTCCGGCGAGGACTGAGCTCACCGGCAGCCGATCCGGGCGCCGGGAGCAGCGACTGTGGCACCTATGCCGCGCATGGCGAGGCACAGGTGCCACGCTCCCGGCTACGGCGTGTCGATCGAGCACCGCCGGCGCGCTTGGACCCGCCGCGCTCAGGCGGCGCGAAGCTTCGGCGGCGCGGGCTCGGGCCGGGGGCGTGCCAGCGCGTAGGACGGGGGGCAGATCGCGAGGTAGCTCGTGAACGCCCGCTCGACGAACCACGGCGTGTTCATCATCCGCAGGCCCAGCGGCAGCAGCCGCGTCGGCGTCAGGCGCCCGACGAGGTGCTGCACGCGCAGCATCCAGCGGTACGCCCACAGGTGGTCGTGGGAGAAGGCGCCGTAGCGCTCCAGCGCCTGCTCGCGCGTCTGGTGCCCCTCGACCACGTCGCGCAGCTCGCGCCCCAGCGCCAGGCCGAAGTAGAACGCGGGGCGAATGCCCTCGGCGGTCGTCGGCAGGCAGTGCCCGGCGCTGTCGCCGACGAAGAAGATGCCGTCCTCGGTCGCCGGGCGCAGCTCGTGCGGGATCCAGTTGCCCTGCCAGCGCTCGGCCGGCACGCCGACGTCGGCGGCGAGCTGCAGCGTCGGCTCCTTGACGTGATCTCGCGGATCGAAGGATCCGACGCCGACGCGCAGCTCGCCGTCGGCCGGAAACGACCACGAGTAGCCGCGCTTGACGTACTTCGGGTCGATCCACAGCTCGAGGTCGTTCCCGCCGGAGTGCGGGTGCACCTCGAGGCCTCGCGACAGGCGCGCATCGGGCGGCTGGACGTTGGCGCCGACGCCGAGGATCCGCCGCCAGCCGAGCCCGTCGACGATCAACGGGGCGGTCAGATCGCCGCGGTCGGTGTGGACCGTGAAGCCCGTGCGACCGGACACCTTCGCGGTCTCGAACTCGCACGAGCCCTGCGACTGCGCGCGCAGCAGCGCGCAGATGCGGCGGTAGTCGAACGTCGAGAACGTCCATGGAAGCCTCCAGCGCAGGGTGCGCCCGGGGACGTGGATGACGAGATCCGAGAAGGTCTGCTGGACGGACTCCATCAGGCCGAGGTGCTCGAGCCACTCCGTCGGCGCCGCGCACGCGCTCGTCTGGCGCTCGCCGACCTCGTAGCGGTCGATCATGAGCACGCGCGGGCGGGCGGGGGACGGTATCCCTGCGAGCTCGCGCGCGACGGTCAGCCCGGCGAAGCTCGCCCCGCAGATCAGGACGTCGTAATCGCCCTGCAGCGGCGTGCGCTCGTCACCTCGCTTTGTGGCCCGGACCGGCATCGCTCCGGCAGATGATAAGCCCGCTAACCTTGGCGGCACATGACCACCATCACCGAAGCTGCACCAGAGGCAAAGGTCGTCGAGGGTTCAAACGGCCTGCTGCTCGAGATCGACGGGCAGATCGTTCCCAACTACGACGCGACGTTCAGCCCGTTTGAAGAGGGCGAGGTCGTCACCGGCATCGTCGTCCGCATCGACAACGACGAGGTCCTCGTCGACATCGGCTACAAGAGCGAGGGGGTCATCCCCTCCAACGAGCTTTCGATTCGCAAGGCCGTCGACCCGCACGACGAGGTCGAGATGGGCGAGGAGGTCGACGCGCTCGT
>Ga0136633_1002106_pt1 | contig 14002 bp, 13 predicted proteins | sample AntDrymeUQ832206_2_FD_105494 | JGI IMG/M metagenome (GOLD analysis project Ga0136633, IMG submission 105494) | Polar desert sand microbial communities from Dry Valleys, Antarctica - metaG UQ83 (22.06) | ecosystem: Environmental > Terrestrial > Soil > Desert | place: Antarctica: Dry Valley... | reverse complement strand
TCCCCCGCCGAGCTTGAGGGCGTCATGGCCCACGAGCTGACCCACATCGCCAACCGCGACGTGGCGATCATCACGATGGCGAGCTTCTTCGCCTCGATCGCCTCGATGATCGTCCAGTGGGGCTTCTTCTTCACCGGGGGTGGCGAGGACAACGAGGACGGCCTCGGCGTCTTCGGCCTGATCCTCGTCTCCGTGGTGGTCTACGCGCTGAGCTTCATGCTCATGCGGGCCCTCTCGCGCTACCGCGAGTTCGCCGCTGACCGCGGCGCCGCCGTCATCACCGGGCGGCCGAGCGCGCTGTCGAGCGCCCTGCTGAAGATCAGCAGCGGGATGGACCGGATCCCCGCGCAGGACATGCGCACCCAGGAGATGGCCGCCTTCTTCATCTTCCCGCCCCGCGCCAAGTCGGCCCTGGGCAACCTCTTCGCGACCCACCCCCCGATGGAAAAGCGGATCGCCGCGCTCTCGCGCCTGGAGGGCCAGCTGCAGGGCGCGACCACGCGCGGCACCTTCGCCGCCTGACGGACTACGCTCCCGGCATGGGCTTCTTCGACGCACTGCTGGGCAAGCGCAAGGTCGCCGGGATCGCACCGGACCGCCTGTTCGCGATCACGACGGCGACGATCACGCTGGAGACCGCGCACAACATCAAGCACCGTGGGCGGGCGGCGGTGGTCTTCCAGCCCCTGGCCACCGGCGCCTTCGAGCAGATCGCCAGCGAGGTCGAGGAGCTCGTTCGCTCCACCGGCGAGGAGACCGGGACGACGGTCAGCACCACCGAGGACAGCTACGGCTACCGCTGGTTCGTGTTGCACGACGACGACATCGAGGACCAGGCCGTCGGCGTCAACGCCGTCACCGACGCGCTGGCCGTCGGCGGCTACAACGACCGCGTCCTGTGCGCCGTCTTCGCCTTCGAGGACGCCAAGGGCGCGCCGGTCTACTTCATCTACAACTACAAGCGCGGCACCTGGTACCCGTTCGTGCCCGCCGACGGCCAGCAGCAGCGCAGCAATGAGCGCGAGCTGCAGATCAAGGCCCAGCTCGGCGGGGAGCTGCCGTTCGAGGCCGAGCTGGAGCGCTGGTTCCCGCTCTGGGGCACGCCGATCTGAGCGGATCGCGGGCCGGCGCGGTCGCCGGCCGGCGTCAGCACCGCGAGGGTCGGATCGGGGTCGATAACGGACCCTGATCCGACACTCACCCGGCCGGCCCTGTCGCCGGCCGGCCGGCCGGCCGGTTCCATGACGAAGCGACCGCTCTCCGGGGCGTTCGTGGGTGACCTCCGGCCCCAGCGTCGCTGTGTGGAACATCACCGTCCCCATGCGACGGTGGGATTCCGACGGCCCGGCGTGCGTGCCCCGCGAGAACGGACGCTACGTCGGCGGCCCGGGCCCGGCGCCCGGCCGAGCGTCGGATGGGGGTCGATAGCGGACCCCGATCCGACACTCACCCCAGCGGCCTTCTCAGCCGCCGAGCCGCACCTCGGCGTGCGCGACGATGTCCCCGCGCACCGCGCTGGCCTCGATGTCCCCGCCCTTGACGAGCGAGCGCACGAGGCGGCCGTCCTCGGGGCTGACCCGCGCCTCGGTCAGCAGGCGCTCCACGTCAAAGCGCAGTCGCGTGCCCGCCGCCGGGGTCGACTGCGTCGGGATCTTCGCGACCCGACGCGCCAGCTCGCGGGTTGAGGCCACGACGAAGACGTCGCCGATCACGCCGTAGACGACGTCGCTGCTGCCGGTCACGCTCTCGGTGGCGTCGACGCCGGAGACGCTGTAGAGCAGCTCGTCGTCCGGCTTGGCGGCCTGCCCGCCGGAGCCCTGGCCCGTCAGCGGCTTAACCTGCACCGCTCCGAGAATCGCCGCGGCCGCGGGGACCAGCGGCGCGTCCGGGGCGACGAGCAACAGGCCCGCCAAGGCGGTGCCGCCCAGGCCGTTGAGCCCGTTGAGGATGTCCGGCAGACGCGGGGCGATCGTGGGCAGGAGCTTGCGCATCGCCGCGGCGTCGCGCAGGCTGCTGCGGGCGGCGAACTGCGACGCATCCCCGTCCGGGCCGGGGATCAGCAGCGACTGGCTGGGCCCGGAGAACTGCTGCAGCACACCGGTCTCGAAGGGGATCTTCGTCTCGGCCTCCAGCTCCTCCACCGCCTTGACGAACGCCGAGCGCGGGTACAGGGCCCGCGTGAGACGCGCGAAGAAGACGGTCGTCAGGCTCTGATTGACCGACCCCGAGCCCAGGCCCACGTTCTTGGGCACGTCCACCGGCTTGGCCGCCGGCAGCGGCAGGGCGGAGTCCGGCAGGCCCTCGAAGTCCACGCGGGCGTCGCCCACCGCCAGGCCGTCGTGCAGAGAGAGGCTGGCGGTCGCCCCGCGCAGCGCCCTTCCCGCCGGGGTGGCCAGGACCTTGGTCAGCTCTCCGGAGTCCAGCAGACCGGCCAGGGCGCGCGGCTGCAGCCGCGCGTCCAGCAGTCCGCGGCCCTCCGAGAGCGCGGCGGCGTCCGCTCCCGGCCCGGCCAGCGTCCGGCGCAGGGAGCCGGTGCCCTCGAACGAGGCGACGAGGGTGTCGCCGCCGACGAGCGCCACGCCGTCGGTGAGCAGCACGGCGTCCTTGACCCCTGCAAGCGCCTTGCGCCGCACCCCCAGCTCATCCAGCTTCCCCAGCAGGCGGTCCAGCGCCTTGCGGTCGCCCGTCTTGTACACGAGGGTCGTGCGGACGGCCGGCTCACGCTCGCGCTGCTCGGTCAAGGCCGCCTGTATGGCCGGCGCCGGGATGTCGCGGATCGCCTGCCCCTCACGATCGACGAAGATCTCCTTTCCCGTGCGATCGTCAAAGCGGGTCGCGCCCGTGTCGACCCGCTCGAGGATCTGCTGGGTCTGAGACGTGAGCTCCGGGGCCGGGTCGACCGCCGTCCCGAACACGAGGCGCCCGCCCAGCACCGGCTTGATGTCGTCGGTGAAGGAGACGCCGATGAAGCCGGCGGCGAGGTTCAGCGCGCCGTCGAGCGTCGGCGGCACCGCGCCGGCGCCCAGGATGCCGCGGAGCGCCCCGGACTGCGCGGCGCGCGCGTACATCCGCTTGAGCACGCGCCACTGCGGGCCGTCGTAGTCCAAGTCCAGCGACACCACCGCCTGGGCATTGGCCGGCAGGTGGGTCCGCGCGAAAGCGACGTCGCCGGTGCGCCCCTCCTCCTGCCCATCCTTCTCACCGCACCCGCCGAAGACCAGGAGGACGGCCGCTGCGGCGACCACCAGGACCGACCGCCGCCCGTTGCGCATCCGCGCAACGTAACAGGGGTGACCCGCGGGTGATAGGGGCCGGCGCAGGCAGTCAGGCGGCAGCCGGCGGGTCGGGGATCAGGCCCTCACCGGTGAACTCCTCGCCGGCCTCGGCGAACGAGAGGTCCGGTGGCGGCAGGATGAAGTCCGACGCCTCCAGCTCGTCGTCACCGAGCGGCTCGCCCTGCGTGCGCACGTAGTCCAGCAGCTCCTCGAAGGACGCGTGGAAGGCGTCCTCGTCGTCGGCCTTCACGGCAGCCACGACGAGGTCGTCCAGCTCGTCAAGCCGGGCGTGGTGGCTCTCGTCCAGGCGGTACTGCGTCTCGGTGAAGATCCGGACGATCACGCCTTCCCCTCCTCGGGCTTGGCGGTCCCGGCTGCCTCATCGCCACTGGACAGCTCGGCGGGGGCGGGCGCGGCGGGACTGCCCTGGCCCAGCTCGGCGCGCATCTTCGCCATCTCCTCGTCGACCATCGAGCCGGAGGAGAGCTGGTGCAGCTGACGGTCGATGTCGTCCTGTCCACCGCCGCCGATCTGCGTGAGGTCGTCGAACGTGCCGGCGGCCTCCAGCTCGGAGACTGCGTCCGCACGGGCCTTCATGTCCTCGGTCTTGTCGACAGCGCGCTGCATCGCCATGCCCACGTCGGCCATCTGCTCGCCGACCCCGGTGGCGGCCTCGCTGATGCGCACCTGCGCCTCGGCGGCGGAGTACTGCGCCTTGATGACCTCCTTCTTGGTGCGGAAGGCCTCGATCTTCGTGCGCAGCTTCTGCTCGGAGTCGATCAGCTTCTGCTGCTGGGACTCCAGCTCGGCGACCTGCTGGTCCAGGGACTGCAGCTCCGTCTGCGCGACGTTCTTGCGCTCCAGCGCCATGCGCGCGAGCTCCTCGTTACCGACCCCCATCGCCTGGCGCGCCTGCGTGTCGAGCTTGACGACCGACTGCTCGATCTTGCCGGCCTGCATCTGCAGGCGCTTCTTGGCCGTCACGACGTCGGCGATGCCCTTCTTGACGCCCTGCAGCGACTCAAGCTGCTTCTGATACCCGTAGTCAAGCGTCTCGCCCGGATCCTCAGCCTTGTCGAGCATCCTGCTGATCTTCGCCTTGATTACGGTGGTGAAGCGTCCGGACTGACCGGCCATCGGGCCTCCCTGAGTGGGCTGGAAGAACGTGTGAGGGGCAGGGTAGCGTGATCGCTGAGATCCGGGCCATCGACGGCTCCGCCGGATGGCATCGCGCGGACGACGACGTCCGGTGACGCCTGGATCCGCGAGAGGTTCTATCGTCCTCGCGTTCATGATGGCTCGCGCACGGACACCCACCCTCGCCCTCCTCGCGCTGCTGCTCGCGACCCTCCTCGCGGGCTGCGGCCGCGAGGACTCCTCCGACGATCAGGCGTCCAGCCGCCCGCAGGTCGGCGTCAAGGCCGACGAAGACGATGCCGCTGCTGACCTCGGCTTCCCGGTATTCGCGACCAAGAACACGATCCGGGTGGCCGGGGCGGACGCCGTCGCTGACGCCGCAGCGGTCGTCCGGGCGGTCCATCCCGACGGTGCGGCCGCGTCGCGTCCGCAGGCGGTCACGCTGGTGGACGCCGGCGACTGGCGCGCCGCGCTCATCGCCGCGTCGCTGAACCGCGCGCCGCTGAGCGCTCCGACGCTCTTCGCGCGCGGGTCAACGCTGCCGCCCGCCACCACCGGCGCGATCCGGGCGCTGAACCTGCGCGGCTCCAAGGCCGCCGGCGGCGCCCAGGTCATCCGGATCGGGACGAGCGCCCGCCCGGGAGCGCTGAAGACGACGGATGTGCGCGGCAAGGACCCGTTCGCGCTGGCGCGCAGCGTCGACGCCTTCACCGCGGCGGCGCGAGGGCGTCCCGGTGACCGTGTGATCCTCGTCTCTGCCGAGAACCCGGCGTACGCCGCTCCCGCAGCGGCCTACGCGGCGAAATCCGGTGACCCGATCCTGTTCACCAACAAGGACGTCGTCCCCCCGGACACGATCGCCGCGATCAAGGCGCACAAGAAGCCGACGATCTACGTCCTGGGACCCAGCAGCATCATCTCACCGAAGGCGACCAAGCAGCTGAAGGGGCTGGGCAAGGTCGTGCGGACCGGCGGCCAGGATCCGATCAGCAACAGCATCGAGTTCGCCCGCTTCTCTGACGGCGCGTTCGGCTGGGGGATCACCGATCCCGGGCACGGGATGGTGTTCCTGGCGCAGGGCGCAGACCCGACGGTGGCCGCCGCGGTCGCCCCCCTGTCGGCCAGCGGCGCGTACGGCCCGGCGCTGCTGCTGTCGTCCCCCACCACACTGGACAAGGCGATGGCGGCCTTCCTGGCGGACATCCAGCCGGGCTTTGCCAAGGATCCGGTGCGCGGGGTCTACAATCGCGCCTGGGTGATCGGGGACACCAAGGTGATCTCGCCTGAGCTGCAGTCCTCGATCGACCGCAGCCTGGAGATCACCCCCATCGTCGCGAAGAAGGGCGCCAAGTGAGCGAAGCCGAAGATCCCGTCCGTCGCCGTGACGGCGGGACCGCGACCGTCAACGAGGTGCGTCTGCTCATGGGCGCGTCCACCCCGCACTTCGCCCTGCAGCTGCGCGGGCGCATCGCACGGCTGATCCGGGGCCTGCCGGCCGACGATCCGGCGCGGGTGCTCGGCGAGCGGGAGATCGCGCGCCTGACCGCGCTGGGGATCACCGGCGAGGTTCGCGGCACGCCGCACGAGCCCGCGATCCGCCCCCTGCCCTCCGTGGACGACGCCGCCGCCGCCGAGGCCGCCGCGCACGCCGGCGGCGGGCACTGACCCCACCGCTCGCGGTGGAGCCCGTCGCTGCGGCCCGCCCCGACGGCATCCGCGGCAGCAGCCTGCCCGGACCGTTTCCCGTGGGCGCCTACGCGCGCAAACTCCAGGCCGAGCTGCGCAAGCGCGCGCGCCTGCAGCTCGTCGGGGAGGTCTTCAACGTCCGCCGCTCCCGGACGAAGATGTACTTCGAGCTGCGCGACTCCGACGGCGCGGTCCCGTGCTCGATGTGGTGCAACGACTTCGACAAGGCAGGGCTGGTCGACGGCGCCTTCGTCGACGGCGCGCAGATCGTCGCGGCGGGCGGCCCGGACTACTACCCCGGATCGGCAGCGTCGTCGCCGTCGTTCTCCTTCGCGGTCACGGCGTTGCGTATCGCCGGAGAGGGCGACCTGCTGGCCCAGATCGAGCGCCTGCGCCGTCGTCTGGCCGCCGAAGGGCTGCTGGAAGTGCAGCGGGCGCTGCACCGTCCGCTGCTGCCGCACACGATCGGCGTGGTGACCGGCGAGGGCGGCAAGGCCCGCGACGACGTGCTCGCCGGCCTGGCCCGCCGCGGCTGGCAGGGGCGCGTGGTCTGGGCCTTCGCGCCCGTGCAGGACCGGCACGCCGCACCCCGCATCGCCCGGGCGCTGCAGGATCTGGCCGCGACCGGGGAGATCCAGGTGATCGTGGTGGCGCGGGGCGGCGGCTCGCTCGCGGACCTGATGGCGTTCTGCGACGAGACGCTGTGCCGGACGGTGGCCCTGCTGCCGGTCCCGGTCATCTCCTCCGTGGGCCATCACACCGACCACACGCTCATCGACGACGTCGCGGCGATCGCCTGCTCGACCCCCACGCATGCCGCAGAGGCGGCCGTCCCGCTGCACTGCGGCGACGCACGGGTCGCCGTGCGTGCGGACGCCGTGCGCCTGGCCACGCACGGCCGCCGCGCCGTCGTGGAGCGGGCGCGGACGCTGGAGCGGATGGCTCGCGCCCCGGCCGAGCACGTGGCCCGCCATCGCCGGCGCCTGCACCAGTGGCTGCGCGAGCTGCGGGCCGCCGCGGCCCGCGGTCAGGGCCACCGCAGGCAAGATGTTGCGCGAGCGGCTGTCGTGCTCTCGCGCAAGGCGGTGGCGGGCGCCGGGGCCGACGCGGCCGGGCAGCGCGCTCACGTCGCCGCGCTGGGCTCCGCGCTCACCGCTCACGATCCTGACCGGATCGTCCAGCGCGGCTACGCCGTGGTCGATGACGGCGCCGGCGCTGTCATCACCAGCGCCGCAGACGCCCGCCGCGCCCAGCGCGTGCGCCTCTTCTTCGCCGACGCCAGCGTCGGCGCCGCGATCGACGGCGACCCGGCGCCGCGCGGTCAAGCGTGAGGAAGCGCCGTCCGGAGCCCTCCTGAGCCATGACCGACGAGATCACGACACCGCCAACCCTCACCGGCGTGCCCGTCCCGGCGCCGCCGGCCTCCTACGAGGAGGCCACCGCCCGGCTTGAGGCGATCATCCGCCGCCTGGACTCCGGAGACGCAGGGCTGCGCGAGACGCTGGAGCTGTGCGCCGAGGGCCGCACGCTGGTGGAGTACTGCGCCGCCGAGCTGGACGCCGTCGGCCAGGGGCTGCAGGAGCTGCGCCTGGACGAGCTCGTCGCGCGGCTGGAAGCAGGCACGTCCTAGCCCGAGCGTGCGCGACGAGCGTCCGTTTCTCGCGCTGGGAACACGACAAACGGACGTTCGACCTGTCTGGGGGGCCGTAGGATCTGCACGTGCCTGCTTCTGAGTCTCTGTGGTCGCGCGTCGCGGCCCTGCCGCTGACCATCGACGGGTATGAGCTGGAGCGCCTGCAGCGCGAGGTCTCCTCGGACTTCACCCGGGTGTCGACGACGATCCGCCTGCAGGGTGGCGGCACCGACGGCATCGGCGAGGACGTCACCTACGACACGCCCGACCAGAACGTCCTCCAGTTGGCCGGCCCGCTGCTGGAGCTGGCCGGGGACTGGACGCTGAGCTCGTTCTGCCAGCGTCTGCGGACCCTTGACCTGTGGCCCGAGCCGCCCGTGCGCGAGGCGTCCGTCGGGTACCGGCGCTGGGCGTATGAGTCCGCGGCACTGGACCTGGCGCTGCGCCAGGCCGGCCGGCCCCTGCACGACGTGCTCGGGCGCACCCCCCGCCCCGTGCGCTTCGTGGTCTCGCTGCGCCTGGGCGATCCGCCCACGCTCGCACCGCTGACTGACCGCCTGGACCGCTACCCGGGCTTGCAGTTCAAGCTTGACCCCACCAACGACTGGACGCCTGAGCTGATGGCGCAGGTCGCCGCCACCGGCGCGATGGAGTCCCTGGACCTCAAGGGCCGCTACTCGGGGTCGGAGGTCGACGTGGAGGCCGACCCGCGCCAGTACCGCCTGCTCCTGGACGCCTTCCCGCACGCATGGCTTGAGGATCCGCATGCGGACCCACGCGTGCAGGCGCTGATCGGCTCCGTCCAGGAACGGGTGACCTGGGACGCGATCATCCACGGCGTCGGCGACATCGCCGCGCTGGAGCCGGCACCCAAGATGGTCAACGTCAAGCCCTCACGGGTCGGCGGCGTGCAGGCGGTGCTGGACACCTACCACTACTGCGAGGCGCACGGGATCGCGATGTACGGCGGCGGGCAGTTCGAGCTGGGCTGCGGCCGCGGCCAGATCCAGTACCTCGCCTCGCTCTTTCACCCCGACGGGCCCAACGACGTGGCCCCCGGCGGCTACAACGACCCTGACCCTCCGGAGGGCCTGCCTGCCAGCCCGCTTCCTGCCGCCAACCAGGCGGTCGGGTTCCGCTGGGGGACGGACGCATGACCCACGCGAAGACCGTGGAGGGCTGGCCGTTCTCGTTTGTAGACACCGTCCGCTACGGCGACCTGGACGCCAACCGGCACCTGAACAACGTGATGTTCCTGCAGTTCTTCGAGACCGCGCGGATCGCCTACGTCCGCACCCTCACCCCCGAGCACGATCCGACCGCGCCCGAGGACTTCGGCCTGATCTTCGCCGAGGCCCACATCAACTACCGCGCGCCCGCCTACCACGAGGAGGAGATCCGGACCTGGATCCGGCCTTTCGCCCTGCGCCGCTCGAGCTTCCGGATGGCGTTCCGGATGGTGTCCGAGGCCGACGGCCGTCTGCTGGCCGAGGGCTGGGGCGCGCTCGTGGGCTACGAGTACGCGCAGGCTCGCCCGATCCCGCTGACGGACGCGCTGACCGCCGCGTTGCGCCAAGCCGGGGCCGTCGACGTCGACGCCGGGCTGACGATCGACCCCGCCGGCCCACGCGACACCAGCCTCCCGGCCCCGCCGGCCTGACTGCGATGGCGGCCTCGAGCACCGTCCTGCGCCGGGTCGTGCGCGATCTCATGCCCGGTCTACGCGGCGACCTGGAACGGCTCGTCGCGATCCCGTCGGTCGCCTTTCCCGGCTTCCCCGAGGCGCCGGTGCGCGAGGCGGCGCAGGCGACCCTCCAGATCCTGCGTGATGCCGGCCTGACTGACGCGACGCTCATCGAGATCCCCGGCGCGCCTCCGGCGGTCTTCGGCCAGCGCCGCGGGCCCGAGGGCGCGCCGACCGTCCTGCTCTACGCCCACTACGACGTGCAGCCCCCCGGTGACGCGGCGGCGTGGACGACGCCCGCCTTCACGCCGACCGAGCGCGGCGGCCGCCTCTATGGCCGCAGGACCGCCGACGACAAGTGCGGCATCGTCCTGCACGCCGGCGCGCTGCGGGCGCTGCTGGCCGGCGACGCCGAGCTGCCGGTGACCGTCAAGGTCATCGTCGAGGGCGAGGAGGAGACCGGTCGCGGGACGTTCGCCGCCGCCGTGGCCGCCGATCCCGAGCGCTACAGCGCCGACGTCATCGTCGTCGCGGACGCCGGCAACTGGCGCGTCGGCGAGCCCACGCTCACCACGACGCTGCGCGGCCTCTGCGTCGTGGACGTGCAGGTGCGTACGCTCGCCGCACCCGTGCACAGCGGGCTGTTCGGTGGCCCGTTGCCCGACGCGCTGCTGGCGCTGGCCCGCCTGCTGGCCACGCTCCACGACGACCGTGGCGATGTCGCGGTGCCGGGGCTGACGGTCGGGACGTGGGACGGGCGGCCCGTCGCCGAACACGACCTGCGCACGTCCGCCGCCGTCCTTGACGAGGTCGCGATGATCGGCACCGGACCGCTGGCAGACCAGCTGTACATGCGCCCGTCGCTGACGGCGATCGGCCTGGACGCTCCGGCCGTGGACGGAGCGGCCAACGCGCTCGTGCCCGTCGCCCGGGCCCGGATCAGCGCGCGGCTGGCCCCCGGCGAGGATCCGGCCGCCGCCCAGCGCGCGATCAGCGCCCATCTGGAGGCCAGCGTGCCGTGGGGCGCGCAGCTGACCACCACGGCGCGGGAGACGGCGGCGGGGGCGGTGCTGGCCGGGGACGGCCCGTGCGCCGCGCTCGCCGCCCAGGCGATGCAGGACGCCTACGGCAAGGCGCCCGTCAAGGTGGGCTCCGGCGGAGCGATCCCGCTGTGCGTGACGCTGGCCCAGGCGTACCCGTCCGCCGAGATCGTGCTCTGGGGCGCGTGTGACGACGGCGCCCGCATCCACGCCGCCGACGAGTCGGTCGACCTGGATGAGCTGGAGCGCGCGACGCTCGCGCAGACGCTGCTGCTGGCGTCACTGAGCTCGACGGCCTGAGCGAGGAGCCGAAGCTCGGCGGCCAGCTCGTCGATGTACACCAGGGTGCGCTCGTGCAGGTCGTCGTCGTACACCGCGAGCTCGGCCGTCCACTGGCCGGCGATCTCGGCGTTGACGCACGGGTCACGGCCGAACACCAGGTAGCGGCGGTGGCGCAGCGGCATGTCGCAGTAGGCGGTGCGGGCCCAGTCCATGCAGCAGCGTGCGCTCTGCGCCGTCAGCTGCGGGTCGTCGTGTCCGCAGCCGACGAGGCCGGCGACCGACCCGAAGAGATCCTGGCGCAGCTCGTGGTCCAGGAAGTCGTTGTAGCCACGGACGAAGGCGCCGGCGGCAGGGCACACCGCTTGCGGATCGTCGCCGAAGGGCTCACCCGCGAGCATCGAGGCCAGCTCCATCGCGCAGACTCCCTCCTGCGGGTCACGGTGGCGCCCGGCGCTCAGCCGGATGGTCTGGAAGCTCGCCGCGGACCTTGGACCGTGGTCCTTGCCGGGAACGCTGAACGGTTGCATCACTTCTCTCCTTGGAGGCTGGGCGTGGTACGGCGATGGTTCCCGGCGCCCGCGGCTTCCAACCGCACAAACATGATCAGCAGAGCCCAGGTGTCTGAGCCCACACCGACGGGCGCAGCGCAGCGGACGGCGGCGTTTGGTTGGATGCCGCTCATGCAGGAGTCCCTCGCACTCGCCGGCAGCGGCGCCATCGCCACCGGCCTGGCCACCGCCGCCGCCGCCGCCCACGGCGAGGTGGTGCTCTGGGCCCGCTCAGAGGCCTCGGCCGCCCGCGCCCGCGCCGCGGTCGACAAGCTCGCGGGCCGCATGGAGGACATCGACGCCGGGAAAGTCCGGATCGTGCGGGAGCTGCAGGAGCTCGCCGGCGCCAGCGTCATCGTCGAGGCGATCAGCGAGGACCTGGACGCGAAGGCGTCGCTTCTGGCCTCGCTCGGGCAGCTCGCCGGGCCCGACACGCTGCTGTGCTCGACGACCTCGTCGCTGAGCGTGAGCGCCCTGGCCATTGCCTCTGGCATCCCCGAGCGCTTCGTCGGCCTGCACGTGTTCAACCCGGTCCCGCGGATGGCGCTCGTCGAGCTGGCGTACGCTGAGGAGGCAACCGCCGAGACCCGTGCCCGGGCCCACGACCTCTGCCTGGCTCTGGGCAAGACGCCGGTGCAGGTCCCCGACAGCGCCGGCTTCGTCGTCAACCGCCTGCTGTTCCCTTTCCTCTTCAGCGCCGTGGACCTGATGGAGGCCTCGGGCCTGGAGCCGGAGGCAATCGACACGTGCATGAAGCTCGGTGCCGGTCACCCGATGGGCCCTTTGGCCCTGCTGGACTACGTCGGCCTGGACGTCGCGGTCGCGATCGGCGAGGCCATCGGCGCCGACGTCCCGGACCGGATCCGCGACCTCGTCGCCGGCGGTGCCCTGGGCAAGAAGTCCAAGCGAGGCTTTTATCCCTACGACTGACCCCGCTGCCCCCGAGGACGGACGCAGCCCGCCCGACCGCGTGCCCGCCGGGGCCGCCCCGACCTCTGCGGGCGCCCTGGCCGGCGCCTTCGGCGGCGTCCGGGGCACCGTCGAGGCGTCCGTCCCCCCCGTCGCTTTCGTCGTCGCCTACACGATCTCCGGCCAGGACACGACCGTCTCGGCCATCGCCGCGCTCGTCGTCGGGATCCTGCTGACCGTCGCGCGGCTGGCGCGGCGGGAGACCGTGCAGCACGCGATCACCGGGCTGGTCGGCGTCGCGCTGGCCGCCTTCGTCGCCACGAAGACCGGCAAGGCAGAGAACTTCTTCCTCCCCGGCCTGCTGGCCAACGCGGCGTACGCGGCGATCTACTTCGTCTCGATCGTCGTGCGCTGGCCGCTGATCGGGGTGATCGTCAGCGGACTGTCCGGCACGGGCAGCGTCTGGCGCCGGGACCCCGCGCTGATGCGCGCCTACACCCGGGCCAGCTGGCTGTGGGTGGTGCTGTTTCTCACGCGGCTGCTCGTGCAGCTGCCGCTGTATCTGGCCGGCTCGGTCACCGAGCTGGGCATCGCCCGCACGGCGATGGGACTGCCGCTCTTCGGCCTGGGCGTCTGGCTGACGTGGCTGCTCATCCGTGAGCGACCGGCCGGCGACGCTCGCCCCGCCAACCTTTAGGACGAGTTCAGAATACGGGCAGATACTGCCGTTGCGAACGTACCTCGCAACGTGTACCTCCTCCCCCCGAAGCACGACCGGCCCGCGCAAGCGGGTCGGTTGCTTTAACCGCTGCGCCGCAGGTGCGTCAACCGCCCTTCTCGGCCCCGGATCCGGTCCGCCGCTCAGCGATGCGGACGGCCTCGATGCGGTTCTCGCGCACCGACTCCACGCGGATGGAGAACCCGTTGGCGTTGACGAGGTCCCCGCGCTTGGGCAGCCGACCGAGCTCGGCGAAGACGAAGCCGCCGACGGAGTTGTAGGCGTCGGTGTCGACGGGCAGATGCAGCCCGTGGTCCTCCAGGTCGGTGACCGCGACGTGTCCGCGCACGAACCAGTCGCCGTTGGCCAGGCGCCGGATGGCGCCGCCGGCGGGATCGGTCTCGTCGTCGATCTCCCCGACGACCTCCTCGATGATGTCCTCGACGCTGACGATGCCGGCCACGCGGCCGTACTCGTCGACGACGACGGCCATAGAGGACCGCGTGCGCTGCAGGTCGGCCAGCAGGTCGTCCAGCGGCTTGGTCTCGGGGACGATCGGGGCGTCGACCACGAGCGGCTCGATCGAGGCGGTCGGGCCTTCGGCCATCAGTGCGCGGGCCAGCGAGTTGGAGTGCACGATGCCCTTGACGCGATCCTGGTTCTCGTCCTCGGTCACCAGCAGCCGCGTGTGGCCGGAGGAGATGCAGCGGCGCAGCGCCGTCTCCACGTCCTCGCTGGTGTCGACGGTGATGACCGCCGGGATCGGCGTCATGACCTGGCGGGCCTCCTGCTCATGCAGGTGAAAGACGCCGTGCAGCATGCCGGCCTCCCCCGCGTCCAGGTGCCCGCCGACCCGCGCCTGGGCGATCATGACGCGTAGCTCCTCCGGAGTGGCTCCCTCCTCCATCGCCGTATCGGGATCGATGCGCAGGCCGCGCAGCATCGCGTTGGAGGTCCCGTTCAGGGCGGAGATGAACGGACGCATCACCTTGGTGAAGGCGGTCAGGGGCCGCGCGACGCGCATGGCCGTCCCCTCGGCCTTGACGATCGAGAAGATCTTGGGGACCTGCTCGCCGATGGTGATGTGGAC
>Ga0136633_1002105_pt1 | contig 14005 bp, 13 predicted proteins | sample AntDrymeUQ832206_2_FD_105494 | JGI IMG/M metagenome (GOLD analysis project Ga0136633, IMG submission 105494) | Polar desert sand microbial communities from Dry Valleys, Antarctica - metaG UQ83 (22.06) | ecosystem: Environmental > Terrestrial > Soil > Desert | place: Antarctica: Dry Valley... | reverse complement strand
GCCGCGGTGTTCACCGGCCGGTCGCCTTCGACGACCTCACCGTCGTGGTCCACGCAGATCAGGTCCGAGGTCCGGATGTGGCCGAAGTGCATGCCGAAGGGGTTCACCCAGAACCGGTCGGGGAACTCCGGGTCCCGAGCCGTGATGTGACCCGCAATGCCTTCACTGAACCCGAAGATGCTGAACAGTCGGAACGCTGCGGCCAGCCGCTGCTTGCGGTGCAGACGCTCGTCGTCGACATTGTCGAACACCGGCGGAAAGTCGAGCTTCAATTGCTTCGGCTCAGAGGGAGGCATGGCCCAATGCTACGACTCCGGCCCTCCCCGCCGCGGGCTCGGCGAGTTGACCTCTAGGCCAGCGCCGGCTGCGCGCCGGCGAACGGGCTGAGGGCGAACCAGCTGGGGAAGTCCCTGGTCAGGTCGCGGGGGCCGTCGAACTTGAGTGCGCCGGCTTTCACCGCGTCCTTCCACGTGGACCGTCCCGCCCAGATCCGCATGAACTCGACGATGTCGGCAGTCACCCGCAGGTCGACCTCGAAGCCCTCGTCGCGCTCGCACACCGACGTGCCTTCCGGGTCCAGCAGCAGCCATATGCACTTTCCGCGACTGGCCTGGGGGAAATCGAACTGGACGACCGTGCGGCGCGACGGGAGGTTCTCCGGGACCACCCGTTGGCGGACCCGCCACATCAGGTGCGCGCCGTCGAGGTGCTCCTTCGCCGGATCACCGAACAACCACTGCATGGCCCAGAGGCCCATGCCCCACACCACACCCTCGAGGTCCTGGCCGGCTTTGGTCAAGTGATAGGTCGGTCCGGGCCGCCGTTCCACCACCTGGAGGCGTTCGAGCTGCTTGAGGCGCTGGGCGAGCAGGGTCTTCGACATCCGGGGGATGCCCCGGTGGATCTCGGAGAACCGCTCCGAACCGCAGATCAACTCCCGCAGGACCAGGGGAGTCCACCTGTCCCCGATCGCCTCCGCGCCCATGGCAATGGGGCAGTACTCCCCGTAGCTCTTCATGGTCCAGATTTTGCACTTCACATCCGAACGGCGCCACCCGTATGGTTCACCTATGGAACTCCTCAACAAACTGGCCCAGGAAGTAGCCACCGCCGCCGCTCCGCACGCTGACCGCCATGACGTCGAAGGCTCCTTCGTCGAGGAGGGGGTGACTGCGGCGCGGGAGCTCGGCTACCTCGCGGCCCCCGTTCCCTCCGAGCTGGGCGGGACCGGGGCCCTCACCCGAGACGTCGCCGAGTCTCAGCGGATCATCGCCCGAGCCTGCGGGTCTACCGCCTTGGCCTGCTCCATGCACCTGCATCTGGTTCTCGCTGCCGCGTGGAGATGGCGCCGCGGGGACAAGGTCGTCGAGCCCATGCTCAAGAAGGCGAATGACGACCGCGTCGTCTTCGTTTCCACCGGCGGCAACGACTGGACCAAGCCGACCGCGGTGGCCACTCCTGTGGAGGGGGGTTGGAAGGTCACCGGCCGCAAGACGTTCGCCAGCATGTCGCCCGCCGCGCAGATGATGGTCACCTTCGCGGTGATCGGCGAGCCGGCGCCCGGCGCCGAAGTGATCGCGTTCGGCACGCCGCTCAGCGCGGAGGGCGTGCGTCTCGAGGAGACCTGGGACTCGGCAGGCATGCGCGGCACCGGCAGTCATGACGTGGTGCTGGAGGATGTATTCGTCGGCGAAGGCCAGGTCTCGGCGCGGCGCAAGTGGGGTGAGCTGGACCGCCCGCTGCTGGTCGCCTCGCTGCATGCGTGGCCAGTCATTTACAGCACCTACCTCGGCGTTGCCGAGGGTCTGGTGGCAAACGTGCTCGCATCGGGGAAGGTCAAGCCGGGGTCGGCGCGGCAGGTCGGCTTGGCCGACTCCCACCTGCGGAGCGCCGGCTGGGCCATCGACGGCGTGCTGGCCGAGTTGGGCGACGACCCGGAGCCGACGGTCGACAACTTCGTGGCGCTCCAGCAGATGAAGCGGGTGGTCACCATCGCCTGCCAGGAGGTCGCGCTGTTGGCGACGGAGCTCGCCGGGGGAGGGGCATACGCCCGCCGCGGCACGGTCGACCGGATGTCACGAGACCTACGGGCCGCGCTGTACCACCCGTACGGCCAAGAGACGACGCTCCTCCACGCCGGCCAGCACCGGCTGGGTATGGATCTGGACCCGGTCTAACCCTGGCCGCCACAAACGCGGTAGTCGTATAAAGGTACTACTATACGACTATGGCCAAGGAGAAGGTCACCCTCACGCTGGATGCGGACCAGCTTGGCGAGCTGCGCGATCTAGCCGGCGCCCGCAGTCTTTCTGCGGCAGTAGATAAGGCCGTGGCGGCCCACCTCCAAAGGTGGAGGCATTTAGCGGCTGTGGACGAGTGGCTGGTCGAGCTCGAACGTCAGCACGGACCAATTCCAGCGGAAACGCTGGAGTGGGCCGCCCAAGTCGTAGATCAGTGGGCGGCCGGGAAGTCGAAGGCGTCGAAAGGCCGACGCACCGGCTGATGCTGTTGCTCGACAGTGAAGCGATTTCGGCTGCATCTCACGGTCCGGCGGGCCGGCGTGATCGGGTACGGGCCCTCGTCGCTGAGATGCGGCGCCGAGACCTCCCGATTGGCACGGTCGCGGCGGTGCTTGCCGAGGTCGTGCGCGGACACCCCCGAGACGCTGCGGTGTTCGCCGGCCTCCGACGGGAGCGGGTCGAGGTGTACCCGGTGGACACGCGGGTCGGCGTACGGGCCGGTCAGCTGCTGGGCGGAAGTGGCGCCGGATCGGAAAGTGCTGTCGACGCCTTCATCGTCGCAGTGGGCGAGCTCGCCGGGGGGGCGGTGGTCGCCACGGCGGATATTGCAGATCTTGAGTCCCTATGCGCTCACGCTGTCAACGTTGTCGTCGCGGATATCTCGCGGCAATAAGGCGGGCTCGGCGTGAGCGCTGTCAGCAAGAGCGAGGACGCTCCCGCCAGGGCGATCGAGCCGGCCCATAGCTCCACCGTCCAGACGAGTCCGTAACTGAGCTGCGCGACTGCGAAGAAGCCCGACCACAGGACCCACGAACCCGTCGCGACCACCGCCCCAACGGGGTAGTCGCGCCGGGCCATCACGTCCACGACGATCCCCGCGATGAACGCCGGGATCGCCAGTTCGACGAAAGCAAAGCCCTCCAGTCCGGCCATGCCGAGCGCAACTCCTCCGAATAGCAGCGCACCGAAACCGAACGGCGGACGCCAGCGCCGGAGCGCGAAGAGAAGAGCGATCGTCAGGAAGGCGTTGAACACGAGGACCGACGCGATGCCGAGGGCCTCCTCGAGCTCACGCATCTCGGGGTTCGGGTGATGGAAGCCGCCGATGCCATCGAAGGGCGACAGATACAACGTGAAGAAGCCGACCAGCGCGGTCGAGAGGGTCAGCGTTATGGCCTGAGGGAACCAGTCAGCCCACCGCATCGCCGGCCGCTCGTTCCCCGACGCGGCTCGACGGGCCTGGGCCATCCGCAAGGGGCTGGAGACCATCAGGAACCCACCGAAGAAGAGCGCAAGGTGGCTGGGGCTGACGAGCGCCTCCAGATCAGCTTCCACGCCGAATATCTGGTGCCAGATGCCGTCTGCGATTCCCGCGCCGCCGAAGAGCAGGAAGCCCACGGTGGTCAGCCGCTCCAGACCGGCGGCCGGATTGATGCCGCGTCCGGCCCGGAGCCCGCGCCACCCGAACCAGATGACTGCGGCCACGAACCCCGAGTAGAGGATTCCGTGCCACGGCGAGAAGAAGGTCTCGGGCTTGTTCGCCTGGTGGGCCCAGCCGTCGATGAACAACCCCGTCATCATCCAGACGCCGAAGAAGGCCACGGCGGGCTCGTCGGTGCGGCTGTGATGCTCTAACGGGGCCTCGGCGGCCGGGCGAGGCTGGGTAATCGTCATGGTCCCTACTCTGAATGAATGTCATTCAGTTGTCAATCCCGTACATTGGGGGGGGATGACAGCGCGACGGCCTACGCAGGTCGATCCGGAGGCGGCGAAGGCGCTCGACCGGGCCCGGCGCGTCCGCGTCTCAAAGCCGGCCGACCAGCGCCGCGGCGAGATTCTCGCGGCGGCCGCCCGGATGTTTCGAGACCACGGCTACGACGCGGCCACGGTGCAGGCGATAGCGGGGGAGGCAGGTGTGGCGGCCGGAACCGTCTACCTGCACTTCGCCGCGAAGGACGCCATCCTGGCCGCGCTGCAGCAAGAGTTCGAAGAAGGCCTGCTGGTCCGCTTCGCCGAGATCGCGCAAAACGTCGTCGACGGGGAGATCGCCAGCGGCGAGATCGTCAGCTACGAGGACGTCACACACCGTTTGATCGACGGCCTCGTCCGCTACGCCCTCGATAACCGCGTCGTGGCCCAGGTAATCGCCCGACAAGTGGGTCGCGTCGCCGTCGTGCCGGACGGACCGATCCTCGCGGGGGGACTCACCGAGCTTCTGGCCCGCCTCATTCGCGAGGGCGTCCGCCTTGGTTACGTGCAGACGTCGGACCCGGAGATGACCGCCTACCTGCTCAACCTCGCCGCGGTGAGCGCCATCAGCAACGCAGTGGCCTTCGAAGATGACGAGATGCTGGCCAGAGTCGTCGCCCAGACAAAGGAGCTGTTCATCAAAGCGCTGGCGCCTTAGACAAATTGTCCTCTCAAGCGGAGCAGGGGTCGGTCCTCCAGTTACTTGACGTAACATACATTATCGGCGTTTGTGGCAGGTATCCTGAGAGGGGCGGCGTGGCCTCCCGGACAGGCAGGGCGAGATACGAGTCACCTTTGGCGGTAAAGCGCGGTTAGCGTTCTTCGGTGCCGAGGCTCGAAATAGAACTTACGAGTGAGCGGCCTGATGGCACGTGGACGTGGCGAGCAGCCGGCGCACGCCAGCCCAAGGGCGTTGTGCAGGCCCAGGTGGTGCCCGGCGGGGCCAAGGTGGGCGACGTCCTCCGCGCCGAGGCAGATATCGAGCTCGACGGCATCAATGTCACCTCGCTGGCTGCTCCCAAGGAGGCGGCTCGAACCGGCCCCGAAGTGATGAAGATCGTCGGCTCACAAGCTCCCGTAGAGGGCGTCACCACCAGCCTGGTCGGCAAGCGGGGACGCGACCGGGACGACCGGCCGCCCCGCGGTCCTCGGGACGATCGACCCAGGGGTCCCCGTACCGACGGCCCCCCCAGGCCCCGCCAGGAAGGGAGCCGGGGGCCCCGCCAGGAAGGAAACAGGGGGCCCCGCCCGGACGGCGATCGGGGGCCCCGACAGGGTCACCGGCCAGATGGCCCGCCCCGGGATCGAGCTGGTGGGTCGGGCGCGGACACCCGTGGCCGCCCGCCTCGCTCAGATTCCCAGCGCTCAGACTCTCAGCGGACAGACTCCCCGCGCCCCAGCCGGCCTAGTGGGCCGGAGGGGGAGACCCGCTCCCCCGGCGCTCCCGGCGCGGCCCGTCCCGGCCGGCCCGAGCGAGACCACCGTCGCCCCCGCCCCGAGGGAGGGAGCCGGGAGGGAGCAACCCGGGAGGGAGCGGACCGCAAGCCCACCCGCGCCCGGCCTCCTCGCTTCCAGCCGGCCCGCATCCACCGCGACGCCGCCCTGGCCGCCCTCCCCGAGGAACAGCGCCCAGTGGCCGAGCAGATCCTCAAGGGCGGCGTCCGCGCCGTACGGGAAGCCCTGGCGGCCCAGAACATCGACCCCGGGCCCATGGTCACCCTCGCCGAGAACCTGGCTCCCGCCCTTCGGGCTGCGGAGTGGCGGGACCGCGCCGACGCGGCGCTCGGCGACCTGCTCACCGTGCCCCTGCGCGAGCTGCGGGCCATCGTCACCGCGGCGGCCGACGCGGCTCGCGGCGAAGGGGCACGCGAACTGGTGACGAAGTTGAAAGATGCCCTGACCGGTCGCAGCGAGGCGCAGCGCACCGAATGGGCCGAGGGTGTGGCCGCAGCACTGGAGGCCAACCGCCCGCTGAGAGCGCTTCGTCAGGCCAGCCGTCCCCCGGGCCCGGCGGCCCGGCTTTCCGCTGAGCTGGCGACGCGCCTGGCCCAGGCGGCCAGTGCAGCCATGACGTCGAGCACTCCCCCGGCGAGATGGCTCGACCTGCTCGAAGCGGTAGTCGCCTCGCCGGTGAGCCGCACGGTTCGCCCCGAGGGAATGCCAGACGCGGCGGACGACGCGCTGAAGGCCAAGGCCCGCGCCGCCGCTGGTTCAGTGCCCGCCTTGGCTCCGCTGCTCGGCATGAAGGTCCCGCCGCCGCCGGTTCGGCGGCCCGGCCCTCCCCCGCCCCAGCAGCACCGCCGGCCGAACCAGCCCCGGCCGCATCGGCCCGCCGCGGCAGCCAGCCCCGCGGCTACGCCCGCCGCCCCAGTGGCGGCTTCAGAGGAAGTTCCGGAGGTCGCGGTCCCGGAGGTCGCGGTCCCGGAGGTCGCGGTCCCGGAGGTCGCGGTCCCGGAGGTCGCGGTCCCGGAGGTCGCGCCTGACGGTGCCTCACATGCGCCGACGCAATCGGAAGTCGTCTCGCCTCCGGTGCCCCCGATCGAGCCGCCGCGTGACGAGCCCGCGGAGCCCACCGTGTTGGCAACCACCGCACCGCTCAACCCGGTCGTCGAGGCGGAGCAGGCTCCGCTGACCGAGCCGGGGTCAGATCCCGAGCAGCTCGATACTCTCGGCGTCCGCCGCGATCACGTCGACGATGCCGTGCTCGTGGAGGAACTCGAGCAACCCGGCGACGACAGTCAGCTCGGAGATCTCTCCTAGCGGAACCCAACGGGCCTCGACCGCGTCGTCGCCCGCAACCGGCTCGGTGCCCTCCAGTACGTCGACGGTGAAGTCGAGGATGACGAAGTGGTGTTCGTCGTCTATCCGCTCCACCCAGCCGATTAGCGGTCCACAGACTCCCTCGAGCCCCGTCTCTTCCTCCAACTCGCGCACAACGGCCTCGGCGAGAGTCTCGCCGGGCTCCACCCGGCCGCCGGGAATCGACCAGTCCCCCGCCGCGGGACCGTGCCCCCGGCGGACCAGCAGCAGCCGCTCCGCGTCCACCGCGATTGCGCCGACGCAGACCTCTGGTCTGACAGCTGGCGGTGTGGGGGAACTCACGCCGATACCTGGTCGGCGGTGCGCACGGATCCGCCTTCGCGTTCGGGGCGCAGCCGCGGCGGCCCGAAGGAGTGGTGCATGGTCAGTAGGCGAGCGCTGAATCCGCTGCCTTCGAAGAAGTTCTTGGTGTTGCGGTCGCCCGGTAACGCCCACGCGTCGACGCCGGTACAGCCCTTCTCGGTGGACCACGCGAGGATCGCCGACATCAGTGCGGCTCCCACGCCGACACCGCGGGCGCCTTCCTCGACGAACAGGGCCTCGACGCGAGCCAGGCGCACTCCGGCCCGTGCGTCCTCGATCGTGGCGACCGCGTAACCGACGACGGACTCGTCGACCGTTCCGGCCCATACCCCTCCTCCGGATAGACGCTCCCGGAGCCAGTCTTCGATCGGCTCGCCCGCGGTCTCCCGCGCCGCGAACACCTCTCCCCCGCGCTCGGGAACAGCCGCAGACACGGCCAAGCGATGGAGCTCGGCCAAACGGGCGAGCTCATCGTCCCGGGGCGAACGAGCGGCCTCCACGTCTACGAACCGGATTCGATCTGCGAGCCCGACTCGATCTGGGAGCCGGACTCCAGCTGAGAAATTCTGCCCAAGATGGTGCGCCGGCCCCGGGTGGACGTCTCGTACTCCTTGACCGCGTCGCGCTGCTCGGGCGACAGACCGTCGAGGCGGCTCACCACCTGGGTGGCCGACAGAGACTCGTAGCCCGGAATGCCGAGGTTGGCCGGCGCAGGCCTGGCGGGCTTGATCGGACGCGGCGCGGGCGGTGAGCTAGGTGCCGGCGCGGGCGCAGCGTCGTGCACGGCGGCCGGTGTGTTCTCGGAAGGGCGCGGGCGGGGGGACATCGCGCCAGAGCGCATCACCTTGCCGAGATCGTTCCACTGAGACGCGATGCGCGAGAACTCCACCCGCCCTTGGTTGACGGCAACACGCCCGATCACTCGCGCCGCGCTCACACTCGAACCGAGTACCTCGCGCCCGCGCTCGATCATCTTCGGCAACTCCTCGACGGCCGTGATGGCCATGCCGACCGGCGCGAAGACGAAAAGGTCGAGGGCCTCGTCCAGTGGTGAGCGCTCTTCCTCCGGCGAACTCACCAACCGGATATCAGCTCACACACAGTCCCGGCACAGCTGGCGTTTCGAGTCCGCCATCTGGCTGGGGTGCTTGACCAGGAAGCAGGACTGGCAAACGAACTCCTTCGGCTGCTTGGGTAGCACCTTGGCCCCATCAGGCGCCGCCTTGTCCTCGGGGTCGTTCGGCTCGTCCTCGTCCTCGTCCTCTTCGTCGACTTGGACGAGGCGCTCCTTGAGGATCACGTCGAGGCTGGCTTCGACGTCATCGCTGTCGTCGTCTTCCTCTTCCTCTTCGTCTTCCGCGGTGGCGTCCGCCACCGGGACGACCGGGACGTCAGCATCCTCGTCGTCGTCCACGAGGACGGCGTCGTCCTCCGCATCATCGTCAGCCAGATCGACAACCTCATCGGGATCGTCGATCTCCTCGAGGTCGGCCGGTTCAGCCACCAACTCCTCGACGTCGTCGATCTCGTCTGCTGGGTCGTCTTCTGGGTCGACGTCTGTCGCCGCCGTCTCTCTAGCCATATCGGGCGGGATCATAGAAGGGTCACCTGACGGCAAATTCGCATCCCTCGGAATTGCCGGGATCGGGCGCGGGGATGACGGGCCCCAAAGGGAGGGCGCACGAGGGAGTCCAGGAGATCTTTGGTGCCATCCCCCTCGAATCGGGGGACGTTCTCTACTCGATCTCCCGGACCCGCCCCGAGATTTCCGACCACCGCCACCGGGTGTTATCCCGATGCCCACGACCAAGCGGACAGAGGCGTTGCCGGCTCGCTCTTTCTGCCACGTCCCGCCGCTCCGGTCAAATCGGAAACAGGGCCTCTGAACTGCGGCTTGATACATCGCGGCAGGTCAGCGACGTTGTGAGAAGTTCGTTTCAGTCTGTGTTGCCACGCTCGGCGCGCGCTGCTCGCTTCGCCTCGGCGCGCCGCTCCGAGTCGAGCCGCTCCAGGTCGTAGGAGCCGTGGTCGACGAACTTCATGGCCTCCGCGATGACGCGGTGACCCGCCTGCTCCGCGATCAGTCGGTGCATCTCCTGGCAAATGAGTCTGTAGGACTGGTGACCCTGGGGAGTGGTGCGCAACTCGATGACGTGCATCGCTTCGCGGGCGTTCATCTGCATGACGTAGCGGACCCGGTGCGCCAGGGTGACGGCGTAGGCGGCCTGCGGCGTGAACTCGTCGTGCAGCGCCTCGTACAGCCCCTCAGCGCGCTCCATGCAGCCCCGGAACTCCGCGCCCAGGCCGGCGTCGTCGACCGCGGCAGGCATCTCATATCCGTGGCTGGGACTGAGCTCCTGCCATTCGATGGTCAGCAGGCGATGGCGCTGGAGGTCGCGAAAGGCCCCGTAGTCGGAGAGGATGTCGAAGCGGTAGGTCGTCGCCTCAAATGCCCGCCCGGGCCGGTGCCGCCGGTTGCCGCGTTCGCCGACATAGGCCCGCACGACTGCGGCCTTCTCGTCCGCGGAAAGGCGCTTGGCCCGGTCCAGGAGCTGGTCGTCCGGAAGATCCGAGAAGGCGTAGAGCATCGCGGCGATGATCCGGTCCTCCCCTTCCGGGTCGTAGTCGACCAAAGTGACCGCCGGACGGGGCGCGGGCTCCTCTTCGGACAACACCTGAGCCGCGACCTCGGTCATGGCCGTACGGGTCGACTTGAGGTAGTCGCTCCAGGCTCCGCCACGTTCGGGGATGGCGACCCGCTTCACAAAAGACGGAATCACCTTGTCGAGCTCTTCGAGCATCAGGTCGGCGTAGGCCCGAGCTTCGGGCAGCGGGTGACTGCGCATGCGAATGAGCAGCATCTCGTAGGCCTGCCCGGTGCCGTAGATCCCGACGTTGGAAAGCGCGGCGGCGGGCAACATGCCGCGCAACGTGTCGAAGGCCTTGGCCCGCACCGACTGGCGGTGAACGAAGTCCGAGTCACCGGGCTGTCGTGGATGGGCTTTGGCAAACCACTGCTGGGCCCGGGGCAACGCGGCGGCGTAGGCGTCGAAGATCCGGTCCATGTCGCCCACATAACGGGCGCCGACCCCCGAGTCCAACAGGTCAGGGTCACGGAAGTAGCGGTATCGCCCGTTCGCCAGCCGTGCGTCATAGGAGATGTAACGGGTCGACTGCTCCATGTAGGCCATGAGGCGGCCCCACTCGAGAACCTTGGTGAGCAGGTTGGACGCCTGCTCACACGCCAGGTGCACTCCACCCAGCTGGGCGACGGAGTCATCGCCGTATTCGACGAAGACCCGCTCGTAGAGATCCTCGGCTCGGCGGAGGCCCACGGTGGCGTCGATGCTCACGTCGCCGGAGACATCCAGGTCGCCGACGAACTCGTCGAGGAACAGCCGGCGCAGGCTCTTGGGCGAGCGGGAGTACCGCGCGAAGAGAGCCCCCTTCACCACCTCGGGGAGGTTGGTGACCGCGAAAACCGGTCCGTCCAAGTTCGTGAAATAGCGACGCAGGACCTCCGATTCGTCTTCGGTCCAGGTCTCTGCGGCGTACGGCAGCATCCCGCTTTGGAGACTACGGCCTCAGACGAGGACCGTAAGGGATGCGGGTTCGAGCCGCACTTCCAGGCGCTTTGCCCGGAAAAATGGGGCCCCATCGACGTAGAGATGCCGCGGACGTTCGAACTCGAAATTGGCGGATCGGACTCTCGAGGTCGCCAGGTCCGGATGCGGGAGATGGGTCCCGGTGGGCAGTCGGTCCCGGACTTTCCGGCGTTCGGGCCAGGACAGAGTCGTCTCGGTGACGTCCAGCCAGCCGTCGCCCGGGTGGCTCTTGGGGGCGACGTCCCACTCCCCCAGCCATTCCGCGTTCATCACCGCGACGGTTTCGCCCCAGAAGCGCGTGCGGGCGATGCAGTGGGCGACGAAGGCATGCTCGATCTCCCCTTCGTCGATCCTGACCCAGCCGACATCGATGACGACGCGCGTGGCCGGACCTTGCCGTAGGCGGTCCGTTCCCCCGAGCGGCGCCCCCAACGTCTTCCACAGATCGCCGCCGGTGATCCCGCAGACCGGGCGCGGCATTCTCTTGCCTCTCGCGAACTCGACGGCCCGGGATGCCTCGGCGTCGGTGATGAGGACCGGAGAATCGGAGGGAAGCACGCCGGGCTCTCCCCAGTCTTGGCCTTTGGCAATCGGCATCTGTCAGTCCACCTCCCCGGCCGCCAGGGACCCGGGCGTGGGTGGGGCCCCACGCTCCGAAGCGGCCGGGTTGGGGTGCCCGGCCGCCAGAGATAGCGGTTCCGATGCAGCGATGACGCCGTGGAACATCTCGTCCGCGGCCTGGCGCAGCGCATCGCTCGCGTCGCGGTCCTGAACCACCTGGGCCAGTTGGCGCACCAGGTCCATCAGTTGGCGGACGTTGCGGACGAAGTCACCGGCTGTCGCGGTCGGCGCCTCTTCCAGGATCTCGGCCAGATCGTGGCCGCGGCACCACTCATATGCGGCCTGGGCGAACCCTGGGTCGGGAGGGCGCGTCACGGCCAATCCGGCCTCCTCTTCGGCGCGCCTCAGATCCCGGCCGAGCTTCTCGACGCGTGACCAGCCATGACGCAGAGCAGCGGTCGGGAGCCGCGCTTGGGGGTGCGGGCCCGGTCCCCGCGCCTCGTAAGTGAACATGGACGCCAGCGCCGCGGCCTCCGCGGAGTTCAGCCCGTCCCATAGGCCGTCGGCCACCGCCTCGGCTACCAACAGATCGCACTCGTGGTAGATCCGGGCCAGGCGATCGCCCGCGTCGGTGAGCGCCCATCCGTCCACGTAGCCCCAGGCGCCAAGCAGTCGCATGACGCGGTCGAGCTGGCGGGCCAGGGACTCGGCGCGTGAGCGGACTCGCTGCTCAGTCCGCTTGATCTCACCCTCCACGCGCTCCGCTCTGGTCAGAGCTCGGAGGTGGCCGGCGGACTCCGGACACTGGGCTGCCGGATGTTCCGCAGCGCGGCTGACCCGAATGGGCTGGCCGTCGTCGTCACGACGTCGGCGGCGCGGTCGGCCGGCGTCCGACTCCGCGCCCGCTTTCAGGCGCGCCTTGCCAAGCGCGGCGGCCACTGATCGCTGAAAGGCCGGGCTGCGCGGCGCGAAGGGTTTGGGCAGCTCCACTCGGGCCACCGCTTGAGGGGGCTCGTCGAAGTCCCGCGGCGCCAGGGTCAGCGACCGTCGGTCGGGTGTCAGACCACGGAGCCGAATGTCGCCGTGGCGGCGCTGCGAGGAGGCCACAACCGCGACGCGTCCCTTGCCGGGGACCATCACGACGTCGCCGGGACGCAATCGTCCGAAGGCTGCCTTGACCTCCACCGAATTGTCATCGACCCGCTTTCGGCGGTGTTGGGAATCCTGCGAACGAAGATCGCGCCATTCGGCGACGTCGCCCAGGTCGCACGTGGCGCGCTGTCGGGCCTTGCGCGCCTCGCGCCTGAGCCGCTCGAGATCGGCTTCCAATCGCACGACGACCGCGTCGCTGCGGTACTGGGCGAACGAGAGGTTCAGGAGGTGGTGAGCCGTGTCGGGCTCGTAGCGCCGGACGAGGTTGGTGGCCATGTTGTAGGTAGGCCGGAAGGCGGAGACCAGGGCGTAGGACCGGGTCGATGCCAGGTTCGCCACCTGATCGAAGGGGACAAAGGGCGACCACAGCACGATGGCGTGGCCGAGCTCGTCTATGCCGCGGCGACCGGCCCGACCGGTGAGCTGCGTGTACTCACCGGGGGTCAGGAACTGGTGGCTGGTGCCAGTGAACTTCGAGAGCTTCTCGATCACCACCGTCCGGGCCGGCATGTTGATACCGAGGGCAAGGGTCTCGGTGGCGAAGACGGTCTTGACCAGTGCCGCGGAGAAACAGGCCTCCACCGCCTCTTTGAATGGCGGCACGAGACCTGCGTGGTGGGCGGCCAGTCCGGACTCCAAGGCGTTGAGCCATCCGCCGTAATCGAGAACCCTCAGGTCCTCATCCGAGAGGCGCTCGACTTTGGCTTCGGCGATCTCGCGGATGCGCTTGCGCTCTTCCGGATTCGTCAGCCGGATCCCGTACTCGACACACTGACGGACGGCGTCGTCGCAGGCGGCGCGACTGAAGATGAAGTAGATCGCCGGCAACATGTCCTCGTCGGAGAGCAGCTCCACCACCTCGGGACGGCGCGGCGTGGCGATGGGAGGCCGGTGCCCGCCGTAGCGCTGGCGGGGCCCACTGGTGCGCGCCGCGAGGTTGTCGAAGCGTTCAGCCTCGGGGTTGGGCAGGTTGTCGACGAAGGTGGGCAACAGGTGCAGCTCGCGCGAGCGACGGTCGCCGAGAAGGTAGAGGTTGCGCAGCTCGACGGGCCGGTGCTCCTCGATGACGGCCAGCGCGTCGCCTCGCACCGTCCCGACCCAGGCGGCGAGGTCTTCGGCGTTGGAGACCGTGGCCGAAAGACACACCAGGGCGATGTCGCGGGGCGCGTGGATGATGACCTCCTCCCAGACCGGCCCGCGGTACGCGTCCTGGAGGAAATGCACTTCGTCCAACACGACCCAGCGCAACCCGTGGAGGGTGGGCGACGCGGCGTAGATCATGTTGCGGAGCACCTCGGTCGTCATCACCACGATCGGGGCGTCGCCGTTGATGGAGTTGTCCCCGGTCAGGAGGCCGACTTGGTCCGCGCCGTGGCGCGCTTTGAGGTCGCCGAACTTCTGGTTGGAGAGAGCCTTCAGCGGGGTCGTGTAGAAGGCCTTGGCGCCCTGCTCGAGTGCTTTGGCGACCGCGTACTCCGCGACGACGGTCTTGCCGGCCCCGGTCGGAGCCGCGACCACCACCGATGTCCCCGCGTCGATGGCGTCCATGGCCTTGAGCTGGAACTCGTCGGCCGG
>Ga0136633_1002104_pt1 | contig 14005 bp, 18 predicted proteins | sample AntDrymeUQ832206_2_FD_105494 | JGI IMG/M metagenome (GOLD analysis project Ga0136633, IMG submission 105494) | Polar desert sand microbial communities from Dry Valleys, Antarctica - metaG UQ83 (22.06) | ecosystem: Environmental > Terrestrial > Soil > Desert | place: Antarctica: Dry Valley... | reverse complement strand
GCTTCCCGGCCGCCGGCTTCCCGGCGTCCTGCGTCTTGGCTTCCTTGGTGGCTTCAGCCATCGATCTTCTCCCCGGATCGCGCCGCGACGCGAACCTTCTTGCCGTCCTTGCCGGTCTCGAAGCGGACGCGGGTCGCCCTGCCGTCCTTGGGGTCGATCAACGCGACCTTGGAGACATGCATCGCCGCTTCCTTGCGCTCCAGACCGCCTTGCGGGTTGTCCTGGGTCGCTTTCTTGTGGCGGGTGGCGATGTTGACGCCCGACACGATAACCTTGCCGTCCTTGGGCATGGCGGCGGTAATCTCGCCGGTCTTGCCCTTGTCGCGGCCCGACAGGACCATGACCTTGTCACCCTTGCGGATTTTCGCAGCCGACATGTTACAGCACCTCCGGAGCGAGGCTGATGATCTTCATGTGCTTGCGGGCGCGAAGCTCGCGCACCACCGGCCCGAAGATGCGGGTGCCGATCGGCTCCTCATTCTTGTTGACCAGTACCGCGGCATTGGTGTCGAAGCGGATCACCGAACCGTCGGGACGGCGGATGTCCTTGCGCGTCCGCACGATCACGGCGCGGTGGACGTCGCCCTTCTTGACCTTGCCGCGCGGGGCGGCTTCCTTGATCGACACGACGATCACGTCGCCGACGCCGGCAACCCGGCGCTTAGAGCCGCCGAGCACCTTGATGCACTGGACGCGCTTGGCACCGCTATTGTCGGCAACCTCGAGGTTGGACTGCATCTGGATCATTGGTTCAGTCCTTCCTTATGCTTCGGTTGTCGCGGGTTCATCGGCTTTCGCCTTCTTGCCCTTGGAGGCCTTCGACGCCTTGGCCGCATTGGCGGCCTTGGTCGCCTTCGATTCGGTTGCCGGCGGAGCCGCCTTGACCGGGCGCGAAATATCGACCTCGGCAATGTCTTCGGCGGCGGCCGGTGCGGCACCGACGCGGTCGAGCACCGTCCAGCTCTTCAGCTTCGAAATCGGGGCGCACTCCTGGATGCGGATATGCTCGCCCAGCTTGACGACATTGTCCTCGTCATGGGCGTGATACTTTTTCGACAGCTTGATGATCTTGCCATAGAGCGGGTGCTTCACCCGCCGCTCGACACGGACCACCACGGTCTTGTCTCCCTTGTCGGACACCACGGTGCCGGAGAGGACGCGCTTGGGCATCTCAATAGTCTCCTTACGCCTTGGCCGCGTCGCGCGAGCGAGCAACCTGAAGCGTTTTGATTCGGGCGATGGTGCGGCGCACCTCGCGCACTCGAGACGGCTTCTCGAGCTGGTTGGTCGCCGACTGGAAGCGCAGGTTGAACTGCTCGCGCTTCAGCTCGCCAAGCTGGGTCGACAGCTGGTCGTCGGTAGCGACCGAGATATTTTCCTTCTTGGCCACGATCAGTCCTCCACAACCAGCGTCTCGCCGAGGCGGGCGACGACCTTGACTCGGATCGGCAATTTTTCCGCGGCGCGCTCGAAAGCGACCTTGGCGAGCGGGCCGGGAACCCCGTCGAGCTCGAACAGGATGCGGCCTGGCTTGACCCGGGCAACCCAGAATTCGGGGCTGCCCTTCCCCTTGCCCATGCGGACTTCGGCGGGCTTCGACGACACCGGAATGTCGGGGAAGATTCGAATCCACAAGCGGCCGGCGCGCTTGATATGGCGAGTGATCGCGCGGCGGGCCGCCTCGATCTGGCGAGCGGTGATCCGCTCGGGCTCCATCGCCTTCAGGCCATAAGCGCCGAAGTTGAGTTCGGTACCGCCCTTGGCATTGCCATGGATGCGGCCCTTGAAAGCCTTGCGGAACTTGGTGCGTTTCGGTTGCAGCATCTCAAATGTCCCTTAACGCCGATCGTCGCGCATCGGACGAACGCCCGAAGTCTGCGCTTCCATCATCAAGCGGTCCTGAGCGAGCGGGTCATGGCCGAGAATCTCGCCCTTGAAGACCCACACCTTGACGCCGCACACGCCGTAAGCGGTGTGCGCCTGCGCCTCGGCATAATCGACGTTGCCGCGAAGCGTGTGAAGCGGAACGCGGCCCTCGCGATACCATTCGGTGCGCGCGATTTCCGCGCCGCCGAGACGGCCGGCGCAGGTGATTCGAATGCCCTCCGCGCCGAGGCGAAGCGCCGACTGGACCGCGCGCTTCATCGCCCGGCGGAAAGCGATCCGGCGCTCGAGCTGGTCGGCGACGCCCTGCGCGACAAGCCGCGCATCGATTTCGGGCTTGCGGATCTCGACGATGTTCAAGCTCACTTCCGAGCTCGTCATCTTGCCGAGAATCTTCTTGAGCTTCTCGATGTCGCTGCCCTTCTTGCCGATGATCACACCGGGACGGGCAGCGTAGATCGAAATGCGCGCCAGCTTGGCCGGGCGCTCGATCACCACCTTGGAGATCGCCGCCTGGGGCAGGATCTTCATGATGTGCTTGCGGATGCGCAGATCCTCGAGCAGCAGCCGGCCATAGTCCTGGCCTTCCGCGAACCAGCGGCTGTCCCAGGTGCGGTTGATCTGGAGCCGAAGCCCGACGGGGTTGGATTTCTGGCCCATTATGCTTCTTCCTGCTCGCGAACGACGATGCGGAGGCGGCTGAACGGCTTCTCGATCCTGGTCGAGCGGCCGCGCGCGCGGGTCGCGAACCGCTTCAGCGTAATCGACTTGCCGACCGACGCTTCGGCCACAACCAAAGCATCGACGTCGAGATTATGGTTGTTCTCGGCATTGGCGACCGCCGAGGCGAGCACCTTCGCCACCTCGGGCGCCATGCCCTTGGTCGAGAATTTCAAGATGTTTAGCGCAGCCTCGACCTTGCGGCCGCGGATCAGCTGGGCGACCAGGTTGAGCTTCTGCGCCGAGCCGCGGATCATGGTGCCGACCGCGAGCGCTTCCTTGTCGCCGACGCGGCGTGGGTTGACTGCTTTCGACATCAGCGCTTGCCCTTCTTGTCGGCGGCATGGCCGGGGAAGAAGCGCGTCGGCGCGAACTCGCCGAGCTTCATTCCGACCATGTCCTCATTGACCGACACCGGCACGAACTTGCGGCCGTTGTAGACGTTGAACACAAGACCGACGAACTGCGGCAATATGGTCGAGCGACGCGACCAGGTCTTGATCGGCGCGCGGCTGCTCTTGTCCTGGGCGGCTTCCGCCTTCTTCAGGAGCGACAGCTCGACGAACGGACCTTTCCAGATGGAACGGGCCATGGGTTAACCCTTCTTCTTCGCGTGACGCGACTTGATGATGAACTTGTCGGTCGACTTGTTGTGACGAGTGCGGGCGCCCTTGGTCGGCTTGCCCCACGGAGTGACCGGATGACGCCCGCCCGAGGTACGGCCTTCGCCGCCGCCGTGCGGATGGTCGACCGGGTTCTTGGCGACGCCGCGGGTCAGCGGACGACGCCCGGCCCAGCGCGTGCGGCCGGCCTTGGCCAGCGTCTGATTGCCATTGTCGGGGTTCGAGACGGCACCGACGGTGGCCATGCAATCGGCACGGACATAGCGCTGCTCACCCGAGTTGAGGCGCATGATGACCATGCCCTTGTCGCGGCCGACGACCTGCACGTACGTGCCTGCGGCACGAGCGATCTGTCCGCCCTTGCCAGGCTTCAGTTCGACGTTGTGGACGATCGTGCCGACCGGCATCTGGCCGACTTCCATCGCATTGCCCGGCTTCACGTCGACCTTCTTGCCGGCGACGACCTTGTCACCGGGGGCAAGACGCTGCGGCGCGATGATATAGGATTGCTCGCCGCTCTCGTAGGTGACGAGCGCGATGAACGCCGAGCGGTTGGGGTCATACTCGAGCCGTTCGACGGTCGCCGAAACGTCCCAGGTGCGACGCTTGAAATCGATGATGCGATAGCTCTGCTTGTGACCGCCGCCGATCCCGCGCGAGGTGACATGACCATTGTGGTTGCGGCCACCGGTCTTGTTCTTGCCCTCGGTCAGCGCCTTGACGGGCTTGCCCTTCCACAGCTGCGACCGGTCGACGAGGATCAGGCCGCGGCGGGCCGGGCTCGTCGGCTTATATGCTTTCAACGCCATGGCTTAGATCCCGCTCGTGATGTCGATCGACTGGCCGGCGGCCAAAGTGACGATCGCTTTCTTGACGTCAGACCTCTTGTAGGGCTGACCCTTCCACTTCTTGGTCTTGCCCTTGGTCACGAGCGTGTTGACGTTCATCACCTTGACGTCGAACAACGCCTCGATCGCCGCCTTGATTTCGGGCTTCGACGCCGTGTTCGCGACCTTGAACACCACCGCATTATATTCCGACACCATGGTCGACTTTTCGGTGATGTGCGGGCTGAGCACGACATCGTAGTGGCGGTTATCGACCGCCTTGGCTTCAGGCTTCTTAGCCATTGAACCGGGCCTCCAGTTTTTCGACCGCGGCGCGGGTCAGGACCAGCGTCTCGTGGCGCATGATGTCATAGACGTTGGCGCCCATCGCGGGGATGAGGTTCAATCCGCCAAGGTTCGACGAAGCGCGAGCGAAGCCGACGTTGAGCGCGTCGCCGTCGATCACCAGCGCGGTCTTGCCGAAGCCGAGCTGGCCGATCTTGGCGGTCAGTGCCTTGGTCTTGGCGTCGCTGCCCATGTCGAGGTTGTCGACGATGATCAGCTGGCCACCCATCGCTTTCGACGACAAGGCCATCTTGAGACCGAGCGCGCGGACCTTCTTGTTGAGGCCGAGCGTGAACATTCGGACCCGCGGGCCGTGCGCCTTGCCGCCACCGATGAAGATCGGGGCGCGGCGATCGCCGTGACGGGCGGTTCCGCCGCCCTTCTGCTTGCCGAACTTCTTGCCGGTGCGGTTGACGTCCGAGCGCTCGCGGGCGCCGCGGGCGAGCCCACGACGGTTCGAAAGCTGCCACGTCACGACGCGGTGGAGGATGTCGGCGCGCGGCTCGACTCCGAACACGGCGTCGTCGAGCTGGATATCCCCGCCCGCTTTCGCGTCGAGGGTCTGGACCTTGACCTTCATCGCTAGCCTTCCTTGTTCTCGTTGGAGCCCGCGGCGGCATCGCCACCATCGGACGAGCTATTGTCGCCGCCCGTCGAGTCCGAATTCTGATCGTCGAGTTCGCCGCCGGCCTCCTGTTCGGCCGCGATCGCCGCGACCTCCTCGGCACCGGGCAGCGCCGGAATTTCATGAACCGCGGCCTCTTCGACGAAGCCCGCAGGTGCTTGTTCGGTGGCGATCTCGGCAGCGTTCTCGAGCAGGCCCGCCGGATAGGGAGCCGCTTCGGGACGATCGATCTTGACCGAATCCTTGACCGTCAGCCAGCCGCCCTTCGAGCCCGGGACCGAGCCCTTGACGAACAACAGCCCGCGCAATGCGTCGGTGCGGACAATCTCGAGGTTCTGCTGGGTGCGGTTCTTGGCGCCCATGTGGCCCGCCATCTTCTTGTTCTTGAACACTCGGCCCGGATCCTGGCGCTGGCCGGTCGAACCAAGCGAACGGTGCGAGACCGAAACGCCGTGGGTCGCGCGCAGGCCGCCGAAGCCCCAGCGCTTCATTCCGCCCTGGAAGCCCTTGCCCTGGGTCACGCCCTGGATGTCGACCATCTGGCCGGCGACGAAATGATCGGCGGTGATGGTCGCGCCGACGTCGAGCAGCGCATCCTCGGATACGCGGAACTCGACCACTTTCGCCTTGATTTCGACTTCGGCCTTGCCGAAAATACCGCGTTGCGGCTTGTTGACGTTCTTGGCCTTTGCCGTGCCGGCGCCGAGCTGGACAGCGGTATAGCCATCGCGGCCCATCTCGCGGCGCGAGACGACCTGAACATCTTCAAGCTGGAGAACCGTGACGGGCACGTGGCGCCCGTCCGCCTGAAACAGGCGGGTCATCCCCATTTTCTTCGCGATCACGCCAGTGCGCATGATCCATGCTCCTACAGAGGCCCACCAGCGCCGGAGCGATGGCGGGCTTGCGACCCGAAAAATATGCGTGCCCCGCTTGGGTCATTCCCGCCCGAGGGCAGGATGCGGGGGACGCAGCCCAGGGTGCCGTGAAGCGCCCTGCGGTATCCCTTTGATCCGTTGCATCGCCGTAAGAGGCGCTGCGTCGATCCTTATATCAGGACCGTGCGACCGAATCCTGGTCGCGGTGCCAGCCCTTTAGGCCAGCTTGATCTCCACGTCCACCCCGGCGGCGAGGTCGAGCTTCATTAAGGCATCGACGGTCTGCGGAGTCGGCTGGACGATGTCGAGCAGGCGCTTGTAGGTGCGCACCTCGAACTGCTCGCGCGACTTCTTGTCGACGTGCGGGCTACGGTTGACGGTGAACTTCTCGATGCGCGTGGGCAGCGGAATGGGGCCGCGGATGAGTGCACCGGTGCGCCGAGCGGTGTCGGCGATGTCGCCAGTGGCCTGATCGAGCACTCGGTGATCGAACGCCTTGAGGCGAATCCGGATATTCTGCGTTTCCATGTCCACTACCGATGCGAAAGAGCCAAACCCGTCCCCGCCCAAATGGCGGCTGGGGCAACAAAAAGCGGGATTGAAAGCGCCAGTGACCCGAGGGTCGTGAACGCCGCCTCACCCCGCGGAAACTCGAAACTGGCGCTCGTGCGACCCCCGAGGGGAATCGTCCGAGCGCCAGCCCTATATTACTTCGAGATCGAGCCGACAACCCCGGCGCCGACGGTCCGGCCGCCTTCGCGGATCGCGAAGCGCAGGCCCGGGTCCATCGCGATCGGAGCGATGAGCTTGACGCCGAGCGTGACGTTATCGCCCGGCATGACCATCTCGGTGCCTTCCGGAAGAACCACTTCGCCCGTCACGTCGGTCGTGCGGAAGTAGAATTGCGGACGGTAATTGGCGAAGAACGGCGTGTGACGGCCGCCCTCGTCCTTCGACAGGACGTAGACCTCGGCCGAGAAGTCGGTGTGCGGCTTGATCGAGCCGGGCTTGCAAAGAACTTGCCCACGCTCGACTTCCTCACGACCGACGCCGCGGATCAGCGCGCCGACATTGTCGCCCGCCTGGCCCTGGTCGAGCAGCTTGCGAAACATCTCGACGCCGGTGACGACGGTCTTCTTGGTGTCCTTGATTCCGACGATCTCGACTTCCTCGCCAACCTTGACGATTCCGGTTTCGATCCGGCCGGTGACGACCGTGCCGCGACCCGAGATCGAGAACACGTCCTCGATCGGCATCAGGAACGGCTTGTCGAGCGGACGCTCGGGCTGCGGGATCCAGGTGTCGACGGCTTCCATCAGCTTGAGGATCGCGTCCTTGCCGATTTCGTCGTTGCGGCCCTCGAGCGCGGCGAGCGCCGAGCCCGGGATGATCGGGATATTGTCGCCGTCGAACTCGCGCTTGGACAATTCCTCGCGGATTTCAAGCTCGACGAGTTCGAGCAGTTCGGGATCGTCGACCTGGTCGACCTTGTTGAGGAACACGACCATCGTCGGAACACCGACCTGCTTGGCGAGCAGGATGTGCTCCTTGGTCTGCGGCATCGGGCCGTCGGCGGCCGACACGACCAGGATCGCGCCGTCCATCTGCGCCGCGCCGGTGATCATGTTCTTCACATAATCGGCGTGGCCCGGACAATCGACGTGCGCATAATGGCGCGCGGTGGTTTCATATTCGACGTGCGCGGTCGAAATGGTGATGCCGCGCTCGCGCTCCTCGGGAGCCTTGTCGATGTTGGCGAAGTCGACCGCGGTGCCGCCGGTCGTTTCCGCCAGCACCTTGGTGATCGCCGCGGTCAGCGACGTCTTGCCATGGTCGACGTGACCGATGGTGCCGATGTTGCAGTGCGGCTTGTTCCGCTCGAATTTCGCCTTGCCCATGATAAGCCTCTTCTTGATGCTAGAAAAATCGGGCCGCGCCGCCCGTGCGGTCGCGCCCATAGCCACTATTTTCAGGTTATGCCAGCTTCGCCTTCACTTCTTCGGCGACGTTGGCCGGCACTTCGTCGTAATGCGAAAACTGCATCGAATATTGCGCGCGTCCCTGTGTGAACGAGCGCAACTGGTTGACGTAGCCGAACATGTTGGCGAGCGGGACGATCGCTTCGATCGCCTGCGCATTGCCGCGCGTGTCGGTGCCCTGGATCTGCCCGCGCCTCGAGTTAAGGTCGCCGATCACGTCGCCGAGATAATCTTCCGGAGTGACGACCTCGACCTTCATGATCGGCTCGAGCAGCTTGATGCCCGCCTTCTGTGCGGCTTCACGCATCGCGCCGCGGGCACAGATTTCGAACGCCAGCGCCGATGAATCGACGTCATGATATTTGCCGTCGGTCAGTTGCACCTCGAAGTCGATGATCGGGAAACCGATCATCGATCCGGTCTCGGCGGTCTCGCGCATCCCCTTTTCGACCGAGGGGATATATTCCTTGGGAACGTTGCCGCCCTTGATATTGTCCGAAAAGACGAAGCCGGTGCCGCGCGCGCCGGGGATCACGCTGATCCGGATTTCGGCGAACTGGCCCGAACCGCCCGACTGTTTCTTGTGGGTGTAGGTAAGGTCGACCGGCTTCGCGAGATATTCGCGATAGGCGACCTGCGGCGCACCGACATTGGCCTCGACGTTGAACTCGCGCTTCATCCGGTCGACGAGGATCTCGAGGTGGAGTTCACCCATCCCCTTGATGATCGTCTGGCCCGATTCATGGTCGGTGGTGACCCGGAACGAGGGATCCTCGCGCGCCAGTCGGTTGAGCGCAATGCCCATCTTTTCCTGGTCGGCCTTGGTCTTGGGCTCGACCGCGACTTCGATCACCGGGTCGGGGAACTCCATCCGCTCGAGGATGATCGGGGCGTTGATCGCGCACAGGGTTTCGCCGGTGGTGGTGTCCTTGAGGCCCGCAAGCGCGACGATGTCGCCGGCATAAGCGATCTGGATGTCCTCGCGGTCGTTGGCATGCATCAGCAGCATGCGGCCGACCTTTTCCTTCTTGTCCTTGATCGAGTTCATGACCTGTGACGCGGTCTCGAGCTTGCCCGAATAAATGCGCGCGAAGGTCAGCGTTCCGACGAACGGATCGTTCATGATCTTGAACGCCAGCGCCGAGAAGGGCGCATCGTCGGCCGGCGCGCGGCTGTCGACCGTCTCGCCGTCGAGCTTGAGGCCTTCGACCGCGGGAATGTCGAGTGGCGACGGAAGATAATCGATCACCGCGTCGAGCAACGGCTGGACGCCCTTATTCTTGAACGCCGAGCCGCACAGCACGGGAACGAACGAGAAGTTGAGCGTGCCCTTGCGGATCAGCGCCTTGAGGGTCGCGACGTCGGGCTCGTCTCCACCGAGATAGGCCTCCATGATGTCGTCGTCCTGTTCGACCGCCATTTCGATCAAATCCTGGCGAGCGGTCGCTGCCGCAGCGGCGAGATCGTCGGGAATAGGATGATATTCGAACTTGGCGCCAAGACTCTCGTCGAGCCAGATGATCGCGCGATTCTCGACCAGGTCGACGAGGCCCTTGAAGCCGCCTTCGATTCCGATGGGCAGATAAAGCACCGCCGGACGAGCGCCGAGGCGGTCCTTGATCATGTCGACGCACATCTCGAAATTAGCGCCGGTGCGGTCGAGCTTGTTGATGAAGCACATCCGCGGAACGTGATATTTCTCGGCCTGGCGCCACACCGTTTCGGACTGCGGCTCAACCCCGGCAACGCCGTCGAAGCAAGCGACCGCGCCGTCGAGCACGCGCAGCGAACGTTCGACCTCGATGGTGAAGTCGACGTGGCCCGGCGTGTCGATGATGTTGATGCGATGCTCGGGACCATTGCCCTCGTCGCCGCTCCAGAAACAGGTCGTCGCGGCACTGGTGATCGTGATCCCGCGCTCCTGCTCCTGCTCCATCCAGTCCATCGTCGCAGTGCCTTCATGCACTTCGCCGATCTTGTACGACTTGCCGGTGTAATAGAGGATTCGCTCGGTGGTCGTCGTCTTGCCGGCGTCGATGTGCGCCATGATGCCGATGTTGCGATAACGGTCGAGCGGATGGCTGCGGGCCATGACAGGAATTCCTTGAACGAAAAAGGAGCGGACAAACCGCCCTCATCAGATAGGGTTCGAAACTACCAGCGGTAGTGGCTGAAGGCGCGGTTGGCTTCGGCCATGCGGTGCGTGTCTTCGCGCTTCTTGACCGCATTGCCGCGGTTCTGGGAGGCGTCCATCAGCTCACCCGAGAGGCGGCCGGCCATGGTCTTTTCCGACCGTGCGCGCGCCGCGGTGATCAGCCAGCGGATGGCGAGTGCCTGGGCGCGAACGTCGCGCACCTCGACCGGGACCTGGTAGGTCGCTCCGCCGACGCGGCGGCTCCGGACCTCGATCCCCGGCTTGATGTTGTTGAGCGCCTCGTGGAACACGCCGATCGGGTCTTTCTTGAGACGCGATTCAACGGTTTCGAGTGCACCGTAGACGATGCCTTCGGCAACCGACTTCTTGCCGTCGAGCATGACCGAATTCATGAACTTCGACAAAGTGATGTCCCCGAATTTGGGATCGGGGAGGATGACGCGCTTTTCTGGGCGGCGGCGACGGGACATGGACTATTCCTTTTGACGAGCGGCGCGCCGGCTTGTTCGAAGCGACGGCGCGGCCTGCAGAACCAGCGTTATTTCGGGCGCTTGGCGCCGTACTTCGAGCGCGACTGACGGCGATCCTTGACACCTTGCGTGTCGAGCACTCCGCGAAGCACGTGATAGCGGACGCCCGGAAGATCGCGCACTCGACCGCCGCGGATCAGCACGACGCTATGCTCCTGGAGGTTGTGTCCCTCGCCCGGAATGTAGCTAATGACTTCGCGCTGGTTGGTCAGGCGAACCTTGGCAACCTTTCGCAGCGCCGAGTTCGGCTTCTTCGGAGTGGTCGTGTAGACCCGGGTGCAGACGCCGCGCTTTTGCGGGTTCTGCTCCATCGCAGGGACCTTGGACTTGGCCTTCTGCGGGTCGCGGCCCTTGCGGACCAGCTGGTTAATCGTCGGCATGAAGCCTTCACCTTCTAATGGTTACTTTGCGCCATGCGAAAACGCGAAAAGCATCGGCAGCCGCGTTGAGACGGTCGGCCGGGCCATCGCATGCATGGAGCAATGTTCAGCTCGTCCACCCGGGGCGACAGAATCGCTTCCCAAGGAACGAGCGGGGCCATAGCCATGGTCAGGCGCGCGGTCAACGGACTTCGGAAGGTGGCGGGTGGCGGAGACCTTCGGAACCAGGGTCGGTCGACCGGGTTCCCGAAGGTCAATCCTCCATCAGGCGTAGTAGAGCAAATTGTCGCCCGATATAATCCCGCTGTCGTTCTCGATCATCACCGGCTGATCGCTGTGCCACTTCTGCGAACTGTTGTCGTTTGACGTCTGCAGGGTGGTGGTCTTCTTGCCTGGACCCCCGCGGCCGCTGGCATCGGTCTCGAGGCCACGGAAGTCGGCGAACGTCAGCGCGACGAAGTCTTCCAGCTCGATCTGGAAATCGGCGATCCGGTCACCGTTGGAGTCGAGTTCGACGATTGTCCCGCCGTCGAACGCGGCATAGCGCACCTCGCCGGCCCGGCCCGAGAAGAAACCGGTTCCGATGTAGCGCGTCGCGTTGAGCGCGCTCAGGTCGATCAGGTCGCTTCCGGTCTGGAAATCGGTGATCACGTCGCGGCCAAGGCCAGCCGGGCTGTGATCGTTCGCTCCAAATTGGAAGACGTCGGCCCCGGCTCCACCGGTCAGCGTGTCGGCACCGCCTCCGCCGATCAGCGTGTCGTTGCCGGCGCCGCCGTCGAGGGCGTCGGTGCCGCCACCGGCGGACAGGATGTTCGCGGCCGCGTTGCCGAACAACAGGTCGTTGCCCGCGCCGGTGCTCGCATTTTCGATCGTCACGCCATTGGCGATCGTGAAGCCGCCGTGGACGCCGAAGGCGAAGGACACGCGTCCGCCGCCGCCTTCTTCATAGGCGAGCGTCGCCGGGCGAAGATCGATGGTCGTATTGCGCGCACCGCTATAGACGATCTGATCGACGCCGCCGGTGTCCCAGATCGAGCTGTAGAAGACGCCCTTCCCGCTCGCGTCGGCGAGCGTGTAAGTGTCGTTTCCACCCGCCGAATCTTCGTTGACGCCATATTTGTCCTGGAGGACGGCGATGTCGAGCGGGCTGAGCGTTCCGACCCAGCCGAAGTGGTCGACCTGGGTCCCGGTGATCCCGCCCGATCGCGGCTGGCCATAGGGCGAGCTTGCCCACCCGTCATTGTATGACATGATGGTAAACACCTGCTGGCTGAGCCCGAAGTCGCCAAGGCCGCCGCCAATGCCCGCGGTTCCGCCGCCAGCACCGCGCATGATGCTCGAGCGTCCGCCATTGTCGTGCGGATGCGCCATGCCGAGCCCGTGGCCGAATTCGTGGAGCAGGGTCGGGAAGTAGAAACCGCCCTGTTGCAGACCTTCCTCGGTCCAGCGTGCATCGCCGGCATTGAATTCGGCCTGCCCTTCGTTCTGCTCGTTGGGCGGTGACATCCGGCCAAGCAGCGAGGCGCCCACGCCGGGGGTGCCATTGTAGGTGATGATCTTGAAATCGGCCTCGGCGCGATTGTCGACATAGACAAACACGAGATCGGCGACATCCTCGATCAGGCCGAACGCCTGCATGAAGGCATCGACTTCCCACTGCTGCAGGCCCTTGGCGACGATGTTCTCGGTCAGCCCCGGATTGGTCGGGTCTTCGCTGACGAAGATGTCGCCGGCCTTGGCGAAGTAGACGGTGATGACGTTCTTGCCTTCGATCCCATAGGGATTGCTGCCGACGCCGGTAAACGCATTTCCGGTGACGCGCGGCCCTTCCTGGCCGTCGGGGTTGCGCGAGGTGCGGTCGACCTGGCTGCCCCAGTCGAGCGAGTGGAGCGGGCTGTCGATGTCGTAATAGGGAACGTAGGTCGGATTGCCGGTGACGTCTTTCACGAACAGCTCATAGTCGCCGACATTGTCCCCCGTGGTGCCGTTGATCGAGTCATTATCATAGGCACGGGCGTTGATGTAATAGGTGCCGCTCTCCTTGGCGACGAAGGTCAGCAGTGCATCGAGCCCGCTTGGCGTATTCGGCCCGCCACCATCGGCACTGACCAGCAAATTGCCAGCGGCATCGAATATTTCGATATAGGCGTCCGATAGCGGCACGCCGCTCGGGCCACCGAGGACCGCATATTGGCCGATGTCATAGGTCTTGCCGGCGATGAGCTCGACCCGGAAGAAATCCTGGTCGCCGATCGAGTCGATAGTCGAGACGATGCTGCCGCCGTCGACGGTGATGCTGCTGGTTGTGTTGATATCGTCGCCGACCTGGTCGGGGGTGACGAGAATGACGTTCTGGGCGGTGACCGGCTTCAGGTCCCCGACGCCGTCCGCCGGGAAGGCGTCAGAATATTTGCCGGACGAGCCCGACAAGGAGGTAATGATATTGATGGCATATGCGGCGAGGTCGGAATCGCCCGCGCTTTGATAATGGGCGGCAATCTGTCCGGCCCAGTAGTTCTGCACGAGTTCGGATTTGTTGATTCCACATACCCAGCACATATTATTCTCCTTCGATGACGGCGATGATTGTCGGGGCGCGGCTCCGCAACCCGGGCGCGATTTCCAGGACGGGGACGAAAAGAATTGGGGGGCGCGATGCGCGTCGAGCCGGTGCGAACCGTCCTCGATCGGCCGAGACAATTGGAGCTCGGAGCATCCGCGTTTCCCCGTTGCGACCGGGGATCCGGCCAGCCGAACGAATACGTCCGAAGCCTCATATTTGCTGCAGTATTGCGCCTAGTCGCCCCAAAATCACGGTGAGTTGAGGAAACGTCTAGCTTTTTTACGCCCGAGAAGCCAAAAATTACGCTATTTACAAGGGTGTAAATAGTATTGCAGGCAAGACTTTTGTCGAATCGCGATCTTTTTTAGCGGAAATTAGAGCGGATTTCGACCGGCATGAATCGCGGGGGGATTCCCAGGGGGCTGAAAGTCTGATTCAGAATGCAGGCTGGGGTATGGAGGCCAGCATGCATGGGTCAGCCTCTCTCGATGGATTT
>Ga0136633_1002103_pt1 | contig 14012 bp, 10 predicted proteins | sample AntDrymeUQ832206_2_FD_105494 | JGI IMG/M metagenome (GOLD analysis project Ga0136633, IMG submission 105494) | Polar desert sand microbial communities from Dry Valleys, Antarctica - metaG UQ83 (22.06) | ecosystem: Environmental > Terrestrial > Soil > Desert | place: Antarctica: Dry Valley... | reverse complement strand
GCGTCGCTCTGATCCGCAGTCGGTGAGGCGAAGCGAGGACCGGGCGCGGTCAGGCGGTCTGCTCGTCGAGCGACCGGCAAGCGGTCCTCACGGCATCCAGCAACTCCGCACCGGGCTTGCCCTTCTCGAAGTAGGCAGCAGCGCCGAGCTCGAGGGCGAGCGCCTCCAGTCGAACGGCAGCGAACGCGGAAGCCACGACGACCACCGGGAGATCCGGGTCCAACTCGCGAAGGACCTTGAGGACCTCCATGCCGTCGCGGCCGGGCATCGAAAGGTCGAGTACCACGACATCGGGATCGGTCGCGGCGATCCCGTCGAGGGCTGCGTCGCCATCCGCGGCCTCGCCGACCACCACGAAGTCGGCCTCGGCCTCGAAGAGGTACCGCCAGAGGACGCGGATCCCCTCCACGTCATCGGCGAGAAACAGGCGGCACGGCACCCCGTCACTATCGGTCGCGGTGACCGCTTCTTCAATACTCACAAATGGGGCTTCCCGGCCGGTCAAAGCGCATGTGAAGTCGGTGACCGACCAGCTGCTGGCGAGGCCGTGAGCCTGCCGGCCTGAGTAGGATCGGGCGATGCCCCTCGACCGTCAGTCCATCGAGAAGCGCGATTTCCCCATTGGCCGCCGCGGATACGAGCCTGAGGCCGTCGACGAGCATCTCGCCCGTCTCGCGGACGAGATCGACGCTCTCAAGCGCCAGTCTCAGCGCCGGAACCCCGAGTCGATCGCGACTGTCGCCAGCCAGCAGGTCGCGTCAATCGTCCAGGCCGCAGAATCCACCGCTGCCGACCTAGAGCGCCAGGCCGCTGACGATGCCGAGAGGATCCGTCGCGAGGCCGAGGCCGACGCCCGCTCGACCCGTGACGACGCGATCGAGGCGTCGCAGGCCCACGTCGGCAAGGTCGGCGACTCCGTATCGCACATGCTCCAGCGCGTCGACACGATGGAGTCAGAGCTCGGCGCGCTGCTCGAGAGCCTGCGCACGGGCGCCAACCGGTTGCAGGCCGACCTCGCGCTGCTCGAGGGCAACATGGGCGACCTGCACGGGGCAAGCAGCCGCCAGCCCGCGCGCGCCAAGGCCGTGGTCGAGCCGCGTGAGGCGCCGGCCCCCGCTGCCCCCGCCGAAGCGCCGCCCGCGCCCCAGGCGACCGCCGACGCCGAGCCGGGGGCCGAGGCGACGGCGCCGATCGAGGCCGTCCCGGCGCCGGAGCCCGAGCCGGAGCCGGCGCCAGTGGCTTCGCTGGCCGATTCCGACGGTGACGAGGACGTCGAGGGCGCCCGCCTGATCGCACTGAACATGGCGCTCAACGGCACGCCGCGCGAGGAGACCGACCGTTACCTCGCCGACAACTTCGACCTGTCGGACCGCGGCGGGTTGCTCGACGAGGTCTACGCCTCGGTCGAGGGCTGATCGCGCAAACTGGGCGTCTTTACGCACGCGAACGTCTGTTCGGCGTTCTATTCTGCATGACGCATGGCGCGTCACTCTCAGATCGTCGTCTCGGGGGCGCGCGAGCACAACCTCAAGGACGTCACCGTCGCCCTGCCGCGCGACGCCCTGGTGGTCATCACGGGCCTCTCGGGCTCGGGCAAGTCCTCGCTGGCCTTCGACACGATCTACGCCGAAGGCCAGCGCCGCTACGTCGAGTCGCTGAGCGCCTACGCCCGACAGTTCCTCGGGCAGATGGACAAGCCCGACGTCGACTCCATCGAGGGTCTCTCGCCGGCGATCTCGATCGATCAGAAGACGACCTCGCGCAATCCACGCTCCACCGTGGGCACGGTCACCGAGATCTATGACTACCTGCGCCTGCTCTGGTCGCGGATCGGCAAGCCGCACTGCCACATCTGCGGGAAGCCGGTCGCCGGTCAGACCGCCGAGCAGATCATCGACCAGGTCATGGAGCTGCCCGAGGGCAAGCGCTTCATGGTGCTGGCGCCGATCGTCCGGATGCGCAAGGGCGAGTACGGCAAGCTCTTCGAGGAGCTGCGGTCCGAGGGCTTCTCCCGAGTGGTGGTCGACGGCGAGCTGCGCCAGCTCGACGAGGAGATCGTCCTGGACAAGAAGTTCAAGCACGACATCTCGCTGGTCGTCGACCGGCTGGTGATGCGCGGCGAGATCCGCAAGCGCCTGGCCGACTCCATCGAGACGTCGGTCGGCCTGGCCGACGGGATGGTCGAGGTGGAGACGGTGGCGCGCGAGGGCGAAGCGCCCGAGAAGTGGCTCTACAGCGAGAAGTTCGCCTGTCTCGATCACGGCCCGGTGATCCCCGAGCTCGAGCCGCGGATCTTCTCGTTCAACAACCCCCACGGCGCTTGCGATCGCTGCACCGGCTTGGGTTCGATGATGGAGATCGACCCCGACATGGTCGTTCCGGACCCGTCGCTGACCATCGACGAGGGCGCGCTCGCTCCGTGGGCCAACTCGTCGTCGAACTACTACGAGCAGCTCGTCCAGGCCCTGGCCGACGACTACAAGGTCGACCTCGAGCGCCCATGGGAGGAGCTCCCGGAGAAGCACCAAGACCTGTTTCTCTACGGCACCGGCGGCAAGCGCGTCCATATCTCCTATAAGAACCGCTACGGCCGGCGGCGCTCGTACGCCACGCAGTTCGAGGGCGTCGTCGACGGGCTCGACCGGCGTTACAAGGAGACCGACTCAGAGCACGTCCGCGAGAAGATCGAGGAGTACATGTCGCTCGTGCCGTGCCCGGCCTGCAAGGGCTCGCGGCTGCGGCCCGAGTCGCGCGCCGTGCTTGTCGGCGGCCTGGCGATCAACGAGTTCACCCACTTTTCCGTACGCCGGGCAATCGACTGGGTCGAGCGACTCGAACTCTCCGAGACCGACCGGCACATCGCCCGGCTGATCCTGCGCGAGATCACCGAGCGCCTGGCGTTCCTCGAGAACGTCGGCATCGGCTATCTCTCGATGGATCGCGCCGCCGCCACGCTCTCGGGCGGCGAGGCCCAGCGCATCCGCCTGGCCACGCAGATCGGCAGCGCGCTGGTCGGGGTCCTCTACGTGCTCGACGAGCCGTCGATCGGCCTGCATCAGCGCGACAACTCGAAGCTCATCGCCACGCTGGAGCGGCTGCGCGACCTCGGCAACTCCGTGCTGGTCGTCGAGCACGACGAGCAGACGATGCGGGCCGCCGACCATGTTGTCGACCTCGGTCCGGGCGCCGGCGAGCACGGCGGCTACGTCGTCGCCGAGGGCACCGCCGAGGAGGTCGCGCGGATCGACGGGTCGCCCACGGGCCAATTCCTGTCGGGCCGGCGCACGATCCCGGTGCCGAAGCAGCGCCGAACTCCGTCCGGGTACCTCGAGATCAAGGGCGCGACCGAGAACAACCTCAAGCGCGTCGACGCAAAGGTCCCGCTGGGAGTGCTCTCCTGCGTCACCGGCGTCTCGGGCTCGGGCAAGTCCTCGCTGGTCAACGAGATCCTCTACAAGGCGGCGGCCAACCGGCTGATGCGGGCCCGAACCCGTCCGGGGGCCCACCGCGGCCTCACCGGTCTCGATCAGCTCGACAAGATCATCGCCGTCGACCAGTCGCCGATCGGGCGCACGCCGCGCTCGAACCCCGCCACCTACACGGGCCTGTTCGACGTCATCCGCGACCTGTTCGCCAAGACCCAGGAGTCGCGGGCGCGGGGCTACAAGCCGGGGCGGTTCTCGTTCAACGTCAAGGGCGGGCGCTGCGAGGTCTGCCGCGGTGACGGGCAGATCAAGATCGAGATGCACTTCTTGCCAGACGTATACGTGCCGTGTGAGCAGTGCCATGGCAAGCGCTACAACCGCGAGACGCTGGACATCCGCTTCAAGGGCAAGAGCATCGCCGACGTCCTGGCGATGCCGGTCGAGGAGGCGCTCGAGTTCTTCGAGCACATCCCGAAGATCCGCCGCCGGCTCGAGACGCTCTACGCGGTCGGCCTGGGCTACATCCGCCTGGGGCAGCCGGCCACGACCCTGTCGGGCGGCGAGGCCCAGCGCGTGAAGCTGGCCACTGAGCTGTCGAAGGTCGCCACCGGTCGCACGCTTTACATCCTTGACGAGCCGACCACCGGCCTGCACTTCGCCGACGTGGAGCGGCTCCTCGACGTCCTGCACAGGCTGGTCGAGCAGGGCAACTCGGTCGTCGTCATCGAGCACAACCTCGACGTCATCAAGACCGCCGACCGCATCATCGACATGGGCCCCGAGGGCGGCGAGGAGGGCGGGATGGTGGTCGCCGCCGGCACGCCCGAGGAGGTCGCAGGCACCCCGGGCTCGCACACGGGACAATTCCTGGCCGGGCTCGTCACGCCGGCCGAGCCGACGTTGCGGCGCAAGCGCGCCCCCCGCGCCAAGGCCGCGGCGGCCGCATAGGGTTGGCCGTGTGAACGCGGCCGACACCAAGCTCTGGCTGCAGAAGTGGCGCTGGTACGAGCGCAACTCCCTGCCGTGGAACCGCGCGCGGATCCACGCCGAGTTCGCCCGGCGCCAGGCGTTCGTCCGCTGGCCCGTGCAGGGCAACGTCCTCGAGGCGCTGCGCGAGGGCCGGCTGGAGGTCGGCGCACAGGCGCTGCTCGAGCCGGGCGTGTGGATCACCGCGCCGGCTCCGGCGCGGGTGCGCATCGGCGCCGGAACGTTCCTGAACATGGGGGTGATGGTCGCGGCGGTCGAGCTGGTCGAGATCGGCGAGCACTGCATGTTCGCCAACGGCTGTTTCGTGACCGACGGCAACCACCGCTTCGAGGACCCCGACGAGCCGGTGCCGTGGCAGGGCTTTTCGACGAAGGGACCCACGCGGGTGGGCGACAACGTGTGGTGCGGCGCGAACGCGGTGATCACCAGCGGCGTGACGATCGGCGAGCGCTGCGTCATCGGCGCCAACAGCGTCGTGACGACCGACATCCCGCCGTTCTCGATCGCCGCGGGAGCGCCGGCACGCGTGCTGCGGACGATCGACTACGACGTGGCTGTACCGCCGCCCAACGTGGCCTGAGCATCCGTCGAAGCGGGGACTGTAGGGCTTTCCGGGCGCCAGCGGCGCGCCGACAACGGTTGGTTGTCTACCCTCCGCCGGTGAACCGCCGCGAGTTCCTGCGATCGAGCGCCGCGACGGCCGGCGGGTTCGCCCTGAGCGGAGGCCTGTGGCGCGAGGCGCTCGCCGCGGCGCCCGCCGTCCCGGGGGCCGGCCCCTATGGCCCCCTCCTGGCGGAGAACGCCAACGGGATCCGCCTGCCGCAGGGGTTCACCTCGCGCGAGATCGCCCGTGCCGGCCAGAGGGTGGCTGGCACCGACTACGTCTACCCGGTCTTCCCCGACGGGCAGGCCACCTTCGCGACCGAGGACGGCGGCTTCATCCTGGTCACCAACTCCGAAGCGCCCGAGGCGTCCGGGGCCGGGAACGGCGGCGCCTCGGCGATCCGCTTCGACCGCGACGGAAGGATCACCCGCGCCTACCGGATCCTCGGCAACACGACCGAGAACTGCGCGGGCGGCAAGACGCCGTGGGGCACGTGGATGTCCTGCGAGGAGACCGACACGGGGCTGGTCTACGAATGCGACCCGTTCGGCGTCAGGTCTGCGGTCGCCCATCCGGCGATGGGCGTCTTCGAGCACGAGGCGATCTGCGTCGATCCGCACCTCGAGCAGATCTACCTCTCCGAGGACAGCGGCACAGGCGGCTTGTATCGCTTCACGCCCGAGCGCTACCCCGACTGCTCGATGGGCCTTCTGGAGATCGCCACGGTGGCCGAAGACGGTGCGGTGCGCTGGAACTCGGTGCCCGACCCCGCCGCACAGCAGGCGCGCACTGCCGACCAGGTGGAGGGCGCCACCCGCTTTGCCCGCGGAGAGGGAATCTGGTTCGACAGCGGGATCGTCTACCTGGCCACGACCGGCGACGACCGTATCTGGGCCTACAACACCGGCCTCGAGACCATCGAAGTCCTCTACGACGGCAAGGGTCTGCAGAACCCGCCGTTTCAGAACGTTGACAACATCTGCATGACATCCTCGGGTGACCTCTTCGTCTGTGAGGACCCGGGCAACATCGGGATGGGCCTGATCACCCCTGATCGTCAGGCCGCGCGGTTCCTCGAGGTCACCGGCGTGGGCCAGCGGGTTCCGCCCGGTCTGCCCGAGGACGTCGACAACGAGATCACCGGGGTGATCTTCGACCCGTCGGGTACCCGCATGTACTTCTCCGCGCAGCGCTCCTTCACCACGGGCGTCGTCTACGAGGTCACCGGACCCTTCCGCCGTAACCGCGTCGACGGCTCCGCCCCAGGCGTGCGGATCGACGCCCCCGCGCCGGCCCGGCTCGCCGCCGTCCGCCGGAAGGGTCTGCGGGTCACTCTCCACCTCGGCGAGGACGCCCGGCTCAACGTCGTCCTGCGCGCGCGGCTGGGCGGCAAGACGATCACGCTGGCGCGGCGCCGGATCCCCGCCGCCGAGGTCGGCGAGACGGCGCTTCGGCTTCGGCTTTCCCGGGCCGCGCGCGAGGCGTTGCGTGGCCGTCGCTCGTTGCGCGCCGTGCTCGAGGTCCGCGCGGTCGATGCCGCCGGCCTGCGGACGGCCGCCTCGGTGCCGGTCCGGCTCACCCGGTAGGCGTAGCGGCGCATCGGCCTGCGCTCAATCGTAGAGTCGCAGTCGTGGGTCGTGCCGCGAAAGGAAGACCGTTGGTGTGCGCCGTGGCAGGCGCTCTCTTCGCCGTTTGCCTGCTCGCGCCGACCGCGTGGTCCGAGTTCCCCTACAGCGCCCAGAACGGGAGCGGCGACTACGGGGCTTACCGGCTGCCCGACGGGGCGGACAAAACCCCCTCGGACCTCCGCGGCAAGCTCACGTGGATGTACGCCGCCACGGCCTTGCCCGACGCGCCCGCGCAGATCGACGCCCGAGAGCTCGACGGCATCCGCGGCGCCCACCTGGCCGACCCCGCAGACGTCGACCAGGGCTGGCGGACGACCACCGGCCGGCCCGACGTCACCATCGCCGTCCTGGACTCCGGCATCAAGTGGAACGACGCTACGGCGATGCGCGACCTGCGCCGCAAGACACGACTGAATCGTGGCGAGCTGGCCGGCGACCTTCGGCCCAGGGCCGACCGCAGCACCGCCACCGAGCCCGGCGCCGACTGTGCGAAGTACACCGCAGCCGGGCTCGACGGCTATGACCGCAACGGCGACGGGCTGTTCGACGTCACCGACTACGCCTGCGACTCGCGGGTCGATCCCGCACCAGCACTCGGCGTCGGCCCGGAGTTCGCCGCCGGCGACGGACCGGGCCTCGAGGGTGTTCCGATGCTCGACCCCCAGGACGTGCTCATCGCGTTCTCCGACGGAACCGACGGCGACGGCAACGGCTACGTCGACGACCTCGTCGGCTGGGACTTCCTCGATGACGACAACGACCCCTACGACGACGTGCAGTACGGCCACGGGACCGGGGAAGCGCGCGACTCGGGCGCCGAGGCCGGCAACGGCGGAGAGCTCGGGACCTGTCCCAACTGCATGCAGGTGCACCTGCGCGTCGGGACGTCGTTCATCGCCGACGTGAACCGGTTCGCGCTGGCGACCACCTACGCGGTCGACAACGACGTCGAGGTCGTGCAGGAGGCGCTGGGCACGCTGAACAAGTCGACGCTGGCCGGCGAGGCCGTCGACTACGCGTGGGAGCACGGGGTCACGGTGATCGCCTCAGCCGCCGACGAGGCCGCCCAGCACAACAACTGGCCGTCCTCCTATCCGCGGGTGATCCTCGTCAACTCGGTCACGCATACCGACGCGCTCGACGATCCCGGCGTGACGCGGGCCTCCTATCTGCAGTTCAACGGGTGCACCAACTTCAACGCCAAGATCGACCTCGCGATCCCCTCGGTCAGCTGCTCGTCGGACGCCACCGGCCGCGCGTCGGGAATGGCCGGGCTGATCCACGCGGCGGCAGCCAACGCGCACGAGGCCGGCCGGCTCGCGGCGCACCCCACGTGCCGCCGCGTGGGCGGTGGGGCATGCCTGCTGTCGGCGGCCGAGGTCAAGCAGCTCATGGCGTCGGGCACCATCGATGGGCGGCCGCAGGCTGACGACGTGAACTTCGCTCAGACCCCCGACGGGACGTCGACCGAGCTGAGCTGCGGGACGCCCGGGGCCGCGCTCTCGGCCTGCACCGACCCGTTCCTCGCGGCGCCGACCACCCGCGGAGCGGGGACCCCGACGGTCCCGCGCAGCTATCCGGCCCGGCGCGGCCACGACCAGTTCTACGGCTACGGCCGGGTCAACATGAACCGCGTGCTCGACGCCGTCGACCCGCGCTCCGAGCCGTCCGTGGTGCCGCCGGAGGTCGAGATCACCGCTCCGGACTGGTACGAGCTCGTCGATCCTGGCCAGTCCGCCCTGTCCGTGGACGGGCGCGTCTGGGCGCGGGGCGCGGGCTACCGGTGCCGGGTGCTCGTCGCCCCCGGCGCCTACCCCAACAACGCCGAGGCGCCTGCCGGCGACTTCACCGCGGTGCCTTCGGCGGGCTGCGACGGCACGCCACGCAGCCTGCCGCTCGACGGCACGTTGGCCGAGCTCGACCTCGCCGCGCTGAAGGAGCGGTTCCCGTCCAACGCCGGTGACTTCCGCGGCCCCGAGCACGGCGCGAGTGTCCCGGAGCAGCCATACAGCGGCCGCCCGAACAGCGCGCCCTACGGCTTCACCATCAAGATCGTCGCCGACCTCGTCGACGGCGACGTACGCGCCGAGGACCGCAGGCTGGCCTACCTGCACCGCGACAGGGCGCTGCTCGCGGGCTTCCCCAAGCGCCTCTCCGGAGACCTCGAGGCCTCGCCGCTGCTGGTCGACGTGAACGGCGACAACCGCAACGACCTCGTCTACGCCAACTCCGACGGGGTCCTCGACGCGGTGCGGCGTGACGGATCGTCGCTGCCCGGCTTCCCGGTCCGGGGCGACACGCTGCCGCTGCATCCGGACGCACCGGCTTTCGCGGGCGGCGAGGTTGACGGTGCGGCTGGTGCGATCCTGGCGACACCAGCGGCAGGTGACCTCAACCGCGACGGCCGGGTCGAACTGGTCGCCGCGGACCTCGAGGGTAAAATCTACGTGTGGAACAGCCGCGGCCAGCGGCTTCGCACCCTGCGGGCCAGGCGGGCCTACTCGGGCGCTCCGCTGACGCCCTTCGTCAACGTCCGCAAAGGCAAGCTCAACCGGACGCAGTCCGGCTTCCTGGGTTCCCCGGTGCTCGCCGATCTCGACGGCAACGACGGTGGACGGCTGGAGATCATCGCCGCCGCGATGGACCGCCACGTCTACGCGTTCAACCACGACGGGACGCGCGTTGAAGGCTTCCCGGTGCTGGTCGTAGACCGGACCAAGGTGGAGGCGATCGACCCGGCCACCCACCGCGTCACGTTCAAGCCTGACGTGGGCGCCGATTACGACCAGGGAGCGATCGTCGACACGCCTGCGGTCGGCGACCTGACCGGCGACCGACGGCCCGAGATCGTCGTCGGCACCAACGAGTCCTACGCGGAGCCGATCAACGCTGCGGGCGTCGACCAGGCCGTGTTTGCGGTGCTCGGCGAGGCGGCGCTCGAGCCCGCCAACGGCCGTCTCTTCGCTATCCGCTCCGAGGGCGAGCCCGGCGGCCCGCGGACCGACTCCGCCCCCTGGCTGGACGGCTGGCCGTTCCGCGTCGGCATCTTGCAAGCCGAGATCCTGCCGCTCGTCGGCGAGGGCGTCACCGGCAGCCCGGTGATCGGCCAGGCTCCCTGCCGCGGAGACGAAGCGGCTCCGCGGGTGGGCGTGATCCCCGCCGCCGGCATCCCCTACCTGGTCGACCCCGACGGGGAATCCTGCCTGGGTCGTACGGACGGCCAGGACGAGGCTCTCCCGACCTCGGGCGGCGCGGGCGCCGACCAGCCGTTTCTCGCCGCGTTCGGCCATCCGGCCTTTGGCGCCCTGGGCGGCGAGGTGTCGTTCCTGGCGCCGGTGGCGGGCCTGCAGCGGGCGGTCGACGTCGTGCTTCCCGAGTACCAGGGCGGCCAGGACTACCTGGCCGCGTGGTCGACGGCCAGCGGCCGCCTCGAGCCGAACTGGCCGCGACCGGTCAACGACCTGCAGTTCCTCACCGGCCCGTCGGTCGGCGACATCGACGGAGAGCCGGGGGAGGAGGCCATCGGCGGCACGTCAAGCATGGATCTGCAGGCGTTCCGCGCCGACGGATCCGACGTACCGGGCTGGCCCAAGCTGACCGGCGACTGGACGGTGGCCAATCCGACACTGGGCTCGTTCGGGACTCTGGATACCGCCGCCGGGGCCCGGCGCATCGTCATCAGCGCTACCCGCTCCGGCCAGATCCTCGGCCACGCCACCGAGGCGCGTGCCTGCGCTCCCGCATCGTGGCCGCGCTTTCATCACGACAACGCCAACTCGGGCGACAGCCGCCGCGACGCCGTCCTGCCCGGCCGGCCGAGCCGGGCGCGCCTCGCAGGCGCGACGCTGAGCTTCGGTTCCCCCGGGGATGACCTGCTGTGTGGCACGCCCCGCCGCTATCAGGTGCGCACTTCGGCCCGAGCGATCGGCCCGGCGACCTTCGCACGAGCCCGGCGTCTCGCCGCGACTGGCGATGCGGCGTCCGCGGGCGAGCGCGCGTCGCTGGACCTGCCGGGCGAGCGTCTGCTCCGCTATGTGGCGGTCCGCGCGGTCGACGAGCAGGGCAACGTCGGCCGTCCGGCGCTGGTCGACCGCGGCCGTGCTGCGACGGCGCCCAAGGCGGGGCAGGAGCCCTCACCGGCCAAGCCGCTGACCGTCTCGCCCGGGCGCTCGGGCGTCCAGGAGGTCGACGGCGGCTCCCTGCCGTTCACCGGGCTCCAGCTCGCCGGCCTGCTGGCGCTGGGCGCCGGCCTGCTGGGCGGCGGCGCCGCGCTTCGCCGCCGCTACGGCTAGTCGCCCAGCGCCAACCGCAGCGCGGCCAGCTCCTCCTCGGGGATCGAGTAGCCGTGCTCGGGCGCGGGGTAACGCCCGGTGCGCACGTCGTCGGCGAACGCGGTGACGCCGGCGGCCATGTCGTCGAGCAGGTTGGCGTAGCGCTTGACGAAGCGCGCGCCGAGCCCCTCACGGATGCCGAGCAGGTCGTGGAAGACGAGGACCTGACCGTCGGTGGCCGGGCCGGCGCCGATGCCGATGACCGGGATGGTCATCCGCGGCATCAGCTCCTCGCTGACCGCGGAGGGGATGGCCTCGAAGACGATCGAGAAGCAGCCCGCCTCCTGGAGGGCGAGCGCCTCGCGAACGACCTTCGCCGCGCCCTCGGCGCTGCGCCCCTGCGCCTTGTAGCCGCCAAGCGCGGTGGCGGTCTGCGGCGTGAGGCCGACATGGCCCATCACCGGTATGCCGGCGCCGGCGATCGCCCTGGCGCGGGCGACCGAGGTGGGGCCACCGCCCTCGAGCTTGACCGCGTCACAGCCCGCCTCCTTGATGAACCGGAACGCCGTGGTGATCGCCTGCTCGTCGGAGACCTCGTAGGAGCCGAACGGCAGGTCGCCGACCAGGAACGGCGTGCTCAGGCCGCGGCGAGCCGCCTTGGCCAGCATCAGCAGCTCTTCGAGCGGGACCGGGACGGTGGTCGGGTAGCCCAGGACCGTCATCGCGCCGCTGTCGCCGACGAGCACCATGTCCACGCCCGCCTTCTCAGCCACCAGGCCGCTGGGGAAGTCGTAGGCGGTGACCATGACGATCGGCTCGCCGAGCGCCTTCTTCTCGAAGAGCCTGGGCAGCGTGACGGGCAGCCGGCCGGCGTCGGCGGCGGTGGCGGTGATCTGCGAGGGGTGGGCGGACATGGCTAGCGGGCCTCCGTGAGCAGGGTGGCGACCTCGGCATCGACGTCGATGATCGAGTTGTCGGCGTTGACGTGGACGACACGCGGTTCGTAGGCCGCGAGGTCCTCGCGGTCATAGGACGCGTAGGAGATGACGATGATCGTGTCGCCGCGGTGGACGAGGCGCGCGGCCGCGCCGTTGACCTTGATCGCGCCCGAGCCGCGCTCGCCGGCGATCGTGTAAGTCTCGAAACGCGCGCCGTTGTCGACGTCGACGATCGCCACCTGCTCGAACTCCGTGATGTCGGCGGCGTCGAGCAGGTCCGGGTCGATCGTGATCGATCCGACGTAGTGCAGGTCGCAGTCGGTCACCGTGGCGCGGTGGATCTTGGACTTGAGCATCGTGCGATTCATGCGAGCTGGCTCCCGTCAGCTGGGGGTGGGGTGAGGAGGGTGTTGTCGATCAGGCGCACGCCGCCGACCTGTGCGGCGACCGCGAGCAGGACCTCGCGGTCGATCGTGTCGACCGCGGCGAGGGTGTCGGTGGTGACGAGCTCGAGGTACTCGGGCTCGACGTCATAAGGCTTCATGGCCGCGAGCGCCGCGGCTCGGACGGTCGCGGCGTCGTGCTCGCCGGCGGCGACGGCGTCCTCGGCGGCGCGCAGCGCGCGGTGCAACGCCAGCGCACGGTCGCGCGAGCCGTTGAGGCGGACGTTGCGGCTCGAGAGCGCGAGGCCGTCCGGCTCGCGAACGGTGGGCGCCACGACGATCTCTATCGGCATGTCGAGGTCGCGGACGAGTTTGCGGACGACGAGCGCCTGCTGGGCGTCCTTCTGGCCGAAGTAGGCCACGTCGGGGCCGACCATGTTGAGCAGCTTGGTGACGACCGTGGTGACGCCGTCGAAGTGGCTGACCCCGCGATGCTCCCCCTCCAGCGGCTCGGTCAGACCGCGCACGCTGATCGTGGTGGCAAAGCCGTCCGGGTAGACCTCGTCGGGCGACGGGACGAACAACAGATGTGCCCCGGCCTCGGAGGCCAGCTCGGCGTCGCGGGCCTCGTCACGCGGGTATGCCTCCAGATCGCTGGGATCATTGAACTGCGCGGGGTTGACGAACAGCGAGACGACAACTTCGTCGCACTCGGAGGCGGCGCGGGCGATCAGCGACGTGTGCCCCTCGTGGAGGAAGCCCATCGTCGGAACCAAGCCGATCGACCGGCCCTCGCGCCGGGCGCCGGCGAGCGTGGCGCGCAGCTCGGCGACCGTGCGGACCGTCCTCACGACCTGACCATCGCTAGATCGCGGGTGGCGTCGGCGAGCGCGTCGAAGAGCGGCAGAAGGTGCGGTGTCCGCTCATCGATCGCGGCGCGCTGGCGCTCCACGGTCGCCACGTCGCCGCGGGCGATGGGGCCCGTTAGCGCTCGCTCGGGACCCAGCACCGCCCAGTTCTCCACAGTGGCGCGGACCAGCGGGACGAGCACCTCGCGGTCGGCGCCAGCGCTGGCCAGGACCTGCTCGGCGGCGGCCTCGAGGGTGACCAGGAAGTTGGAAGCCATCGAGGCAGCGGCGTGGTAGGCGGCGCGGTCGGCGTCTTCGATCTCCACCGCGCCCATGCCCAGGCGAGCGGCGAGCTCGTGCGCGGCGCCGAGAGCCCGCGGCGTTGAGCCGGCAACCGCGCAGCGCGCGCCCGCGAACACGGCCGCGCCTCCGGCGGGGACGGTCATCAGCGGATGCAGCGAGAAGGCCTCGTGCGGGGCGAGCGGCGCAAGCGTCGTGGCGCCGGAGCAGTGCCCGACGAGACGGTCTGGCGCGACCGCGCCCGCCGCCGTGGCAATCTCAGAATCGGGCACGCAGAGAAGCACGACGTCGGCCCCAGCGCCGTCGCTCCCGCGGCCCAGAGGCTCGCCGGCGTTCAGCGCAGCGGCGAGCGCAGATCCCAGGCGGCCGCGCCCGATGACGGTGATGGTGGCAGTCAAGATGTCGGTCCAGTTCCGCGATGGGATACCGGCGCGTGCTTCTGTCAACCAGAGTACCCCCCAAAGTCCGGGAAGCAACCCACAACCGCATGTCGCGGGTAGGAATCGGGGTTAGCATCGGGGGAGATGCTGGTGGAGCAGGATCGCCGCGAGACTCTCAAGGCCGTCTACGAGCAGGCCGGCGCCTGCGTCCGTTGCCCGCAGCTGGCCGCTGCGCGGCAGACCGTGGT
>Ga0136633_1002102_pt1 | contig 14016 bp, 15 predicted proteins | sample AntDrymeUQ832206_2_FD_105494 | JGI IMG/M metagenome (GOLD analysis project Ga0136633, IMG submission 105494) | Polar desert sand microbial communities from Dry Valleys, Antarctica - metaG UQ83 (22.06) | ecosystem: Environmental > Terrestrial > Soil > Desert | place: Antarctica: Dry Valley... | reverse complement strand
GCGCGGCTTCCATCGGCCATGGCCGGGGCTACGCCTACCCCCACGACGACCCCCGGGGCTGGGTCGAGCAGGGCTACCTCCCCGACGAGGTGGCCGACCGCAGGTACTACGAGCCGACCAGCCACGGCTTCGAGGCCGAGGTGGCCGCCCGCCTGGCCGAGCGCCACTGATGGCAGGCGCCGGTATCCTCGGGGGCTCCCATGGCGAACTGGACGGCTGACCGGCTGCGCAGCACCTGGACCCGCTTCTTTGTCGAGCGGGGCCACAAGGCGCTGCCCAGCGCCGGCCTCATCCCGCACCACCCCCGGGCGCCCCTGTTCACCAACGCGGGGATGACCCAGTTCCTGCCCTACTTCCTCGGTGAGCAGAACCCGCCCGACACCCGGGTCACCACCATCCAGAAGTGCGTGCGGATCATGGGCAAGCACGATGACATCGAGAACATCGGCCGCTCCAAGCGCCACGTCACCTTCTTCGAGATGCTCGGCAACTTCAGCTTCGGCGACTACTTCAAGTCAGAGGCCATCGAGCTGGCCTGGGAGCTGTCCACCAAGGTGTTCGGCTTCGACCCCGAGCTGTTGTGGGTCACCGTGCACCACACCGACGACGAGGCCGAGCAGCTGTGGCTCGACCTCACCTCCATCCCCCGTGAGCGGATCCAGCGGATGGGCCTCACCGACGACGAGAACTTCTGGGCCATGGGCGAGACCGGGCCGTGCGGGCCGTGCTCGGAGATCCACCTCGACCGGGGCCCCTCCTTCGGGCCCGACGGCGGCCCGGCTCACGGCGGCGACGAGCGCTTCCTCGAGTTCTGGAACCTGGTCTTCACCCAGTACGACCGCCAGCCCGACGGGTCCCTGCCTCCCCTTCCCCGTCGCAACATCGACACCGGCGCCGGCTACGAGCGCCTGCTCAGCATCCTGCAGGGCGTCGACTCGGTGTTCGACACCGACCTGTTCGTCCCCCTGCTCGACGAGGCGTCGTCGGCCACCGGGCTGGCCACCGGGCAGGACCCAGAGGTGGACATCAGCCTGCGCATCCTGGCCGACCACGCCCGCTCCACCGCCCTGCTCATCAACGACGGCGTCTTTCCCTCGAACGAGGACCGGGGCTACGTGCTGCGCCGCCTCATCCGCCGGGCCGTGCGCCGGGCCTACTCGGTCGGGGTCATGCACCAGGTCATGGCCCAGGTCGCGGGCGCCGTGGTCGATGAGATGCGGGGCGCCTACCCCGACCTGCAGCGCAACCGCGACTTCATCCTGCAGGTCCTCGACGTCGAGGAGGGCCGTTTCCGGTCCACCCTGCACAAGGGCCTGGTCCGGCTCGATCGCTACGTGAGCGACGACCTCGGAGCCGGAGCTGTGCTACCCGGCGCCGCGGCCTTCGAGCTGCACGACACCTACGGCTTTCCGGTCGAGGTCACCCGTGAGGTGGCGGCCGAGCGGGGGATCGAGGTCGACGAGGAGGGCTTTCGCACGTTGATGGCCGAGCAGCGGGAGCGGGCCCGTTCTGCTAGTCGCAAGGACGGCGGCGCCGGCCGCAACGCCGCTGCCTACCGCGAGCTGCTCGAGCAGTTCGGCCCCTCCGCCTTCGTGGGTGAGCACCAGGACGAGGCCACCGCCCGGGTGCTGGCCGTCCTCCCCGACGCCGGCGGCCGAGAGGGCCACGTCGAAATCGTCCTCGACCGCACACCCTTCTACGCCGAGGGCGGCGGCCAGGTGGGCGACACCGGCCACCTGCGCACCGAGACGGGCTGGGCCCGGGTCCAGGACACCACCCGGGGCGTCCCGGGGCTCACCCGCCACCACGCCGTGGTCGAGGAGGGCACGCTCAGCCCCGGCCAGGAGGTGCAGGCCGGCATCGACGCCGAGCGTCGCGACGCCATCCGTCGCAACCACACCGGCACCCACCTGCTGCACTGGGCCCTCGGCCAGGTGCTGGGGGGCCACGTCAAGCAGCAGGGCTCGCTGGTCGGCCCGGACGAGCTGCGCTTCGACTTCAGCCACTTCAGTGCCCTCGCCCCCGAGGAGATCGCCCGGGTCGAGGCGCTCGTGAACGCCGATGTTCTCGGCGCCGCCCCGGTCGTGGTGCGGGAGATGTCGATGGCCGAGGCCGAGGCCGAGGGGGCGGTCGCCTTCTTCGGCGAGAAGTACGGCGAGGTCGTGCGGGTGCTCGACGCCGGCCCCCACAGCCGCGAGCTGTGCGGCGGGACCCACGTGGTCAGCACCGGCCAGATCGGCCCGCTGAGGATCGTGAAGGAGGAGTCGATCGCCTCCAACACCCGGCGGGTCTACGCCACCACCGGCTTCGGCACCCTCCAGCGCTACCACCGGGAGGAGCAGACCCTGCAGCGGGCCGCGGCGATGCTGAAGGCCAAGCCGGAGGGGCTGCCGGACGCCATCGACAAGGTCCTGGTCGAGCGCAAGGCCCTGCATGACGAGCTGCGGGCCATCCGCTCCAAGGCGGCGGTGGCCGACGCCGGCCAGCTGGCGGCCACCGCCACCGACGGCGTGGTCGTGGCCCGCCGCGACGGCCTCGACCCCGACGGGCTGCGCCAGCTGGCTCTCGCCGTGCGCGACCAGCTGGCCCAGGCCCGGGCCGTGGTGCTGATCGGCAGCCCCGACGGCCAGCGCGTCTCGCTGGTGGCGGCCGTCGCCCCCGGCGGGTCCGCCTCGGCCCTGCTGGCCGAACCGGCGGAGCTGGTCGGCGGCCGGGGCGGGGGCAAGGGCGACGTGGCCCAGGCGGGCGGCAAGGACCCCGCCGGCATCGACGCCGCCCTGGACCGGGCTCGCGCCCTGCTGACCTGATGCGGCCGACCTGATGCGCAGCCTCGGCGTCGATCTCGGCTCGGTGCGGGTGGGGGTGGCGCTGTCGGATCCCACCGGCACCCTGGCTTCGCCGCTGACCGTGCTGGCCCGCTCGGGTGATGTCCTGGGTCGGGTGGCCGCCCTGGCCGAGGAGCACGCCGTCGGCGCCGTGGTGGTGGGCCTGCCCCGCAGCCTCGACGGGCGGGAGCGGCGGGCGGCGCAGGCGGCCCGGGCCGAGGCCGGCCTGCTGGCCGAGCGGGTGGGGGTGCCCGTCCACCTGCAGGACGAACGCCTGTCGACTGTCGCCGCCCACGCCGGCCTGGCCGCCGCCGGGAAGACGGCACGCCAGCGGCGTGGCAGTGTGGATGCCTCAGCCGCCGCCGTGCTGCTCCAGTCGTGGCTCGAGTCGCCCGCTGGTCGAGGTCCTGAGGAGGGCTCTGCACCGTGACCATGCTCCAGGAGCACACCGAGCGGATGCCACCGCCGCCGCGACGCCGGCCCCGGTGGCTGGCGCTCGTCGTGATCGTCCTGGTGCTGGCCGGCGGCACGCTGTTCTTCGCCGCCAGCTACGTCCGTGGCGCCATCGACCCTGGCGGCGAGCCTGGGGCCGAGGTCTCGGTCACCATCGACAAGAACATCGGGACCGAGGGCGTGGCCCGGGTGCTCGACGAGGCCGACGTCATCAAGAGCCGGCGCACCTTCATCTACTGGACCAAGATCCAGGGGAAGGGCCCTTACCAGGCCGGCACCTACGTGATGGCCCGCTCGTCGTCCTACGACGACGTCGCCGAGCAGCTGACCAAGGGCCCGGAGCTCGCCGTCCAGCGGCTCACCATCCCCGAAGGCCTCACCATCCCCCAGATCGCCGAGGTGGTCGGCAAGCTGCCCGGCCGGAGCGCCGACACCTTCGAGAAGCTCGCCCTCGACCAGGGCGACGGCCGGGTGCGCAGCCCCCTCCAGCCCCCCGACACCAAGAGCCTGGAGGGCCTGCTCTACCCCTCCACGTACTTCATCGGAGAGAAGGACGACGAGCGGAAGATCCTGGTGAAGCTGATCGAGGGCATGACCTCGGTGACCACCCGGCTCGACCTGGCCAACCGGGCCAAGGCCCGGAGCCTCAGCCCCTACCAGGTGCTGGTCGTGGCGAGCCTGATCGAGCGCGAGGCCAAGGTCGAGGAGGACCGGGCCCTGGTGTCCCAGGTCATCTACAACCGGCTGGCCAAGAACCAGAAGCTCCAGATCGACGCCACGGTGATCTACGCCCTCGGCCAATCCGGCAAGAAGACCCGGGTCCTCAACGCCGACCTCAAGGCACCGGGCCCCTACAACACCTACGAGGTCGTCGGCCTGCCCCCCACCCCGATCGCCGGCCCCGGCGAGGCGGCCATCCAGGCCGCCCTCGAGCCCGCCCCGGGCAACTTCTTGTTCTACGTCGTCATCGACGAGGACGGCCGCCACGCCTTTGCCACCACCGGCGCCGAGCACCAGCGCAACATCGACAAGGCCCGGGCGAACGGGGTGCGGGATTGACGACCCGGCCGGTGGGCCTGCGGCCTGACGCCGCGGCCTGGCCCACAGCCACCACGCGGCTGGCCGGCGTCCTGGGCCACCCCATCAAGCACTCGCTGTCGCCCGTCCTGCACAACGCCGCCTTTGCCGAGGTCGGCCTCGACTGGGCCTACGTCGCCTTCGACGTGGCTGAGGGCGCCTGCCCCGCGGCCCTCGCCAGCATCAGGGCGCTCGGTCTGCAGGGCCTCTCGGTCACGATGCCCCACAAGGCGGCGGCCGCGCTGGCCTGTGACGAGCTGAGCCCGACGTCGGCCACCCTGGGGGTGGCCAACACCATCGTCCGCCGCGGCGAGCGCCTGGTGGGCGACTCCACCGACGGCGCCGGCTTCCTCGCCTCGGTGCGGGCCGCCGGCCACGATCCCGCAGGGTGCCGGGCCCTGGTCCTCGGCGCCGGTGGAGCGGCCTGCGCCGTGGCCCACGCCCTCGGCGGAGCCGGAGCCACCCGGGTGGGCGTGGTGGCCCGGCGACCCAGCGCGGCAGCCGTGGTCGCGGCGCTGGCCGGCCCCTTCGGCACCGTCGCCACCATGGACGACGCCGTCGCTGCCGACCTCATCGTCAACGCCACCTCGGTCGGGATGGCCGACACCCCCGGGCAAGGCGCCATCCCTCTCGGTCTCGACCCGAGGGCTCTGCACCCCGGGCAGGTGGTCGTCGACCTGGTGTACCACCCGCTGCGCACCCCGTTGCTCATCGCCGCCGAGGTCGCTGGCGCCTCACCGGTCGACGGGCTCGGCATGCTCGTGCACCAGGCCGGCCTCGCCTTCGAACTCTGGACGGGTATCGCCGCCCCCCTCGGCGTGATGGCCGCGGCAGCAAGAATCAGCTTGTGACGGTGGCGGCGGTGGTTCTGGCGGCGGGGGCGGGTTCGAGGTTCCACGGGCAGACGCACAAGCTGTTGGCCCGGCTTGGGGACCGGACCTTGGTGGCCCATGCCGTGGGGGCGGCGGTGGCCAGCGGGCTGCCGACCTTCGTGGTGACCGGGGCGGTGGAGCTGGACGGGCGGATAGACCCGCAGGCCATCCTGGTCTACAACCCGCGGTGGTCCGAGGGGCAGGTCACCTCGCTGCGGGCGGGCATCGCCGCCGCGGCCGCCGCCGGCCATGACGCCGTGGTTGTGGGGCTTGGCGACCAGCCGCTGGTGGGGCCCCACGCCTGGTCGGCCCTGGCCGCCTGCCCGGCACCGATGGCCGTCGCCACCTATGGGGGCCGGCTCGGCAACCCCGTCCGGCTGGGCGCCGAGGTGTGGGGCCACCTGCCCACCATCGGCGACCAGGGCACCGAGTCGGTGGTGTGGGAGCGGGAGGATCTCGTCGTGCGGGTGCCGTGCCAAGGCGATCCGGCCGACGTCGACACCGTCGAGGATTTGGGCCGGTGGAGCTGACCGCCCTCGGCGGCCCTGCAACCCTGGGGCGTCGCTTTCGCCCGTAGTCTGGCGGGAGCCCCTACCCTCGCGCCCTCCGTGCGGTATCCCCCTCGCCTCCGCTCCGTAGCCCTGGTCGTCCTGGTCACCGTTGTCCTCTTCGGCGGTCTCGGCGCCGGCGGCAGCCCCCTCGAGGTGGCGGCCCCCACCGCCGAGCCGGGGCCGCTCGGACCGCTGCCGGCCCCGTCGGTCGAGGAGGAGGCGGTGGTGGCGGCGCCGCCCCTCAGCGTCCCCGACGGGCCGGTGGCCCAGCCCGGCTGCCCGGTCCCGACCCGACCAAAGTCGAACAAGCCGCCTCCCGGCCTCCCGAAGGGCGTCACCCTTGTCCCTGAGGACCAGGTACCGGAGCCGCTGCCACCGCCTGCGACCCGCGCCGCCGACGGCTCGGTGGTGGCCGGCCGGGGCATGTACATCTGGCAGTGGGGCAAGACCGAGGAGGGCGACCTCGGCGCCGTGGTGCGCCGGGCCAAGGCAGCCGGGCTGTCGACCCTGTGGGTGCGGGTTGGCGACTCCAAGAGCGGCTTCTACGGGGCCAAGTACCTGGAGGGCCTGGTGCCCCTGGCCCACCGAGAGGGCATCAAGGTGGTGGGCTGGGGCTTCCCCTTCCTCGGTGATCCGGCGGCCGACGCCGCCTGGAGCACCCAGGCGCTGGGTTGGCAGAAGGACGGCCACCGGCTCGACGCCTTCAGCCCCGACCTTGAGCAGGGCAGCGAGGGGGTGGTCGTGACCGAGAAGCGGATCGCCACCTACCTGGGCCTGACCCGCCCGGCGCTGGCCGGCCGGCCGCTCGTGGCCACCGTCTACAACCCGACCGACCTGCAGTGGGGAAAGTACCCCTACGCCCTGGTCGCCTCCTACGCCGAGGTGATGGCACCGATGGTGTACTGGGGCTGCCGGGACCCGGGCGCCGACGTGCAGCGGGCCGTCAGCCGCCTGGCCACCTTCGGCCTGCCCGTCGCCCCGGCCGGGCAGGCCTACGACATGGCGGCCGACGGCGGCCGGCGCGGCAACCCGACGGGTCCCGAGACGGTCCGCTTCCTCCACGAGGCCCAGACCTCGGGGGCAGTGGGCGTGTCGTTCTGGGTGTGGCAGGCCAGCTCGGATGAGCAGTGGCAGGCCATCTCGGCCTACCGGTGGTGAGCGACCCCTGGTGACCCTGGCCTTGGCGGTCGGGTGCGGCCTTGCCGGCCTGGGGGTCGGGTCGTTCCTCAGCTTGCTGGTGCTGCGGGTTCCCCGCAAGGAGCCGGTGGTGGGCGTGGCCTCCCACTGCCCGGCGTGCGGGGCCGGTGTGGCCCGCCGCGACCTGGTGCCGGTGGTGTCGTGGCTGGTGCTGCGGGGCCGGTGCCGATCGTGCTCGGCCGGCGTCAGCGCCCGCTACCCGCTGCTCGAGGTGGCCTGCGCCGCCCTGTTCGCGGCCACGGCGGTGCGCTTCGGACCCAGCTTCGTCCTTCCCGCCTACCTGGTCCTCGGGGCGGCCCTGATCGCCCTGTCGGCCATCGACATCGAGCACCGGCTCCTCCCCAGCAAGATCATCTTTCCGACCGGGTACGCCGTGGCCGTGCTGCTGGGCCTGGCCGCCCTGGCCGAGGCCGAGCCGCGCCGCATCGCCTGGGCGGCGGCGGGCGCCGCCGGCAGCTTTGCTCTGTTCTTCCTCCTGCACGTGGCGTCCCCCAACGGGATGGCCTACGGCGACGTTCGGCTGTCGCTGGTGCTGGGGATGGCGGTCGGGTGGCTGGGCCTGGGCCTGGTGCCCCTGTTCTTGTTCGTCGCCTTCCTCACCTCGGCGGGGTTCGGGGTGGTCTACGCCGTCCTCAGCGGCAAGGGCCTGAAGGCGGCGATCCCCTTTGGCCCGTTCCTGGCCCTCGCCGCCGAGATCGCCGTCTTCGCCGGCCAGCCGCTGGTTCGCTCCTACCTGGGCAGCCGGGCAGGCGGCAGCGCCTAGGAGGGGGGAGCGTCGTCGAAGTCCTCGTCGGGGGGTTCGTCGCTCCAGCTCTGGGCGGCCAGGAGGCGCTCCTCCTGGAGGCGGACCTGGACGAGGATCCTCTCGTTGCGCAGCTCCTCCAGCCGGCGGGTGGCGTTCGCCGAGACCGACGGGTCGGGCGGCGGCGGGATCTGGACGACCAGGCGGGCGACGTTGGCGGTCAGGGCCTCCTGGCGGCGGGCCAGGCGGTCGAGGGCGTCGCGCACAGAATCGAGTCGCGATCCGACGGCCGAGGCCGAGGGGTCGGGCGGCGGCGGGATCTGGTCGACCAGGCGGGAGAGGTTGGCGGTCAGGGCCTCCTGGTGGCGTGAGAGGCCCGTGACGACCTCGCGCACGGCGTCAAGCCGCTCCTCGACGGCGGGGCCCAGGCCGGTGGGCTCGGGAGCCTGCTCGGGGGGCTCGGCGGCCGTCACCAGGTGGACGGCCACCTCGGCCAGCCGGTCTCCGACCCACTCGAGGCGCCTGGCCGTGGCCCGCTCCTGCTGGTCGAGCCGTTGCAGCATCAGCTCGAGCGTGGGGCCGGGCCCGGGTGCGGCGGCGTTGGCCTGGTCGGCCAGGGTGCGGATGGTGGCGTCGAGCCGGTCGAGCCGGCCGGCGAACGCCTCCTCCTGCAGCTCCAGAGCCCTCAAGACCGCGGCTTGGACCCGGTCGTCGTCGGGGCGGGCGACCTCCACCGCCCGGCTCTCGGGGCTGGCGCTGCGGGTGTCTGGGCCGGCGTCGATCCGGTCGAGCCGGAGGTCGACGGCTCGCTCTCGCTGGGCCATTCGGGTGATGGCGGACAGCACGCCGGTCGGTCCGTTCAGATGCTCTAGGAGCGAGGTGACGACGGTGGCGACCTGGTCCTGGCGGCGGATCACCCCGGCCAGCATGTCGAGGACGGCCTGGAACTTGACGCTGTCGTCGAGGTCCTCGGGGCGGTCGGGCGCTCGGGTGGCGAAGGCATCACGGTCGAGATGGGCCAGGACCTGCTCGAGGCCGGTGCTCACCCGGGCGAGCTGGCCGAGCAGCGAGCCGGTGTCGCCGGCGGAGAGGGTGAGCGTGGTCTGCAGGGGGGCCAGCCAGGGCGGCTCGTTGACTCGGGCCCCGGTGCGCTCGAGGGAGGCGAGCAGGGAGAGGCGGAGCTGGACTAGGGCGCTGCCGAGGGCGTCGACCCGCCGGGAGACGCCGGCGGCGGCCCCGTTGACGTCGATGCGGGCGGCCACCGCCTCGGGCGAGGCGGCCACAACCCGGGCCAGCTTGTTGACGTCGGCGCGCATCCGCTCCACGGCACCGACCAGGCTGGTGCTGTCGGGGGGCTGCCGGGGCTGCTCCCGGTTGGGTCGCCGCTCCGCCTCAGCCCCCGCATGCCCCTCAGCCACAGCCGGGACGGTAGCCCGACGGCTGCCGGGCCGAGGGGAGCGGCCTATCCGGAGGGGATGGGCGACGCCCCCGGTACGCTCATCGCTCGATGCTGCGCCTGCTGACCGCTGGGGAATCCCACGGCGCGTGCCTGGTGGCCACGCTCGAGGGCCTGCCGGCGGGGCTGGCCGTCACCGTCGAGGACGTCCAGGCCGAGCTGGCCCGCCGCCGGCTCGGTTTCGGTCGGGGCCCCCGGCAGCGCTTCGAGCAGGATGAGGTCGCCCTCGTCGGGGGCGTCCGTCACGGCCGCACCCTCGGCGGGCCGGTCGCCATCACCGTCGGCAACAGCGAGTGGCACCGCAGCGACCGCTGGCACCAGGAGATGTCGCCTGCCCCGGGGGTCACCCAGGAGCCGCTGACCCAGCCCCGGCCCGGTCACGCCGATCTGGCCGGCATGCAGAAGCACGGCTTCACCGACGCCCGTGACGTCCTAGAGCGGGCGAGCGCCCGGGAGACGGCGGCCCGGGTGGCGGCGGGCACGCTGGCCAAGCTGCTGCTCCGCCAGCTCGGTGTCGAGGTGATCTCCCACGTCGTGCAGCTCGGTGCGGTGCACACCAACGCCGACCTGCGGCCCGAGCCAGCCGACCTCGGGCAGGTCGACCAGAGCCAGGTGCGCTGCTTCGACCCGGGTGCCGAGGTGGCCATGGTCGATGCGGTCAAGGAGGCGGCCCACGACGGCGATTCGCTGGGCGGCGTCGTCGAGGTCCTCGCGTACGGCGTCCCCGTGGGGCTGGGCAGCCACACCCACTGGGACCGCAAGCTCGACGGCCTCCTGGCCCAGGCCGTGATGTCGATCCAGGCCGTGAAGGGCGTGGAGATAGGCAACGGGTTCGAGGTGGCGGGCCGCCGGGGGAGCGTGGCTCACGACCCGATCGAGTGGGACGGCCTGACGGAGACCTACCGACGCACCTCGACCCTGGCCGGTGGCCTCGAGGGGGGCATCTCCACCGGCGAGCTGGTGGTCGTCCGCGCCGCCATGAAGCCGCTGGCCACCCTGAACCGGCCGGTTCTGGCCACCGTCGACGTGCGCACCAAGGAGGCGACGGTCAGCTTCAAGGAGCGCACCGATGTCACCGCGGTGCCGGCGATGGGGGTGGTGGCCGAGACGATGGTGGCCCTGGTGCTGGCCTCGGAGGCGCTGCGCAAGTTCGGAGGCGACTCGGTGATTGAGATGGTCCGCAACGCCAAGGCCTTCCGAGGAGCCCTCGATGGCTGAGCCCGCCGGCTCCGGAGGCACAGTGGAGCTGGCCCAGGTGCCGCGGGTGTTGCTGGTCGGGATGATGGGGGCGGGCAAGACGACGGTGGGGCGCACGCTCGGGCAGAAGCTCGGTTGGCCGTACCTCGACAGCGACGAGGAGGTGCGGCGCCGCACCGGTCGGAGCGTTCCCGAGCTGTTCGCCGAGCGGGGGGAGGCGGCTTTCCGGGCGGCGGAATCGGCGGTGCTGGCCGAGGCGTGCACCACGCCCCACCCGGTGGTGGTGAGCGTGGCCGGCGGGGCCGTGCTGGCCGAGCTGAACCGCCACATGATCGCCGCGTCGGGTCTGGTGGTGTGGCTGCGGGCGTCGTTGGCCACGCTCACCCAGCGGGTGGGTGACGGGCGCACCCGGCCGCTGCTGGGCAGCGACCCCCGCGCCGCCCTGGCCCGGCTCTACCCCGAGCGGGCCCGGATCTATGAGGGGCTGGCGACGCTGGTGGTCGACGTCGACGGGGTGCCGGTGGAGCGGGTGGTCGAACGGATCACCGAGGCTCTCGCCCGCCGAGGCCAGGACCCGGCGCCGTGACGGCGCCGCACGAAGCCCCGGCCCGATGACGACCACGGTCGAGGTGCGGCTCGACGACGGGCGGGCCTACCCGGTCGTGATCGGCGCCGGGGCCCGGGCCGGCCTGGCGTCGCTCCTGCCCCCGGGCACCAGGCGGGCCGCCATCGTCACCCAGGACGGCATCGGCTTCGCCGTCGACCCCGGCTGTGAACACCGCACGTTCACCATCGGGGCCGGCGAGGAAGCCAAGACCCTGGCCACCATCGAGGACCTGTGCCGCGGCTTCGCCGCCTGGGGCCTGACCCGGCGCGACTGCGTGATCGCCGTCGGCGGCGGCGTGGTCACCGACACGGCCGGCTTCGCCGCCGCCTGCTACCACCGGGGGGTGCTCGTGGTGCACGTCACCACCACCCTGCTCGGGATGGTCGACGCCGCCATCGGCGGCAAAACCGGGGTGAACCTGCCGGAGGGCAAGAACCTGGTCGGGGCGTTCTGGCAGCCCGCCGCGGTGGTGTGCGACCTCGACGCGCTGGCCACCCTGCCGCCGCGGGAGCTGCGCAGCGGCCACGGCGAGATGGCCAAGTACGCCTTCCTGGGTGCCCCCAGCCTGACCGAGCTGGAGCTCGAGGACGCGGTTGCCGCCTGCGTGCGGCTGAAGGGCGCGGTGGTGGCGGGCGACGAGCGCGAGTCGGTGGCCGGGGGCTCGTTCGGCCGACGGGCGCTGCTGAACTACGGCCACACGGTGGCCCACGCCCTGGAGGTCGACGGCGCCTTCGACCTGCGCCACGGCGAGGCGGTGGCCATCGGCCTGGTCACAGCGGCCCGGCTGGCCGAGCGCCTGGGCCGGATAGGACCCGAGCGGGTCGAGGAGCACCGGCGGGTGGTGGCCAGCTACGACCTGGACGGCGCCATCCCCGCCGACCACGACCCCGACCGCCTGCTGGCCCTGATGGCCCGGGACAAAAAGGCCGTCGACGGCCTGACCTTCATCCTCGACGGCCCGGGTGGCTGCGAGGTGGTGGCCGGCGTCGACCCGGATGTGGTGCGCGAGGTGCTGGCCGGTGGCTGAGCGCCCGATCGTGCTGCTGCTGTCGGGCCCCAACCTGACGCTGCTGGGCGAGCGCCAGCCGCTCATCTACGGCATCAGCACCCTGGAAGATCTCGTGGCCATGGCCGAGGCCGAGGCCGCCTCCCACGGCCTGGCTCTCGAGCACGTGCAGTACGACGCCGAGGCTGACCTGGTCCGGGCCGTGCACGGCGCCCGGGGCCGGGTCGCGGCCGTCGTCGTGAACGCGGCCGCCCTCACCCACTACGGGTGGAGCCTGTCCGACGCCCTGGGCACCTTCGAGGGGCCGGTGGTCGAGCTGCACATCTCGAACCCGGAGGCTCGGGAGCAGTGGCGGCGCACGTCGGTGGTGGCGCCCGTCGCCACCGGCACCATCTCGGGATTCGGCCCCCACGGCTACCGCCTGGCCGTCGCCGCCGCCGCCGCCCTCCTCGGATAGGGACGTCCTCCGCGGCCTACGATGCGCCACCCGTGGCCTTCAGCAGCAACGATCTCAAGAACGGCATGACCCTGGATCTGCCCGAGGGGCTGTTCCAGGTTGTGGACTTCCAGCACGTCAAGCCGGGCAAGGGCGGCGCCTTCGTGCGCACCAAGCTGAAGAACCTGCGGACCGGTGGCACCCAGGACCGCACCTTCCGGGGCGGCGAGCCGCTGAACCAGGCGATCGTGGAGAAGCGGGAGATGCAGCTGCTCTACAAGGACGGCGACGGCTACGTGTTCATGGACGTCCAGTCCTACGACCAGATGACCGCCCCCTCCGCCGCTCTGGGCGACGCCCCGAAGTACCTGAAGGACTCCGACTCAGCCGTGCTCGCCTTCTACCGGGACGAGATCATCGGGGTCGAGCTGCCGTCGTCGGTCGACCTGGAGGTGGCCGACACCGAGCCGGGCGTTCAGGGGGACCGGGTGTCGGGGGCCAAGAAGCTGGCCACCCTCGAGACCGGGGTCAGCCTCCAGGTGCCGCTCTTCATCAACATCGGCGACAAGATCCGGGTCGACACCCGCACCGGCGACTACCTCACCCGGGTCTGATGCTCCAGGGCACCCGGCGCGAGGCGCGCGAACGGGCCCTCGAGCTGCTGTACGAGGCTGAGGCCAAGGGGCTGGCGCCGGCCGATGTCCTGGTCGGCCTGCCCATCACCCCCGACCCCTTCGCCGTCGCCCTGGTCACGGGGGTGGACGAGCGGCTGGCCGAGCTGGACGCCCTCATCGAGCGCCTGGCCCGGGACTGGACGGTCGAGCGGATGCCGTGGGTGGACCGCAGCATCCTGCGCCTCGCCGCCTTTGAGCTGGTGGCCCGCCCCGACGTTCCCACCGGCGCCATCCTCTCCGAGGCCGTCGAGCTGGCCAAGCGCTTCAGCACCGAGGAGGCCGGCCGCTTCGTCAACGGCCTGCTCTCCAACCTGGCCCGCGAGGTCCGCCCCGACAGCGCCGGTTGAAGGCTACGAGGCAGTGCGACCGGGTCGACGGCGCCAGGACTCCACGAACCGGGTCACGCTGGTCCGGGTCCACACCGGTCCCGAGCGCAGCACCACTGCCGGCGACGGGAAGGTCCCTGACCGTGCCAGTGCCGATGCCCGCTGACGGCTCACCTCGAGCAGCTCGGCCACCTCAGTCACACCAACGAGCTCGGGGAGGCTCGGCAGTGCGTTCTGACGGTCCAGCTCGGTGGTCGTGAGTACCTCCGCCTCGATGAACGGCCACTCCGGCAGATCGGCGGCTGACGCTGCCTGCCGGAAGATGGCCACCGTCTGCTGCAGCGCCTCCGTCGGACCGGCGGCGGTAACGCAGAACCGTGCGCCGTAGCGCCGGCTGTCGCTCGTGGACGTGGCGACTCCGCCCCGGTCGACCAGGGAGTCGAGGAGGGAGCCGAGACGGTCGGGCAGCTTGTTTCCCTTGGACGACATCGACGTTCCCCGATCGTCGTGGATGTTCAAGGCGCCCCGGTCGCCGCCTTGGACCAGGCGATGTTGCGCTTCCGCGGAAGCGCTCGGCTCATCAGTCGAGCAGCGGCG
>Ga0136633_1002101_pt1 | contig 14020 bp, 10 predicted proteins | sample AntDrymeUQ832206_2_FD_105494 | JGI IMG/M metagenome (GOLD analysis project Ga0136633, IMG submission 105494) | Polar desert sand microbial communities from Dry Valleys, Antarctica - metaG UQ83 (22.06) | ecosystem: Environmental > Terrestrial > Soil > Desert | place: Antarctica: Dry Valley... | reverse complement strand
TGATTTTCGCCTCTAGCCGAGTGTGCAGCGGCGGGCGGCCTGCCGGCCATGGGCCAGACTGGCCCCGGTGGAAACTCCTCTCAGCCGCGCGGTGGAGACCTTCGTGCGGGACTTCGCTCCAGTCCTGGTCGACCTGGTGGCGGGCCTTCCCATGGCCAAGGCCGACAAGCTGCCCGAGGACGTCGCCCTGGAGGCCTTCAACCTGGCCGCCGCCTTCATCGACGCGGACGGGCGCCACACCGACGAAGAGCTGCAGGCGTTCATCGCCGTGTTCGCCGCCCGTTTCGACACTGTCGCCCGGGCCGGGAGCCCGCCCGCTCTCCGCGCCGCCGGACTCCTGGCCGGCCGGCGAACGTTCCTCGACGGCCCGTCGCCGCTGTTCGTCCTGCTCGTACAGGCTGACCTCAAGTCCGGCAGCGGCCATGCGTGGCGGTACTACCTGGCCTCGGTCGATATCGCCCACGCCGTCTTCGCCCTCGACGACCACCCGTCGCATGCCGAGCTGACCGCGGTCGAGCGGTTCCGCTCCATGCTCCTGCGGGCCCTGGACTCGGCCGGGGTGCCGCGCCCGGGCGGCCCGACCGTGCAGCCGTCGGCGGCGGGCCCGGAGGCGGCGACGAAGGCGGAGCCGGCCGAGCCCCTGGAGCCGGCTCGGCCCCTCGAGGAGCTGCTGGCCGAGCTCGATGGCCTGGTTGGCCTGGCCGCGGTGAAGGCCGAGGTCAAGCTCGTCACCAACCTGCTGCGGATCGAGAAGCTGCGCACCGAGCGGGGCCTGGCCGTGGTCGAGCACAGCCGCCACCTCGTGTTCACCGGCAACCCGGGAACGGGCAAGACCACCGTCGCCCGCCTCCTCTCCCAGATCTACAGGACCCTCGGCGTCGTCGAGAAGGGCCAGCTGGTCGAGACCGACCGGTCGGGACTGGTGGCGGGTTACATCGGCCAGACCGCCATCAAGGTCAAGGAGATCTTCTCCACCGCTATCGGCGGCGTGCTGCTCATCGACGAGGCACACGCGCTGGCCCGGGGCCAGGACCGTGACTTCGGGCACGAGGCCATCGACATGATCGTCAAGCTCATGGAGGACCACCGCGACGACGTCGTGCTCATCGTGGCCGGCTACCCCGACGAGATGGCCGTGTTCCTCGACGCCAACCCGGGGCTGCGCTCCCGGTTCCCCAAGACGATCTTCTTCGACGACTACAGCAACGAGGAGCTCCAACGCATCTTCGACGGGATGGCGGCCAAGAGCCACTACAGCCCCACCGAGGAGGCCCGGGCCCGGGTGCACGACTACGTCGCCGCCCGCCCTCGCGATCGTGGCTTCGGCAACGCCCGGCTGATCCGGAACCTTTTCGAGGCCTCGGTCTCGGCCCAGGCCACCCGCATCGTCGAGCTGGGCGAGGTCTCCGACCAGGTCCTGGTCACCCTGGAGGCGGCTGACATCCCCGTTCCGTAACGGGCGACCACGCGGTCGCCGCCGCCCATGCCTCGGCGTCGGCGCCCATCGACTGGAGGAATGGGTGCTTCGCCTCCTGGTAGTCCTGTCGGGCATCGCGAAACCTTCGGGCGAGCCTTTGCTTGAGCGCTCCGTACTCCATGGCGACCTCGGGGTGGGCCCGCAGGTAGTCCCGGTGCAGGAGCTGCCGCCGCTCCTCCGGACCACCGGCTTCCACGACATGGACATGCACGGCCCGTGGCCCCGGAGGGCGGAAGAACTCACGACGCTCGGGTTCCTCCGGATGCGGTCGGTGCAGGAATCCGGCTCCCTCCAGGCCCGGCCTGTACGACTCCGGTGCGGCAACATCGGCGACCGAGACCTGCATGTCGATCACCGGCTTCGCCGCCAGGCCCGGCACCGACGTCGAGCCGATGTGGTCGATCCGAAGGCATGCCGGGCCCAGCGCTTCTCGTACCCGGTCGGCGTAGGCGTCGAACTGCGCCGGCCATTGCACGTCGTACCCGACGACATCCACCGGCCCGGACGCAGACTCCGGACCCACCTACTTCGGCGTGCCCTCGAGGGTGGCCACGCCGGGCTTGCCGGCATCGGCGCGCCGGAGCGTCATCGGCTGGACTCTACGACGATCGTGCCCGTCATTCCGGGGTGGAAGCGGCAGTAGTACCGGTACGTGCCGGCGGAGCCGAAGCGGGTCGACCACGACTGGCCCTGCGCCATCGATCCGGAGTCCACCGGTCCGCCTGGGCCGTCGTAGGTCACGGTGTGCGGGGCGAGGTCGGCGTTGGCCCACGTCAGTTCTGTCCCGACCACCACCGTGTGCGTCGCAGGGCAGTAGGCGAACCTGGCTATGTCCAGTCGCTGCGGGTCCGCATCGACCGTTGAAGGGCAACTCGACGCGGGCGCGAGCGACGTGACCGGTGCTGCGGCCACTCGTGCGACAGGCGTTCGGCCGGTGCGCAGGACGAGGGCGCCGGCGGTCGCCACTGCGAGGGCCATGACGGTGACCTGCGCTCCTCGGCGCCATGTCACCGGGCTCACGGCCCGACGTCCAGATGGCGGGCGGCTTCGACGCGGCTGATCGCAAAGTGCACGGCGGCGGCCGCCTGTCCCATCGGGCCTTCGAGCGAGGGAGCGGGGCTCCAGATCTGAGCCTCGTAGGTGTCGCCCACGGCGAAGGCCGACGTCGGCCGGGTGTGCCGCAGTGCCATGTCCCGGATGGCCGCATCCCGCGTCCCGGCGTCGACGTAGCGGAAGACGCGCAACTCGTTTCGCCGGTTCGCCGGCGCCTCGCAGGGGCCGAACTCGTAGATCCGGCCCTCGAGGTACCGGAAGTACGTCGCCGCGGCGGCGGCGGTCGGAGCCGGGGCCGGGAGCGGGATGAAGGTGCCGCCCTCGGCTGGAGCGCACAGGGCGATCCTGGCCTTCGGGACGGCAGCCGCCACCTCCTCGAAGACCCCGGCCGCGTCGATGGCCGCGGGTGGAACCGCGTCAGCGGGCGGCCCGGCCCGACCACACCCCGAGAGGACCAGCATCCCGCCGACTCCCAGGATGACCAACCTCCCGACGCTCCACCGCTGTGCCCGGTACGTGTCCATGCCGGCAACGTACGGATCGGCGCGAACGTGGCTGTAAGACCGGCGCAACCCGGCACGGTCAGTGCGCCCGCACCGACCTGACCAGGTGCCGCCGCTCCGCCGCCGGCATCGCCGCACCCTCGGCGCAGGCCCGGTCGTAACCCGCCGGGCCGAGGACGCCGAGGGCGACCTCACGGTCGACGGTGTTCTCGACCTCCAACGGGCGGTAGGAGCGCCTCCGGAGCGACTCGGCCGCGGCGGACAGGTGGACCGCAGTCAGCACATCGCCCTGGTCCGCCGCCACCGCCCCGGCCACGTCGAGCACTACCGCCTCCACGCCCGAGAGCTTGTACTCCTCGGCGATGGCCAGCGCCTCCACCGCCCGGGCCAGCGCCTCGACGGGGGTGCGGCCGGCGCGGGCCAGCCGGGCGAGCTGGGTCAGGGTCCATGCCTCCCCGTACCGGCTATCCAGCTCACGGGCGAGGACCAGGCACCGATCGAGGATCGACCGCGAGCCGGCGAGGTCGCCTTGGCGGCGGGCCAGCTCCGCCAGGTCGGTGAGCACCCGCACCAGCGACTCGCGGTCGTCGAACGCCTCGTAGATACCGCGGGCCTCGTCCAGGTTCGCCCCGGCGTCGGTGAGCCGGTTCTCGAGCAGGGCGATCTCGCCGAGGTCGGCCAGGGCCTCCGCAACGTGGGCGACGTTGTCGAGCTCCCGTTCGAGGACCAGCCGCTCCTCGTGGAGCTGACGGGCGGTGCCGAACTCGCCGGTCCGGAGGGCGATGAGGGCGATGTACCGGGCCGAGTCGGCGATACCGAGGCGATCGCCCAACGACCGGCGGATGGCCAGGCACTGCTCGTGCAGCTGGCGGGCCGCCTGCCAGTCGCCGGGATGGAGCCGGGTCAGCGTCGCAAGGTTCTCCAGGGCGAGAGCCTGCCCGTAGCCGTCGCCGAGCGCCTCGTACGCGGCAAGGGCGGCCCGGTAGAAGCGGTGGGCGTCGGGCCCGGCATCGGCCACGTCGCGGTGGCCGCGCATGAAGGCGGCATGGGCGACGACGCCGAGGTTCATCATCGAGGCCGCCTCCATCCGCGCCGAGCCCAGCTCCCGGGCCACTGCCAGGTTCTCTTCGAACAGGGCCCGGGCCGTCACCAGGTCGCCGTCGTTGACGGCCAGATTGGCCAGCCCGTGGAGCGCGGTGGCGATCCCCACCCGGTCGTCTTGCGCCCGCTGCACGACCAGACACTCCTGGTAGGACCGCCGCGCCCCGGCCACGTCGCCCTGGCGTTGGGCGAGCACCGCGGCCGCATTGAGCGCCTTGGCCCGGAGCACCGCCGGGCCCTCGGCTTCCGACGCGAACGCCTCCAGGCGGGCACGACCCTGGCGCAGGTACCCACGGATCTCCCAGAACCGGACGAGAGCGGCGGCCAGCCGGAGCCCGTGCTCGACCCGGCCGCTCTCCGCGGCCCAGTCGAGGGCGGCCCGCATGTTGTCGTGCTCCTCGTCGAGCACCCCCAACCAGGTGGCCTGCTCCTCGCCCTGCAGCTTGACCTCGCCCATGGCCGCCAGCTCGACCGCCCAGTCGAGATGGCGGGTGCGGACGGCCGCCGTTCCCCCCGCCTCCGCTTCAGTCAGGCGCTCGGCCGCATACTGCCGCAGGGTCTCCAGCATCCGGTAGCGCGGCCGGTCGGCCCGGCGGTCAATGGCGACGAGCGACTTGTCGACCAGAGCCGCCAGTGCATCCAGCACGTCTCTGTCGCCGTCGCCGCATACGGCCTGGGCGGCCTCGAGGCCACAGCCGCCTGCGAACACCGACAGCCGGGCGAACAGTGCCCGCTCCTCGGCCGCCAGCGCCTCGAAGCTCCAGTCGATGGCGGCGCGGAGCGTCTGGTGACGGCCGGGGGCGGCGCTGGGGCCGCCGACGAGCAAGCTGAGGTGGTCGCCCAGCCGGTCGGCGATCTGCGCAGGCGACAGGACCTTGGTCCGAGCCGCCGCGAGCTCGAGGGCCAGCGGGATCCCGTCGAGGCGGGCGCAGATGGCGTCGACGTCGGCGGCCACCGCGTTCAGGTCGAGCTCAGGGGCGGCGGCGTGGGCCCGGTCGACGAACAGGCGAGCTGCGTCCGGTGCCGGGAGAGGTGGCACCGCCCATGTGGTCTCGCCCGGCACGCCCAGCGGCTCGCGGCTGGTGGCGAGCACCCGGGCGAGCGACGACCGCCGCAGGATGGCATCGGCGAGAGCGGCGCACGCGCCCACGAGGTGCTCGCAGTTGTCGACCACCAGCAGGACGCAGCGGTCGGCGAGGTGGCCGGCCACGGCCTCGGCTGCCGACTCGGCGGCGGCCTCGGGCACACCGAGGACCGAGAGGACCTGTTGGGGGACGAGCGCCGGGTCGCTCATCCCCGCGAGCTCCACCAGCCAGACGCCGTCAGGGTGGTCGTCCACGAGCGACTCGGCCACCCGCACGGCCAGCCGGCTCTTGCCCACGCCGCCGGGTCCGGTCAGGGTGACCAGCCGTGTGGAACCGAGCTGCCGCCGGAGCTCGTCGATCTGGTCTTCCCGCCCGACGAAGCTGGTCCGCTCCGACGGCAGGTTCGTCGCCACCGTCGCGGGCTTCGCCTCGACCAACGGCTCGTCGCGAAGGAGCCGGACGTAGAGCTCGTAGGTCTCGGGCGACGGGCTGACGCCGAGCTCTTCGGCCAGCGCCCGGCGGCAGGCCTCGTAGGCCCGCAGTGCCGCGGCGCGGTTGCCGGCGCCGGCGTGGGCGGCCATCAGCCGGGCGTGGGCCGACTCCCGCAGCGGCGCAAGGGCGATGGCCAGCTCCGCAGCGGCGACCGCTGCACCGCAGTCCCCGTCCGCCACCGCCGCCTCGGCCAGCACCTCCAGCGCCCGCACGTGGAGGGCAGCGAGCGCAGCCTGCCGGCGCTCGACCCATTCGCCGCCGGCGCCGGGAAGGAACTGCCGGCCGGCCAGGTCGGCGGCTTCGGCGGCCGACTGGCGGGCCCGGGCGGGGGCGACCACCAGGTCCTGCTGGGCGGAGTCCAGGGCCGCATCGACCCGCTCCACGTCGACGAAGGCGTCGATCGGCAGCTGGAGCTGGTAGCAGCCGCTCCCGCTGCGGAGAACGTCCGGGTCGACGAGCCCGGCGTCGGCCAGGTTCGAGCGCACACGCGACAGCGTCCCTCGGAGAGCGGCGGTCCACGTGGCCGGGAGATCCTCTCCCCACAGCGCGTCGGCCAGCTCGTCGCGGGGCACCGGGCGCCGGCGCTCGAGGACGAGGTAGGCGAAGGCTTTGCGCCCGAGGTCGCCCAGGCGGGCGTCGTCGGCCTGCGTCCCGTCGACGTCGATCACCAGCCGGCCCAACAGGGCCACCCTCACGACTGTCACGCGCCCGCATCGTCGCACGGCCGCGGGGTCACCGACGAGCGAGTTTCGGGTCTATCCCGGTGGGCAGGCGAGGGCAGCGTCCGCTCGGCAGCCCCGGCGCTCCAGCAGTCCGGCCAGGGCCGCGGCGATGCCGGCGACCTCGTCGGGTTCCGACCCGACGGTCACCTCGGCGCGGTTCAGGGCCTGCCGGTAGAGGTCCTCGGCCTCGTCGAATCGACCGAAGCCCTCCCACAGCAGGCCGAGGCCCGTCATGGTGGCGAGGGTGTCGACGTCGGAGGGCCCGAGGAGCTGCTCGGCCAGGGCCAGTGAGGCGACGAGGATGGCGTCGGCCTCCTCGCCCCGGTGCTGCATGCGCAGGTTGGCGGCCAACCCCCGGGCACAGCGGATGCGGTAGGCGTCGTCGGATCCGCCCGTCGGGAGGGCCGAGAGGATGGCGCCGGCCCTCCGGTAGAGCGCCTCGGCCCGCGTGTGGTCACCGAGGTCGTCGAAGGTTCCGGCCAGGGCCTGGCAGGTCCGGCCCAGGGCCGGGTGGTCTGGTTCGCCGGCCAGGAGCGACGAGGCCCGTCCGGCCAGCGCCTCGGCCTCCGCCCACCGGCGCCGCATCTGGAGGTCCGCAGCCGACCTCTGGAGACGGCCGGCGCGTTCGGTCGGGTCGCCTGTGGTGGGATCGGACCGCTGTTGCGTCACGCCGTGTCTCCTGTGCCAGTAGTGAGGACCCCCGACCCACCTCAAGACCACCAGGAACGCGGGCCCTCCGTCATGAGTATCGGGTACTCAATGCCGAACTCGAGGCCCGCCCAGGATCACACGGATCCGAGCGCCTGGGTCAGATCGGCCCTGCGGGCCACACCGAGCTTCTCGTACACCCGCTGCAGGTGGTTCTCCACGGTCCGCACCGACACCGAGAGCCGGCTGGCGATCTCCTTGTTCGCCAGCCCGCCCGACGCCAGCGTGGCCACCTCGATCTCCCGGGTGCTGAGGATCGCCTGGGTCTGGATGGCGCGGAGCGCCGGTGTGATGGCGCCCTGGCAACGGCGGGCCAGTTCGGCGGCCCGCAGTTCGGCGGCCACCGCCTTGCGGGGCTCCTCGGCTCGTCGCAGCGAGACGGCGGCAGTGGCCGAGGCCTCGGCCGCGACCAGCCACGCGCCCATGGCCTCGAATGCGACGGACACGGAGCTCAATGCCTCGGGGTCGGCGGCGACCAGGGCGGCGGCGTGATCGGCACGCGCCGTGGACAGGTGGCCCTCGACCAGGTCGGCCAGAGCGCGGAGCCGGGGGGCGACCTCCTGGGCCCAGCCGAGGCGGGCAAGGTCGTGCAGGGTCTCCGCCTCCCAGGCGAAGTCCCCGCGGCGCCTGGCCCTCACTGCCGCCTTACGCAGGTGCTCGCCGGCCGCCGACATGTCACCGGCGGCGACCGCAGCCCAGGCGACGGCTCGGGCGAGCTCGATGTCGTTGAGGTATTCCTCGGGTAGCCCCAGGGCCTTGTGCTCGGCCAGGACGGCCTGGGCCTGCTCGGCCGAACCTCCGAGGGCGTGGGCGAGCGCCAGCTGGGAGAGGGTCGTGCGGGACATGTTGATCCAGTGCTTCTCACGGAAGAGGTTCCGAGCCTCCAACGCATGGTGCCGGGCGTCGCTCACCTTGCCCATGACGAGCTCGACCCTGGCGAGGTACATGGCGAACACGGCTTGGACGGTGCGCGACCCTCCGGCCACACCCGCCGCGTACGCCGTGGCCGCGAGCTCTTCGGCGTCCCGGAGCAGGCCGGCGCCGATGAGGGCGCCGCAACGGACGGTCTGGCGCCGCGTCGGGTTGAGCGGGGGGGACCCGCTGCAGTCGACGTCGAGCTCCTCGCACTTCTCGTTGAAGGTCAGAGCCTCCGCATAGCGGCCGATGCGGACCAGGCACGTGCCTCCGACGTACCAGGCGAAGGCTGCGGAGGAGCCCTGGGACCGGGCCATCACCGGCTCGAGCGCCTCGAGGGCCTCAGGGATCCGTCCGCCGGCGTGGAGCGCAAATGCCCGCTTCGCCATCACGAGGTCGCGGGCGCCGGGGTCGGTAAGCATGGACTCGGCCTCGGCCGCGACCCGCACCGCCTCGTCGGTGCGCCCCAGGCGGCTGACGAGATACTCGACGCGGGCCGCCGTCACGCGCGCCCTCTGGGTGTCGTTGGTGGCGAGCGGGAGCAGGGCGGCGAGCTGCTCTTCGGCGTCCTGGCCCCGGCCCTGGAGCACCGCGACCTCGGCTCGGAGGAGCAGCGCCTCCATGCCCCCGCCGGCTCGCACCGCAGCCTCCGTCAGGCGCTCGGCCAGCGCGAGATCCCAGAGGTTCCGGGCAGTCACCGCCGCAGCCACCATCAGGTCGGGCGCCATGTCGCCGCCGGCGTCGAGACACCAGGTGGCGAAGCGGAGGGCGTCCTCCCGTCGCCGGGCGCCGACGGCGTGGACGCGGTCGGCCAGGCCCTGTCTGACCACCTGCGACCGCAAGGCGGGCATGCGGGCCCTGATCACCTCGCCGTACAGCGGATGACCCAGGCGGGCTTCCAGGCGCCTGCCGTCGTAACCGGTGACGATGAGCCCCCGGGCTTCGAGCTCCTCGAGCTTGACGGGTTTGCCGAGCAGCCGGAGGCATCCGACCCCCAACGGCTCGCCGAGGGCGAGGGCGTCCAGCACCTTGCGCTCCGGGTCCTGCACTGCGCCCAGGCGCGCCTCGATGAGCTCGACTAGACGACTCGACACTGCCGGGGAGCCGGACAGTCGCCAGATCCCGTCCTGGTTGCTCAGGTCGCCCGACTCCATGCCGGCGAGGACGAGCTCCCGCAGGTACATGGCGTTGCCGGCGCTGCGCTCGGCGAACTGGTGGAGGGTGGCACCGCTGACCGGCCCGTCGAGCACGCTGCTGAGCAGGGCCTCGATGGTGCACAGCCCGAGAGGCTCCAGCTCCAGCCGCTCGGCGAGCTCGTCCTTCCAGAGGGCGATGACCGGATCCGGTGCCGGCGCCTCAGTCCGGACCGTGGCGATGACGAACGCCGAGCGGGTGCTCACGAGCTGGTGGACGAGGGTGGCCGAGGCGTCGTCGAGCAGGTGGGCGTCGTCGACGAGCAGGACCAGCGGTCCGCCCCGTCCGAGGGCGACGATGTCCTCCCTCGCCCGCCTCAGCATGTCGGCCGGCTCCACGCTCGGGCCGGGGGCGGCGGGCAGCAGCGGGGCCAGGGCGCCGAACGGCAGGCCGCTGGCGGCCTGCCCTCCCTTCACCCGGGCCGTCGCCAGACCCCGGGCCTCCGCCACGGCCAGCCACTCCGATGCCAGCCTCGTCTTGCCGACGCCTGCCCGCCCGGCCAGCACGACGGCAAAGTGGTCCCCGGCCGCCAGCACGTCGGCCAGCAGCTCCAGCTCGCGACTCCGGCCGACCAGAGGCCAGGGATTCAGCACTTCCAGCATTCTCCCATCTGGGGGTGCGGTTCCCCAAGGGCCACGGATGAGTAGCTGCTACTCATGCCCTCGGACCCCGACTCGTGATCTTCTGAGGTCGGCGATCAAACAGCGGTCGCTCTGACGAGTGCCGGGAGCCCGCGACTTCGGGAGCAGCCACGACGGACGGGCATTCGTCAGGGCAGGATCGCGAGGGGGGTGTCAGAGCCCCCATCGCGACTGGCCGAACCGGTAGCCCACCGACCGCACCGTCTGGATCAGCGCGGCATGCTCCTCGCTGAGCTTGGCCCGGAGGCGGCGAATGTGCACGTCGACCGTGCGAGCCCCGCCGTAGTACTCATAGCCCCACACCCGCGACAGCAGCATCTCCCGGGTGAAGACCTTGCCCGGGTGGGTGGCGAGGAACCGGAGCAACTCGTACTCCATGTAGGTGAGGTCGAGGGGGCGCCCGTCGATGGCGGCCTGGTAGGTCTCCAGGTTGAGGATGAGAGGGCCGTACTCGATCAGCTCCGGCCGGGTACCCCTGCCCGTCCGCCAGAACAGGTGCTTCAGCCGGGCCTCGAGCTCCCCGGGCTGCAGCGGGAGCAGGCAGAAGTCGTCGAAGAGGTCCTCGCGGGGCTCGAGCGCGGTCAGATGGCTGCTGCGGACGACCAGGAGCAGCGGCTCCAGGGGGATATCGCGCTTGCGGAGGTGGCGACACATGGCCGCTGCGCCCTCCGGGTCGTCGTCGGAGCAGACGAGGGCGCCCGCCCAGCCGTCCTCGGGCTCGAGGCGGGTGGCCTCGTCCGACGTGGTGGCCGGCCGGAACGGGTACCCGGCCTCGGTGAGGGCATGGGCGAGGGCGGTGGGCGGTGGATCGGGAAAGACAAGGAGAGGTTCCATGGCCTTTAGAGGTTCAGGTACCTATCGAGCTCGAACGGGGTGACCTGGGTGCGGTAGGAGTCCCACTCGGCCCGCTTGTTGCGGATGAACCACTCGAAGACGTGCTCGCCCAGGGTCTCAGGCAGCAGTTCGGACTGCTCCATGCACGCGACCGCCTCGGCCAGGGAGCCGGGCAGGGCCTCGACCCCTTCGGCCAGCCGCTCCTCGGCGGTCATCTCGTACAGGTTGGCGGTGAGCTCGGCCGGCAGCTCGTAGGACTCCTCGATGCCCTTGAGCCCGGCGGCCAGGATCACGGCGAAGGCCAGGTACGGGTTGCAGGCCGGATCGGGTGAGCGGAACTCGATGCGGGTGGAGGCGGGCTTGTTGCGCTTCGACCCCGGCACCCGCAGCAGTGCCGAGCTGTTGTTGCGGGCCCAGGCCACGTAGGCCGGCGCCTCGAACCCGACCACCAGGCGCTTGTAGGAGTTCACCCACTGGTTGGTGACGGCGGTGATCTCCCGGGCGTGGTGCAGCAGCCCGGCCAGGAAGCCCTTGGCCACCTTGGACAGGTGGGCGTCGTCGCCGGGGTCGTGGAAGGCGTTGGTGTCGCCCTCGAAGAGCGACAGGTGGGTGTGCATCCCCGAGCCCTGCACGCCGGCCAGCGGCTTCGGCATGAAGGAGGCATGGACCCCGCGCTCGAGGGCAATCTCCTTGACGACCAGTTTGAACGTCATGACGTTGTCGGCCATGGTCAGCGCGTCGGTGTAACGCAGGTCGATCTCGTGCTGACTGGGGCTGTCCTCGTGGTGGCTGTAGCGCACCGGAATGCCGATCGACTCGAGGCCGAGGATCGTGCGCCGGCGGAGGTCAGTGGCCACGTCGACGGTTGTGAGGTCGAAGTAGCCGCCGGTGTCGAGTGGGATGTTCGTGGGCTTCCCGCCTTCGCCCTGGGCGAAGTAGAAGAACTCGATGTCCGGGCCGACGTAGAAGGAGAAGCCCTTCTCTCTGGCGATCTCGAGCTGGCGGCGCAGGACGTGGCGGGGGTCGCCGGCGAACGGGGCGCCGTCGAGGGTGGTGACGTCGCAGAACATGCGGGCGACAGGGGAGTCGTCGCCCCGCCAGGGCAGCAGCTCGAAGGTGTTGGGATCGGGCTGGAGGAGCATGTCGCTCTCCTGCACGCGACTGAAGCCGTCGATCGACGACCCGTCGAACGTCATGCCCTCCTCGAAGGCGTTCTCGAGCTCCCCGGGCACGATGGCGATGGACTTGAGCTGGCCGAGAACGTCGGTGAACCAAAGGCGGATGAACCGGATGCCGCGCTCCTCGACGGACCTGAGCACATAGTCCTGCTGACGTTCCATGGGATTATCTTGGCAGGCGTCCGGGCGGGTTCGGCCTGGTTCACACGTAGTTCATGAAGGCGCAACGGTCGGGAAACCCGGCCCCCGAGACCCTAGGGAGGACCGTGGAGGAACGAAGCCCGGCCGAAGTGGTGCGCCTGTGCCAGGACGAGGGGGTCGAGATCGTCGACTTCCGCTTCTGCGACCTTCCCGGCCTCATGCAGCACTTCTCGGCCCCCGTCCACCAGCTCACCGAGGAGGGGTTCGAGGACGGCTACGGGTTCGATGGGTCGTCGATCCGGGGTTTCCAGGAGATCCAGGAGTCCGACATGATCCTGGTGCCCGACCCCAACACGGCGGTCATCGACCCCTTCCGCCAGCACAAGACGTTGAACTTGAACTGCTTCGTCAAGGACCCGCTGACCGGGGAGTCCTACTCACGCGACCCCCGGTACGTGGCCAAGAAGGCCGAGGATTACCTCACCTCCACCGGGCTGGCCGACACCGCCTACTTCGGGCCCGAGGCCGAGTTTTACATCTTTAACGACGTGCGGTTCCATCAGGACCAGCACTCCTCGTCGTACTCGGTCGACTCCGTGGAGGGCATCTGGAACTCCAACAAGGACGAGAACCCCAACCTCGGCTTCAAGCCCCGCACCAAGGAGGGCTACTTCCCGGTCCCACCCATGGACCACTTCCAGGACCTACGCTCCGAGATGATCCTGACCATGGAGAAGGTCGGGATCGAGGTCGAGATCCAGCACCACGAGGTGGGCACCGCCGGCCAGGCCGAGATCGACATGCGCTTCGACACGCTGCTGCGCATGGCCGACAAGGTGATGCTCTACAAGTACGTCACCAAGTCGGTGGCGTGGGCCCACAATCTCTCGGTCACGTTCATGCCCAAGCCGCTGTTCCAGGACAACGGGTCTGGCATGCACTGCCATCAGTCACTGTGGCGGGGCGGCGAGCCGCTGTTCTTCTCCGAGACCGGCTACGCCGGCATCTCCGACATGGCCCGCTGGTACATCGGCGGGCTTCTGGCCCACGCCCCGTCGATCCTCGCCTTCGCCGCGCCGACCACCAACTCCTACAAGCGGCTGGTACCGGGGTACGAGGCGCCGGTGAACCTGGTTTATTCCCAGCGCAACCGGTCCGCCGCTGTTCGCATCCCGCTGGTCTCGAAGTCGCCGAAAGCCAAGCGGCTGGAGTTCCGCTGCCCCGACCCGTCGGCCAACCCTTACCTGGCCTTCGCCGCCATGTTGATGGCCGGGTTGGACGGCGTGCAGAACCGCATCGAGCCGCCCGATCCCGTCGACAAGGACCTCTACGACCTCCCGCCGGAGGATCTGGCATTGGTCCCCCAGGTCCCGGGATCGCTGGAAGAGGCTCTGCTTGCCCTGGAGGCGGACCAGGACTACCTCCTGGCCGGCGGCGTCTTCACCCCCGACCTCATCGAGACGTGGATCACCTTCAAGCGCCTCAAGGAGATTGACGAGGTGCGCCTACGCCCCCATCCCTGGGAGTTCTACCTCTACTACGATATATAGTCTGTACCCCCTCTGAACTGCGGTTTTTGTATTCGGAAAGGGCGGCCAGGACGCGGTGGGGACGCGAGATTCGCGAGTTCAGCGTCGGTCGCGGAAGGCCTCCGGTCCTCCTCGTCGGAACAGGCCGCCGATGTTCCCAAGTATCCCTTGGTGGCCATGTAACGCCTACCGCCGGGCCAACGTGGCCGAGCTCAACCGGCGGCGCCGTGAGGCGTGGCGGTCCCTTGGCAACCGGCCCGGTAGGCGACGCGGGGCACGATGCGGGTGGCTCCGTGGCGATCGAGGCGCTTCCCCGACCTCGACAACAGGACCGGCCGGCAGAGCCGTTTCCGGCGGCCAGGTCGAGGGCCCGGCCCACCCGAGGGGGGCAAGGGGATGACGGCGACCCTGGCGCCCATGCCGAGCACGGTGACTGTGCGGTGGCCC
>Ga0136633_1002100_pt1 | contig 14020 bp, 17 predicted proteins | sample AntDrymeUQ832206_2_FD_105494 | JGI IMG/M metagenome (GOLD analysis project Ga0136633, IMG submission 105494) | Polar desert sand microbial communities from Dry Valleys, Antarctica - metaG UQ83 (22.06) | ecosystem: Environmental > Terrestrial > Soil > Desert | place: Antarctica: Dry Valley... | reverse complement strand
GGGCGTGCTCGAGGCCCGCGCTGCCCTCTACCGCCACCTCATCGGCAAGGGCTGGACGCCGCCGGCCGCGCTGGTCCGCGACCTCGCCTACGACGAGATCGTGCTGTCGGAGACCGACGGCGCGCTGCACGGCTGACCGAGCGAGTAGCGCGCCAGCACCCGGGCCAGGGCCGGCGGGTGTAGGACTCCTGCGTGAGCGAACCCGTCGAGCACCGCGGTGAGACCCCACTGCAGCGCGCCGACCGCAACTGGGACGAGCTGCTCGGGGAGCTGCGTGTCACGCAGACCGGTGTCGCGATCCTGTTCTCGCTGCTGCTGACGGTTCCGTTCTCGGCCGGCTTCGAGGACGTCGACCGCTTCCAGCGCCGCGTCTACCTCGTGGCGCTGCTGCTCGCCGCAACGTCGGCGGTCGTGCTCATCGCGCCGGTCGCCTACCACCGAGTGCTGTTCGCGCAGCGGCAGAAGCAGGCCGTCGTCCGGGCCTCGAACCGATTCGCCGTCGTCGGTCTCGCGCTGCTCTGCCTGGCCCTGTCGGCGGTGCTGCTGCTCGTCGCCGACGTGCTGCTCGAGCGCGCCGCCGCCGTGGCGATCGCCGCGGTCTTCGGCCTGGCGACCGCCGGCCTGTGGTTCGTGCCGGCGGCGCTGCGCCGCCGCACGCGCTGAGGGTCAGCGGCGGCGCAGCAGGGCGCTCGCGACCCCCCACGGCAGCGCGACGAGGACAGCGATCAGCGGCCCCAGCCCGAGCACGAAGAGGAAGACGACGGCCCGGTCGCTGTCGCTGTCGCTGTCGCTGTCGCTTCGCAGCAGCAGCATCGAGGCCACGGCGAGCAGCCCGAGCCCCGAGCCGATCGCGGCGACCCAGTGCCGGACGAGGTCGGTCGTCGCAGGCGCGTGCCGATACGGCCGGAGCACCCGCGCTGCGCTGTAGGCCATCGGCACGACGGCGAAGGGCAGCAGCATCAGCAGCACCCCGTCGACGACCTGCCCGAGCCGCAGCACCTCGGCGGCCAGCGCGGACCACAGCGCGACGGCGGGCGCCAGCGCGAGCACCCGGCGCGGGCCGTCGGCCTGCGCCCACCCGCGCCGCGGGTCGAGCACCGCCGAGGTCGCCATCGCGGCACCGTGGTGCGGTCAGTCCTCGGTGACGCCCAGGTCGAGCCGGCGGACGTGCACGTGCGGGCGCCGCCGCACGAGGTGCGCCTCGAGCGTCAGCGAGCGGACCCGCGTCATGACGATCGCCGCGACGATGCCGGACAGCGCCGTCACCACGCCGCCGACGACGATGCTGCTTCGCGGCCCGAACGCCTCGGCCAGCGCACCGATGAGCGGCGCACCCGCGGGCGTCCCGCCGAGGAACACCAGGATGTAGAGCGCCATCACCCGTCCGCGCACCTCGGGCGCGCTGCCGAGCTGGATGATCGAGTTCGCCGTCGTGGTGAAGGTCAGGACGGCCACCCCGGTCGGCACGAGCAGCAGTGCCATCACCTCGTACGACGGGGCGAGGCCGACGAGCACCTCGAGCAGCCCGAAGACGAGCACCGCGGCGAACAGCGTCCGCTGGCGCGGCGGGCCCCGGCGCCGAGCGCTGGCGAGAGCACCGACCAGCGAGCCGACGGCGAGGAACGCCGACAGCAGCCCGTACGCACCGGCGCCGCGGCCGAAGACCTCCTTGACCACCAGCGCCAGCGTGATCTGGAAGTTCAGCCCGAAGGTGCCGACCATGAAGACCAGCACCATCGGCACGAGCAGGTCCGGTCGCGCCTTGACGTACGCCAGCCCCTCGCGCAGCTGGCCCTTCGCGCGGGCGAGCTTCTTCACCGGTTGCAGGTCGGCCGTCCGCATCGCCTGCAGGCCCGCCAGGACGGCGACGTAGGACAGGGCGTTCGCAGCGAAGACCCAGCCGGTGCCGACGGCCGCGATCGCGATGCCGGCGACGGCCGGGCCGACGATGCGGGCCGAGTTGAAGGTGGCGCTGTTGAGGCTGACCGCGTTGGGAAGGTCATCGGGGCCGACCATCTCGCTGACGAACGCCTGGCGCACCGGGGTGTCGACGACGGACGCGAGCCCGAGACCGAAGGCCAGCGCGTAGACGTGCCACAGCTGCACCGAGCCGGTGAGGTCGAGCACGGCGAGGACGAGTGCGAGGACGCCCATCGCGGCCTGCGCGCCGAGCAGCAGGCGGCGCTTGTCGTACCGGTCGGCGAGCACTCCGCCGTAGAGGCCGAACAGCAGGACGGGCAGGAACTGCAGCCCGGTGGTGATGCCGAGCGCGATGCCGGAGTTGCCGGACAGCTCGAGGACGAGCCAGTCCTGCGCGACGCGCTGGCCCCACGTGCCGGACAGGCTGACGACCTGCCCGGAGGCGAACAGCCGGTAGTTGCGGTTGCGCAGCGAGCGGAAGGTGCCGTGGCTGGCGGTCATTCGCTGGCCAGCCGGTCGAGGACCACCGCGGCGCGCTCGAGCACCTCGCGATCGGCGGGGTCGAGCGCCCGCAGCCGCTGCGCCAGCCAGGCCTCGCGTCGGCGGCGGTCCTCGCGCAGCAGGGCCACCCCGGCCGGACTCGCAGCGAGCAGCACCTGGCGGCCGTCGGTCGGATGGTCGGTGCGGGTGGCCAGCCCGGCGGCCTCGAGCGAGGCGGCGATCCGGGTCATGCTCGGCGGCTGCACGCGCTCGGCCTGAGCGAGCTCGCGCGGGGTCAGCGGGCCGTGCCGCTCCAGCGTCGCCAGCGCCGCCAGCTGGGTGAGGGTCAGCGACGTGTCGGCGCGCTCCGAGCGCATCCGCCGCGCGAGCCGCATGACCGACAGGCGCAGGGCGCTGGCGAGGGCGGGGGCGGTGGCGGGGGGCACGTGTCGTACAACTCGTTTGCCCCGCTAACTATTTCCGTACCAGGCGCGTCAGCCGATGAGGGCGTTCTCGATCGGCTCGATCGCGAAGTAGACGACGAACAGCGCGGCGATGACCCACAGCAGCGGGCTCACCTCGCGGCCCTTGCCCTGCGTCGACTTGAGCAGCGCGTAGCTGATGAAGCCGGCGCCGATGCCGTTGGTGATGGAGTACGTGAACGGCATCAGCACGATCGTGAGGAACGCCGGGATGGCGATCGCGTAGTCGTCGAAGTCGATGTTGCGGATCTGCGTGAGCAGCAGGAAGCCGACGATGACCAGCGCGGGCGAGGCCGCTTCGAACGGCACCACCGACACCAGCGGGGTGACGAGCAGCGCGCCCAGGAACAGCAGCCCGGTGACGACGCTGGCGAGCCCGGTGCGCGCGCCGTCGCCGACGCCGGCCGCCGACTCGATGTAGGTCGTGTTCGACGACGCGGACGCCGCACCACCGGCGACGGCGGCGAGGGAGTCGACCAGGAGCACGCGATCCGCACCGGGCAGCCGGCCCTCCTCGTCGAGCAGACCGGCCTCCTGGCCAACACCCACGACAGTGCCCATGGTGTCGAAGAAGTCGGCCAGCATGAGCGTGAAGACGAGCAGCAGTGCGGCGATGACGCCGACCCGGGCGAAGCCGCCGAACAGCGAGAAGTCCCCCAGCAGCGAGAGGTCGGGGAGGTCGAAGACGGAGTCGGGCAGCGTCGGGACGTTGAGCTGCCAGGCGTTGGGGTTGCTCTCCTCGGGCGACACGAAGGACGGCCCGATGTCGAAGACCGCCTCGACGACGATCGCCACCACGGTCGTCACGACGATGCCGATGAGGATCGCGCCGCGGGTCTTGCGGGCGACGAGGACCGCGGTCAGCAGCAGCCCGAAGACGAACACCAGCGTCGGCCAGCCCTGCAGCTCACCGCCCACGCCGAGCTGCACCGGGACGGGGCCGACGTCCGTGCGGCGCACGAAACCTGCGTCCACCAGACCGATCAGCGCGATGAACAGGCCGATGCCGACGCTGATGGCGGTTTTGAGCTGGAACGGGATCGCGTTGAAGACGGCGGTGCGCAGCCCGACGAGCACGAGCACCGCGATGACGATGCCCTCGAGCACGACCAGCCCCATCGCGTCGGCCCAGCTCATCTGCGAGGCCACCGAGAAGGTGACGAAGGCGTTGAGCCCCAGACCGGTCGCGATGGCGAACGGGTACTTGCCGACGACGCCCATGAGGATCGTCATGACGGCGGCGACCAGCGCGGTCACCGCGGCGACCTGAGGGATGCCCAGGACGCGGCCGTCGACGTCCGGCACGGTGCCGATGATGAGCGGGTTGAGCACCACGATGTAGGCCATCGTGAAGAACGTGGCCGCGCCGCCGCGCACCTCCTGGCGGACCGTCGAGCCCCGCTGGCTGATCATGAAGTAGCGGTCGAGGCGGCTCGAGGCCCCGGTCCGGGTGCTGGTCTCCTGCGTCGTCATGGCCGAGAGGGTGCCAGAGCCGGGGACGCCGGGCGTACGGTGTCGCCGTGCCGAGCCGCAGGATCGCCCGCCCCGACCCACCGCCGCTCGAGACCGACGACGTCAAGGTGGTCGCCGTCGGCACCGGGGCGTGGGCCCTCGGCCTGCTCGTCCTGCTCGTCCTTGCCGCCACGGACACGGCCGAGGTCTCCGGCTGGTGGCTCGGGATGTGCGGCTACGGCATCGTGCTCGGCCTGTTCGGCATCCGCTACTGCCAGCGCCGGCGCACCGCGATCGAGCGGGACCGGGCCCTGGGCGTTCCGCGCACCTCCTGACCCCTTCCTGACACCAGGGCTGTCGGTGTCAAGGAGTCCGGCGTACGGTGCGTGTCCCACCTCACACCGATCAGGAGCCGTCCGTGGCTGAGCTGACCCCCGTCCAGCGCGAGGTCCTCCGCGCGCTCGTCGACACCGCCGTCCCCTCGCTCCAGGTCGAGGACGACCCGCACGGCTTCTGGGCGCTGCCTGGCAGCGCCGTCGGCGTCGACCAGGGCCTCGAGCAGGCACTGGCCGACATGAGCGAGGCCGACCAGGCCGGCATGGCCCAGCTGCTGGACGGCCTGGCGATGCTGGGCTTCCAGCACCAGGGCCGCAAGACCCGCGAGGGCATGCTCGGCACCGCCATGGCGCTGGCCCCCGAGGCGCTCATCGCCATCTCGACGCTGCGCGGCGCGAGCTGCCTGCTCGCGCACTCCATCACCGACGCGGACGGCCGCAACCCGTTCTGGCCGCAGTACGGCTATCCGGGACCGGTCATCACACCGCCCGACACCGAGCCGTACATCACGCCGCACGTCCCGACCGACGGCGAGGTGATCGAGGCCGACGTGGTGGTGGTGGGCTCAGGCGCCGGCGGCGGCACCATCGCCGGCGTCCTGGCCGCGCAGGGCAAGAAGGTCGTCGTGCTGGAGGTCGGCCGGGCCACCAGCGAGCGCGACTACCGCCAGCTCGAGCTCGAGTCGAGCCAGACGATGATGTACCGCGGCGGCATCGCGGTCTCCGCCGACGGCAACATCGGCCTGCTCGCCGGGGCGACCCTCGGCGGCGGCACGACGATCAACTGGCACAACTGCGTGAAGCCCAGCGACGCGGTCCGCAAGGAGTGGGCGAGCGAGCACGGCCTCTCCGACGTCGACTCCCCCGAGTTCGACCGCCACCTCGAGGCGGTGCTCGCCCGGATGAAGGCCAACGACGCGTGCTCGGACCTCAACGGCCCGCACCAGCGGATCGTCGAGGGCGCCGAGAAGCTCGGCTGGTCCTGGCACACGGCGGTGCGCAACGTCGACAAGGACACCTACGACCCGGTGGCCGCGGGCTACACGCAGTTCGGCGACCCGAGCGGCAGCAAGATGAGCACGCTGAACACCTACCTGCGCGACGCCTTCGACCACGGCGCGGTCATCCTCGCGAACACCCGGGCCGACCAGGTCTGCAGCGAGGGCGGGCGGGCCTGCGGCGTCGCCGCCACGTGGACCGACCCCGAGACCGGTGAGACCCGCCGCGTTCAGGTCACCGCGCCGGACGTCGTCGTCGCCTGCGGCGCGCTCGAGACGCCGGCGCTGCTGCTGCGCTCCGGCATCGGCGGCCCCGCCGTCGGCAAGAACCTCTACCTGCACCCGAGCGCCGGCATCTTCGGCGTCTACGCCGAGGACCAGCGCGCGTGGTGGGGCCCGCCGCAGGCCGCGGTGATGGACCAGTTCCGCGACCTCGGCGACGGCTACGGCTTCCTCGTCGAGGGGTCGCAGTACTACACCGGCGTCTTCGCCTTCCAGCTCGCCCGCCGCGACGGCGCGCAGGCCAAGGAGGCGATGAGCAAGCTCGGCCGGATGTCGGACTTCCTCTTCGTCCTGCGCGACCACCAGGGCGGTGAGGTGACGATCGACGAGAACGGCGAGGCCGTGCACACCTACGCCCTGACCGACGAGCGCGACATCGCGGGCTACCGCAAGGGCCTGCGCGTGATGGCCGAGCTGCACGAGGCGGCCGGCGCCGAGGAGATGTGGTTCGGCGCGACGCCGCGGGTGTGGAAGCGCGGCGAGGACGTCGGCGCGTGGTGCGACGAGCTCGACGCGATGCACATCGGCGCCGGCGGGCTGTTCATGGGCTCGGCGCACCAGATGGGCAGCGCCCGCATGGGCACCGACCCGGCCACCTCGGTGGCCCAGCCGACCGGCGAGCTGCACGACGTCGCCGGCGTCTGGATCGGCGACACCAGCGCGTTCCCGACGCCGTCGGGCGCCAACCCGATGCTCACCTGCATGGCGCTCGCCCACCGCACCGCCGAGCACATCAGCGGCAAGCGCGACGAGAGCGCCATCCCCGCCCAGGCCGAGAAGGCCCTCGACGACGCCCCCGCGGCCTAGGAGACCTGACATGCACTCCCGCGACACCCTCTACATCGACGGCGCTTTCGTTCCGTCGACCGGCACCGGCACGCTCCCGGTCACCAACCCCTTTACCGAGCAGGTCATCGGCCAGGTCCCCGAGGGGACCGTCGAGGACGTCGACAAGGCCGTACGCGCCGCGGCTGCGGCGTTCCCTGCGTGGGCGGCGACCTCGCGCGACGACCGCGTGAAGTACTGCTCGGCCATCGCCGAGGGGCTCAAGGCGCGCGCCCAGGAGGTGGCGCTGCTGGCGTCGACCGAGATGGGCGCGCCGTGGCAGATCGCGGTGATGGTCCAGGCCGGCCTGCCGGTCATCGACTTCGCCTCGATCGAGGACCACATCGACTCGGTCGAGTGGGAGCGCCGCTCGGGCAACTCGCTGCTGGTGCGCCAGCCGGTCGGCGTCGTCGGCTGCATCACGCCGTGGAACTACCCGCTGCACCAGATCTCGGCCAAGGTCGCCGCGGCGTTCGCGGCCGGCTGCACGGTCGTGCTCAAGCCGTCCGAGCTCGTCCCCGGCGTGGCCTACCTGCTCGCCGAGGTCATGGACTCGGTCGGCCTGCCGCCCGGCGTCTTCAACCTCGTGACCGGCACCGGCCCGGTCGTCGGCGAGGCGATCGTCGCGCACGAGCTGGTCGACATGGTGTCGTTCACCGGCTCGACGCGGGCCGGCCGGCGGGTCGCGGAGCTGGCCTCCGCCGCCCCCAAGCGCACCTCGCTGGAGCTCGGCGGCAAGAGCGCGTCGGTGCTGCTCGACGACCTGTCCGCCGAGGAGCTGGGCAACGCCGTCGCCGGCTCGCTGACCGGCTGCCTCATCAACTCCGGCCAGACCTGCAGCGCGACGACCCGGCTGCTCGTGCCGCGCGACCGACTGGCCGAGGTCGAGGGGCTACTCGAGGTCTTCGCGCAGTTCGCCCCGGTCGGCGACCCGATGGACCCGGCGACCCAGCAGGGACCGCTGGTGAGCAAGGTCCAGCAGGAGCGCGTCCGGGCGTACATCCAGGGCGCGCTCGACGACGGCGCCACGCTCGTCGCCGGTGGTCCGGAGCAGCCCGAGACGACCCCGACCGGCTTCTTCGTCAAGCCCACCGTCCTCGTGGCCGAGGCCGGCAGCACGATCGAGCAGGAGGAGGTCTTCGGACCGGTCCTGACGGTGGTGCCGTACGACGGCGGCGACGAGGCCGCCCTCGCCATCGCCAACGGCACGGCGTACGGGCTGTCCGGCGCGGTGTGGGCCTCGGACCGGGAGCGGGCGGTCGCGTTCGCCAAGCGGATGCGCACCGGCCAGGTCGGCGTCAACGGCGGGGTGTTCAACCCCACTGCGCCGTTCGGCGGCTTCGGCCAGAGCGGCTACGGCCGCGAGCTGGGCCCGCTCGGCATCGAGGAGTTCACGGCGATCACATCGTTGCAGCTGTAGGTGGTCCGCCGTCGGCGCCGGTCCCCGCTCGGGGTCCGGCGCCGCGGTGCGTCCGGGGGCTAGCCGCGCGGCGGGACGAGGTCGAGCAGGCCGAGGCAGTCGAGCATCGCGTCCTGGCCGTCGTCGACGGCGATGTGCGCGCGGACGGTCTGCGCCGCGCGCCACCGCTCGAGCTCGTGGTGCTGCAGGGTGGCGGCGATGACGGCGTCGTGCGTCGGGACAGCGGTGGGGGTGGCCATGGTCACAGTGTCCTCTGCCTGCCGCGGCACTCGCGCGGCGGGGGGCCGACGGGCTGCGTGAGAGCCTGCGCCGTGGCCGTCTCCCGCACCGTCGGCGCGCTGTGCGGGATCGCGGGGCCGGTGGCCTTCGTCGGGGCGTGGCTGGTCGGCGGGCTGCTCCGCGACGGCTTCGACCCGCTGGAGCAGGCGATCAGCCAGCTGGCCCGCGAGGGGACGCCGGACCGGGCCCTCATGACGGCCGGCCTGGTGGCCTTCGGCGTGCTCCTGCCCGTGTGGGCGGTGGTGCTCGGTCGGGTGCTGGGCAGCGGAGCCGTCCGGGCCGCGGTCGTCATCGCCGGGCTGGCCACCCTCGCCGTCGCCGCGCTCCCGCTGACCCGCGAGCCCGGCGGCACGCAGGACCTGCTGCACGCGCTGGCCGCCGCTACCGGCTACGTCGCCATGGCGGCCACCCCGCTGCTCGCCGCCGGACCGCTGCGCCGACGCGGCCACCGCACCGCCGCGACCGTCTCGACCGCCGTCGGCCTGGTCAGCGCCGCCTGCCTGGTCGGGACCGTCGCGCTCGGCAGCGGCAGCGGCGGGCTGCAGCGCGCCGGGCTGGGCGTTGTCGACGCCTGGCACGTCGCAGCCGCCAGCTGGGTGCTGAGGGAGCAGACCGCCGGGCAGCGCCGGGCGAACGCAAGCCCCTGAGCCCGGTCTGTGGACAACCGCAGCAGCCGTCCGGCGGCCCTCCTAGGGTCTGCCCGACCGGACGGAGGTGGACGTGACGGGGTTCGCCGTGCGACCCGAGCTCGTCGCCGGCGCGGGTGCGCGCCTGGCCGAGGTGGCGGTCGACGCTGCCGGCACCGCCGCCTCCTTGCGAGCTGCACTCACGAGCCTCGGCGACGCGGCCGGCCACCCCGGAGTGCTGGCCGCCGCGCAGGACGCCGCGAGCGCCTGGCTCGGCGCGGGCCAGGCGTGGGCGGCCGGGGCCGCCTCGCTGGGCGACGCTGCCGTCGTCGCCGCCCAGACCTACCTCACGAGCGACGCCGAGCGAGCCCAGTCCTTCGAGCCCCATCCGTGAGCCGCTTCGCCGCGCCGACCGCTGACCCCGAGGGGCTGCGCGAGGCGGCCCGCCGGCTGTCGCGGTCGGCGGCCGAGCTCGACGGCCGCGGGGTCTGCGCCGCGACGGCCGGCACGACGGCGCGCACCGGGTGGTCCGGCTCGGCCAGCCTGCAGTTCGTCGCCCGGGCCCGCTCGCTGCGCAGCAGCACCTCCCAGGCCCAGGACGCGCTCGAGGCGGTCAGCCGGGCAGCCTCCCGCTTCGCCGACGAGGTCGAGCAGGCCAAGCAGGAGGTGGCCCGGCTCAACGACGCCTGGGGCGACGACGGCGGCGAGGCGCTGCGCGAGCAGGGCTCGCGCCTGACGGCCCGCTACGACCAGGTGACCGGCGACCTGCGCGACGCGGGCTTCTCGCTCGAGCGGGCGCTGCGCGAGCGCGACCCCGTCGCGCTGCTGCCCGGCTGGGTCGCTGGCGGCATCTACACCGGCCAGTACGGCGCCAAGGCGCACGGCCTGCTCCGCACCCGGGGCGCGGCCGCCGCCCGCTACGCCTACCTCGTCGTGCAGGCCAGCCGCTTCTACGACCTCGGCCGGCCGGCGGTGGCCAACGCGCTGCTCACCTCGGCCCAGGCCGAGAAGCTGCGCGACGTGCTGACCGGCGGCGGTACCACCGGCCGGTTCGCCGCGGCCCGCACCGTCCTCGGGCGCGCCTTCCTGCCGCTGACCTTCCTCGGCGGGATCAGCGACGCGGTGACCGGCGGCGGCTACGACGGCGCCCGGGGTGCGGCCACCCGGGTCGCCGGCGCGGCGGGCGCCGCCGGCGCGCTGGCGCTGGGCGCGACCTACCTCGGCCTGGCCGCCCTCGGCCCCGTCGGGGTGGCCCTCGCCGCGGGCGCCGTCATCGGCTACGGCCTGTGGTCGCTCGGCAACCTGGTCTACGACCACCGCGAGCAGATCGGCGCGTTCTTCGGCCAGGTCGGGTCGGGGCTGGCGACCGGGGCGCGGCGCGCCGGCCAGGCCGTGACCCGCACCGTCGACAGCGCCCAGCAGCTGCTCTCCGGCGGCGTCGGCGCCGCCGTGGACACCGGGCGCCGGGTCGTCGACGTCCTGACCAGCCCGGCCAGGCTGCTGCCCTCGCTCGGCGGGCTGTTCTGACATGACGGCCTCCGACGTGCCCCCGCCCGTGCCGCTCGTGGACCTCACCGACGAGGAGCTCGCCGCCCTCGACGGCCCGCCCGTCGGGCTCGTCGTCTCGCCGTACCTCGAGGAGCTCGAGCCGGCGGCGCGCGACGTCGCCGTCGTGACGGCGTTCCGCTCGCTCGTGGCGCGCGGGCTGGTCCTCGCCCCGACCCCGGAGCAGGCCACCGCCGCCGCGCGCGCCGCCGCCACCGCCGGCGAGGAGCTGGCGGCGGTCGACGTCGAGATGGCCGAGGTCCTCTCGCAGGTGCTGACCCTGCGGCGGGTCGCGGACCGGGTCGTCTGCGTCCAGCGCACGACCGACGGCGCGCGGGCCTGGCGCTACCTGCACCGCGTCGACGACGAGCTCACCCTCGACGAGCTCGTCGAGCCGACCGGCCTGCACCGCTACGCGCTCGTGGCGACTCCCGCGCTGCTCGACGTGCTCGTCGACTGGGTCGTCCCCGAGGGCGTCGACGGCCCGGACGGGGCGGAGGTCGCGCTCGACGCGTCAGCGGCCGCCGACGGCCGGGCCGGTGACGCCCTGCTGGAGCGGCTCGCCGGCGCCCACGTGCTGGCCGACGTGACCGTCCGCGGCCGTGCCGACGCGGGCCCCGGCCGGCTGCTCGGCACCTTCGCCGGCCCCGACGGCCTGCACCTGTCGACGGCCTTCGGTACCGGCGGGCAGGTCCGGCTGCGCCCGGTCTCCCGACGTACCCTGCGGGCGGCGCTGGCCGACCAGCTCGAGGAGACGTCATGACCAGGGTGCAGTTCGCGCGGCTGACCAGCCGCCAGGGCGCCGGGTGGGGGCTCGGGACGCTGGTCGTGGCCGTGGCGCTGCTGGGCTACCTCGTGGCGCAGGACCCGTCGCGGGCCGGCTACGCGCTCGTGCTGCCGGTGCTGCTGCTGGCGCTGGTCGTCGTGGTCGTGCGGCACCGTCAGTGGCTCGAGCTCGACGGGCCCGAGCCGGTCCTCGTCCAGCGCCGGCTGCTCACGACGTCGCGGGTCGGCCTGCGCACCGCGGCGGAGGTCTCGCTGCACACCAACGGCGCCGGCACGGCGATGCTCTGGGCCGACGGCAAGGACCGGAGCCGGGCCTTCGCGCCGGTGCTCGCCCTCACGCCCTACGTCCAGCGGTCGCAGGCGGCCGAGGTGCTCGACGCGGCGGCCGCAGCCCTCGACGGCAGCCGGGCCAAGGGCGCAGCCGTCGTACGGGAGCTGCTGCTCGCCCAGGCCGCCCACGTCCGTCGCGGCGGCGCGGAAAAGGTCTCGCCGCTGGCCGGGCTCACCGGCGACCTGACCGGCCCCGCGCGCGGCACCGGCGCGGCCGGGAGCGCCGGCAGCCTGGCCGACGGCGCCTGACCGGCGTCTGACGCGTTAGGCGTCCTCGGGCGCGACCTCGTCGAGCACCGGCTCCTCGGTCCCCGGGACGGTCGCGTCCTCGGGCACGTCGACGGTGCTGACGACCTCGAACTCGTCGTCCTCGACCGCCATGCCGGCGTAGCTGGACTCGGGGTTGTCCACGACGGTCTCGCTGTGCGCGCCGCAGCCGTGGGTCAGCGCGACGACCCGCCCGTCGTCGGGGGCCATGGCGTTCGCGCAGGCGCCGAAGACGGTGCCGAGCGCGCCGGCCATCGGGACGAGGAAGCCGCAGTCGGCGCAGCGCCCGGGCGCGGCCTTGGCGATCGGGGCGTCCGGCCCGGCCGGTCCCTCGTACCAGCGCTCGGCGGCGTCGGCCCGGCCGTCCAGCGACAGCACCCGCGGGCGGCCGAGGCCCAGCTCGCGGTGCAGCTCGAAGGGCAGCCGATCGGCCTCCACGTCGGCGTACGACGGGATCAGACGCGGATCGTCCTGCGCGGGCGGCAGCAGGTCGCCGGGCGAGAGGTCGCCCGGTTGGACGCGCTCGCTCCACGGCACCCAGGCCGGGGCGAGCAGCGCACCGCCGCCGGGCAGCAGCACCACCTCGTCGACGGTGACCTGCTCGGAGCCGTCGGCGCGGGCGACGACGACGGCCCAGCGCCAGCCGCCGTACGCCGGGTCGGTCGTGGCGAAGGAGTGCGTGACGACGGCGCCGCCACCGGGGTCGGCCGGCTCGGGCTCGACGCCGAGGTGGTCACCGACCGAGCTGCCGGCGACCTCGACGGCCGCGGCCCGGGCGAGCTCGACCGCGGCGGCGCAGACCTCGTCGAGCGCGGGCGGCTGCTCGGTGGCGGGCGTCGGCACGACGTCGGTCGTCTCGCTGGGGGTCACGGCGGGGGGCTCCTCGGGGGCGGCGGTGGGGGCCGGGACGTCGTGCCCAGCCAAGGGGCTGAGGACCTCGTCGCGCACGGCCGCGAGCACGCCGGATACCTTCTTCCCGACGGCTGACAACCTGCGTCCTCTTCCTGGCACCCCACGAGTCTCCCAGACTCCGCCACCGACAGACTCGGAGCACCGATGACCGCCCGCCGACGACTGCTCGCGGCCGCGTCCGCGGCCTTCGCGCTCGCGGCCCTGACCGCCTGCGAGAAGCCCGCGCCGCTCGTCACGCTGGTCAGCGCCGGCGAGAGCGTCTACGCCGAGGCGGCGACGTACTGCTTCGACGACGGCCAGACCCTCGACGACGGCGGCTGCGCCGAGCGCGAGAGCGAGGTCGTCGAGATCAGCACCCGCCCGGGCGAGGTCGTCGGCGTCGACGTGGCCAAGGCCCTGGCCAACCGCGGCTGGGAGCTCACCCTCATCGACCCGACCGGCCAGGTGCAGACCCAGCGCACCGGCAAGCTGGAGGAGGACCACTACTTCAGCTTCACCGCCCCGAACCTGTCGCCGGCCGGCTACGACGTGCGGGTGCAGACCGTCGTCGAGGACCTCGACGAGGACGGTCGGCCGCGGCTGGACGAGCAGGGCCTGCCGGTCACCATCCCGACCGGTGAGTGGCGCTTCCGGCTGGTCCCGCGGGCCTGACCCCTCGCGCGGGCGTCAGCCCTCGAGCTCGGTCGCGATCGCCCGCATCACCAGCGCGACCCGCTTGCCGGTGTCGCGGTCGGGGTGCTTGCCGCGGCGCAGCGGCGGCTGGACCTTGGCCTCGAGCAGCTTGATGAGATCCTCGACCATGCCCTGCAGCTCGTCGGCCGGGCGGCGCGCCGTGGCCAGCGTCGGCGGCGCGTCGAGGACGGTCAGCGACAGGGCCTGCTCGCCGCGCTTGCCGGCCGCGACGCCGAACTCCACCCGGCTGCCGGCCTTGAGGTCCTCGACCCCGGGGGGCAGCGCGGAGGACGGGACGAAGACGTCGCCGCCGTCGTCGCGGGACACGAAGCCGAAGCCCTTGTCCTTGTCGTAGAACTTGACCTTGCCGGTGGGCACGGGACCTCGTCGAGTCGCAGGGGCGGGACGC
>Ga0136633_1002099_pt1 | contig 14036 bp, 13 predicted proteins | sample AntDrymeUQ832206_2_FD_105494 | JGI IMG/M metagenome (GOLD analysis project Ga0136633, IMG submission 105494) | Polar desert sand microbial communities from Dry Valleys, Antarctica - metaG UQ83 (22.06) | ecosystem: Environmental > Terrestrial > Soil > Desert | place: Antarctica: Dry Valley... | reverse complement strand
GAAGCACTTCGAGGTGCCCGAGGCCGAGGAGCGCGTCGAGGCCTACGCGGACCACAAGCAGGAGATGGTCGTCGCCCTGATCGAGGCCGGCAAATTCTCCGCCTATCCCGACGCGCTGCGCTTCCTGCTCGCCGTGAAGGACGCGGGCATCCGCGTCGCGGCCGCGTCGTCGTCGAAGAACGCCGGGCTGTTCCTGCGCCAGATCCGCCTCGACGAGTTCGCGGCGAAGGAGGGCCTGGAGTACGACTGGATCGAGGACGGCCTGACGCTGCTGGGCGCGTTCGACGTCGACATCTCCGGCCGCCACTTCGAGCAGGGCAAGCCGCATCCCGCGATCTTCCTCACCGCCGCTTCGGAGCTCGGCGTGGCGCCCGCCGCGGCGTTCGTCATCGAGGACGCGGTGTCGGGCATCCAGGCGGCCAAGGCCGGCGAGTTCGCGGGCCTCGGCGTCGCGCGCCACGACGACGAGCAGATGCTCGCGGACGTCGGGGCGGACATCGTCGTCGCGACGCTCGACGACGTCGATCTCGGCGTGCTCGGCGAGGGCCGGCTGACGACGGTCGGCTAGTGGACGCGGCCGGAAGTTCTGCGTGGAATCGCGGGATGCCCGGCCGGGTCTGACGGTCGGCGGTGCCCGCCTTCGTGCTGGTGGCACGGGGGCAGGCACCGAGGGCCGTCAGGCGCGGATCGGGCGCCCGGGAAACGCGCAGAACTTGCGGACGCGTCCACTGGCGCGAGCCGCGAAACGTCAGCAGCACCCGGGGATCCGACGAGAGCTGATCTGAGCCCGGTCCGCCGGCCGGCTCAACGCGGGTTGCACGAAGGGCACCCGGCCCGGAGGCCCGGAGACCGCGCTCAGCGCCCGCAATCCGCGAGCAGCCTCGGCATCGGGTGGGGGTCGGCTCCCGCCATCGCCGCGCGGAGCATGAGCGCGACGCTGCGCGGGTCGCGCTCGATCTGCAGCCACGTGGCTCGCAGCACGCGGTAGCCGGCGCGCACGAGATCGGACTCCTTACGGCGGTCTCGCTCGATCTGGCGTCGCGTGTGATGAAAGCGCTCGCCGTCCGTCTCGAGCACGAGCCGCTGCGCCCGCCACAGGAAGTCGACTTCCCAGGCCACGCCCGGCCGGCACGTGAGTCGCATGTTGACGACGGGCCGCGGGATGTCGACGCTGTCGCAGAGCCGCAGCGCCAGCTCCTCCACCCCGGGGCGCGTGAGCGTCGTGCCGATCGCATGCTCACCCAGCACCGCCCGCAGCCGAGCGGTGCCGCGGCACGCTCCCGCCCGGCCGAGCAGCTCCTCGATCGCCAGCAGGTCGAAGAGCTGCTGCACCTCGGCCTCGTCGCACGCCCGCTCCAGCTCCCGGCGCGGCAGCACCGCCGCGAGTTGCAGCAGCAGGAGCGCGGGCGACGCGCACGGGATCGCTTCGATGACCCTGCGGTCGTGTGGGCGCAGCCAGCTGCAGGAGTAGGGGCGAATGGCCGCGACGGCGCGTCGCTGTGTCGGGGCGGTGACCTCGATCCGGCTCTGTGACGTGCGCCTGATCGACGCGAGCGCCGCGCCCGTCCGGTGGCTCAGCAGCGCGTACGGCCCGCAGGCAAGCACGGCCGCCATCCATCGCCCGTGCGCAGCCAGCCTGCGATGGCCGACCGCGTACACGCCGCGGTGGACCGGATGCAGCCGGAAGGCGCCCAGCATCCCCTGCACCTCGTCGGAGGTGAAGCCGAGTGCGAGCAGCTCCCGCCGCGCGACGACGCCGTGGTGCTCGGCCGCAAGCTCCGCGAGTGCCTCCCACCGCAGCCGAGGCTGACGAATTGGGTCCCCACGACCTACAACGTAAGGCTCGGTCTGCATGCGCTGATCCTGACCGCCCGCGCGTTGCAGCGGACGCGTGGTTTGTGACAAGAGAGCGCAGGAACTGCGGAGGATCAGTTGCGGCGACCGCCTGCTTCGGCGATCAGCTCGATGAGCACGGCGGCGCGCTCGCCGGAAACGTGCTCGAGCACGCCGTCGACGAGCGGCCACGCATCCTCGTCGACCGCCGAGCGGATCACACCGCGCAGGCGCTCGGTCGAGAGCAGGCCGATGACGTTGTCGAGCTGGTCCTTCTCCTCGACGAAGTAGGCGATCCGCAGCAGCGACGCGTCGTCGAGCACGGCGAAGGCGGCGAGCAGCGCCTCGTCGGTCATGTGCCCGACGAAGCGGCCCATCACGATGTGCTCGTCGCGCACGGCGAGCTGCGCGGCGACCCGCGCGATCAGCGCCGGCGCCAGCCCGCGGATGATCGCGCTGACGCGCCGCGGGTCGAGCTGCATCGCCAGGTCGGCGAGGTACTGCGGCGGCATCCGCCGCGCGAGGTCGATCGCTCGCCGCGGCTCGAGCAACCCCGCGACGCGCGCGCACAGCAGCGGTCCGAACAGGTGCTGCGCGATCCATGCCGTCAGCGGCGCCGGCGGGATCCGGCTGGCGATCGCGACGCGACCGAGACGGCGATCGCCGTCGTAGAGGACGTCGGTGGCGAGGTCGCGCAGGCTGCGCACCGCGGCCGGGTCAAGGCGCTCGAGATAGGCGAAGCGCTCCGGGTCGTCACCGAGCAGGCGCGCGAGCTTCATGACCTCGGCTCGCGCTGAGAGCTTCACGCGCGCCTCATCCGAGCAGCACCCGCCGCACGGCGCGGTTCAGCGGCCATGGCAGGTGGCGCAGCGTGCGGTCGATCGCGGCGTCGAGCGCCTGCGCCTGCAGCTTGTGCGCGGAGTCCAGGGCCGCCCCGAGATCGGTGATCTCGGCGTCCGTCAATCCTTCGAGTCCATCCGGCAGCGGCTCACCGAACGCGTCGCGGACGGGCTGCAGGCGGTCGGCGCGCATCGGCCGACGAGTCTAATCTGCCGCGCGTGGACGTCATCGACGAGCTCGTCGCCAACAACGAGGCCTTCGCGGCGTCGCTGCCGGTGCGTCACCTCGACGTGCGCCCGCGCCGCAGGCTGGCGATCGTCACGTGCATGGACTCGCGCCTGGACGTCTTCGCGGCGCTCGGCCTGCACTTCGGCGAGGCACACGTGCTGCGCAACGCCGGCGGCGTCATCACCGACGACGTCATCCGCTCGCTGGCCATCTCGCAGCGACGGCTCGGCACGCGCGAGGTGATGCTGATCCACCACTCCGACTGCGGGATGCAGCAGCTCACCGATGACGGCTTCCGCGCCGAGCTGCAGGACGCGACCGGTCTGGCGCCGGCGTTCGCGATCGAGTCCTTCAGCGACCTCGACGCCGACGTGCGCCAGTCGATCCTGCGCGTGCGCCGCTCCCCGTTCGTGCCGCACCGCGACCTCGTCCGTGGGTTCGTGTACGACGTCGACACCTACAGGCTGCACGAGGTCGGCGTCACCGACCCCGAATGACGCCGCATCAGACGTGCGCCACCGGTCGGCGCCGGGCGAGCCGACAAGCGGCAGCCCCGGGCGGCACGGGCCGGGGCGGCGACGAGCGCCGGCGCGCGGAGCCGAGGCCCCCAGTCGCGGCGTGAGGGAGCGCTCTGAGGCAGCCGAGTCGCGGCCCGCGCGCGCTCTGAGGCGGCCGAGTACGCGCCCTGAGCGCGCGCTCTGAGGCGGCCTGGTGGCGGCGCGGGCCGGGCACGCTGAGGCACACCCCTCACGAGCCCTCGACGATTCGTCCGATCCGGGCTTCGGCACGGGCACCGCAGGGCAGGACCAATCGCATGTCCGCGACCCCTCCCCCGCCCGACCGTCCGACCGAGCCGCTGCGGCCGATCCGGCCTGAGCCGCCGGTCGTCGAGGAGCGCTACGTCGCGCCGGCGGGCGTCGACGCGACGACGATGCTGCTGGCGCTCGAAAACGCTGTCGGGTCGTTGCGTACGTGGCTTGCGCTCGTCGGCCTCGTCGCGGTCGCCGCGCTCGGCGTGGCGATCTACGCGCTGACGGAGACCGGTGACGACGCGACGAGCGGCTCGCGCAGCGGCGCCGCCAGCGCGGCGCGCGTGGCGCGCCTGGACGACCGCATCGACCGGCTCAGCCGCCAGCTGCAGACGCTGCGCGCGGGCGCCGGCGGCGACTCGACCGCCGAGCTCGGCGACCGCATCGACGATCTCGAGAGCACCGTCAAAACGCTGTCCGACAAGCCCGCGCCGGACGCGACGCAGGCGGTCGAGGCACTCTCCGGGCGCATCGACGAGCTTCGCAGCGACGTCGACGCGCTCGAGCAGGGCGCCGGCACACCGCCCTGAGCAGACCGCGAGCAGGGCCCGCGCGACCGGGCCCACTCGCACCGCGCCGTCGCGGAGGCGACTCGCCTACGGCGGCGCTCTCGTCGATCTGCACGCAGAGCCGGAGTGACGGGCGCGACGGCGCCCGGGCTACGACCCGTAGCGCGAGCGCTTGCGCGCGTACATCGCGGCGTCGGCGCGGTTGAGCGCCTTCGCCGGCGACGTCGACTCCTGCAACGAGGCGTGCCCGAGCGAGACGTCGATCTGCGCCGCCACCGGCCAGGCGCGCTCGCTCATCGCTTCGCGCAGGCGCGCCATGAAGCTGTGCGCGGCGCGCTCGTCACAGCGCACGAGCAGCACGCCGAACTCGTCGCCGCCGATCCGCGCGACGATGTCCGTGCTGCGTGCCGCCTCGCGGAGCGCGCGTGCGAACTGCCGCAGGACCTGGTCGCCCGTGGCATGACCGCAGGCGTCGTTGAACTGCTTAAAGCGGTCGAGATCGGCCACGACGACGTACGAGTCGATGCCGTCGCGCAACGTCAGCGCCCACTCGCGCTCGAGGTGCAGGTCGAAGGCGCGGCGGTTGCCGAGGCCCGTCAGCGAATCGACATAGGCCAGCTCGCCGAGCACCTCCTGCTGCACGCGCAGGCGCAGCACCTCGGCCTGCAGCGCCACGTTCTCCTGCTGCATCCGCGCGATCGCGCGCGAGCGCTCGGTCGCGTCGGGCAGCAGCGAGTACGGCTCGCTCGGGATGACCTGCGTGTGCTGCTCGCAGATGCGCTTGAATGCGGCGTCGCTGCCCTCGTGGTCGAACGAGCGCATCGGGTAGCCGCACAGCAGCGCGAACGCGCGCTCGCCGGCGAAGTCGTTCCACAGGTCCTCGAGTGCGAGCGCCGAGGCCACGTCGTCGTCGTCCCACAGCAGCGCGACCATCTCGCCGTAGACCCGCATCGCGCGGGCGCCCGCCGACGCGCGGTCCATGACCGCGCCGACCGTCTCGGCGAACAGTGTCCGGTCGGGGTGCCCGTCGACCATGAAGCGCGCGAGCACGTCGCGGGCGTCCAGGGCGATGTAGCGGTCCTCGCGCGCCGCCCGGGCGACGTCGACGCCCGCCTCGCCGAGCGCGCGTTCGAACTCGTGGCGGTGGGCGGCCGTCGCCACGATGATCGCGGCGTCGCCGTCGCGCAGCGCAGGCAGGATGAAGTTCGAAACCGTCTCGACGAGGAACGCGTCGGTCTCGTAGAACTCGACGAGGTGATGGTGCCCGCACGTTGCATGCGCGTGCGCCGCGGAGGTGCTCACTGTCTCAGAATCGGCATCCGCTCGGTAGAACTTGAGCGGTGGCCCGTCGCGGCGACGGGCAACGCGCCCAGACCGGCGGATCGTGGCGCGCTGCCGCTAGCGGCGCACGCTCTCGCAGTCCTTCGCGATCGCATCGGTGGAGTCGGCGAAGACGATGTCGTCGCCCGGGCCGCAGATCACCCTGTCGCGAGAGCCGTGGACGACGTTGATGCGGTCGTTCCCCGGGCCGCCGTGGATGCGGTCGGAGTCGAAGTTGCCGAAGATCGTGTCGCGTCCCGCGCCGCCGAAGATGCGGTCCGACCCGCGGTCGCCGGTGATGCGGTCGTCGCCGTCGTCGCCGCGGATGAGGTCGCTTCCGCGGCGCCCGGCCATGACGTCGTCGCCCGAGCCGCCGTGCAGCTCGTCGTCGCCGTCCTCGCCGTCGACGTAGTCGTCGCCGCCCTTGGCGAACAGGCGGTCGTCGCCGTCGCGGCCGAAGATCGAGTCGATCGCGCTCGATCCCACGAGCAGGTCGTTGCCGAGCGTTCCGCGGACGATGCGCGGCGCGACGCTGCCGTTGTCGGGCTCCGCCGCAATGGGGATCACGACCTCGCAGTCGGTGAGCTGATTGCGGCTGGGCGCGTCGGCCTCGACGTAGACGGTGTCGTAGCCGGGACCGCAGTCCACGATGTCGATGCTGTCGTCGGCGGCGCGGATCTGGTCGTCGCCGTCGCCGCCCAGGAGGATGTCCGGCGCCGACCCGCCGATCAGCTCGTCGTTGCCCTCGTTGCCCTCGACGCGGTCGGCGCTCGCGCCGCCGTCGACGTGATCGTTGCCGGGGCCGCCGTACAGGCCGTCGGGCCCGGCGTCGCCGAGCATGCGGTCGTCGCCGGCGCCGCCCTCCAGCCGGTCGCCCGCGCGGCCGCCGTCGATCAGGTCGTCGCCCTCGCCGCCGAGGATCCGCTCCTGACCCGACTCGCCGTACAGCCGGTCGTTGCCGTCCCCGCCGAACATGCGCCGGTCGGAGCCGCGGCCGCCGCGGATGAGGTCGTCGCCGGGGCCGCCGTCGAGCATCGGATCGTCGCCGAAGCCCTTCTCGATGATCGTGTCGTTGCCCTCGCCCCCGAAGATCGTGTCGTCGCCGTCGCCGCCGTCGAGCGTGTCGTCGCCGATCCCACCATCGAGCGTGTCGTTGCCGGTGCCGCCGTCGGCGCCGTCGGCGCCGGCCTCGCCGAGCATGTTGTCGTCGCCGGTGCCGCCGAGCAGGAAGTCGTTGCCGTCGCCGCCGCGCAGCTCGTCGCTGAAGGAGCCGCCCGACAGGCGGTCGTCGCCGGGGCCGCCGTCGAGCGTGTCGCGCGAACGGCCGCCGCGCAGCAGGTCGTTGCCGCCGAGACCGTCGATCTTGTCCACGCCGCGCGAGCCGGTCAGCGTGTCGTCGCCCTCGGTGCCGACGAAGCTCGCGACGCCCGGCTGCACGACGAGGTCCAGCGGCACCGCCCCCGGCAGCGCGACGGTCGCCACGCGGGCACGCGAGAACGGGCTGACGAACGACAGGCTCGCCGCGCCGGAGTCGGCCATCAGGATCCGGCTCGAGTCGGGGTTCCACGCCGGCCAGCCGGGGCCGGTGCCGGCCGGCAGGCGCGCAACGCGTCCGCCGCGCAGGTCGACGAGCGCGGCGGACGCGCCGCCGCGAGCCGCTCCGACGACGAGTCGTGAGCCGCCCGCCGACAGCGCCAGCCCGCCGCCTGCGCCGGCGGGCAGCTTCACGCCGCCCTTGCGGGCGCGGCGCTGGCCCTTGGCGATCGTGCGCAGACGCCCGCGCGCGCTGATGAGCGTGCGCCCGCCGCGGTCGATCGCGACCCCCACCGCGCCCGGGACCTTCACATGGCGCAGCAGCTGCCTGCTCGCCAGCGACAGCATCGCGACGCGCCCTTTGCGGAGCACGACCGCCGCCGCGCCGCCCGCGCGGTCAATCGCCAGTCGCGTGCCGTCGCCGTTGAGCGGGATCTCTCCGCGCAACATCAGCGTCAGCGGGTCGAGCGCGACGACGCGCCGGCCCTGGACGGCGTACAGCGTCGTCGCGTCGGCCGACAGCTCGATGTCAGAGATCTCCCGCAGGCCGGGGCCGAGCGCCGAGCGCAGCAACTCACCGCGCGCGTCGACGTCGGTCGCGACGACCTGGCCCCCGGCGGCGACGTAGCCGCGCGCGCCGTCGCGCGAGATCGCGACGGCGCGGGAGGGGCCTGGTAGCGCGAGTCGCGCGACGACCTTGTTCGTGGCGACGTCGAGGAACGCGAGCTCGGGCAGGCCGGTCGCGACGAGCGTCACGCGCGCCGTGGCCGGGGTCGCCACGGCGCCCACCGCGAGCAGCGACGCGAGCAACGCGAGCGCGCACGCGAGCAGCCGGCGAGAGCTCACCGCGTCAGCGATCGCTGGCTCGGCCACGGCGTGCGCTCGCCCGGCTCCTCGTCGAGTAACGCCCGCAGGTCGGCGTCCAAGCGCGCCGGACGCTCGAGCATCACGAGGTGCCCGCTGTCGGCGTCGTTCTCCAGCCAGTTCTGCCAGCTGCAGGAAGGCCACGACCGGACCCTTGCCGATGTCGACGACGCTCACCGGCCGACCGGCGACCATCACCCAGCGCAGGTGCTCGCGCCGGTCGACATCCATCCACGCGGACCGGCCGACCGGCCCGTAGGCCTCGGTGACCTCAACCTCCGCCGCGCTCGGCTGCCCAGTCCCCACGGCCGTCAAGGATAGATGCGGCGGCTCGCTCACGAGCCGTCTCGGGTCAGCTCGCGAACGTGCGCGTACCCGATTGAGGCTGCTCCTGGCCGGCCTGCTCCTGCAGGAACTCGTGGACGTCGCGATTGAAGCGCGCGGGGCGCTCGAGCATCGTCAGATGCCCGGTGTCCTCGTAGATGACCTTGTGCGCGTCACTGATGAGCTCCTCGAAGACCGCCGCGTCCTTGATCGGCACGAGGCGGTCCTTCGTGCCCCAAACGATCAGCGCCGGGCACTCGATCTCGGGCAGGCGCTCGCGGATCGGGTAGCTGCACAGCGCGGTGAGGGCGTCGTTGAAGCCGGGCTTGCCGGACCCGTGCACGAGCTCGTACGTCAGCTCGGGCGGCAGGCGGTCCGGATGCGCGGTGACGAGCAGCAGCAGCGCCGAGCGCAGGCGCCGGCGGCGCGCGACGGCCGGCGAGCGCGACGCGACCCAGCCGATCTGAAAGAAGGCGATGTTCTCGGCGCGATGGCGCAGGCCCTTCTCGCGCTTCGTGCGGATGTACTCGACGCTCAGGCCGGCGGCAGCGACGAGCACGAGCCGCTCGATGCGCTGCGGGTAGCGGATCGCGAGCTCGGCACCGATGAAGCCGCCCATCGAATTGCCGACCAGCCGCACGGTCTCGTCGACGTCCAGCGCCGTCAGCAGCGCGTCGAGCGTGTCCGCGTAGCGGCTGATGGTGATGTCCTCGGCCGGCATCTCGGACGCGCCGAAGCCCGGCAGGTCCATCGCGATCACGCGGTGGTCCTTGGCGAAGTGCGGGATGTTCTCCAGCCAGTTCTGCCAGCAGCCCGACAGGCCATGGACCATCAGCAGGACCGGGCCCTCGCCGATGTCGATGAGATTCATCCAGCGACCCTCGACCTTGACCCAGCGCATGTGCTGCCGCCAATCGACGTCCATCCACGCCGAGCGTCCTACGGGACCGTAGGCATCGAGCTCGGACTGCGACGGGGCTGAGGATGTCGACACATTGCGAGCATACCCGCCGGATTTGAAGGCATGCGCGCAGTCGTCGCACCGCCAGCGCCTCAGGGAGCGCATCGAGCTCTTGCTCGTGTGCCGTCTCGCGCAGGGCGGCGACGAGTTGCTCGCCGCCGCGGGTTCATGAGCCGGTCCGACGCGCTGGGGCCGCGAGGGCGCCGCCGCGAACGACGGCGGCAGCTGCGGACGCCCGGTCTGCCGACCAGCCGCCCGTGCGGCGCGACATGCCGGGACGCCCGCGCGGGCGTCTGCCTAGACTCCCGGTGTGACGTTGCATCGCGGCACCGATGGTTCGGATCCCATGCGCGGGGAGCCGGTGCCCGGGCTGACGGGCGCGCACGAGGAACGCCGCTCGACGCGCATGTGGAGGCTGGGAGCCGGAACGCTCGCGTGTCCGCGGTGCGACGCCCCGGTCTCGCTCGGCGGGCGCGTGGGGTTGGCGACGCACCTGTTGCACTGCCCCTTCTGCGATCACGGCGGTCCGCTGCGCGACTTCCTCTCGCTGGCGACGCCGGAACACCCATCGCGCCCAGCGCGCGTGGAGATCCGGATCGTGCGCGACGGCCGTCGCGCGCTACGCGTCAGGGAGCTCGGCGGCCCGCCCGGCTAGTGGCCGGCGCGTTCGAGCCTGCGCCGGCTGATACTCGTCCCGGGTCCGCGCCTACGCGCCTGTTCGCGGCTCCGGCGTGCGGCGAGTAGAGGATGTTGTCGAGCGCGCTGGCGTTGTGGCGAATGCCACCGGTCGCGCCGGTGTTGGCGGTCGCTGACGGCACGGGCGAGCACCCCGACCAGCGCGTCGGCGCCGCCGTCGGCAGGCACGAACGCACGGGCGTCGGGCACCGCCGGGACGACGGCCGGCGCCGTCTGCGACTGCGGTTGAGAGGATGGGGCTCGAGCGACCTGCGGCTCGGGCCGATCGCGCGAATCGGTGAGCATGGCGCAAAGCTGCCAGCCACGCCGACGCCCGTTCGGGCCGTCGTTCGGGCGATTCACCGGCTGCTCAGCGCCGCTGTCCCCGCAAGCCCGTGTCGTACATGTTCTTGGTGTAGTCCTTCGGGCGCGACGACGGGTCCGGAGCGGCCGGGACGAGCAGCCCCGCGCGCTCGCGCAACTCGTTGCGGGCGTACGGGCTGTTGGAGCGGCCGTCACGCTCCCAGTCGGTGATCAGCTTGAGCAGCGCATCGGCCACCGTGCGGTCGATCGGCTCCCGCTGTGCGGCGACGCGCATGGCTTCGAGCGGAGCCTCTCCGCGAGCGAATGCCCGTGCGATCTCCCTCAGATTCGACGGCATCGGATCATTTTTACAGGCGAGACGAGGAACGTCGCCTCGATACTGAAGCGCCGGAGCGGCTCGACGCCTACGCGCGCGATGGCGAGCCACCGGCCTTCTCGGGCTCGGCGGCCGGATCGGTCGGCTTCAGCGCCTCGGCGTCGGCCAGCGTGTCGATCCCGGTCGCCTCGAGGCGGCCGTCTGGGAAGCGCAGATGCGCGTCGTCGCCGATGCAGATGACGCTGTCGGCGGCGTCTCCGACGGAGATCGAGGCGAGCATGGCGGCGGCGATCCGGTGCACGTCGCGCACGAGGCCGAGCGGCAGCAGCGAGCGCGTGTCGTTGGCGACCTCGCCGTCGCCGACGCGCATCACCACGCGGATGTCGGGGTGCACCGAGCGGGCGGCCATCGCGACCGCGATGTTCTCGAGGTCATTGCCGGTCACCGCCGCGACGGCGCGCGCCCTCGACAGCGACAGCCGCTGCATCAGGTCCGAGTCGCTGCCACGGCCGATCAGCACCGGCAGTCCCAGCCTCCGGGCGCGGCCGAGCAGCCCGCTCGCCCCGTCGACCTCGATCGCGAGCACCGGGATCCCGCACGAGCGCAGCAGCAGGCACAGGCGCATCCCGACCTGGCCGAGTCCGACGACGATCACGTGGTCGCGTCGCGGACCGGCGCGGCGCCCCACGAGGCTCGTCAGGCGCCGTTCGATGACGCGGTTGACGAGGCCCGCGGTGAACGCCGCGGCGAACACGAACCCGACGATCATGCTCGCCGAGATGAACAGCTTGTACCAGTCCGGCCCGTCGGAGATCTTCAGGTTCGGATCGACCGTGACAAGCGTCTTCGCCGAGCCGTAGAACGCGTCGGTGAACGACTCGTCGAGCACGAACATCGCCGTGATCGTCTCGATCAGGAACACGCCGGCGAGCCCGATCGCGCCGAACAGCAGCAGGCCGGCGCTCTTGTCGTATGGCGCGAAGAGCGCGCGCAGCAGCGCCTCGACGCGGCGCGGGCGGCGCTGTGAGATGCGCTCCTCGCGCACTCCGCCGTCGCCGTCCTCGACGATGCCGCACGGCCGGCCGTCGTCGTCGTCGGTGCTCACGGCGATGAAGCGCTCGTCGATGCACGGCCCCGCGAGCGACGGCGCGACGATGTCCGCCAGCGAGGTCACGTGCGTGTTGGGCAGCGCCTTCGCCGTCTCCCGCGCCATCGTGGGATCGAAGATCGTCAGCAGCAGCGGGACGTCGTCGCGGACGGCGCGCACCATCAGCGCCATCCGCAGCACGATCGGATCCTCGCCGGACACCACCGTCACGGAGTCGACCCCGCCGCCGTCGAGCACCTCGCGCACATCGTCGACGGCCGGCTCAGGCAGCCACGCGACATCGGCGCCGGTCGCCCGGATCGCGCGCACCGTCTCCTCGGCCATGTCGCCATGGCCAATGACGAGGATCTTCCGCCCGTCAGCGTCTCCGCGTTGTACGGCCGGCAACGAGCCATCGCGCGAGGGGACCGGTCGCGGCGGGGTATCGGTGGCCATCGATCGAGACCTACCCCGGAGGCCGCGCGGCCAGCGCTGACACCGGGACTCTCATCCTGCTCTCACGCTGCGTGGCACACACACACAGCGTGAGACCGGCCGGTTCGCGCACCGGCCGGCCTGCGTCCGTCGCACAGCGCCGCCGCCTATCGTCTGCGGCGATGAGCGGATCGGTCGTGCAGGCCACGCGAAGGCAGGTCGTCGACTTCCGCCTTGCGCGGCACAACCTGACCACACGCCTCGGTCCGGACGGGGCGCAGGGCGCCGCGGTCGTGGGGCTGCAGGACACGCCGCCGGGAACCGCCGCGGTCGCGCTCGCGGCACGGGCCGACGTCGCCCCGGAGGCGCTCGGCGAGCTGGTCGTGGTGCCGAGCGTGCGCGGCGCTCCGCTGGCGGTCGCGCTCGCGGATCTCGGCGTGTTCACGGCGGGACTCGAGCCGCCCGACGAGCAGGCGGCGAAGGTGCTGACCGGCGACGCATGGAAGGCGCTGGACGGCATGGGCGCGATGCAGGCGCTGGACCGCGTCGCCGATGCGGTCCACGCGAGCCTGCGCAACGGCCCGCTGGTGCGCGACGACTTCCACGAGGCGCTGCGCGGCCGCCTGCCCCGCGAGCTGCTGTGGTGGTGCAAGGGCTGCGACAGCCATCACGTGCACCCGTTGCTGTCGGGGTGCAGGGCAGCGCGGCATGGGCGCTCGCCGCGGACGAGTCCGCGCTCGCGAACGCCGCGCGACCGAGCGGCGTGCGGCTCGGTCCGGGGACCGTGCTTGGTCGACGGCGAGGTCGCGGGCTGTGGCGGCCGGCCAAGAAGGGCGCCAAGCTCGTCGTGACCGTCGAGCCGCTCGCTCAGCTCGCGCCGGCGACGCAGGACGAGCTCGCCGTCGAGGTGCAGCGACTCGCCCCGTTCCGCGGAGCCGAGCGCGGCGAGGTACGTGTCGCGCACCACGCAGCGACGATCTGACCGCGTTGCGGTGAAGGACGCGTCGCCGGCGAGATCGCGGAGCGTGATCGCGGAGGCCCGGTCCTTTCGCGGAGGTTCAGCCCCGGCTTCAGGTCATCCCGCGCCACTGCGCGAGGTGCTCGCTGAGCGGTGACAGGCCCATCGTCGCCCGCCGCTCGTCGACGCCGCCGGGGTTCTCGATCGGCCACGAGACGGCTTCGCCTCTCGCCATCTCCGCAACCTGGGTGCCGTAGCACTGCGGCCTGCCCTCGTTCATCGCGACACGGTCGGTCAGGTAGGCGAGGTGCCACGCCGGTGCGTCGCCGGCCTCGACGGCCCGGCGCAGGGCCGCGAGAAACAGGCGCTGGCTGTCGAGCTGGCGGTCGGCGTGTTGGGCCAGCAGCCATGCGTGCTCGGCGCCTTCGTCGCCGACGAGCGCGCGGCCCGGCCAGCCGACGTCCGCGACGACGTCGCGCAGGCGGTCGGTGTGCGCCACGCCGACGCGCGTGAGGTCCATCCGCTCCCGCATCGAGACGCGCCGCGCGAAGACCCGATCGTCTGTGGCTTTGACGCGTAGATCCTCGGTCGCCATCGCCGCCAGCTCAGCCGCCAGCCGCTCGTCCACGAACCGGATGCTCAGGGTCCGTCTAGCCGAAGCGCTGCGTGGACCGGGCGATGTCGAGCATCTGGCTGTTGGTGAGTCTCAGGGTCAGCGTGTTCGACACCCAGTAGACGCCCTTGTCCGTCTCCCACGAAATCTGGCGGATCTTCTTGCCGTCGAAGTAGCGCTTGTACGTGCGGCCGGCCAGCTTGCGCTCGTCGGTCGGGTTGTCGAGGATCGGCGGGGCCTTCCACGTCGTGCCCTGGACGCCGTAGTACTGACCGACCTCGCCCGCCCAGAGGACGATCCGGTAGGCGCGGTAGCGGTTCTTGCGACGGTCGAAGACCTCGTAGGAGCGCGGGGTGCCGGACGTCGCGTAGCCCCCCTTGGCGAGGCGGACCTTCGGGAAGTACACG
>Ga0136633_1002098_pt1 | contig 14036 bp, 14 predicted proteins | sample AntDrymeUQ832206_2_FD_105494 | JGI IMG/M metagenome (GOLD analysis project Ga0136633, IMG submission 105494) | Polar desert sand microbial communities from Dry Valleys, Antarctica - metaG UQ83 (22.06) | ecosystem: Environmental > Terrestrial > Soil > Desert | place: Antarctica: Dry Valley... | reverse complement strand
GGCGCGCTGCGGCGTGCGCGAGGCGTGCACCTCGCCGGGCTCGCGCTCGTCGCCGCTCGTGCTCGCGCTCGTGCGCGAGCAGCGCCTGCGCTGCTTCTCGCACATCGACGAGCGCTGCGCGGGGTTCTTCGCGCTCGGCGCCGCCAAGAGCAGCGGCCGGCCTGTCGCCGTCACGTGTACGTCGGGAACCGCGGCGGCGAACCTCGCGCCCGCCGTGATCGAGGCCCAGCAGGCGCGCGTACCGCTCGTGGTGCTGACGGCCGACCGCCCGCCGGAGCTCCGCGAGGTCGGCGCCGGGCAGACGATCGACCAGATCAAGCTGTTCGGCAACGCCGCGAAGTGGTTCTTCGAAATCGGTACGCACGAGGCGACGCCGCAACGCGGACGCTGGATGCGGGCGCTCGCCTGCCGCGCGGTCTGGACGGCGCTGGAGGGCCGCCCCGGCCCGGTGCACCTGAACTTCGCGCTGCGCGAGCCGCTGATCGCACCGGACGACCTCGGCGAGGACCCGCAGCCCGGCCGCGGCGGCGGTCGCCCCTGGGTGCTGCGCTCGACGCCCGGCGAGGACGCCGGCGCGGCCGGTCGCGCGCTCGCCGTCGTCGCCCGCGACGCGCACCGCCCGGTCGTCGTGGCGGGGCGCGACGAGCCCGGGCTGGAGGCGGTCGCGCTCGCCTGCGAGCGCCTCGGCTGGCCGCTGCTCGCCGACCCGCTCAGCGGCGCACGGCGCGGTGGCGCGGCGATCGCCCACTACGACGCGCTGCTGCGCGTCGCCGCGTTCACCGATGCGCTCCGCCCGGACCTCGTCCTGCGCTGCGGCGACCTGCCGACCTCCAAGCCACTGCGCGCCTGGCTCGACGGCCTCGGCGACGACGTCACGCAGCTCGGCTTCGACCCGCACGGCAGCTGGCAGGATCCCGGCGCCTCGCTGGAGGTCGTGCTCGCCGCCGGCGCGGCGCAGACGCTGGCCGGCGCGGCGGCGCATACGCCGGCGGCCGACCCGGACTGGCTGCGCCGCTGGCGCGACGCGGACGCGGCCGCCGCCGCCGCGATCGACGCCGTGCTCGGCGACGGCACGCTGTCTGAGCCGCTCGTGGCGCGCGCGCTCGCCGCCGCGCTGCCCGCCGCCGCAACGCTGTTCGTCGCCTCGTCGATGCCCGTGCGCGACGTCGAGGCCTTCACGGCGGTGCGCGACGACGCGCCGCGCGTGCTGTGCAACCGCGGCGCGAACGGGATCGACGGCACGGTCTCGAGCGCGTTCGGCGCGGCGGCGGTGTCGTCGGGACCGGTCGTGCTGCTGATCGGCGACGTCGCGCTGGCGCACGACGTCGGCGGCCTGCTCGCCGCGCGGCGCCTCGGCCTGGCGATCACGATCGTGCTGCTCGACAACGACGGGGGCGGCATCTTCGAGTTCCTACCGCTCGCCGGCGCGCGCGAGATCTTCGAGGAGCACGTCGCGACGCCACACGGGCTGGACTTCGCGCACGCGGCGGCGCTGTACGGCTGCGAGCTTGTGGACGTGTCCGATGTGCCTGGGCTGCGCGCCGCTGTGGCGGCGTCGATCGCCGACGACGCGACGACGATCGTGAGGGTGCGCAGCGACCGCGCCGCGAACGTCGCGCTGCATCGTGAGCTTGCGGCGGCGGTGGCGGCGACAGTGACCACGTAGGCCCGGGACGCGTCAGCCCAAGCGCAAGCAGAACTGCATCATTGAAGGGATCGCTGGGCGTGGGCGCGGGGTGCCAGCGGGGCGCCGCGGCGGAGTGGTCGGCGCGTTCGCGTTCTTGGGCGTGCAGGAGTGACGGTTCGGTTGTGCGCGCACGCCCATCCGTCGTATGTGCAGCGCATGCGTGCACCAGTGACCGATCGCTCACAGGCGCCGATCGAGCCGTCACGTATGCACGCATGCGCCCTCGTGGCGGGCGTGGCATGCCGCGCCAACTCGCCGCAACCACGCAATCGTCCGCCCCGGCCGGAGCCGTGTCGCGAATGTGTTCGTGTGGAACACGTTCGCGACACGGCATCCCCGCAGGGTCGGCCGGCGCCGGCGCGTCACCTCGATGCACGGCGCGCCTGGCGTCGGCGACTTCGCCGCCGTCGACGACCGCGCCGCGAGGCTCGCCACACAGATCGCGGTCCGCGCCCTCGCGGGCGCCGCGCTCGACGGCGCGCTCGACGATCCGCGGCCCTTAACTGACGGCGGGCGGGCCCTGAGGCCCGCCCGCTGATGGCGCCGGCTCGGCGGCGCTATGCCAAGCCGCGTCGCTTCATCTTGGCCGACGTCGCCCCGCTCGACAGCAGTCCGAGCGCGAGCAGCGTGCTGCCGACGAGGAGGTGGTTGAAGTTCTCGAGGTCGCCCTCACCCATCATCCCGATGATCGTGAGGTTGTCCGGCGCGATCACGCCGATCACAAACGCGACGATGAGAAAGAGCCCGGAACCCATGACTGCGCCCTCGGCCGCCGCAGGGTTCTTCTGCAGGCACATGATGATCAGGAACAGGCCGGCACCGAGATGCACGATGTTGTGGAACGGGTTGACGTGCAAGCCGAGCAGCTTGTCGCCCGAGTTCTCGGTCAGGCCGTCGAACCCGGTGACGAAGAAGCCCGCGACCCCGACGAGGACGTAGACGAGGCCCAGGATCGGACCCACGGTCTGCGCCAAGCTTCTGTTCATGCGATACCTCCCACTCGAAGATTTGCCCACCCGCCGCCCCTCAGCGACGGGCTGCTCCCCTGACTCCGTAACGCAGACCGTACGGATTCCGGCGCGAATGTCAACGCGCCAGGGGCCAACCCTACATTGACCGGACCCGGGAAGCGTGCCAGCCCCATCCTGCGAGCGGTGCCGCGCCCGCTCGTCAGCTCGCCAGGACGGGCAGCAGCGCTGCCAGCTTCACGTCCGTCTCGGCCAGCTCGGCCGCCGGATCGGAGTCGCGCACGACGCCGACGCCTGCGTAGCAACGCGCGAGCCGGCCGCGCAGCAGCGCGCAGCGCAGCGCGACGCAGAACTCACCGTCCTCGTTGGTGTCCGTCCAGCCGACCGGTCCGGCGTACCAGCCGCGGTCGAGGCCCTCGAGCGCGGGGATCAGCGGCTCGGCGACCTCAAACGGCTCGCCGCCGACGGCCGGCGTCGGGTGCAGCAGACCGGCCAGGCGCACCGCGCCGACCGGCCGCGCGAGCTGCGCCCGGATCGGCGTCGCGAGGTGCTGGATGTTGGCCATCCTCACGATCACGGGCTCCTCGGCGGCGGCGACCCAGACGCTGTGCGGTCGCAATGCGCGCTCGATGCGGCGCGCGACGATCGCCTGCTCGGCGCGGTCCTTGGCCGATTGGAGCAGTTGTTCCCCGAGGTGGTCGTCGACCGACGGGTCGGCGCTGCGCCGCGCCGACCCCGCGAGCGCGAGCGTGCTCGCGCGCATCCCCTCACGGCGGATCAGCAGCTCCGGCGAGGCGGCCACGAACGCCGCGTCGCCGCGTCCGGCGCAGAAGCACATGCAGGACGGGAAGCCTTCCCTCAGGACGCCGAAGATCGCCGCCGGGTCGTGCGCTGCCGGGGCGTGGACCTGGACCTCGCGGGCGAGCACGATCTTCTCCAGCTCGCCGGCGCGGATCCGCTCGACCGCCCGCGCGACCGCGGCCTCGTAGTGCTCCGGCGGCGCGCTGCCGGCGACCTGGTGGCGGCCGGTGGGAGCGGGGTCGAGCAACGGCAGCGGCGCGCTGCGCAGCGACGCGAGGCGGCGGTCGACCCAGGCCAGCAGGTCGTCGACGGTGTCGTCGCCGTGGGCCTCGACCGCGACCGTGAGCCGCACGGCGGCGCCCGTGCGCGCGAGCGACACCTGCGGGACGTGCAGCGACGCGGGCGCGAAGCCGTCCCAGTGCGGGCTGGCGCCGCCGTCCGGCGCGAACGCGAAGCCGCCGGCAGCGATCAGGCCCGCGCCGCGGGCGTCGGCCGGGTCGCACAGCGCGGTCGCCACGAGCTCGCGCCAGCCGGCGGCGAGCTGGGTGAAGCGATCGGGCCCGCGCGCCTCCAGCGCATGGCAGACGCCGAGCGCCGCGACCGCCGCCCGTTCGCGGTCGGGCTGCTCCATGCAGAACCACGGCTCGCCCGGCGCGCGCGAGCCGAAGACGACCGCCGACGGATCGACGTCGTGGCCGACCTCGATCGTCAGCGCGGCCACGACGCCCGCGCCGCTGCGGCGCGCGCGCTTGACGGCCGGCTCGATCCGCTTGCGCAGGCGCTTGCGGTCACCGTCGCCCAGCGCGAACGCGCCGGGCGACGAGGCGCCGCGAACCTCAACCACTCGCGGGCCTGCTCGCAACGGTCCACGCCACGAGCAGACCCACTACGTCTCCCCGCGACCCCGTGAGATCGCGATCTCGCCCGTGCGCATCATCTCGATCAGCCCGAACGGCCGTACCATGCGCTCGAAGGCCTCGATCTTGTCGGTCGTGCCCGTGATCTCGACGATCACCGAGCGGCGCGTCACGTCGACGACCTTGCCGCGGAAGATCTCCGAGATCTGCATGACCTCCGCGCGCTGCGCGCCCTCGACGGCGACCTTGAACAGCGCGAGCTCGCGGGCGACTGTGTCGGCCGGCTCGAGATCGCGGATCTTCAGGACGTTGATGAGCTTGTGCAGCTGCTTGGTGACCTGGTCGACCGAGTGCATCGCACCGTCGAACGTCAACGTGATGCGCGAGTACTGCTCGTCCTCGGTCGGGCCGACCGTCAGCGTGTCGATGTTGTATCCGCGCCGCGCGAACAACCCGGCGATCCTGGTCAGGACACCGGCCTTGTTCTCGACGAGGATCGACAGGATGTGCTTGCGGCCGCTGTGCGCGTTCGCCGTCGCCTCGAGCTCGTCGAGGCTGAGCAGCTCCTTGGTACCTGGTTCGCCCATGATCGCCACCTAGCCCACCATCTCGCGCGCGGCCTGGCCCGGCGCGATCATCGGATACGTGTTCTCCTCGCGCGTCACGCGCACGTCGACGACCACCGGGCCATCGGTCGCGAGCGCCGCCTTCATGTCGTCGACGAGCGTCGCCTTGTCGGTGAAGCGCATGCCGGTCGCGCCGTAGGCCTCGGCGAGCTTGACGAAGTCCGGGTAGGAGCCCATGTCGACATGCGAGTAGCGCTTGTCCCAGAAGAGCTCCTGCCACTGGCGGACCATGCCGAGGTAGCCGTTGTTCATGATGAACACCTTCACGGGGATCTTGTCCTCGGCGCAGGTCGCGAGCTCCTGGATGTTCATCTGGATCGAGCCGTCGCCCGCGATGCAGACGACCGTCGCGTCGGGGCAGCCGACCTGCGCGCCGAGCGCCGCGGGCAGGCCGAAGCCCATCGTCCCCAGGCCACCGGAGTTGATCCAGCGGCGGGGCTCTGAGAAGTGGTAGTGCTGCGCGGCCCACATCTGGTGCTGGCCGACGTCGGAGGTGACGATCGCGTCGCCGCCGGTCGCCTCGTAGAGCGCCTGCATCATGAACTGGGGCTTGATCTCGGCGTCCGTCGAGTCCGTGTAGGCGAGCGGGTACTTGTCCTGCCAGCCGCGGATCTTCTGCCACCACTCGTCGGTCCGCGACGGGTCGACGCCCTCCAGCAGGCGGTACTCCTTGATGAGCTTCGTCAGCACGTTGCGGCAGTCGCCGACGATCGGGATGTGGGCCGGGATCGTCTTGGAGATCTCGGCCGGGTCGATGTCGATGTGGATGAACTTCGCGTGCGGGGCAAACTCCGACAGCTTGCCGGTGATGCGATCGTCGAAGCGCGCGCCGATGCAGCAGATCAGGTCCGCCTCGTCCATCGCGTAGTTCGCCGTTCGCGTGCCGTGCATCCCGAGCATCCCCAGCCACTGCGGGTGCGGCGCCGGGAAGGCGCCGAGGCCCATCAACGTGCAGGTCACGGGGAAGCGGTCGCTCGTCGCGAACTCGGTGAGCTCCTGCGACGCGTTGGCGTTGATGACGCCGCCGCCCGCGTAGATCACGGGCCGGCGCGCCGAGGCCATCGCCTTCGCGGCCTGGCGGATCTGCTTCGTGTTGCCGTCGGTGTTCGGCTGATATCCCGGCAGGTGGATGTCGGTGACCGGGGCGTAGCTGATCTCCGCGCGGCTGAGGTCGACGGGGATGTCGACGACGACCGGCCCCGGGCGCCCCGAGCGCGCGATGTGGAACGCCTCGTGGATCGCACGCGGGATCTCCAGCGGCGAGCGGATCTGGAAGGAGTGCTTGACGACCGGCATCGTGATGCCGAGCGTGTCGGTCTCCTGGAAGCCGTCGGTCCCGATCAGGTCGGTGCGCACCTGGCCGGTGATGAACACCGTCGGCACCGAGTCCATCATCGCGTCGACGATCGGCGTCACGATGTTCGTCGCGCCGGGGCCGGAGGTCGCGAACGCGACGCCGACCCTGCCGGTCGCCTTGGCATAGCCCTCGGCCGCGTGGCCGCCGCCGGCTTCGTGGCGCACGAGGACGTGGCGGATGCCGGCGTCGACGAAGGCGTCGTAGGTCGGCAGATTGGCTCCGCCGGGGAGGCCGAATACGACTTCGACACCCTCTGCCTTCAAGCACTCCATGATGGCGTCAACCGCGCGCATATCACGACCTCCTCTCCGCAAGGACAGGCCGGCCCCGGTGGCCGGCGTGAGCATCTGAGATTAGCGGGCGGCGGAAGCGCTGGATTCAGGCGCGATCGCGGCCTCGGGGAAGTCGAGCTCGGTGCCGCAGCGCACGCACAGAGCGTCGTAGAGCTTGCAGACGCGACCGCAGGTCGGGCACTGCCGGCGCAGCTCGTCGCGCTCGGAGCGGTAGACGAGCGCGGTGATGAGCCCGATCACCGGCACCACGGCGCCGATGATGAACCAGATGAAGAACGAGCTGCCCTTGATGCGGCCGACGATGCCGGCCGACAGGCCGAAGCTCAGCGCGATGACGACGTACCCGCCCCCGGCCACGCCCTGGCCTTGCCTAGAGGACCCGGATCGCCCAGATGACGGCGCAGATCGCAAGCACGATCACGATCACGGTGGCGACGGCCGTGACGAGCCCGATGACGAACTTGAAGAGGATCCAGGCCGCGATCAGCAGGACGAGGAGCGCGACCGCCCGCCTGCCGAGGGAGGCACCGCGTGAAGACGTGGAAGTGGTCATGCCTTCAAGCGTACCTGCCCGGCAGACGGGCGCGCGGCGTTTGGCGGCAGTGCGGGGTCGGGGGTCAGTCGTAGCTTCTGCGCAGATGCGCGAAGCGATCCAGCGTGGGCTCCGCCCTGGTGTAGAGCGAAACCCGCGCCAGCCGGTAGCGGCGTACCACGGGGTCCTTCGAGACGGCGGATTGGGATGCGGCGACTTCGATGAGGGCCCGGCGGGTCAGATCGGCGGTGGCAGGCATGCAGAGGATGGTGCTGCAAACCGGCGCGCGCGGCATTGGCCCGTTGGAGGAGATTCAGCGAACGCCGCTCGACGATCTGTCCAACCGGAAAACGGCTGCGTCCAGGGCCGGGCGCTGCTCCCTGCGCACCCGCCGCCGCAGCCGCCAGCGCGCGCCCGCGAACGACAGGTTCGCGACCGTCGCGAAGCCCTGCTCGTCGCTGCGCAGCGCGAGCAGCAGGTGGGCGATGCGGTCGCCGGAGGGCAACTGGCTCGCGCCGGGGTGGCTGGCGTCGACCTTGATGCAGTAGCAGTAGGCCCGCCGGCGGCGGCCGGGCAGCAGCACGGCGCCGGCCTCGCCGACGATCCAAGTGCCCAGCAGCCCGGGCTCGAGCACGAGCCCCGTGCGGGCGTGCAGCTCCCGTGGCTCGTGGCCGACAAGGTCGCCGAGCAGGCCGACCGAGCGCTGCTCGGGCCCGTCGGCTCTGCGTGGCCGCGGGCGCAGCACGTTGGCCCCGCGCTGCGCGTAGAGCTCGGGAATGATCCAGGCGTGCGCCAGGCAGGCCAGGGCGACGGGCAGGGCGAGCGGCTGGGCCCACATGAGCAGCGCCGCGGCGGCGACGAAGGGAACGACGTGGAAGGCGGCGCACAGCGTCCAGAGGCGGCCCTGGTGTCGCAGCCGGGCGGCGTCGACGCGCGGGCGCCAGTACAGCGCCTCGGCCTCGGGGAGGAGCCCCTGGACCGCCACCAGCTGCGGCCCGTCAGCCACCGGCGATCGGCAGGCGCAGGATGACGAGGTCGGCGTTCACCGGCAGCTCGCGGACCTGCTCGGCGTGGCCGGGCCCGGCGGTGACCATCGCCAGGTAGCCACGGTCGAGCTCGGCGCGAAAGGCCGTCACCGCGGCCTGCACGGCGGCCGGATCGTCGGCCGTCCACTCTGCGAGCGTCGAGTGACCGGTGTGATCCATGCGGATGAGCTTCGACATCGGGGCTCCTTCGGCGCCTGGCGGAGCCACGGATGGTACGCCTCGCGAGGCGCTCGGGCGCGCCTTTCTGCGGCGCGCGACTACCGTGGCCGCGGCTGCGCGAAGACCGTCACGATCGCCGTGCCGGTCCTGCGCACGGCGCCGCTATCGCGCCACCTGTAGGGCAGCGAGTAGGCGCGCGCCGGCAGCCCGCGGTCGGTGACGGTGTAGCGCGCGGAGTCGTTGCGGCGCGCGTCCCTGAACGAGAACGTCACGACGCGGCCTCTGCGCCGCACGGTCGCGCGGCTGCTGGAGGCGCTGCCCTTCGTCGGGATCGACGCGTAGGGCAGGTCGCTGGCACCCGCGCGGCCGGTCCACTGCCTGGGCAGCGTAAGCTCGAGACGGCCGGCGTACACGGCGCGGCTGGAGAGCTTGACCGTGAACGTGACCTGCTCGCCGGCCGAGGCCTGCAGGCGCGCATCCGACAGGCGCAGCGTGCCGGGTGGCAGCGCATAGGTCTTCGGCGACGTGGCCGCAGCGAGGGCCTGCGCGCTCACCGCGCCTGCGGCGAGGCAGGCTGCGCAGGCGGTGGCGCGACGCCCGCGCGGCCCCGTCAAGGGCGGACCCTGATCGTCAGCTTCTTCGCGGACCTGTTGCGCGCAGCGTCAGTCGCCGTCGCGGTGATGAGCGCGCTGACCTTCGTGCGCGTGAGTGTGCGCCGCAGCCTGCTCGCAACCTGGCCGCGCCGCGCCGTGGAGAGCCTGAAGGTGACCGTCGCCTTCCTGCCCGCCGTAAGCGTGACCGTCGAGCTCTTCAGGTTGTACGTCTTCGCCTTCGCGCCCTTCTTCGTCGAGGGGACCGTGATCGTCCCCTTCACGGCGACGGTGCAGCGCTCCAGCGGGCAGAAGAGCGTGACCTTCAGACCGACGTTCTTCTTCAGCGGCTTCTGCGTGGCCGAGCCGGTGAGCGCGAAGACGATTGTCTTGTCGAGCGGCGGCGGCGGGGGCGGGGGCCGTGGTGGCGGTGGTGGCGGGGGCGGTGGCGGTGGCGGTGGTGGCGGGGGCGGTGGTGGCGGGGGCGGTGCGGGCGGCCCCGGTGCGGCGGAGAAGGAGATGAACGCCTCGCCGTCGAGCCCGCCGCGCTTGTCCGTCCAGACCGGGAGCACGGTGCCCTGCGTCGCATCGATGCCCGAATAGTCGCCGTAGTCGTTGCCGAAGAAACAGCACGGGTTCGCGCTGTAGTTCGAGGCTGCCGTCGACACCTGCTGCAGGTCGCCCAGGATGTGGCCGCCGCCGAAGGGCACGACCTCACGGAAGTAGAAGTGCGTCGTATTGCGGCTCGCGTCGTGGCGGGTCGAGTAGAAGTCCGCCCACGCGCGGCCGGTCGTCTGGTCGACCGCCAGCCATGCGAACCAGTCGTCGGAGTTGGCCTGCCCGCCGCCCTCGCCGTCGGTCAGCAGCCGCGTGGCGACGGTGGGTGACGCGCCGGCGCCACCGGGCAGCCCGCCCACGGCAGAGGCGACGAAGTTGTCCCACGTCAGGTGCGTGGCGTTCGGCGTGCTCTCGCACTTCGTCGTGCCGCTGCCCGTGCGCAGATCGCTCCAGGTCACGTAGACGCGATTGTTGTTCGCGCCACCGGAGCGGTCGACGTCGACCTGCGGCGACGTCGATGCGCGCCCGCCGGGCTGGGCGAGGATCGGGCAGGCGAACGGGATCGGGCCGCCGGTGGCGTCGAGCGTCGCGATCGTCTGCGGCGTCCCCCAGGCCGCGGCGGTCGCGCAGTTCGCGGCCGGCCCGCAGGAGTCGCCCTGGATCGCGTTCGCGGCGGAGTAGTCCCACCAGACGACGTGGACCGTGCCGTCTGGGCCGGTCGCGACGTCGGCGTAGATGTAGCTGCCGGTCGCCGGCGTCACGCTGACCGGAGCAGTCCAGTTGTCGGCGTTGTCGCAGTTCGCGGCGTTCAGGACGCCGCCCGGACGCGTGTCGCACTGCGAGATGACGATGTCGATACCGTCGCCGGGCTCGTTCCAGACGACGTACAGCCGGCCGAAGCGCGGGCTCGCCGGCGCGTTGTCGATCGTCATCATCGGCTTGTCCTGCGTGCCGGCGCCCGTGCGCTCGGGCAGGCCGACGGTGTTGACGAACGACGTCGTTGCCGGCGCGGAGCGGGCGACGACGATCCGGCTCGGATCGCCCGCGTCGGTCGCCTGCGTCAGGCCGCCGTACCAGATGTTCCCCGCTGCGTCGGCGGCCGACATCGGATCGCAGCACAGATCCGCCGCCTCCGGCCCGGCCTTGGCCGGCGCGTCGATCGACGCCGACATCGGCGCCTTCGTGAACGACGTGCCGCCGTTGTTCGTGATCCACGCGTTAAAGCCGCCCCCGCCGTTCGCGCCGACCGCGAAGCGCTGGTTGTTGCCGGGCACGACGGTCAGGAACGTCTCGGATTCCTCGGAGGCGTTGTTCGTCGCGTTGACATCGCGCATCAGCGTCATCCAGTCGGCGTCGCTCTCGCCTTCGGCCGCCTCGCGAACCGGGGCGTAGAAGATGACCTTCAGGTGGCCCGCCGCCGATGCGCCGGTGGCGTCCGACCAGCGGTAAGGCAGCCGGTAGGCGCCCGCTTCGATGCCGGCGTCGGTCAGCTCGAAGCTCGCGACGTCCCCGGCGCGCGCGCCGTCGAACGTGAGCGCGACGACGCGGTCGCTGCGGCGCGCGCCCGCGCGGGTCGCCGTGCCGCGGCCGCTGGATGGGACGCGCGCGTACGGCAGTCCACTCACGCCGGAGCGACTCACCCACTGGCGCGGCAGCGTGACGTCCAGTCGCCCGGAGACCAGATCGCGGTCGAGCGTCACGGACAGCCCGAGGTCCATGCGCCCGGCTGCGAGCAGCTCCGAGCGCGACAGGCGCAGGACGCCCGCCGGGAGCTCGTAGCGCGTGCGCGGGCGGTCCGCGATGCCGGACTCCTCGCGGGCCTGCTCGAGCAGGGTGGGCCCGGAGCCGGGCGCGGCGGCCGGGTCGTGCGACAGCGCGGATGCCGACGAGGCCGACACGCCTGCGACCACGAGCACCGAGGCGAGGATCGTCAGCAGGACACGTGCGCGGGAGCAGCTCATGGCACCCCAACCTAGCTGGCACGCGCCGCAACACGGACGCAAGCGCTATACGGCCAACCTTCCGCGCCGCAGAACCCGGATCTGCGTCGCCACGATCAGCAGCGTCATCGCGAACGCCACGACCGTGATCGCGGCCGCGTACCCGTAACGCCCGTTCTCGAAGGCGTTGCGGTAGACGAGCAGCGGCAGGAACGTCGTCGCGCGGTCGGGTCCGCCGCCGGTGACGAGCAGCGCGGGAACGAACGCGAACTGCAGGCTGAGCGCGACGTCGCGGCAGGCCAGCAACGACAGCGTCGGCGCCATCAGCGGCAGCGTCAGGCGCCGGAACGTGAAGCCCGGCGACGCGCCCTCAACGCGCGCGAGCTCGTAGAGCTCCTCGGGCAGCTCGCGGCGGACCGCGAGCGCGATGACGAACCCCTCGCCGATCGCGAAGCTCGACATCACCACGACGAGCAGCAGCGCGCCCGTCGGATCGGTCAGCAGGTCGGGGACGGGCAGACCCGCCGCGCTCAGCAGGACCGCCATCGGGCCGTACAGCGGGTTGGCGAGAAACAGCCACAGCAGCGCGATCGCGACGTCGGGGACGACGGTCGGCAGGAACACGGCGCCGCGCTGGAACGCGGCTCCGCGCGTGCGACGGTGCAGCAGCAGCGCCAGGACGAGCGCTCCGCCGACGCGCAACGGGACCGCGAGCGCGAGGAAGGCCAGCGTCGCCGGCAGCGCGGCGCGGAAGCTCGGGTCGTCGAGCAGGTCGCCGAAGTTGCTCAGCCCCGCGAACGACGGCGCCGAGAAGAGGTCGTAGTCCGTCAGCGAGAGCGCGAACGTCAGCGCCGCCGGCAGCACGAGCAGCGCCACGAGGCCGAGCGCGTACGGCGCCAGCATGAGCCGCGCCGCGGTCGCCTCCGAAAGGCGGCGTCCCTTCAACGGGCGAGCCCGGTCGCCACGTCGAACAGGCGCACGGCTCCCGCGCCGACCGCGACGCCGACCGTCTCCCCCGGTACCGCCGTCACCTCGCGCGGCGGGCGGACCGCGACGCGCGCCTCGCCGGCGACGAGCTGCCACAGGCGCTCGTGGCCGGCGTGCTCGACGACATCCAGCACGGCGGGAAAGGCGTCGCCGGCGCCCAGCGCGACCGGGCACCGCGCACCCTCCGGCCGGAAGCCCGCGAGCACCTCCTCGCCGTCGGCGAGCGCGGCGCCCGGCGGCAGCGGCAGCACGATCGGGTCCGGCCCGCGCAGCACGCCGCCCGTCACGCGAGCTGTCACGAGGTTCATCGGCGGGCTGCCGACGAAGCGGGCGACGACGCGGTCGGCGGGTTGCTCGTAGACCGCGTCGGGCGCGCCGACCTGGCGCAGCCGGCCGGCGTCGAGCACGGCGACGCGCTCACCCAGCGACAGCGCCTCGCCCTGGTCATGGGTGACGTGGACGACGGTCGCGCCGGTCTCGCGATGCAGCCGCCGGATCTCGGCGCGCGCGCGCTCGCGCAGCGGCGCGTCGAGGTTCGACAGCGGCTCGTCCATCAGCAGCACAGCGGGCCGGCCCGCCAGCGCCCGCGCGAGCGCCACGCGCTGGCGCTCGCCGCCGCTCAGCGCGTGCGGGCGTCGCGCCAGCAGCGCGCCGAGGTCGAGCACCTCTGCCGCCTCGCGGACGCGCCGCTCGCGCTCGGCTGCCGGCGTGCGCCGCGCCGCGAGCCCGAAGCCGATGTTCTCGCGCACGGTGAGGTGCGCGAACAGCGCGAAGGACTGAAAGACCATCGCGACGTCGCGCTGCCCCGGTGCGGCGAGCGTCATGTCGCGCCCGCCGATCAGCACCCGGCCCGCGTCGGGCTGCTCCAGGCCGGCGACGATGCGCAGCGCCGTCGACTTGCCCGAGCCCGACGGCCCAAGCAGCGCCAGCAGCTCGCCCTCCCCCACGTCCAGGCTCAGCCCGGCGAGCGCCGGAACCGTCCCGTAGCGCTTCTCGATGGCGTCAAGGACCAGCATCGCGAGCGCGCTCGAGCAGCGGTGCGGTCTCACGGTCGATGCGCGCGAGCGTCTCCTCGACGGTCAGCTCCGTGTAGTACGCGCGCTTGATCGCGAGGTCGATCGCGTCCTCCAGCTCGGGCCAGGTCGAGGCGACCGGCAACCGCCGCATCGTCGGGATCGCATCGAGGAAGACCTGGCTGGAGCGCGGCGGCAGCGACGGGTCGAGGAAGTCGCTCGACTTCGCGACGCTTTTCAGGGACGGCACGATCCGCCCGCTGCGCGCCAGCATGCTCTGGCCCGCGGGCCCGGCGGCGAACTCGACGAAGCGCCAGGCCGCGTCGGCACCCTCGCCCTTCGCCAGGCAGTACGCGTCGGAGTGCAGCACGCTGGCCGGCTCGCGCAGCGTCGGGAACGAGGCGACATCCCACTCGAAGTCCTCGATCGTGCGGAACGTCGGCACCTCGCGGCGCGACGAGAGCACCATGCCCAGCTCGCCGCCGAGGAAGCGCTCCTCCAGGCCCTTGGCCTCGATCTCCTGCTCGAACGGGGCGAGGCGCTCGCCGCCCTGCAGATCGAGGAACGCGAACAGGCCCTCGCGCCCGCGCGCGCTGTCGATCGTGAAGCTCGTCGGCCCGTC
>Ga0136633_1002097_pt1 | contig 14039 bp, 11 predicted proteins | sample AntDrymeUQ832206_2_FD_105494 | JGI IMG/M metagenome (GOLD analysis project Ga0136633, IMG submission 105494) | Polar desert sand microbial communities from Dry Valleys, Antarctica - metaG UQ83 (22.06) | ecosystem: Environmental > Terrestrial > Soil > Desert | place: Antarctica: Dry Valley... | reverse complement strand
GCGGCGAGGACGGTCATCGGTGCGTGGCTGTCGCTACTCGACCAGCGAGCGCCCGGTGAGGCGCAGGAAGACGTCCTCCATGCTCGATCGGCGCACGAGCGCGCTCTCGATCGGGATCCTGCGGAGGTTCACCTGCTCGAGCGTTCGCTCGCCGTCGGCGGTGTAGAGCAGATGTCGATCCGGAAGCTCCTCGATGCGATCGGCCAGGCCGTCGAGCTGCCCGTTGACGTCGTCGCGGACCGCATCGGTGAAGCGCAGCTCGAGGACTTCCTTGGTGGAATGCTCGTCGATCAGCTGTCTCGGCGATCCCTCCGCCACGATCTTGGCCTTGTCCATGACCACGAGGTGGTCGCACAGCTGCTCCGCCTCATCCATGTAGTGCGTGGTGATGATGAGTGTCGCGCCGCGGCGCTTCAGCTGATAGAGGCGCTCCCACAGCAGGTGTCTCGCCTGGGGATCCAGGCCCGTGGTCGGCTCGTCCAGGATCACGAGTTCGGGATCGTTGATGAGCGCGCGAGCGATCGTCAGGCGTCGCTTCATCCCGCCGCTGAGCGGTTCAACCTGGTCCTTGGCGCGCTCGTCGAGCTGGACGAACTCGAGGAGCTCATCGGTCCGCTTGTTGGCGACGTCGCGCGGAATGTCGAAGTAGCGCGCGTACATCTCGAGGTTCTCGCGCACCGTGAGCTCGGTGTCGAGGTTGTCGATCTGCGGCACCACGCCCAGCTTCGACTTGATCTGGCGCGCCTGGGTGCGCGGATCCATGCCGATCACGCTGAGCGTGCCCTCGGTCGCGGGGCTGGAACAGGCGATCATCCGCATGGTGCTCGTCTTGCCAGCACCGTTCGGGCCGAGGAAGCCGAAGGCCTTGCCGGGTCGCACGTCGAAGTCGACGCCGTCGACGGCGGTGAAACCGTTCGCGTAACGCTTGGTCAGGCCGCGGGCATGGACAAGGGAAGAGTGTTCGTTCGCCATGGGCTCGGAGATTCTAGACCGATCCGGGCTGGTGCGCCTCCCGGCGCCGCTGGTCGGAGGCAATCCACCGCCGCTCAGCGACGGTTATTGAGCGCGAGGGTTGTCCGCAGCGCCTGCAGCTTCGTTCCGCCATGTGCTGCGCCGCTGACCGGCGACAACTGAGAAGGAGGCGCCGGGCAGGCCCTATCCGAAGCACTCGTTCGCGAATCGCGCCGCTCATCGGTGGCCACGGAGAAGGGGTGGCAGGGCACGCCCCGTTCGGACACGCTCGTTCACGAATAGCGCCGCTGAGCGGCGGCGCCTAAGGTCCCGCGGCCAGCGAATCAGCGCGCGGATCGGCGCCACCCTCGTAGGAACCATCCCGCCGCCGGCGGATCACCTGTGCCCACCCCATCAGTGGCGTCTTGGGCTCGACCACGGTGACGTCATGGCCGCGTGCCTGGAGTGCCTCAACGGTCGCGGTATCCACCCCATCGGACTCGATCCGCACCGGTCCGAGCGGTGCGCCCGCCACCTCTGTCTCCACCACGAACCGCGGCTGGTCCACGACCGCCTGCGGATCCAGCCCGTCATCCACCAAGCCTTGGACCAGTTGCACCATCGTCTGTGGCTGCCCGTCGCCGCCCATGGCGCCGAATGCCACCTCGGCAACGCCATCGCGTAGGAGCATCCCCGGCATCAGCGTGTGCAGCGTCCGCGAGCGCGGCGCCAGCGCGTTCGGATGCGTGGCATCCAGCCGGAAGTAGGCGCCACGGTTCTGGAGCATGATCCCGGTCGAGCCGCCCATGATCCCGGAGCCGAAGCCCATGTAATTCGACTCGATCAGGCTCACCATCATCCCGTCGGCGTCGGCGGCACAGAGATAGACCGTGCCACCACCGGGGCGGTTGGTTGGAAGATACCGATGCGCCCGCTCCGGCGACAGCCGCGACGCCAGCCAGTCCGCGTGCTCGGACGAGAGCAGGACTGAAGAATCGGCGAGCCCGCGGTCGGGATCGGCGATACATCGGTCTCGTTCGCTCCAGGCGACCTTGACCGCCTCGATCTGCGCGTGGAGACGGTCTGCCGTGAGGGGGGAGCCCATCGGCCACTGGAGCGACGAAAGGACGTTCAATGCCATGAGGGCCGTGATGCCCTGGGAGTTCGGTGGGATCGTGGCGACCTCGACGTCTCGGTAGGTCGTGGAGATTGGATCAACCCAGTCGCCGCGGTGCTGCGTGATGTCCTCGGCCGTCATCACGCCGCCGGCCGCCTGGATGGCGCGCGCAATCTCGTCGCCGATCGGCCCGCCGTAGTACGCCTCGCGCCCGTCGTCGGCGATCAGCTGCAGCGACGCGGCAAGCAGCGGCTGGCGGAATTCAACGCCAGCATCACCGGCGTGTTCGAAAACCGCGCGGGCGGCGTCCTCGAAGGTCGGCAACGACGCGGTGATGGCGCGGGCGTTGATGGCTGTGAGCCGGTATCCCTCCGAGGCGGTACGGGCCGCCGGCAGGAGCGCATCGGCGAGGGAGCGGCGCCCGAATCGGTCCAGGAGCTGGACCCAGGCGTCGACCGCACCGGGGACGGTGATGGTCAGCGGCCCCTTCTGCGGCATTTCGTCGTGACCCGCATCGCGAACCGCGTCGATCGTCAGCGCAGCGGGGGAGCGCCCGCTGCCGTTGAAGCCGTGGAGGTGCTGCTCCGTCGGATCCCAGACGAGTGCGAATGCATCGCCGCCCAGCCCGCAGGCGTTGCAGTACACGACGGCGAGCACGGCGTTCGCTGCCACCGCAGCGTCAACGGCGGTCCCGCCGGCTCGGAGCGCCTCGACGCCGGCGGCGGTGGCGAGCGGGTGCGGGCTTGCGACCATGCCGTGCGGTGCGGTGACGCTGCTTCCCATCGGCCAGACGGTAGCAGACCGAAACGTGCGCCTTGACAGTAGCACGTAAAGAGTTCAGACTGTTCGCATGACCATGACCGTCGCCGTCATTGGCGCCACCGGCTTCGTCGGCAGCCACATCGTGCCGCACCTGGTGTCCGCCGGACACCAGGTCATCGCCGCCTCACGGGAGGGCCGCCGGCTCGCCGGGTGGGGTGAGCTGGTCGAGACGCGAGCGGCCGACGTCGCCACTGGCACGGGGCTGGATGAGGCGTTTGCCGGGGCCGATGCCGCCGTGCATCTGGTCGCCATCCCGCGCGAGTCCAAGGACCTCCGGTTCGAGCAGATCAACGTCCGCGGCACGCGCCGGGTGGTCGAGGCGGCCGAGCGCGCTGGCGTGCGACGCTTCGTGCACCTCTCGGCGATGGGCGTCATCGGCGACCCGAAGCTCGGCTACCTGGCGTCGAAGTGGCGGGGCGAGCAGGTGGTGCGCGAGAGCTCGCTTGACTGGGTCGTTCTCCGTCCGTCGCTGCTCTTCGGCGAGGGGGACGGCTTCTTCAACATCGTGAAGACGACGCTGCGCCTCTGGTCGCCGGGCGTTGTGGCCATCCCTGGCAAGGGCGATGCGCGGTTCCAGCCACTGTCGGCGGACGACCTGGCGATCGCGGTAGAGAAGAGCTTGACCGATGCCGACCGCAGCGGATCGGTCTACGAGCTGGGCGGTCCGGATTGGGTGACGTACTCGCAGATCGTGGATGAGGTCATGCGCGTGACGCGCATGCGTCGGCTGAAGCTCCCGATGCCGATCCCGCTCATCAGCGTCCTCACCTCAGTCACCGATCGGGTCCTGCCCGTCTTCCCGGTCAGCCACGACCAGATCAGCTCGCTCCAGCGCCCGAACTACACCGATCGCGACGCATTTGAGCAGGCGTTCGGCGTCAAGCCACGCAGGCTGGACCTGTCGTACCTTCGGTGATGGGATCAGTCCCTTCATAGGCAGCACGCCACGTGGCGGTCTGGATCCGGGCGACGGCGTCCGCATCCGCACCGGACGCCAGGCGGATGCGGGTCACTCTCCCCAGGTTTCGCCGGGCTCCAGCTCGACCACCTCCGCCGACGTGTGGTCACGCAGCTGATCGGGCGTGCCGGCCAGCGCCGGGAAGGTGCCGTAATGGACCGGGATGACCATGGATGCGCCGATGAGGTCGAGCGCCGTCCCAGCGCCGCGCGGTCCCATCGTGTAGTGCCCGCCGATCGGCAGGACCGCGATTTCGGGATGGAACCGCTCGGCGATGAGGCGCATGTCTCCGAAGACGTCGGTGTCGCCCGAGTGATAGACCGTCGTGCCATCCTCGAACTCTAGGATCCAGCCCCAGCAGCCGAGCTCCCGCGTCACCTGTCCGTCGCCATCGGTCAATGTGGCGCCGCCGGAGTGGTCGGCGTGGACCATGGTGAAGCCGATGCCGGCTGCCTCGAACGTGCCGCCGATATTCATGCCGACTGCCTCGACGCCCCGGGACCCGAGATAGATGCTCATCTCGTGGCCGCACACGACGGCCGCACCATCGGATTTCGCGAGCTCGAGAATGTCGGCTAGGTCATCGCCGACGTGGTCGAAATGGCCGTGGGTCGGTGCCACTACGCTCACGCGCTCCGCCTGCCGGTATGCGTCGGGATAGGTTGGCGCGCCGGTCCATCGGTCGACCCAGATCCAGGCGTCGTTCGGCGAGCGGTACAGGATGCCGGCGTGGCCCAGCCAGGTGATGCGCAGGTTCGCCATCGGTTCCTCCTTCGTGCTTGGCGATCATAGACGCGGAACCGATGCCGACGGATCAGCCGTCGCCTTCGACCTCATCCTCCGCAATCGGGATCAACGGAAGGCAGGTGCCCGCGACGATGACCGGTCTATTGGGGGCCGGCTCGCCGATGATCATCACCGGCTGCCCTCCGCGGATGCCGGCCACCTCGCCCGCGACCCGCAGGAACGTTCCTTCCGGTGATGCGCTTCCCTTCAGCCATCGAACGACGTTCAGGTCGTATCCGCGTGACTCGGGATGATCGGGCGCGTCCACGTAGCGAATCACGTATCCAGTGAACACGACCGTCGCATCGCCAAGGCCGGTGAAGTCGCCCGTGGTGACCGAATCCGGTGTCGGCGGACAAACGTGCTCGGCCTGGCAGGCGGCGACCGCGGCGAGCAGCAGTGGGATGGCCGCGAGATGTCGGATAGGGCTCCTCACGTCGGGTCGCTCAGCCGGGGATCACCAGCCGGCCGGATTCCACTACGCGCCGTAGCCACGGCAGCTCGCGCTCGATCGAGGTCTCCGCACCATGGCCCGGGAGCACCCGCACCGTCGGCGGGATATCTCGCGCCAGCCGCGCGAGCGAAGTGATCATCTGCCCGTCATTGCCGCCCGCGAGATCGGTCCGTCCGTAGGAACCGGCAAACAGCACGTCGCCCGAGAGGAGGAGCGCCAGACGCTCTTCGTAGAGGCATACCGAGCCCTCCGTGTGGCCTGGCGTGTGGAGGACGTCGAAGATGAGGTCGCCGATGCGCAGCTGGTCGCCCTCGCGCAGGTCCTGCGTGGCCACGCTGCGCTCGACCTCGAAGCCGTAGCTGTTCCTCCCATCGAGCCGATACGCGTCGTCTGGATGGATTGCGAGCGGGGCGCCCGACGCACGCACCAATGGAGCGTTGTCGAAGATGTGGTCGACGTGCCCGTGCGAGTTCGCCACCACGTGCAGGCGCAGCCCGTTGGCCGTGACGCGCTCCATGAGCGGCTGCGCGGCGCCCATGCCCGGATCCAGCACCATGGCGTCGGGAGAGCGCCCGTCCCACACGAGGTAGGCATTCGTCCCCCACGGCCCGAAGACGGCGACCTCGATTCGATGCGCGGCAGCCTGTGTCACGACGCAACCCTACCTGACCACGTCGCTGCTCGACCATCCCGGTCCTGGTCTGCCCGGTCCGCCTGTAGCGGCTACTGCTCGCGCACGCCCGCCGGACCGATGACGCCGGCGGCGCCTTCCACCGTCCGCAGCCCTAGGTGGGCCGCGAGCTGGTGGGCGAATGCGTCCTCGACTGCCTGCATCGCGACCGGCCGTCCGAGCTCCGCGGCGAGCGAGGTGACGTCCTTGTCCGGGATGCCGCACGGGATCATCTCGTCGAACCAGCGTAGATCGGTGTTGACGTTGAGCGCCAGGCCGTGGGTCGTCACGCCGCGCTTTACGCGCACGCCGACGGCGGCCAGCTTGCGTTCGCCATCGACCCAGATGCCCGGGTGGCCCTCCGATCGCGCCGCATCCACGCCGAAAGCGGCCGAGGTGTCGATGATGGCGGCCTCCAGGATGCGGACGTAGCGGCGCAGGTCGAGCGGATCGCGGAGCTCCACGATCGGGTAGGCCACGAGCTGGCCGGGACCGTGAAAGGTGATATCGCCGCCGCGGTCGATCCGGATCAGCTCGGCGCCGATCTCGCGGAGCCGCTCGGGCGTCGCCAGCATGTTGTTCGCGTCTCCGCCGCGGCCGATCGTGTAGACCGGGAAATGCTCGAGGAGGAGCAGCCGATCGCCAATCCGTCGTGCGCGTCGCTGGGCGGCGAGCTCGTCCTGGAGGTCCCATGTCGGCCGATAGGAGACGGTCCCGAGGTGCTCGACGGTGAGGATGCCGCCGTGGGCGGCCAACAGCGGATGCTCATCGCTCGCCGGGCGATGCGGTGCGCCCGGGTCGGGGCGCCGCCGCCCCGGTTGCGTCGCCGCGGACGGCGCGCTGATGTCGCGGAACGGCGTCTCGCGCGTCACGTTGTGACACATTCAGGCCAGCGCCGCACTAGGACGCCGTCCGGCCCCCGGCCCTGCCAGATGCAGGCCCAGGCCGCATCGCGAGGCCATCTGACAACTGCGAGCCTGATTGTGCGGCGGTGATCTGAATCTGGCGACGGCCAAGGGGACGCATCGGTCGCTAGACGGCGGCGGCGGTATCGCGGCCGGGGACCTGCTCCGCGGCGTGATACGAAGAGCGGACGAGGGGTCCGGACTGCACGTGCTTGAAACCCATCTCCAGGCCAATCCGCCGCAGCGACATGAATTCGGCCGGGGTGTAGTACTTCACCAGCGGCAGGTGCTGCCGGCTGGGGCGCAGATATTGGCCGATGGTCAGGACGTCGACATCGGCCTCGCGCAGCAACCGCATTGCCCCGACGACCTCGTCCCAGGTCTCGCCGAGCCCGAGCATCATGCCTGTCTTTGTGACCATGTCGTTGAAGCCGATCTCGGTGGCCACCTGTCGTCCGTGCGTCAGGACCGATACCGACCGATCCCAGCGCGCGCGACGGCGGACGGGCTTCTGGAGGCGGGGCACCGTCTCGACGTTGTGATTGAGGATGTCGGGCTGTGCCTCGACGACGGTGCGTATGTCGTCGGGGCGCCCGTTGAGGTCGCTGATGAGCACCTCGATGCTCGTACCGGGGTTCTTGAGCCGGATCTGGCGGATCGTCTCGGCCACCATGCGCGCGCCGCCATCGGGCAGGTCATCGCGGGCAACCATGGTGATGACGACGTGCTGAAGCTTGAGGAGCTTCGTCGCCTCGGCCACGCGCCGCGGCTCGTCGTGGTCGGTGATGGGCGGGCGCCCGGTGTCGATGGCGCAGAACCCGCAGTTCCGCGTGCAGACGCTGCCCAGGATCATGAAGGTGGCCGTGCCGAGCGCCCAGCACTCGCCGATGTTGGGACAACGCGCCTCTTCGCATACGGTGTTCAGGGATTCGGCGCGCAGGACCCGCTTCGTGTCGGCGTAGGTGCTGCCCGCACCGAGGCGGACCTTGAGCCACGCGGGCCTTCGACCGCCGGGACCCGCATTCTCAGGGATCGGATCGCCGGGAGCGAGGAGGCCGCCATCGACCTGCGCGCCGCCGGGGTACATGACCTCTGACGGAGATGCATGGCCGCCGGTCGGGTTCGAGACGACGTTGAGCTCGCCGAGCGAGGTGAAGTCCGGGCGGGGAGTGTCAAGGGCCATGCGGCAAGTCTAGCGAGATGAAGACCGCATGGCTCATCTCGGTTACGGACGGAGCTTGGAGCCGGATGGTGGCTGTGGCCTGCGAGGTGGTGGGCGTGGCGAAGCCCCGGACGTGGCGTCCGGGGCTTCGCGCGTGGAGAGCGTTGAGCCTAGCGCGCTCGGCGAGCCGCCACGGTGCGGTAGCCGATGACGCCGAGCGAGGTCATGGCCAGCAGCGCCAGGATGGGCGCCATTGGATTGGTGTCGTTCTGGCCACCGTCGACGGCTGCATCGGGCAGCACGCTGGCGACCGGCGTCGGGCTGGCTGCCGCGACGTTCACGAAGTTGTAGACGTGCAGCGTCACCATGTCGTCCTCATCGGCTGAGGAGTCGAAGGTGATGACGCCGTCTGAGCTGAAGTCGAGACCGACGGCCGCGTCGTCGCTGATCTCCGGCGGGGTGAGCCGAACGGTGCCGAAGCGCGTACTGGGCGGAGCCTCGATCTCGTCCACCGTCACTGCGCCTTCGACCACATCGGCGAACGCGTAGGCGCTGAAGTCGAGGCACACATCGTCCTCGATGGTGCCGTCACGGTCGGCATCGTAGTTGATCGTGCTCTCGCACGCGAAGTCCTCGACCGGGGTGTCGAAGCCATTGTCACCACTGAAGGTGCTGTCCGCGGTCAGGACCTGGGTCGTGCCCTGGGAATCCACGACCGTGAAGTCGAAGCTGCGCGAGCCTGAGCCGATGGCTCCCGGCGTCTGGCCGTCGCCCGTCTGCACGATGACCGGGCAGGCGAGCACGGTCTCGGCGGTCGAGCCCAGCGTCGGGATGCCCATCGGCGTGGTGGGATTGGTCGCTGCGCGCTCCTCGACCTCGACGAAATCGGCCTCGGACTGGATGGAGGCATCGCACAGATGCTTCATGACCATGACCATGCCGGTGGCGGCAGGCGCGGGCGTTGGCGTCGGCGTCGGGGTGGCTCCGGCGATGTCGCCGCAGCCGGCAAGGTCGAACGCCGTTACCAGGACGAAGATGTCACCGTCGGCCTCCACCGTCGATGTGATCTCCACACCCACCTCGACCTCAGCGTTGAAATCGGACTCGCTGGAATTGTTGATGAACTGGTCTGCATCGATGAAGTCGCCATTGATGGTGAAGTCGCCGTTGGCATCGACGATGAGCGTCGCGCACAGGGTGACGATCGCGTTGACCTCGACATCAGCATCGACGGCATTGTCCGTCACGGTGACGACGACGCATGCCTCTGTGTCGGCATCGGCAGCCGCGTCGGCCGCCAACTGGAGCGCCGCGATGAGCCTGGCATCGAGCAGGTCGGCATCGACGTTCACGTCACCAAGGTCGACCGTCCCGTCACCGTTGACGGTGACGTCGACGCTGCACACCGAGATGTCGGCGTTGATGTCCAGAAGATCGCCAGTCCCGGCTACCACATCGACGCAAACGTCGACAGTCGCATCAGCTGACGCGGACGCATTGGCGGCGAGCAGCAGCGCCGCGGTGAGGTCGGCGTCCAGCAGGGCCAACTGCGCAGCGGTCAGGGCCGTGCCGTCGACGATGATGTCGCCGTCCACGTTGGTGGTGATGTCTTCACAGTCAGCCGGATCGACGTGGCTTGCCAGAACGGCCCGCGAGCCGCTGGTTCCGCTGGGCGCGGCGAGTACCGGCGCGATTGCCGCGAGCAGCAGCGCCAGCGTGGCGAGTACCGCCAACGGCACCGCCATGTGGTAATGGGAAACGTGCATTTGGAACCCTCACCTTCGCGCGCCGTCAATGTCTTCCTTCCGCGAACACGGACAGGCAACGGCATGGGTAACCATAGAGCATTCCACTTGCCAATTCCTCCAAATCCAACCAAATGGCATGGCTCACTGGGACAATCGGGTAGTGAGCCGATACGGCCTGCGGTGGACATGGCGAAGCCCCGGACGTGGCGTCCGGGGCTTCGCGCCTGAGGTGAGCCTAGAGAGCTCGGCGGGCCGCGAGTGCGCGGTAGCCGAAGACGCCGAGCGAGGTCATGGCCAGCAGCGCCAGGATCGCCACCAGCGGGTTGGTGCCGTTCAGGTCACCTTCTAGTGCTGCATCGGGCAGCTCACTGGCGGCCGGAGTCGGCGCGGGCGTGCCGGTGACAGCCGCGACGTTCACGAAGTTGTAGACGTGCAGCGTGACCATGTCGTCCTCATCGGCTGAGGAGTCGAAGGTGATGACGCCGTCGGAGGTGAACTTGAGACCGATTGTGGCTGCGTCGTCGGTGAGCTCCGGTGGGCTCAGACGAACGGTGCCGAAGCGCGCACTGGGCGGAGCCTCGATCTCGTCGACCGTCACTTTACCCTCGACCACACCGGCGAACGCGTGGGCGCTGAAGTCGAGGCACACGTCGTCCTCGATGGTGCCGTCACGATCGGCGTCGTAGTTGATCGTGCTCTCGCACGCGAAGTCCTCGACCGGCGTGTCGAAGCCGTTGTCACCACTGAAGGTCGTATCCGTGGTCAAGGTCTGGGTCGTCGTGGCTGAGTCGGTTGTCGTGAAGTCGAAGGCCATCGAGCCAGAACCGATGGCGCCCGGAGTCTGGCCGTCACCCGGCTGCACGATGACCGGGCAGGCGAGAACGGTTTCGGCCGTGGAACCCAGCGTCGGGATGCCCATCGGCGTGGTGGGATTGGTCGCTGCGCGCTCCTCGACCTCGACGAAGTCGGCCTCGGACTGGATGGAGGCATCGCACAGATGCTTCATGACCATGACCATGCCGGTGGCGACCCACTCGATGGTAATCGAGTCGCTGATGGTGGCGTCGTCACAGCCGTTCCCCTCGGGATCGGCGCAGAAGACGACGGTCTGGGTCCCTGCAACCTCGCTGTTGAGGCGCGCGTGGTACTCATTGTCGCCGGCCATGCCGGTCTCCTGGTAGCCACTCAGGGTGCAGGTGGTGCCGTCATTGGCGGCGGTCTTGGGGCCGTCAGCATCCGGATCGGGGCATCCGCTGATGGTGTCAACGCCGGAAGACTCAAAGCTGACCTGGGTGTCCACCGCGAAGCCCAAATCGTCGAAGAGACAAGCGTCGTTATGGACGTTGTTGGTCGTCTCACCGGACGGACTAACCCTCTGGGTATCGTCCTGGTCGGGCGTAGCACACTCGGAATCCGGATCCACGTCCGGGTTCTCGGTGGCGGCACCGGTGGGGAACCCCTTCATTGCGTGCCAGTCAGATGAATCCCCCCGCGAACACGGACAGGCGGACGGCATCGTCGGCGGCGGAGCAATCCGCTTGCCAGCAGCGGTGAACTCAACCGAATGGATTGGCTCAGTGGCACTATTGGGGTCGCCCAACGCGGGTGGCCCCTGCTGCAAAGCGTCATGGCGGCGTGAGGGAGATCCGAAGAGATCATCGGCGAGATATTCGGACACCGCGGAGGCGACGAACCCCGGCGGAGCCATGCCTGATCCCCGCTTTCCTATCTAATTTGCAAGACCAGAACGCTATGTCGGCTTGGCGCCGTCTGGGCGCCCAGACCTAGAGTGGGCTGAGCGTGGCGGTCCGGCAGACTCGTGTCGGATTTGCACCATGTGAGAAGCCGATAGGAAATCAGCGGTCGATTCGTGGCTAACGGTCGTCCGGTGAGAATTCGATAGGAATCCGCCTCGCCGGAACTCGCCCTTGCGCCGCTAGCCGATGGTCGTGTTGGGATCCCACTCCTCGAGCGCCTTGCGCACATCGGCCAGGAAATAGCCGACCTGGGCTCCGTCGAGCACGCGGTGATCGAATGAGCAGGTCATGTTCATCATGTGGCGGATGGCGATGACGTCCGCGCCGTCGACCTCCATCACCCGCGGCCGCTTGACGATCGCCTCCATCGAGAGGATGGCGACTTCGGGCGCGTTGATGATCGGCATCGAGGTGACCGATCCGAACCAGCCGGTGTTGTTCACCGTGAACGTTCCGCCGGTGAGCTCGTCGAGTCGTAGCTTGCCGGAATGGGCACGCGACGAGATATCCCGGATGCGCGCGTTCACGCCGCTGATGCTCAGCTGATCGGCGTTGGCGATGACCGGCACGATCAGCCCGTTGTCGATCGCCACCGCGATGCCGATGTTCATCGCCTGCTTGAGGATGATCTTGTCATCGGCGAACTGGCTGTTCAGGTTCGGATGCGTGCGGAGCGTCTCGGTGACCGCCTTGACGACGACCGCCACGTAGCTGAGCGAGGCGCCCTCGCGAGCCTTGAAGGCCGTGTTGTTGGCCTCGCGCCAGCGGACGACGCTGGTCATGTCGACCTCGACCACGGTGTAGGCGTGGGGGACGGTCTGCTTGACCTGGGTCATCTTCCTCGCGATGGCCTTGCGCATCTGCGAGAGCGGTACCTCGGTGTCGCCATCGGAGAGAGCCGGGACCGATGCAGGCGCCGCGGCCGCAGCCGGCGCCTGCGCGGGTGCCGGTTGGGCAGCCGCTGGTGATGCGGTCGCAGCCGCCGGCTGAGCCTCTGCCGCCGGCGCCGCCGCCTGGGGGCCCTTGTCGATGAAAGAGAGAACGTCGTCGCGGGTGACTCGGCCGCTGGCACCAGTGCCGGTCAGCTGCGCGACATCGATGCTGTGCTCGCGGACCAGGCGTCGGACCGCGGGGGTCATGCGCGCTCCGCCGTCGGCATCAGCAGAAGGCGGTGGCTCCTCCGCGGATGACGGCTCGGTCGACTCGGCGGCCTGTGGGGCTGGCTGCGATCCGGCCTCTGGTTGCGGCTCGGGCTCAGGCTCAGGCTCAGGCGCGGCGGCGGTCGGCGCGGATTCCTGCTCCTCGACGGCGGCCGGACCAGCGTCCGCGGCCGCTTCCGGCTGGGCGGGCTCCGGCTCGGCCGCCGGTGCGTCCGCTGCGGGCTCCTCCGCGGCTCCGGCGCCATCGGCGTCGATCTCCGCGACCGGAGTCCCGACGGCGACCGTCTCCCCATCGGGGACCAGGATCTTCGCGATGGTCCCGGCCACCTCGGCGGGTACCTCGGCGTTCACCTTGTCGGTGACGACCTCGAAGAGCGGGTCGTACTGCTCGACCGTGTCGCCTTCCTTGACCAGCCAGCGCTCGATCGTGCCTTCGGTCACCGATTCGCCCAGCTGGGGCATCTTGATCGTGGTTGCCATCGGTTGGGGCCTTCCTCTGGTCGCGTCGTCTTCGTCTGCGTCAGATTGTCATCGAGTCTGCGGGACGCGCGCCGATGCGTGCTACGCAGAGTAGCGTCACGACCGGTACAAGATGCGCGTCGACCGGTCCGGCCCCGAACTGCATCGGTCAGTACGCGGCGAGCTTGCGCGCGGCGTCGACGATCCGCGCCGGACCGATCATGTACCACTCCTCCAGGGCGTGGTGGTACGGGACGCCGGGAACGTCGGGGCCGGCCAGGCGGGTGACCGGCCCGTCCAGCTGCTCGAAGGCCCGTTCGCCGATCTCCGCAGCGATCTCGGCACCGAAGCCGCCGAAGCGGTTTGCCTCGTGGACGACGAGCGCCTTGCCGGTCTTCGCGACTGACGCGAGGATCGTCTCGGTGTCGAGCGGTCGCAGGGTGCGCAGATCCACGACTTCAGCCTCGACCCCGTCCTCCCGGGCGAGCGTCTCGGCCGCCTCGAGCGCGCAGGTGCGCATGAAGCCGTAGCAGAAGATCGACAGGTGCTTTCCAACGCGGGCAACCGAGGCCTTGCCGATCGGCACGACCGTGTCGCCATCGGGCACCTCGGCCCTGAAGAGGCGGTACGTCTTCTTGTGCTCGAAGAACATCACCGGGTCGGGGTCACGGATCGCGGCCTTCAGGAGGCCCTTCGCGTCGGCCGGCGTGCCGGGCGCCACGATCTTCAGGCCGACCGTATGGGTGAAATAGGCCTCGTTCGACTGCGAGTGATAGAGCGCCCCGTGGACGCCGCCGCCATACGGCATGCGGATGACCATCGGTGCTGAGAAGGTGCCGTTCGAGCGGTAGTGGATGCGGCTGATCTCGGACACGATCTGGTTGAAGGCGGGATACACGAAGTCGGCGAACTGCATCTCGGCCACCGGGCGCAGGCCATACACCGCGGCGCCCATGGCGGCGCCGGCGATCATGCCCTCGGTGAGCGGGGTGTCCAGGACGCGCTTGTCGCCGTACTTGGCCCACAGACCCTCGGTGGCGCCGAAGACGCCGCCCTTCTTGCCGACGTCCTCGCCCAGGACCATGACGCG